>Ga0163152_10009620_pt1 | contig 10041 bp, 6 predicted proteins | sample OliLakLV19MP8IB2_FD_148635 | JGI IMG/M metagenome (GOLD analysis project Ga0163152, IMG submission 148635) | Freshwater microbial mat bacterial communities from Lake Vanda, McMurdo Dry Valleys, Antarctica - Oligotrophic Lake LV.19.MP8.IB-2 | ecosystem: Environmental > Aquatic > Freshwater > Lake...
CTCCGCCAGCGTGCCCCAGCTGGCCGCTGGCGGAGCCAGACCAAGACCGATAAAACTCAAAGTGGACTCCGACAAAATTGCTGAAGGAACTGTGAAGGTGAGCGCAACAATAATTGGCCCCATGGCATTGGGAAGAAGATGCTTAACAATAATGTTCAACGTCCCTTGACCGGCAGCTCGGGCTGCGTCAACGAATTCTTCATGCTGCAACTGCAACAGTTGTGCGCGCACCAGGCGCGCAGTTCCCATCCAGCTCACAAGGCCAAGAGCAAGCAAGATTCCTATTGGAGTGCGTCCTATGGCCGGAGGCAGGGATACGCCAATGAGTATCATCACAAGCAGGTCCGGAATTGAATAAGCCAGATCAACACCACGCATTAAGATGCCGTCGATCTTGCCACCATAGAAGCCGGAAACCGAACCATATGTGGTACCAATTGCAAAGGCTAGCCCGGCCGTCACGAATCCGACCGCTACTGATAAACGCGTACCGTAAATGACCCGCGTCAACAAATCTCGCCCAAGTTCGTCGGTGCCCATGGGATGCTGCCAGGATGGTCCGGCTAACAACTGTTCGGTGGTCTGATCGAAGGCGTAAGGCGTAAGCGAAAAACCGCACCAGGCAAGAACGGCCACCACCAGTAGCGCCATAATTATCCAAAAGCAAAAAAATGGAATCGGCATGCGCCGCAGCCTTGACCAAGTATCGCGCAGAACGCCCTGCGATGGGCGCACCATCGGTCCGGTCATCTCCAGTTCGTGCGCCAACGGCTCTGTTTCCGCAAACAAGTTACCCGATCCGCTGCTCATCAGGATTCAATCCTCATGCGGGGGTCGAGAATCGTATAGATGACGTCAACGATTGTGTTGGTGACAATGAGCAACACGGCAAAAATCAAGGTGGTACCCATGATCAAGTCGTAGTCCCGATTCGACACGGCGGTGATGAAGAAGCGACCCATACCAGGAATGGCATAAATGAATTCGACGACAAACGATCCAGTAATCACGATGGCAGTCAATGGACCAAGGACAGTGACCACCGGAACCAGGGCATTTCGCAAGACATGCTTGATGATAGTTTTGTTCGCGGAAAGTCCTTTGGATCGCGCTGTTCGCACCCAATCCTTTTCCAGAACCTCTAACACGCTTGCTCTGGTCAGCCGCGCAAGATAAGCAGCCGGGCTGGCCGCCAGAGTCAGAGCCGGCAATATCATGTGACGTGGTCCTTCCCAGAGCCCGACAGGAAGAATCTTGAGAGAAATTCCAAACACAAAAATCAGCAAGGAACCTACCAAGAAACTGGGAACAGAAATTCCGATGGTAGCAATCAGCATCGCCCCGATATCACTGCTTGTCCCGCGACGAACGGCGGCTATAGTGCCCAGGGGCACACCGATCAGGATTGCAATCACAAGGCCAAGAAACCCAAGCTGGGCGGACACTGGCAACGCATTGCCTAAAATATCGTTGACTGTCCGATTAACATACTTGTATGAGACACCCAAATCACCGTGAGCTAGCCGTCCCATGTAGAGCAGGTACTGTTCGAGAACAGGCTTATCCAGATGATACTTAGCCTTAATGTTAGCCACTATCTCCGGTGGCAAATTCTTTTCTGCATCGAAGGGTCCGCCCGGCACAATGCGGACCATTACGAACGTAAGGGTCGCAACGATTAAGAGCACCGGTATAGACCAAAGCGCTCGCTTCAGTATCAGACTAAACATCGGTTCTAGCCTTTTGCAACAAGCCTTATTTTAGCCGTGATGTAAGCCCAAACTCCATTGACAACACTGCCATAGGCTAATCTGTCAGTCAAAGAAATCCACATTTGCATGTCTATCTCTTTTTACTGGGTATAAACATAACGGTGTCTGTAGGGCGTAAAGGATTTCGGGGATTCAAGGGTCAGTCATGGGATTTCTGGACAACTTCTTCAAGACCAAAGTAACTAATCCAGTGCTGATAAGCGCGATGGAGGCATACGCAAGTAATGCCTCGGAGGAAAATACTGTCGACCTTTGGCAAAAACTGATGAAGTCAAAGGTCCTCTTGGCAACCACAGAGGAAGGGCGGTCGAATTTTGGCAAAATCAAACAGATTCGCGACGCAATCAGTCTTCCTTTTACTACTCAAAACAGCGACAAAGGCGAAATACAATTTGCGGTCTTTACCGATAATGAGGCCTTAGAAAAGTTTTCCGATAGCACAGCCTGTGTGGCTTTGAATGGCGACCAGGTTTTGATCCTGGCTGCCGGCAAAGGTATCAACGCCCTGCTGCTCAATCCCGGAAGCTCGTCCCACCTGGAACTGCGCTGCTGGCAGCACACCGTATTTGTCGACAAGGCAAGCGATACAGGCAAACTTCATGCGTTGGCAACCAAGTTCACGCGTGCCGGATTGAACAACGATGCTGAAGGTGTATTGAAAGCAGCCATTAGCGTTGCGCAGAAAGATCCCGGACCGCAACACCCGGTCACAGCCGAGTTGAACCTTGAGCTTGCAAGGTCGATGCGCACTCAGGGCAAACTGACGGAAGCCGAATGGGTTTACCGCAGAGCGCTATCCATATACGAAATTTCCGGATCTCATGACCTCGATGTGGCAGGGACATCTGAAGCCCTCGCAACCTTATATATAGAGAACAAAAAAGCGGGTATGGCCACTCCTTTACTAACTCGCGCACTGGAAATTTATGAAAACGTTCCCGGTGGAAAGCCGGATTGCATAGGGCGGATTCTCTGCCAGCTGGCGGAAATAAAGCTTGACGAGAAGAATGGCACGGAAGCTGAGCAATATTACAAACGAGCGGCACTCACCCTTGAGGAAAAGAATCACCCGGACTTTGCCGCGGTAGTTAACAAACTGGGCGCGCTTTGCGAAATCGAACAGCGACCGAAGGATGCCTTAGCCAACTATCTCCGTACGCTCAGCGTTGCAGAAAATATGAAGCGCATGCGTCCGTTGGATATTGCCACAGCAGCCCATCGTGCCGGAGCGATACATACGGCAGCAAAGCAATTTTCGGAAGCCGAGCCGTTGATGAACAGAGCCATGGAAATTTATCAAAAAGAAGGCTCAACCTCGAATCTAGCCGCTATTGGTGCGCTTTTCAACGAGCTGGCTGAAGCAAAGGCACAGGCGGAGACCGATCGATTGGCCGAAGCAGACCAGCAAGCATCACGCCCGCGATATGGTGTGCCCGGGAAAAAACCTAGCGACCTCCCGCTGCTAGACATGTCTTCAATGAAGAACCAACCGCGGGCAACATATGCCAGCATATCGCCGACGGAAGAAAAAGTTAAAGAGCCGCTGGACTCGGAAGCCGAAGCACTGCAAAGAATGCGTGCTTTTCTAGACAACGTAGACCAACCTGAGTCGCGAAACGTCAATGAAGATTTGTCCGTCGAGGGAGGTGCCGAAGCTCACAACGAAGTTGAACCAGTAAATAGGGATTTTGAGTCACCAGTTCACAGCGACTTCGAATCTCCAGTTCGCAGCGATTTCGAATCGCCACCTCACAGCGACTTCGAATCTCCAGTTCGCAGCGATTTCGAATCACCACCTCACAGCGACTTCGAATCTCCAGTTCATCGGGATTTCGAGCCTCCGGTTGGAGCTGACCTGGAGACCGCCGCCAGCTCAGACTTCGAGCACAGGACAGAGTCAGATTTTGGGACCAAAGATCTCTTTGACCTGGAAGGTCAAGTTCACAACGATGACATTGCTGCTGTCCTCAACACAAGCGCTGAAGCCGTAACTCACACGGACCTTGAAGGTCTCTTTCACGAGACCGGCGAGCAGCCGGAACTTGGCGCGATTTTAGATGTCGACGCTCCGCCCAAAGCGCAGACAGAGTCAGCCGAAAGCTCATTACTTTCATTGCTGGAAGAAACTCTGGTCGATGACTCAGTCGGTGTGGACGAACTCTTCGCATCCACGAAAAGAAATGCCGCAGATGCAGCAGCTGCAGCAGCTGCAGCAACCGACGTGGGCGAGCTGATCGCCTCCTCCAAAAGAAACGCTGCGGCGGCAGCTGCTGCATGCACCGCCGCCGATTCTCTTTCGACCGCCATACCCGTTGTGCAAGAGATCGCGCCATCGCCAGGTGCCGACAGAAAGATTTTTGAAAAACCGGTAGACGCGGATATTTCTGCAGTCTTCAACAGCTCTATGATCGGCCCGATCACACGCGACGGTCGATACGATAAACCTCTTGCTGATAGGTCCACTGCAGAACCGCCTGCGGAAGCCGCTGTACCGGACGTATCTGAACAAAAGAAGAAAAATTTGTTTGATGCTTCGGTCGCAGGAGAGATTTCCTATATCTTCAACAAATCGATTCTTAATGAAATTGACAAAACGGAACGCTACGACAAACCAATCTCAGAACGTATCAAGCCATTCGTAGAAGAAGTAGAAGCTGCTGCAACTAAGGCTCAGGAAAGTGCTGATGAGTCAAGTGCGGTCTTTGATGATGCTGACCTGGAAAATTCTCTAACAGACGCTTTCAAGAATTTGCTTGCTGAGCCAGGCAAGAGTCCGGGCGCTGATCGATTCGATATTCCAATTTCCGAACGCGTAAAATCACCGCCTCCGGCCGCCGATCGTTTTGACATTCCGATCTCCGAACGCATAAAGTCGCCGCCGCCCCCACCTGCTCCGGTGGTGAGCCGAGAGCCCGTTCCAGCGCCAGCGCCTGCGCCTGCTGAACAGACGGCGGAAGAAAGCCTATTTTCGGATACGGAACTGGACGACTCGTTAACGGATGCTTTCAACAAATTGCTCGCCGATCCCAAAGTCGGTGCAGATAGATTTGACACACCAATTTCCGAGCGCGTAAAATCCGCTCCGGTTAACGAAGCCAAGGCAGAACAACCAGCCGTGCCAGTTGTAGAGCCAGTCTTAGACCAGGCTGCCGAAAACGCCTTATTCTCAGATGATGAACTGGACCACTCTCTGAACGATGCTTTCAACAGCTTGCTGGGCGAAAACAAAGTTGGCACAGGCGACCGATTTGACGTGCCAATTGCAGAACGGATGAAATCCGCGCCAGTCAATGAGCGATTTGATACGCCTATCGCCGAACGTAAAAAGGCAGCACCAGAACCGCAAGCGATACTAGAACCAGAATCAGTTGATTCCGAAAACTTGGAAGGATCGCTCAACGATGCTTTCGCTAACATTTTTTCTGAATCGAAGACAGCAGACGATCGCTTCGACAAGCCGATCGCAGAGCGAAACTTAGCACCGAATACGGTGGCAGCACAAAATTCTGCTACTGAAGCAGAGCCTATCCCAGTCGTCAAAATAGAAGAAAGCGATCTGGCCGCGGCAAAAACACCAGAAGAATTGATCAGGTTGCTGGAACTAGCGCTAAAAGCGGATCCTGACAACGGTGATTTGTGGTTGCGCAAGGGAACAGCATTAGTTCAACAACAAAAGCTGGATGAAGCAATCAAAGTTTTCGACAAAGTAACCACGATGTGCCCGAACGACATCAAAGCTTGGTATTGCAAAGGCTCTTCATTGCATTTGAAAAATTGCTTCGAAGACGCTTTATACTGCTTCAACCACGTGCTGAATCTCGACAAGGACAACAACAAAGCAATGCTGCGAAAAGCGGAGTGCCTGCTGAAGCTAGGGCGCTCGGATCAGGGGATGGCAATATACGACAGGTTGCTAATCGTCCAACCTAAGTTCATTGCAGGCTGGTCCAGCAAAGCGCGCGCCCTGCTCCAACAGAGAAAGCTTGATGAAGCCTTGGCTTGCTACGAGCAGGTCCTGGCCATAGACCCCAACAACGAAGACGCTACACGAGCGCGAAATCTGATTGCCACCAAAATGGGTGTCACGGCAGCTAACTAATCTAAGATCTCCACGTTCTGAAAAAACTGAAGGTCTAAGGGATTCATTGCTATGCCCTTGACCCAAGGCTTGATCATGATGTTTTGCGTGGCAGAAAACACTGGTGAAATGGGGGCTTCAACCACACACAATAATTGGTCCGCTTGAGCGTAAAGGCGGTATCGTTTCTGTTGATCTTGCTCACCTTCTGCCTCTTCAATCAAGCGATCGTAAGTGGCGTTTTTCCATCTCGTATTGTTATTGCCGTTGCTGCTCGTGAACAAATTTCCGAATGTCTCAGGGTCGGGGAAATCAGCTCCCCATGTGCCACGAAACATCACTGGTGGGTCCAGATTCAAAGTCTGAAGATAGACCTTCCATTCCATGTTTTGAAGCCTTACAGAAACGCCCAGGTTGCGCTTCAATTGATCCTGAACCGCCTCAACAATCAAGCGAACATCATCGCGATTAGGATACAAGAACTCAACTGGTGGCAGCCCTTTGCCATTCGGGTAGCCGGCCTCGGCAAGCAATCGCCGCGCTTCCGCCACGTCGAACTTAACTGAGCTGGAAGGATCATAGCCCGGCAACGCCGGCGGAATCCACGTGTACAAAGGCATTTCACCGCGTCTCAATATTTTCGGAAAAATGGTGCGGTCCACTGCTTTAGAAAAAGCCAGCCGAATCCGTCGATCTGTGAATGGAGCTTTCGTTACGTTGAATCCCAAGTAAGTGTTTCGCAACAGCGGAAAGTTGTGGTACTCCGGTGAGTTACGGAAGCGCTCTAAATCAGGGGTTGAAATGCTGCGGTTATCTATATAGTCAAGTTCGTGATTCTCGTACAGAGCAAACGCGGTTGATTGCTCCGGCACCATAAACATCCTGATGTGCTTGAGCTTCGGCTCGCCGTGCACAAACTGCGGATTTGCTCCCAGCTCCATCTTGTATTCGTGCTGCCAGAACTTGAGGCTGAAGGGACCGTTGGTGACAATATTTTCCGCCTCGGTCCAGCGGTCGCCATGCTTTTCCACCACATCCTTGCGCATCGGATACGTCGGGGCGAAGGCAGTCAAATAGATGAAGTAGGCCGCTGGTCGTTTTAGCCGCACTTCAAATGTCTGCTCATCCAACACCTTGAAACCAAGTTTCGTTGGGTCGCTTATCTTCTTAGTGTTGTATTCCTTGGCATTAACCACGTCATACAAAAATGATGCGTACTCAGCGCCCGTAGCAGGATTCAAAAGCCGTTCCCAGGCATAGTAGAAATCACTTGCCAACACCGGTTTTCCATCCGTCCAGCGGGCACTGGGGTTCAAATGGAAGACGTAGCGCTTGCCGTCGTCCAATACGTCCCACTTGGATGCCACACCAGGAACGCAAGTCAGCTTGTCTGTGTACTGGGACAAGCCGATCATTATGTTGCAAATCACATCAAAGGACGTGGAGTCCGTGCTTCGATGCCAATCCAGACTCGGCGGTTCAGTGCCGAGATTGATGCGCAGCGTGTCCTTGACCGGCCCGCCAGCGACTGAGCCGCAGCCAGTGATCGCCATAACCGCCGCAATGAGAACTGAGCCGATCGTCGCTAAAGCTGTACTTGAAAGCCTTTTATTCATAATGCCTTAAGAAAGTGCCTCAGCACATTCTCTCAAAGAGGACGACCGCAGGCCTTTTATTTCGTTTGTTTGAACTAGTGTGCGCGGGAATTTGACAGCGCTTGAAGGGACTATGTAGAATGCTGCATTGACACCTGGCAAGGGGTCTTTTTTTTCTGTTTCTTTTGAGCGGTGCTCTAAGGACAGCAGAGACCCAGAGGTTTAATAGCATGGCGAAGAAAGACGACCGTATCATCATCACTTTGGCTTGTGGCGAATGCAAACGCCGCAATTACACAAGTATGAAGAATAAGAAAAACGATCCAGACAGGCTCAATATCGCGAAATATTGCCGCTGGTGCAAAAAACACGTTGAGCACAAAGAAACCAAGAAATAAAATTGCATAGGGCGAGGGCGCACAAGCTCCCTCGAAAGCCTGGGTGCACGACGTCCAGCCAACGAGCGAGACTGTTGATAACCAGCATGCGCCCTTAGTTTAATGGTAAAACTATGGTCTCCAAAACCATCATTGAGGGTTCGACTCCTTCAGGGCGCGAGTTTTACCGAACCTGCGACACGAAACGGCGCTAGCCAGAGAAGAAGCAAAAGTGGAAGTTAAGGATGACAACAGCGCCGATGCACCGAGGGATGTAACCTCGGCTCAAACGCATGCGCAAAAAAATCCCAACAAAGCTGAAGCTCCGCCGACGGCGCAACCGGCTGGCAGCAAGAAGCGCGATGGTGAGCCGACAGGCATTCTCAAGACCCTTGTAGAGCTACAACAGTTCCTCAACGAGACTGTTGTCGAGTTCCGCAAAATCAGTTGGCCCACACGCACCCAAGTAATCAAAGAGACATGGAGCGTTCTTGTCTTAGTGACCGCGCTTACCTTAGCTGTCCTGGCATTTGATTTTGCAATTGCCAGAGTAGTGTTTGAACCATTAGACAAGTACGCGAAAAAGACTGGTGGTGGTGTAGGCGGCAGCCAGACCCAAACTTGGGGACCACTACAAGCTGAACCTGGTGCACCGGTGGATCAACCAGGTGTGCCTGGTAACGCATTGCCAGTTCCGCAGACCTTGCCTCCAAATTCTAACGGTCCATCCGGACAGCCTTCCCCGGCTCCAACGGGTGCACCGGCACCGACCAATCCGCCAGCACCATCTGGTGGTACCCCCACAACCACCCCTGCACAACCACAGAGTGGAAATTAAGGTAGAGAGAACCAAACTTTTATGGCCGTTTATCAAGAGTGACGGAATTAGGCGTTGGTACGCGGTTCAAACAGCTTCAGGGCACGAGAACAAAGTAAAAGAACACATCGAAAAGCGCATCGTAACGATGGGCGCTCAAGACAAAATATTCGGTGTCATCGTCCCAGAGAAGATGGTGACCAAAGTCAAAGACGGTAAGCGTCTTGAGAAGAAAGAACGCGAGTATCCCGGATACGTTTTCGTGGAAATGATTTTGGATGATGATTCCTGGCGCGTTGTACGCGAAGCACCAGGCGTCACAAAGTACGTCGGAGCCGGCAAGAAGCCGATTCCGGTGCAGGATTCAGAAATTCGAAAGATTCTTCGCCGTCAAATGGCTGTTGTCGGAGTCAAAGGCACGAAGAAGGCTGTCATCGACGTTAAAGTCGGAGATTATGTTCGTATCACCGGCGGACCGTTCGCCGACTTCACTGGCGAAGTTACAGAAGTCAACCTTGAGCGCGAGCGCATAAAGGCGTCAGTCATTATCTTCGGGCGCGCTACGCCAGTTGAACTTGAGTTCAACCAAGTTATAAAAGTGTAAATAGGTAGGCCGAAACACTCAGCCTGTCATAAGATCACTCATTCGGACATCAAAAGGATATAGAGCCGTGAAAAAGGTAGTTGGAAAGATCAAATTAGCTCTCCAAGCTGGTAAGGCAAACCCTGCGCCACCTGTTGGACCAGCTCTTGGTCAACACGGCGTTAACATCATGCAATTTTGCAAGGAATACAACGCCAAGACCCAAGATAAAATGGGCTTTATTATTCCTGTTGAGATTACTGTTTTCGAAGACAGATCGTTTGAATTCATTCTCAAAACCCCACCAGCCTCAGTTCTATTACTGAAGGCCGTCGGCGTTGAGAAAGGTTCAGCAACTCCCAACAAAACTAAAATAGGCACAATCACCCGCGCGCAAGTGCGTGAGATTGCCCAAACAAAAATGCCTGACTTAAACGCCACATCGCTAGAAGCAGCTGAAAGCATGGTTATTGGCACAGCCCGTAACATGGGCATTTCGGTAGCCGAGTAGTTCGCACCAACCGTACCAATGCTGCCGCCCAGCGCGAGCAGTTGTTGGGAGACTCCAAGGGCCCAGCTAAAACTGTGTCCATCATCTGAGGATTCGTTATGCCCACGCTTACAAAAAGACGGACACAATTAAAAGATATCCGCGAACAAAACCGCGTTCTTATGACGGCAGAAGATGCCCTAAAGCTTTTAAAAGACTCCAAAAAGTCGAAGTTCGATGAAACAGTCGAAGTCCACTTCAAACTTGGAATCAACCCTAAGATGAACGACCAACAAGTTCGTTCCACCGTAAGCCTCCCTGGCGGTACC
>Ga0163152_10009623_pt1 | contig 10040 bp, 6 predicted proteins | sample OliLakLV19MP8IB2_FD_148635 | JGI IMG/M metagenome (GOLD analysis project Ga0163152, IMG submission 148635) | Freshwater microbial mat bacterial communities from Lake Vanda, McMurdo Dry Valleys, Antarctica - Oligotrophic Lake LV.19.MP8.IB-2 | ecosystem: Environmental > Aquatic > Freshwater > Lake...
ACTCCGGCCCCAGCGGCGCGGTTCGTGGCTCGGCGGGTTCGCGCGCCGCTGGGGCCGGAGTTGGCGGCGGCGGCGATGATTGCGTCGTGGGCCTGGCTGCCGCGGTGGCGCGCGGTTTCGAAGCCCAGGCCGAACTCGACGCCTTTCATGGCGGGGATCGAGAAGAGGGCGCCGCCCAGGCGTGAGGTCAGGCGTTCGGGTCCGCTCTGGTAGCTGCCGAGGCCGGGGACGAGGCCGATTGCGCGCACTTCGAACACGCCGCCCAGCGTGTCGCCGGATTCCTTGGCTTCGTCGACGAGCGGCTTCACGCGCGCGTCGAAGGTGGGATCGAGCGCGAAGAACTCGCTCGCGTCGCGCTGCGCGGTGCGGGCGGCGGGATCGAGCTGGAATGCGGCGTCGGCGGATCCGGGCACGATGTCGATGCCGCCCAGCGCCACGACGTGCGCGCAGATCTCCACGTCGAAGCGCTCGAGTAGCTGGCGCGCGACGCCGGCCAGCGCGACGCGCATCGCGGTCTCGCGCGCGCTGGCGCGCTCGAGCACCGCGCGCGGATCGCGGTGGCCGTGCTTCAGGCAACCGGCCAGGTCGGCGTGGCCGGGGCGCGGGTTCGTGGGTACGGGCAGGCGCTCGATCGTCGCGTCCTGGTTCACGAGCGAGAGCGCGACGGGCGAGCCCAACGTCAGGCCGGCGCGGGTGCCCGAGAGCAGCTCGGCGCGGTCCTTCTCGATGCGCATGCGACCGCCGCGGCCGTAGCCGCCCTGGCGCCGCGCGAGCTCGTGGTTCACGCGCTCGAGGTCGAGCGGCAGGCCCGACGGCAGGCCTTCCAGGATGCCGACCAACGCCGGTCCGTGCGATTCGCCGGCGGTGGTCCAGCGCAGGTCGCTCACGCGTGCCTCGTGCGGGTGCTTCGGGCGCTCACGCATGCCTCGTGCTGGTGCGCGGGATGCTCACGCATGCCTCGTGCTGGTGCGCGGGATGCTCACGCATGCCTCGTGCTGGTGCGTCGGACGCTCACGCATGCCTCGTGCTGGTGCGTCGGACGCTCACGCATCCTCCGTGCCCGAACCGAGCTCGACCCAGCCTTCGTCCGCCGACTCGGGATCGTGCACCGGGCGCTGGGCGAGGCCGGCCGTCACGCGCGCGAGGAGCAGATCGAGGTCGAAGGGCTTGCCCAGCGTGCCGATGATCTGCGGCAGCCGCTCGAGCTCGACCTGCGAGGCGCGGTCGACGTAGCCGGAGACCACGAGCGTCGGCGGCAGGAGCCCGTCGGCGGCCAGCCGCGGCAGCTCGACCAGCCCCGATTCCTCGCCCAGGTCGAGGTCGGACAGCATCAGGTCCGGCGGGGAACGGCCCAGCTCCGCGCGCGCCAGCGCGAAGCTCGCCGCGAGACGCACGTCATGCCCCGAGCGCCGCAGGAAGAACGCCACGAGCTCCGCCAGGCGCGGGTCGTTGTCGACGAGGAGGAGATCGGCCACACGGCGGTTCTCGCTTTCGCGCAGGCCCAGCGCAAGAACCCGCATCGGGCACCTTTCGGAGGCGTGGGTCGGCGGCGGGCCTAGCGGATCGAGCGCCAGGGCTCGTCCTGCGACACGTCGATCAGCGCCGGACCGGTGAACACGGCCGGCGAGAGGATCGCCAGGAACACGACCGGCGCGTCGAAGACGTTGTAGGTGCCGTGCACCTCGTCCATCGGCACGTGCGCCATCTCGCCCGGGCCCAGGACGCGTTTTTCGCGGCCGACCCACTGCTCGGCGCGGCCCGTCAGCACGTAGACCAGCTCCTCCATCGCCGGATGCCGATGGAACGCGTGCGATCGGCCGGGCGGCATCGTCACGCGCACGAGCTGCAGGAGCTTCGCGTCGGTCAGGCCCACGCGCGCGAGCCATTCGTGCTGGCCCCACGGCAGTTCCTCGACCTGGGCGTCCTGGCTCGTGACGAAGCGCAGGCACTCGACGCAGCTCACCGGCTCGTCCTCGCGCGCGGCAGGCGCAGGCGCTTGAAGTCCTCGACCTGGGCCTTGATCGCGATCTCGGTCGGAAGGCGCTCGGTCGAGCTGGCGCCGTAGAAGCCGCTCAGGCCCTCGACGCGCTCGATCACGTACGCGGCGTCCGCCGGCATCGCGATCGGACCACCGTGGCACAGGCAGATCACGTCGGGGCGGACGCGCCGCGCGGCGTCGACGATCGCCTGCACGCGGCCGACGCAGACGTCGAGCGTCTTGACGCTCTTCGCGCCGATCGCGCCGCCGCTCGTGCAACCCATGTGCGCGACGACGATGTCGGCGCCGGCCTTCGTCATCGCCACCGATTCGTCCGTGTCGAAGACGTAGGGCGTCGTCAGCAGGTCGAGCTCGTGCGCCATGCGCACGACGTCGACCTCCAGCCCGAAGCCCATGCCCGTCTCCTCGAGAGTCGCGCGCAGCTCGCCCTCGATCAGCCCGACCGTCGGGAAATTCTGGATCCCGGCGAAGCCCAGCTCGGCCAGCTCGCGCAGGAAAAGCCGCGGAATCATGAACGGATCCGTGCCGCACACGCCGGCCAGCACGGGCGTGCGCTTCACGACGGGCAGGATCTCGAAGGCCATCTCCTTCACGATCTGGTTGGCGTTGCCGTACGGCATCAAGCCCGCCGTCGATCCGCGCCCGGCCATGCGGTAGCGACCCGAGTTGTAGACGATGAGCAGGTCGATGCCGCCGGCCTCCTCGCTCTTCGCGGAGAGCCCGGTGCCGGCGCCGCCGCCGATGATCGGCTCGCCGCGCGCGATCTGCGCGCGGAAGCGTTCCAGGATCGCCTTGCGCGAGTTGTCGACTGTGCCAGTGCTCTTCATCGTTGCATCAGGTAGCGGACGGCGTTCTGCAGGATCGTGCGGAACGCGGGGTGTTCGTGCGCGCGGCCGTCGTGACCGAGCGTGAAACCGACGACCTTGCCCTGGCCGCGCGCGAGCGTCCAAAGGATCGGGTACTCGGCGCTGGTCGAGGTCGAACGGCCCTTCGCCAGCGTCGTGACGCCGCGCGCGTCGGGCGCGGGCTCGAAACGATACAGCTCGTCCTCGACTCGGAACGTCGCCGGCACCGACGCGCACACCTGGTGCGTCGGCTCGAGGATCGTGACGTCGAACGCCGCGAAGTCCTCGTGGCTCGACGTGCCGCCGCCGGCAAGCTGCTCGAAATCCTGCGTTTCGGTCCAGTTGCGCCAGGTGCCCGGGTGAAGCATCAACAGGCCGCCGCCCTGATCGACGAAGTCGGCGATCACGCGACGGTCGTCCGCTGCGATCGGCTGGTTCGTCGACAGGACGAGCACGCGCGCGCCCGCGAGCCGCTTGTCGAGGTCCTTCGTCGAGCCCGTGTAGATCACGTCGTCATTGACGACGTCGGCCAGGATCGCGCGGTCCTCGCGGTCGAACCAGCGCCCGAAATCGTGACTGGAACCGCCGCCGACGAGCACGACCTTCGCCGTGGCGCGCTCCGGAGCCGCCGCTGCGACGGACTTCGACTCTGGCCGCTTCGGCGCACCGGGCAGCTCCGCAGTCAGCGCCAGCAGCGTCGGCGCGTAGCGGTTGTCGTAGCTCTCGAGCACGATGCTCGCGACCTTCACCTTGCGGCCCGGCGTCAAGGCGTGCCAGCGCACCTGTCCCCAGCTGTCCTCGGCCAGGATGTCCTCGACGAACTCGGACCCGGGCACGTCGTGGCGGCCGATCCAGTCGCCGAACTCGACGCCGTTCTTCAGCACGACCTCTTCGCTCTGGCCGTCGTCATAGCGCCACGTCCACTTCAGGATCGGCTCGAGATCCTTGAAGTACGGGAAGCCCCAAGCCGCGATGCCGCCCAGCACGTGCACGCGCTCGACGACGCACCCGACGCGCACTTCGACGCTCTGCGGCATCTTCGTCTTGCTGTCCCAGTCGGGCCGCAGCCCGCCCTTCAGCACGAGCGCGTTGTTCCCCGATGCCGTGTGCGTCGGGTCCAGAATCTCGAACGGAACGCCGCGCACATCCTGGATGCCGTAGCGCCGGAAGCGCAGCGGGTTCGCGTCGCGCTTCGTGTCGTACAGGCCCTTCAGGCCGCTGGCCGACACCACCGGCTCCATGTCGAGCACGCGGTAGCCTTCGGCGCCCGCGGACAGGTACGCGATGACGTCGCGCAACGCCGGAGCACCCAGCGCCTCGAAGCCGGCCGGCATCAGCGAGCGCCCCGTGTTCTTCAGGGTCTCGATGTCCGCGCGATCGAGCTCGAACTCGCCCGTGCTCGAGCGCAGGAGGATCGACCGATCGCTCTCGCGCGCAAGGATGCCGCTCTTGATCTCGCCGTCCTTCGTCTCCGCGATCCACTCGGAGTATCCCGCTTCGACCGCGCGATTCGGGTCCAGGATGATCGGCAGGAGCTCGCGCGCGCCGTGCGCCCCCATGCCGGTCAGATCCGGCCCGATCTTCGCTCCCGCGCCATTCGCCGCGTGGCACGTTGCGCAGTTGATCGTGAACACGTCCTTGCCGCGCGCCACGTTGCCAGGCTGATCGACCTCGGGCAGGAGCTTCGCGACGAGCGCGTCGATCGCCGCGCCGCTCGCCGTCGCCTTGCCAAACAGCGCGTCGGCACGTTTCGCAACGTCAGCGTCCGGGTGCGTGCGCAAGCGGTGCGTCCGCTGCGGCCCGAGCGCGCCGGCGTGAATGTCCGCCGAATCAATCGCATCGAGCAGCGCGCTCGCCCACGTCGCACGCGCGACGAGCTTCTCGAAGATGCGCTCCTGGACGGAACTGGATGCAGTCGTGAACGCCTGGACTAGTAATCTTGCGGCCGCGACGTCGTCGGTCACCGCGAGCGCGTCGATCGTCGCCAGCTGGATCGAAAGCCCAACAGTCGGCTCGAGCAAACTTACGGAAGCCTGGATGGCCGCGGCCGCGTGACCAGGCAGGGTCAGCAGCGACTGCACTGCTGCGATGCGGTCGGAATCGCTGCTCGAAGGGTCAGCAAGGAAGTTAGTCAGTCGCTCCGCAAGAGCCTTCACACCCTGTGCATCGGAAGGCTGTTGAGGATCCGCGCTCCTGCAGACAGCAATGGCCGCGATGGCGATGCGGATATCCTTCGATTCGAGCAAGCGTGCGAGCGCCGCGGCGGCGCCTGCGCTGACGTGGGTCGACTTGGGTCCTTTCGTAGCGATAGTCTCGAGCAGCCTGCACGCAGATGCGGCGTCACGTTCGACGCAAGCCTCCACGAACCACAGCGCGTCTTCGAGTTCGTGTTCGCTCGTCAGAGGGCGCCGGACGGGCGCTTCTTCGGTCGTGAACTGACATCGCCGGATGATCTCGACTACGAGGTCCACGGGGGCATCCGGTCGTTCGAGCCCACCCCAGATGTACCGTCCCTGTCCAAGCGCGCCCCGCACGACAACCGATCGCGACCAGCCGTCCCCGAGGCGCTGCCACGCGTTCACAAACGCATCGGCTACTTCTGGTTGCGGCATCGCCTCACCCAAGGCGATCAGCGCCTCGAGGCGTGCGCGCTCCCAAGTCGAATCCGCGAGGCGGATCAGCGCAAGGCGAACCTGTGGGTCCGCGAGCGCTTCCGGCGATTGGCTCGCGATCCGTGCCGCGTTCGTGCTGACGGCATTGTCCAAGAGGGAGCGTGAGAGGAGCGCCGGCTCCAGCTCGCCCAGTTCATGGAGCGCCCACAACGCGTGGATTCGTGCCAGCGGCTCCAACGATCCAAGTGCGTTCTTGAGGGCCGCGACCTTCGCCGGCCCGGGAGCTTCGACCAGCATTCGTTGAGCAGTCAGCCGATGCCACCGGCTGCGGTTCTCCAAGGCGGCCGTGAGCGCGTTCACGTCCGCTCGTGGCACATTCGAGCGCGCCACGAAGCGAGCCTTGGTGTACTGCACGCGCCAGATCCGCCCGTGCGTGTGGTCGCGGTCGGGTCGGATCGCCGCATTCGTCGGTCCGTGCTTCGGGCCGCGCGTGTCGTTGTGCACGACGGCCTGGTTGTAGAAGTCGAGCACGTACAACGCCCCGTCCGGCCCCACGCGCGCGTGCACCGGGCGGAACCACAGGTCCGAGCTGGCCATGAACTCGGGCTCGCGGTCCTTGCGCGCGCTGAAAGTCACACCCTTCGGGGAAATCACGTCGCAGTGAACGAGGTTCACCGTCGGCTCGCACACAAGATGCCTTCCATTCCAGCCCGGCCACGCACCTCCGGTGAGGATCGTGCACCCCGAGGCCGCCGTGAACCCGCCGACGAAATCGATCTGCGCGTACGGCGCTTCGGTGCGCGTCACGAGCGGGAACACGCGGTCGTGATCCGGGACGTCGGCCCAGCTCTCGACTCCCGGCAGGCGCGCGTCGGCCAGCACGCGCTCGGGCACGACGACGTGACGCAGGTGCGCGCCGTTCGCCATCGTGAAGAACAGCTCGCCGGCCTCGTCGAAGTCGAGACCCCACGTGTTCGAGCCGTAACTCGAGACCATCTCGATCGCGCTGCCGTCGGGCTTGAAGCGGAACAGGCCGTTGCCGATGTGACCGAAGTCCTTGCCGGCGGCGTTCGTCACGTGGCGCGACGCGCCGCCGCTGTAGCCCTGAGTGGCGTAGATCCAGCCGTCCATCCCCCACCGCAGGTTGCTGACGACCGCGTGCGTGTCGCCGAAGCCGAATCCTGTGAAGAGCGTCTCGCGCGTCTCGCCGATGCCGTCGCCGTCGGTGTCGCGCACGAAGAAGATGTCGGGCGAAGCCGACACGATCGCGCCGTCCTTGTGCAGCACGAGGCTCGTCACCAGGTCGAGCCCGCCGCAGAACGTCCGGCGCGTGTCCATCCGCCCGTCGTGGTCCGCGTCGTCGAGGATCACGATCTCGTCGTGCGCCGGGATCCCGCTGAACTGCGCCTTCTCGGGATAACCGGGTGTCAGCGCGACCCACATGCGGCCGGCGGCGTCCCATTCGATCGAGATCGGCTTCTCGATCAGCGGCTCGGCGGCGACCAGGTTCAGCTCGAAGTCGGGGTGAAGCGTGATCGCTTCGTGCGCGCGCGCGGGGGCCAGCGGGCCGCCGGGCGGGTACGCGAGCTGCGCCAGCTCGTCCTTCGAGACGAGCAGGTTCACGTCGTCGCGGTGCCCGGCCCAAGCGATCCCGCGCAAGACGAGCGCGCGCCACGCCGGATGCGAGAACGACGTCCACTCGTGCCCCTGGATCGAAACGAAGCTGCGTGCCGGACCTTTTTCGAGCACCCAGGCCTGCGGCGTCGCGTCGAACACGGTGTGGAAGCCGCGGACGAGGATCTCGGACGCGGGATCGATCTCGAGCTCCCAGTAGATCTCGTCGTCGAAGCGGAAGCTGGCGATCCCGCTCGTGATCGGGTGCTCGTGGTTCGTCACGTGCACGTCGACCAGGCCTTCCTGGTAGCGCGCCTTGCCGTGCTTCCAGGCGCCGCCGGCCACGCTCGCGAACCATTCCGGATCGTCGCCGCACACGCCGTCGTGCAGGGTGACGAGCCCGCCGCCGCGCGCGCGGAACGCGTCGAAGCGCTCGCGCTCCTCGCCGTGGATCGAGGCGCCCTCGGCGGCGTAGATCACGAGCACGTCTGTGCGCTCGAGCTGCTCCGCCGTCGGGAACGTCAGGGCGCCCTCGCACTGCGCGCCGCGATCCTGCAGGAGCTTGCGCCATTCGTCGACGAACAGCGCGTGCTCGTGCTGTCCCGGTCCGTGCGTCTTGGGTCCGCCACGCAGGAACACGCGCAGCGGCGCGGGCGTGTCGCCGAACACGAGAGGCAGACACGCGAGCAGGGTCAGCATGGTTCGTCCATCGCAGCGGGGAGTATCGCGGTGGACAAGGGCGTCAGACACCTTTTCCCGGCGACAAGGTGTCTGACACCCTTGTCCACGTGATGACGTGCTCGGGCGCCACGCGCGGAGCGACGCGCGTCCCGGGCCGGAGCTCGAGCGTGCGCGGAGCGAGCGCGTGGGCGCGGATTCCGGCCCAGTGCAGCACCGCGACCTGCGCCGGACCGGTCAGCTCCACGACCTCGACCTCGGTCGGCGCGGGGCCGCCGGCGAGCGCCAGGTTCTCGGCGCGGATGCCCAGCGTGGCCGCGTCGGGCGCACCCGCCGGTGCCGGCGCGACGCGCGTCCCGTCGGCGGCGGTCCAGTGACCGTCGAGCTTGCGCACCGGGATCACGTTGACGGGCGGCCAGCCGAGGAGGCGCGCGACGGCGGGCGAGGCCGGTCGCGCGTAGACGTCCCCCGGCGCTCCGCTCTGCAATACGCGGCCCTTGTCGAGCGCGACGACGCGGTCGGCCATCGCCAGCGCCTCGAGCGCGTCGTGCGTGGCCCACAGCACGGGCGCGTTCAGGCCGCGCGCGAGCGCGCGCAGCTCGAAGCGCAGATCTTCGCGCAGCTTGGCGTCCAGGTTCGTCAGCGGCTCGTCCATCAGGAAGAGCACGGGCTCGCGCACGATCGCGCGGCCGATCGCGACGCGCTGCATCTCGCCGCCCGACAGTCGGCGCGCGGGGCGATCGAGCAGAGCCTCGATGTGCAGGAGGCGCGCGGCCCACGTGACGCGCTCGGCGATCCGTTCCGCGCTCGCCCCGGATCGCGGCGAGCGCAGCGGGAACTCCAGGTTCGCGCGCACGGTCTTCGACGGGTAGAGCGAGAAGTTCTGGAACACGAACGCGACGTCGCGCTCGGCCGGCGAGAGCTCCAACGCATCGCGGCCGGCCAGCCGGATCGAGCCCTGCTCGGGCTGCTCGAGGCCGGCGATGCAGCGCAGGAGCGTCGTCTTGCCCGCGCCGGTCGGACCGAGCAGCGCGACGAGCTCGCCCGGGTTCACGTCGATATCGACGGATTCCAGCGCGACGCTGCCAGCGAAGCGCTTCGAAAGGTTGCGCACTTCGAGCAGCGCAGCGCTCACGCGACGCTCCGGCCCGATGTCGCGTCGAACAGGCGGATACCGAGCGGGTCGAATGCGAGGCGTGCCTCCTCGCCGGCCCACGCGCCGACCTTGGCCGTCGTCACCGCCACCGCGCGCCCCCATGGGCCCTCGACGTGCACGTGTCGCCACGGCCCCGCGTCGGCTTCGAGCACGATGCGCCCGCGCAGAGGGCCGGATGGATCGAGGCGCACGTGTTCGGGGCGCGCGCCGAGCACGACCGGCCCGCCGCGCAGGAGCGCACGCATGTCGTGCGGCAGCGCGAGCATCTTCGGCGGCAGCGGGATCGCCGCTCCCCCGCCGGCCGGCTGGAACTCGCTCTCGCTGACGCGACCCTCGATCAGGTTCATGCCCGGGCTGCCCACGAATCGCGCGACGAACAGCGACGCGGGACGGTCGTAGACGTCCTTGGGCGACGCGGCTTGCACGATTTCGCCGGCCGACATGACGACGATGCGGTCGGCGAGGCGCATCGCCTCCTCCTGGTCGTGCGTGACGTAGATCGTCGTCACGCGGTCGGCCAGCTGCTGCACGCGAATCAGCTCGCACATGTCGGCGCGCCGCGCGGCGTCGAGTGAGCCGAGCGGCTCGTCCATCAACCACAAGCGCGGCTTGCGCACCATCGCGCGCGCGAGGCCGACGCGCTGCTGGTCGCCGCCGCTCAGAGCGCGCGGCCGGCGCGCGAGCAGCGGGAGCAGATCGAGACGCTCGGCCACACGCAGCACGGCCGCGTCGCGCTCGCGGCGCGCGACGCCGGCGCATTCGAGCGGGAATGCGATGTTCTCGGCCACCGTCATGTGCGGGTAGAGCGCGTAGAACTGGAACACGAAGCCCACGTCGCGCTGCGACGGCGGCCGATCCGTGACGTCCTCGTCGCCCAGACGCACGCGCCCCGAGCTGGGCAGCTCGAGCCCGGCGACCATGCGCAGCGTCGTCGTCTTGCCGCAGCCCGACGGGCCGAGCAGCACGACCAGCTCGCCCTCGGCGACGTCGAGGTCGATGCCGCGCACGGCGTGCGTGCCGTCGGGCCAGCGCTTCTCGAGCCGCTGCAGGCCGAGGAACGTCATCGCTCGCGCTCCGCCATGTGGCCCAGCACGATCTGCGCGAGGGTGCTGCCCAGCGTCACGAAGAAGCCGGCA
>Ga0163152_10009624_pt1 | contig 10040 bp, 5 predicted proteins | sample OliLakLV19MP8IB2_FD_148635 | JGI IMG/M metagenome (GOLD analysis project Ga0163152, IMG submission 148635) | Freshwater microbial mat bacterial communities from Lake Vanda, McMurdo Dry Valleys, Antarctica - Oligotrophic Lake LV.19.MP8.IB-2 | ecosystem: Environmental > Aquatic > Freshwater > Lake...
ATACGATGTCCACCGGTCGAACCCCGCGGTGCCGCCGACCAGGAAATGGACGTTCTGCCTCCCGTCCCGGCGCGACATCATCCATTCGCCCGAAGGCAGCCGTTTGGGGGAAAAGTTATTCAACGCATCATCAAACACGAGGCCGAGGTGTCGCCACCGGGGCGGTTCGCCCGCCGCGAGTTCGAACGCGTGGAGAGAGAGGCCTTCTCCATGGTAACTTTTTCCCTGATACCGGCTCGCCAGCGCCAGCAGCTTTCCATCGCGAACCCAGAAGCCGCGGGCGATCCAGCCAAACCCGGCGTCGGGAGCGCCGGTCAGGTTCCCGATCGGGCTCCACGTGAGGCCATCGCGACTGGTCGCAAACGAAACGTGTTGGCCCGGATTGTCGTGGCCGGGGACTTTGCCGTAACCGCGCGAAATTCCGGGACCATCACTCCACATCGCCCAAAAACGCCCGGCGTGATGTACGAGATAATTGTGCTGATTCACCCGGTCGCCGCCCGCGGCGATCACATCGCTCACCACGGCATGGCGCGAGGGGATTCGCGGCAGTGCGTCAAAATCGATCGCATGCGAGTCCGCCGGCACCGAGTCGCCGGCGAGCATCAACGGCGAGGTTGGATTCGCCGTGGGATGCGGCGGCGACGGCCGGGCGATCTTCGTCGGATCCTGCCCCACCCCGGCCAAGTCGAGCATGGGCGCCAGCGGTGCCACCGGCGCGGCGCCCAACCATGGCGCTGCCAGCAATGCTATAATCAAGAAGTGCGTGGGTTTCATGGGTAGGAAGTAAAGGTTTTTGAGGGGGCAAAACACCGGCCGCCGGATTTGATTGTCGGACTCATTCCCGTCTGCTTCATCGAGGGCGGGAGCGGCCCGGGTCCCAGGTCGTCGCGGCAATAAAGCGCTCCGACTGCGGACCATCGTTATAGTAATAGACCGTGACAATCTTACCGTCCGTCCGCTGCGCACTCCGGGGATATCCCAGATCGTGGACCGCGGCATCGGACCGCAATATAATCTCCGCCTGCCAGGTGCGCCCGTCATCGTCACTCAAGCGAGAGCGGAGCCCGAACGGCGGCGAGCGATAGCCGTACGTCAGGCAGAGACGCCCATCTCGCAGGCGAATCAGATGCGGCGGGTTACCCGAGGTGCCTCCCGCGTCCGCGACCGGTCTCCCCCGTTGCTGCCACGTGGCTCCACGATCACGCGAGTGCCACGCATCGATCCAGGTTCCCGCAGGATCCTTGACCCGAACCGCCGTCAGCCAGGTATCATCCGCGAGCGTGACCGTGGAGGGCATAATCGCAAAACCAGTCGGTTCCGGACCGATGAAGCCAATACGATGCCATGTCACGCCACCATCCATCGTGCGCGCGCAGAACGGCCGCCCTTCTTTCCCGTCCATCTTGAACGCCGTGAGAAAGACCGTCGCCTCCCGCGGCCCGTGTACGAGATAATCTGTTCTCGCCTGCACGCCCGGCGTGCCAAAGTCCGGCAAACGATGCGGCCCACGCCACGCTCGTCCACGGTCGTAAGAGTAGTAGAAAAACGAGACGCCATTATGGTAGCGCAGGGTCAGCGCAAAGCCGGGTCTGGTGAACTCCATCGGGACGTTCAGCGGCGTGCACGCCGCCACCGAAAGCTCGTTGGGCAATAAACCCGCCGGACGCTCAATCGTCCAGGTGCGTCCGCCATTCGTGCTGCGTGCCAAGGCCGGCTCAGCCGGACGACTCCGGTCAATCTGATGGCGGGTCACATCCTGCGTTTGATGCCACCCGGCGGAAAAACCCACTGCCAGCTCGTCACCCCAGGACCACGCCCCGTGATTCGCCGGCCACCCTCCATAGCGCCCGTCCTCCCGGAAAACCACATCATGAGACACCGCCATTACAGGCGGCACCACGGCTTCGTCTTCCACCCGCGCGACGAAGCGCGCCATCGCTTCCGCCACCTCGGCCGCATAGGGCGGATCGGTGACGTAATGGTCCGCTCCTTTTACCCAATAGACTTCCACGGAAGATTTCGTCGGAACTAACAACTGATCCCGTGTCGGCCGCGGCTCGCTTCCGCGATCGCCCCAAACACTCAACACCGGATACTCCGTTTCCCCAACGATGCGTTCACCTGAACTCCACGACGTCCACATGCGAGACAGCGAGGCCACCTCATCCGGCGTCCACCGCTGGGTCCGATAACGCTCCTCCCGCTGCCGCCGCGCCCCGGCTTGTTCCGTATCCGTGCGGGCACGACGCGGCGGAAACGCGTTTCGTTGCACGGTGTGATGCACCCAACCTTCCAAAGCGATCACGCCCCGCAGTCCGGCGGGACGCCGCCCTGCGATCTCCAGCGCAATCATCCCACCGAGGCTGTGACCCGCGACATACCACGGAGAACCGCCGAGCTCCCGGACCACCGCGAGGACGTCACTCGCATACTGCTCGATCGAGGCTTGCGCAGGCGTGGGCGGCGGCCAACTCCGCCCCTGTCCACGCGTCTCGATAACCACCAACTGCAGATCCCTTGGGAGCTTCTGCAAAAAACCAGGCTCATAGAACTGCGTCCGATCACCGTGGGTTTCGGGGATCAACACCAGCGTTGGCCCGCTGCCCGGTTTCGTGTAGTACGCCAGCAACGCGCCATCGGGCAACACGAGCGAGCGGGTCGTGAACTGCGCATGATCAGTCGTCGCCTTGGGTTGCACCACATGGCTGGACTGGGCCGAAAGCATGGTGACGCTGCACACCAGGGGCAGCAACAACCGCGGAACGAAACCCCGACTGAGTTGATTAATGGCGGGCAATTTAGGAATGCGGGTTCCGGTCATACTACGAGAACTAAACCGGGCGGCGCGGACCGCAATGCGTTCCCGCCACCGCGGCCCCGCTCTCCCCGTTAACACCCGGTTAGCGGCACGATCAGAAGCGCCCCGAAATACCCATGTTGTAGCGGGTACCGTAACTATCGCTGAAAGTAATTCGTCCCTGATCGAAACCGGTGTAATTTTCGGGCCATTTGTTCTTCAAGTTGATCACATCGAAGTACACGCCGAATCGGGGTGAAAACTGATACGATAGATTGATATCAATCGTCTCAACGGGCCGGAACCGATTCTGTGCATTCACGTTCGCGTTGTACGAAACCAGATAGTCACCGGTATAGCGCCACGCAATCCGGGTCTCGAGTTTGCGCCAGCGGAATGATGCTCCCGCGTTGGCCGTGCGCGGTACAAACTTGGCGAGCTCCGACGCACCATCGCGATACGTCCCCGCCGTGGTCAAATAGGTATAGTTCCCGAACACGCCCAATCCGTTCAGCGGCTTCGGCAACATCGTGAAGCGCTGATTATAGTTGAACTCGTAACCTTCAATCTTCGCCTCGCCCTGATTGGTCGTCGTGTTGAGGTTGAAGCCCGCAAAGTCACCGCCAAAGCCATTGTTCTGGCCCGCATCGATCTCATCCGTGGTTCGCGAAAGGAAGTCTTTGATGTCCTTGCGGAAGGCCCCGATCGAGAAAAGACCCGCGGGCTCAAAATAATACTCGATGGACAAATCGTAGTTCTCGGAAGTCTGCGGTTTTAGGCCCAGATTCGCCTGCGTTACAGTTCCCAACCCCGTCGTGGTACTGTAGCTCACCGTCGTGGTCGGATAGAGGTCCGTCATGTTCGGACGCGCGGCCCCGGTGGAATAACTCGCTCGGGCGACCAGCTGACGCGTGATGTCGTAGCGGAAATGCAGGCTTGGGAAATAATCATCGTACGCGTTGGTCCGCGTGGTCCGTGCCACCGTCGGGTTACGCGGATCCGAGTAGCGACCCAGCGCATCGATATCGGTGCGTTCAAACCGCACCCCGCCAAGCACATTAAGTTTTCCGATCTGGGTGCTTCCCTGGATATAAGCGGCAAACACGTCCTCCGTAATTTCACTGTAGTTGGGCGCATCCGTGGTGGAAGTCCCCACTGGGCGGAAAGTCTCGGGCCGGTTGTTAAATAGAGCCCACGCTTTCGGAAAATCTACGGCCGGCAGCTGTGGCCACAAGCCAACACTGTTGAAAACGGTATAGGCGGGTGCGGGAAGCATGAGCTGGCCAAGATTATCGTCGCCGGTGCCCGCGACTCCATCGGCTCCGGTGTAGTCCCAGTCTGGGCGACCCACCGTCAGATTCCGATATTGCTGGCGCCAGGTTACGCCCGTCTTCAGCTCCGCCGTGAACCGATCGCTCCGGATCCGCTTGAGATAGTCCCCTTTCAGATTGATTACCTCCTCCTCACCTGTCTCCGGCTGTTGCCGCATTCGAGCCCGGTACAGGTTAAAGTCAGTCTGCCCGTAGAGAATACTCGGGCCGTAAGTCTGACGAAAAACCGGACGCGAACGATTCGCCGTCGTATCCACCGACATTCCGATCCGCGGCTGAAAGGTCATCAGGAACGTTCGCAAGTTGCTCTTGAACGTCGAGGGCGCGTACGACGCCTGGTAGGTGATCTCCTGATCGCCATCGAGCGTGGTCGTTCCGCCGATGTCGGCGAGATACTGGCGTCCGGTTTTTTCGTTATTATCTCCATCAAAAGACCAGTTCGCATTCAGCATTTCCGTGAAGCTCGCAGTGTACCCCGGCGCCACGCTCGCCGTCTGATTCGTCGTCGTGCGCGGTTGCACGCCGGCCTCGATCTGAGCCCGACTCACCACATTGTAATCCGCCACCCGGCGGGTTGCACTGTCAGAGGCGGCATAAACCAGCCGATCACTATCAAAGAAATAGTAGTTGTGCTGGAATTTCACATACACGTTCGTGCGTTCACCCACCCGATAGTCGAACTTCAGGCCGGCTCCGCCCCGGATGCGTTGATTGATATTCGTGAGCGTGCGAGCCTGGGTGGCACGCCCGTCTGGTTCGACCCGCTGGGTTTGAACGCGATCACGCGGCGCTTCGGTGTCGGTATAACTGAGGGAAAGAGCCATCCCGATATCCCGATTCTTGCCGATCCGCGTGAGCCAGCTCATGGCGGCGTTCGGGGTGAAGTTCTTCAAGTCATCCCGATGCGTATTATAGTTCGCGCCAATCCGGTAGGTCAGGACGTTTTCCTTGAAATCCAGGGCCGACTTCGTGACGAGATTCGTCGAGCCGCCAATGGAGTCCGCCGCCATTTCCGGAGTCGGGGCTTTGGTAACCTGAATCTCCTTGATGAATTCCGCCGGGATCTGATCGCTCTGCGCTCCGCGATCGCCCTGGGTATTGAAGCCGGAGAACGCACCTGTGGAACGTACGCCGTCAACATTCAGGGAGCTGAACTCCACCGGTGTACCGCGAATCTTGATCCCGACCACTTCCCCATTCTCGAACTCACCGGCCACTCCGGGAAGGCGCACCATCAGGTTGCCGATATTACCATCGGCCACGCTCCCGAATGCATCGGTTGAAACCACGTTCATGACGTTCGGAGCGAAACGCTGACGGGTGATCGAGGCCGCCTCGCCCTCGCGATCAGCCGAAACGGTGAACGCATCGAGCTGCTGAACCTTCGACTCCAGTGTAACGTTTGCCGTCACCGTCTGCCCGGCGGCGACGTTCACCGCCGTCGATCCCGGATCGAGTCCGGTATAGTATACTCGCACGGTGGCAGGTCCCGCGGGCACACCCGACACGGTAAAGGAGCCGTCGCGGTTGGTGAGCACCGGAGCGGCAGTGCCCACGGTTACTTCCGCGCCTTGTAAATAGGCGCCCGTCAGAGCACTGGCGACCCGGCCGGTGACGCCCCCGGTGCCAGCAGTTTGACCGAGCAAGGCAGAGGAGCAGAAGAGCAAGGCGAACGCGCAAGTGGCGACATGGAGCCAGGCTGTATGGAGATGACCGAAACGATAGTCAGTGAGGTTCATGATACTTCGGGGTTCGAAAAAGCGGAGGATTCTCCGGCCGCACCAGGCCGGAGAGAAGGATTAATAAACAGAAGTCAAAGCCGGCGAAAAAGCGCATACGAATAAACTAGCAAGACATGGAAAAACGTAGCGTTTGCGATTATCCCTGCGCTTGTGCTCACCCAGGAAGCGACCTCACGTTTCACAGCTCAGCGGGGCATCTTCATGGCGTTCAAGTCGGCCAGGCGCACGCGTTGAATCTCGACCGAACGTTTCCCGCCGGAGTGCGCAATATAGAGCGAGTCGCCGTGCTCGATCACATGCGGGTAGTCAATGTGTCGCCCGCCGGTCAAATAATAGAGCTGGTCAAACGTCATGCCATCCTGGCTCACGGCCAAGGTCATGGGATCGCGCTTCTTCGGGTTGGAGTTCGAAACCAGCACGTAGCGACCATCCTTCAGGCGCAGGCCATGCAGCTTGGAGCGCGCATCCGGAAAATCAGTCTGCACCGGCGTACTCCACGTGCGCCCGTTATTGGTCGAGAAGGCCCGGAAAATATAGCGACTGGGACCATTGTCGCGAAACAACGCCATGAGATTTCCGTCGGGTAACGCCCACCAGATCGGCTCTTCCGCTTTTAAAGCCACGTCGCCACCGGCGCCACGCACCACGGGGATCGACTCCCACTTGTCCAGCGCGGTCACCCCACCGATCAAAAACTGCACGCCCGTCGTGTTATAGTCGTGCATCCGACGCGACATCGCCCATTCGCCACTCGGCAGCTTCTGGGGAGGAAAGTTGTTGATCGCGTTATCCTGCACCACGCCGATGTCATCCCATTTCTGCGCGGGCTTGTTCCAGCGGAAGGCACGCAGTTCGAGGCTGGGGCCAAAGAAACCCGCCGCTTCGTCGAGGGAAACCAACGCGAGCAATTCGCCCTCCCGAACCCAGAAGCCACGAGAAATATAGCGGAGCCCTTCTAGGCTGCGGGTATTATAATGCGGCGAGTCCGGCCCGGACTTGGGCGGATAAGACATCATGAACCTGGGTTCGGACCAGCGCATGGCATCGGGGCTCGTGGCATACTTCACAACTTGTCCCACCCGGTCTTCGATCTCCGGCCCATCGCTCCACATCGCCCAAAACTGTCCGTCGTAATGGATCAGATAATTATGCTGATTTACCCCGTTACGCGGCCGCACATCGCTTACCACCGCATGCTGCACCGGCAAACGCGGCAGGCGCTCAAAGTCGATCTGATGCGGATCGGCCGGGACCCAGTCGCCGGTCAACATCACGCGCGACTGCGGGTTCTTAACGGGATGCGGCGGTAACGACCGGGTGTCGGGTGCGCCGGACCGGGTCGCGGCCGGAGCACTCCCGGCCACTTGGGCAAACGCGGCAGAGCTTGAAGCCGCGAGGACCACGGAGAAAACGATGCGGGGAACGAAGGTAGGAAGCGACATGGAGAAATGCAGCCGCAGGTGCGGCAGGTTAAGCGGGAGTGACGTCGGGGTTGGGACGAGGCTGACCGGAGTTGTCAACAAGGGAAGCCAATCGAAAAACCGGGTCTGACCACAGGCGAATAACCTAACAAAAACCAGAAAAACGTAGCATCGCAATCGGCCGCCCGGGCTCCGCCACGCGCTTGTCCCCGCCAGATCTGCACTGGCTCGGAACCTCAATCCTCCCGCCGATTCCGATATTTACCGGGAGTGAAGCCGAAGCGCTGACGAAAGCATCGGATAAAGTACTGAGCATCCGTAAAGCCACACAAGTTGGCGACGTCGGTCACATTATAGCGCAAGTCGCGCAGGAAATGCAGACTGCGTTCGAGTCGGATCTCGTTTAAATAGACCCGGAAATTCTGCTTGGTATGCGCGTGGAAGAAGCGCGAAAAGTGGTTCGGGTGGCGGTTGAAGAAACAGGCCGTTTCCTTCCGGCTTAATTGCGGGTCGGACCAATGCTCGGACAAATAGTCACAGACCGACTGCCAGAGGACCGTTTGACTGGACCGTTCGTTCTCGGGCGCTCGTTCCACCAGCGCGGCCACTTCCGCCATCAACACCTCCATCAACAGGGTAAACGTACGCTCCCCGAGCACGGGAGCAGGGGCCTCGCGCAGGAGTTGCAGCAGATGGTCGCCTTTCGGTCCCAGCGTTTCGAGGGTGCGCCATTGCGCCACATAACGGCTCGGGATGGTCCCATCGGCCGCGATCGCACTGCGCGCGTGAATGGTCAGACGGGTCGAATCCGGCCGGAAGACAACTCCGAGCGAGCGATACGGCGCACGGGGCAGCGGACAAATCCACGTGTAGGGCGCGAGAAACATGACCTGACCGGGTGCCAGATCGAGCAACACCTCGGTATCGTTTTCGATCGTGAGGAAGGTACCGCGACCTTCCAGGCCGACAATCAACCGAGGAACCTCCATGAAGAAGGCAGGATGCTCATCGCTGGGACGTTTGCCTTCCAGAACACGCACTACGCGCTCGCGCGCGGGATCATCGAGCCACGTTGTGAGGGCCGACAGAATCTCAGTTCGATCAGGAGTGGATCGCATCAAACACAAGATCAAGGAGACCGTTCTCGACCGTGCGCAAGCGCGTTCGCGTGACACAGACATTCCTGTCTGTTCCGACTCCGACTCCGAATTCGCCCCCGCCGCCCCGCCCAAAGCCGGCGTTTCTTGCCCCCGTCTTCGCCGCCTTTTAGCACCCGCAGGGAAAAGCCTGCGACGTGCGTTCGTTTCGCCAATCCGGCGCGGCCGCACCCTGCTGAGCCCGCCGATCGTACAAGCCAACCCGAACAGGCAGGAATGCCTGTGTCACCGCGAACTCGATCCGGCCCGAATTTCAGGCGCCGCACCTCACACCTTCAGACTCCAGCCCTTCCGATACGGACGCGACCAGAGCTTCATCGCCGCGGCATCGTTCAGGATCCGGCCGGTCTTCGGGTCAATGTCGAGCGTGTGTCCGGTGCGATACGCGATGTTGCCCAGATGACAGAGCATCGTGCTCTTTTGGCCCTCACTGATCGGTGAATTCAGCGGCTTACCCTCGCGGACGGCGTCGGCGAAATTCTGGAAATGCGGCACGTCACTTCCCCGACCGTCGGCCTTCTTCTCCACTTCCTTCCCTTCCATATCGAGGATCGAGTAGTCATTGGCACCCGAGAGCAGGAGCGATCCCTTGTCGCCGTAGAAAGCGATGGCCGGAGTCTGTTCGCCCTTCCGCGGATTGCAGGAACTGAAGTCCCAGGAAGCGCCGCTCGAGCCGAAATCGTACACCACCGAACCGGTGTCCGGCGTCTCCTGATCGTCCGTGAAGTGATAACGTCCGCCGAGAAAGGCGACCCGTTTCGGGTACTCCACACCGAGGCCCCAACGCGAGATATCCAAATAATGGATGCCGTTATTCGCGAGTTCGCCGCCGCCGTACGCCCACACCCAGTGCCAGTTGTAGTGAACGAGATTATCCTGATACGGACGCTCCGGAATGGGTCCCTGCCACAAGGCGTAATCGATCGTCGCGGGCACGGGCGAACCCTTGCTCCGGCCAATCGACGGCCGCGCCGCCTTGTACCAGGTTCGTGAGTACAAGACGCGCCCGATCGCACCGGCGTGCAGCCGCTGGATGCCCTCGACGATCGTCGGATAGCTCCGGCGCTGGTTGCCCATCTGCACCTGTCGCCCGTATTTCTGCGCCGCCGCGACCATAGCTTCCGCCTCGGCGGGATTGTGACTGCCGGGCTTCTCCACATAGACGTGCTTCCCCGCCTGGCAGCCCATTACGGTCATCATTGCCTGCCAGTAGTTCGGCGTCGCGATCGAGATGGCATCGATGGACTTGTCCTCGAGCATACGGCGAAAATCGGTGACGTCCTTCACGGCGCGCCCGGTCTGTTTGCCTTCAACAATTTTCTTCCCGTTGGCGAGCCGGGTGGAATCCACATCGCAGACGCAGCCGACCTCGACGTTTTTCACTGCGAGATGCCCGCTGATGTGCGCGCGCCCACGCTCGAGACCGATGATCCCGACGACCATCCGATCGTTCGCACCCAGCACGCGACCGGGAGACGGAGCCTGGTTTTGGCCGTACACCGGCGTTTTCAAGATCTGCCCGGTCGCGACAATCGCGGTGGCCGTGGTCGCTTGCTTGAGAAAAGTGCGGCGGGTGGCGCTCGCTGCGG
>Ga0163152_10009626_pt1 | contig 10038 bp, 7 predicted proteins | sample OliLakLV19MP8IB2_FD_148635 | JGI IMG/M metagenome (GOLD analysis project Ga0163152, IMG submission 148635) | Freshwater microbial mat bacterial communities from Lake Vanda, McMurdo Dry Valleys, Antarctica - Oligotrophic Lake LV.19.MP8.IB-2 | ecosystem: Environmental > Aquatic > Freshwater > Lake...
GTGATGGGGTGATGGGGTGATGGGGAACGGGACGAGCTGTCACCCGCAGTCCTACGGCTATCGCCGTGGGCTTTTATAGCGTCTGCTCGGGCTCACCACACCACACGGTGCACGAGCACGGGAGCCCTGAGGTGCGCTCCTGCGGGCGGAGGGCCGGCAAGCTCGCCGGGGGGAATGGATGCCCCGCCGAGAGACGATACGCTGCGACGCTGGATGCGTCGCGCACTTCCCGGCGGAGGCCGGGCAAGGATTCGCGGGCCCTGGATGGCCGCGAAGCCGTGTAGTCCGTAAAGCCAGAGGCCCCCGGAACGGCCCAGGTCCCAGGGGGGCGGAGAGCCTGAGCCGTTTCCGGGAGCGATTGGTCGGGTGCTCGAGGGCCCTCGAGTCCGGTGGGGAGCATCCGTGCGTCCACCGGTTTCGAGCGGGGCCTGTTCGTTGAACAAGCCCCAGGGCCTTCAGGCGGGGCGGACACTACGGAGCCTTTTTTTGTGGGTCAAGGCCGTTCCGGCCTCGTCAAAGCCACGGTCGTGCAGGGCATTGAAAGACCTCTCCATCTGTCCCATTTCGCCGAGACTCGTTGCAATGGGGAAGGCTGGAGAGGCGGCGTTGACCCGCAGGCCGCGTATCATCCTCGCAAGGTGGCGCTGGCGTCCCGTCGGCCGATGCCCACCGATCCCACGAGGTCCGTCATGTCTGCGACTGTTTCACTGACCAATGCCACGCCGCCGCTCACCGGCGCCGGCTCGCCTCCCACTGCGGAAGCCTGGACCGCGGCCTTCGATGTCGCGCTGCCGTACGAGGCGTTCCTCGATCGCCACGCCACGCCCGACCAGCGGTTGCGGTGGAACGCGTTTCATGGTCGCGTGAGCGTGACGGCCAATCAGTCAGCACTCCTCGCCAGCTTCACACGCCGCATGCCCGTGCTCGTGCTTGCCGGCGCCTGGTGTGGCGACTGTGTGAACCAGGTTCCGATCTTCGCCCACTTCGCGGCTGCTTCGCCGACGATCGACCTGCGGCTTCTCGATCGCGATGCGCTGCCCGAGATCGCGGCGCATCTTAAGGTCTGTGGTGGTCAGCGAGTGCCCGTAGCTGCGTTCTTCAGCGAAGACTTTACGCCGGTGCACTTCTATGGTGATCGCACGCTCTCGGCATACCGAGCCTCCGCGGAGAAGCTCGTCGCTGGCTGCCCGACTGGCATCGTGCCACCACCAGCCGATGCCACCTCCGCGGTCATTTCCGACTGGCTCGACCAGTTCGAACGGGTGCATCACATCTTGCGGCTCTCGGCTCGTCTCCGCGAAAAACACAATGACTGACTCGCGGCGCGGGCCACCCCTGGCCCTGCTTCGCTTGCCGGGCATCCCGCCCGGCAGTCTGCGCTGATCCAAGCACACTTTCTCTATCAACGAGCAAGCCATGACCACCAAGGAACGCTGGACTGTCTATCCGCTCCTGCTCCTCGCGATCGGCCTGGCGGTGCGGGGCAACACAGTCTCGCAGGTGCGGGTGCCCGCTGTGGCGACGGGCACCATCAGCGCGGAAACCGTCATCTGCAAGGAGCTTGCGATCGTCACGCCGGAAGGCCAGATCATGGTTCACGCTGGCCGCGTCAAGGATGGCGGTGGCGGCCGCATTGAAATCCGCGATGCATCTGGCATCGACGCCCTCGGCCTCGGCACCTCAGCCCAGTCGCGCGACGGCGCCATTGAATTCTTCGGCCCCGACGGCAAACCCATCGGCCGCTTAGGTCCTCATGGCAACCCTCCCGCTCAAGAAACCCCATAGGGCGTCCGGCGACATGGCACGGGCGACCCCTCGCCGGCACCAGCCTTTGAGCCGCACTACACCCGGAGGGGCTCGAACCCCCAGGCTGCTTTACGCGCTGCGTCGCCTTCCGGGCTCCCATCGCTTGGGCACCTTCCGGTGCCTGGGCTGGGCGGGCATCGTGCCCGCCAGTCAGCCGCACTACACCCGGAGGGGCTCGAACCCCCAGGCTGCTTTACGCGCTGCGTCGCCTTCCGGGCTCCCATCGCTTGGGCACCTTCCGGTGCCTGGGCTGGGCGGGCATCGTGCCCGCCAGTCAGCCGCACTACACCCGGAGGGGCTCGAACCCCCAGGCTGCTTTACGCGCTGCGTCGCCTTCCGGGCTCCCATCGCTTGGGCACCTTCCGGTGCCTGGGCTGGGCGGGCATCGTGCCCGCCAGTCAGCCGCACTACACCCGGAGGGGCTCGAACCCCCAGGCTGCTTTACGCGCTGCGTCGCCTTCCGGGCTCCCATCGCTTGGGCACCTTCCGGTGCCTGGGCTGGGCGGGCATCGTGCCCGCCAGTCAGCCGCACTACACCCGGAGGGGCTCGAACCCCCAGGCTGCTTTACGCGCTGCGTCGCCTTCCGGGCTCCCATCGCTTGGGCACCTTCCGGTGCCTGGGCTGGGCAGGCTTCCTGCCTGCCAATCAGCCGCACTACACCCGGAGGGGCTCGAACCCCCAACCCTCGGTTCCGAAGACCGATGCTCTATCCAATTGAGCTACGGGTGCGTCGGCCTGATCGTACCGGTTTTGCCGGCTCGCCACCATTGCCCGCGGGGGTCTCGGCCGCCAGGTTGCTGCGCCGGTCGTCCCTCCTGGATATGATTGATCACCGAGGAGTCGTCGGAGGGCGGGCGAAAACGAATCATGGCGAATATCACCTTGCGCGTGCTCCACGGTCCCGACCGCGGCACCGTCTACGAGCGGCTTCCCACACCCGTCACGATCGGCCGCGAGGAAGGCAACTCGATCCAGCTCAACGACGAGCGGATCAGCCGCTACCACCTCAAGCTCCAGTTCGACAACGACAAGGTCGTCGCCACCGACCTCGAAAGCACGAACGGCACGAAGGTCAACGGCGAAGACATCCAGGTGCGGATTGTCCGTGACGGCGACATGATCTCGCTCGGTCGCTCACTGCTTCTCGTCGGTTCGCACAGCGACATCGACCGCCGCATCGCCGCGAGGCATCCGGCCGGTGATGAAGGCCACGCTCGGCAGGTTCGAGACCGTCTCGACCGGATCGCCTCCAACCACTCCGACGTGATCGAAGATATGGGCTCGGTGCGGTCGCCCCTCTTGCCATCGGGGCCACCGCCGCTTCCGGACCGGCTGAGCCCGTCCCAGGCGGCCGAGTTTTCAGAACTCCTCGACTACATCCAGGGCATCCTCCGTACAGCCACCGAGGGCGCGGTGGTGCGAGGCGGGGGCGAACGGGTGGAGCTCGAGTTCCCCGATTGGCAGGCCGTCCTCGATCTCCAGGCTCGGCTGGCCCAACTTCTTCGGCAGATCGGCGAGCCCTCCTCGGGATGACGGGGCCACGCGGCTACAATGCTGGCTTCCTCGCGAGGCCCACGGATGAGCGCGCCAGCTCGAATGAGCATGCCCGCTCGGATGAGCATGCCACAGTTCGCCCACCTGCACTGCCATAGCCACTACAGCCTCCTCGATGGGGCTGCGTCGATCGACCGGCTCGTGGACCGCACAGTCGAACTGGGGATGAATGCCCTGGCCATCACCGATCACGGCAATCTCCACGGCGCGCTCGAGTTCTACGCGTCGTGCAAGGCGGCCGGGATCAATCCCGTGATCGGCTACGAGGCCTACATCGCGCCCAAGAGTCGGTTTCAGAAAGACGCCGGCAGTCAGAAGGATTCGAGCTATCACCTCACGCTTCTGGCCCGTGACAAGCAGGGGTTTGCCAACCTCTTGCAGCTCGCCACGAAGGCCTACCTCGAAGGCTTTTATTTCAAGCCTCGAATTGATCGGGAGCTGCTCGAGGAATTTGGCGAGGGGATCGTCTGTCTCTCCGGATGCCTTTCGAGCGAGTTCTCGAGATCCCTCATCGGCGCGGCGCCGGGGCAGGCCGAATCGCTCGCTGAGGCCCGCGAGATCGCCGGCTGGTTCCAGAAGACCTTCGGCGATCGCTACTTCATCGAGATCCAAGACAACGGCCTCGACATTCAGCGACAGGTCAACGAGGCGGCCCTCGACATCGCTCGCGATCTCGGCATTCCGCCAGTGGCCACCTGCGACTGCCACTATGTCGTTCGCGAGGATGCCGAGGCCCAGGACATTTTGCTCTGCGTGAACACGGGCCGATTCCGCAGCGATCCGTCGCGGATGCGGATGGATTCGAGCGAGTTCTATCTCAAGAGCCCCGAGGAGATGCACGCCGCGTTTGCGGGGCTCGATCGTGGGCTCATCGCCGGGGCGGTGAATCGCAGCCAGGAGATTGCCGACTCCGTTTCGATCGACCTCGATCTCGGGAAGCGGCATTTCCCGGGCTTCGAAGTTCCATCGGGCCGCACGGCTTCCGAGGAGCTTCGGCAGCTCTGCCTCGATGGGCTCCGCGAGCGGTACGCCGCGATACCGAAGCGCTGGGTCGACGGGAAGACGCCCTCTTCCGGTGGAAACGACGTGCTGGATTCGGCCGTGCTCGATCGGCTCGAACGCGAGCTCGGCGTGATCGACACGCTCGGCTTCGCGAGCTACTTCCTGATCGTGTGGGATTTTGTGCGGTACGCCCGCGAGCAAGACATTCCCGCCGCCGCGAGAGGATCGGGCGTGGGCTCGCTGGTCGCCTATTCGCTCTGGCTCTCGCACGTCTGCCCTTTGGAATACGACCTCCTCTTTGAGCGGTTCCTCGACGTCAACCGTCTCGAAGCCCCCGATATCGATATCGACTTCTGCAAGGAGCGTCGCGGCGAGGTCATTGACTACGTCAAGCGAAAGTATGGCGAGGCGAACGTCGCCCAGATCGGCACCTTCGGCACGCTCGCCGCGCGGGCTGCAATCCGCGACGTGGGTCGGGCCTTGGGCATGACGATTCCCCGCGTGGACCAGATCGTGGCGCTCGTGCCCGATCAGCTTGGCATCTCGCTCGACGACGCAGCCGCGGCGGGCACCCAGCTTGCCGATGCCTGTGAGGCCGATCCCGAGGTGGCCGAGCTGGTGAGCCTGGCCCGTCGGATCGAGGGGCTTGCCCGCAACCTGGGCACCCATGCGGCCGCGGTTGTGATCGCGGATCGTCCGCTCGTGGAGTATGTGCCGCTATGCCGGGTAACGGGCAAGGAAGAAGTGATCACCCAGTGGGCCATGGGCGACGTCGAGCGGGCCGGGCTTATGAAGATGGATTTCCTGGGCCTTCGCTATCTCACGGTCGTTGCCAAGACGCTCGACATCGTCGCGGCCACCACCGGCACGCGGCCCGATCCCTTCGCCTTTCCGCTCGACGATGCCGCCACATTCGCCACGCTCTGCCGCGGCGAGACGAAGGGCATCTTCCAGCTCGAGAGCGGTGGCATCCGCGACCTGCTCCAGCGGATGAAGCCCGACCAGTTTCTCGACATCGTCGCGGTGAACGCCCTCTACCGCCCGGGGCCGCTCGAAGGCGGCATGGTGGATGAATACGTCGCTGTGAAGCATGGCCGCAAGCGGGCGGAGTTTCTCCATCCGGTCATGGAGGACGTGCTCGCCGAGACCCACGGCGTGATGGTCTATCAAGAGCAGGTGATGCGAATCTTGGAGCGGCTCGGCGACATCGACCTCTCCAAGGCGTACACCTGCATCAAGGCCATTAGCAAGAAAAAGCTCGAGACGATCGCGGCCTTCCGCGAAGAGTTTGTGGCGGGGGCCCAGTCGAAGGGGCTCACGAAGCAGCAGGCGGCCGAGGTTTTTGCGCTCATCGAGAAGTTCGCGGGCTACGGCTTCAATAAGAGCCACTCCACGGCGTACGCTCTTCTTGCCTGGCAGACGGCCCATCTCAAGACCCACTATCCCGTCGAGTTTATGGCGGCGCTGCTCTCGGGCGACATCACGAGCCGCAACTTCAAGAAGAAGGACGCGCTCGTCGAGCACATCGAAGATTGCCGCCGAATGGCAATCGAGGTTGCCCCGCCCGATGTGAATGCATCGATGGCCGATTTCTTCGTCGCTAGCGGCCGGATTCTGTTTGGCCTCTCCGCCGTCAAGGGCTGCGGAGTGCAGGCCTCGGAGGCCATCGCTGCCGAGCGGGCGCGTCGCGGGCCGTTCAAAGATCTTCACGATTTCTGCGGTCGCCTCGATCCATCGGTCGTCAACAAGACCGCGATCGAAAACCTCACCAAGGCCGGGGCCCTCGACTCGCTTGGCGGGCACCGTGGGCAGCTTCTTGCCGGCGTCGAGAAGGCGATGGCATCGGGTGCGTCGCAGCTCGCCGATCGCAAAAGCGGTCAGAAGAATCTCTTCGAGGCCTTTGATGAGCCGGTGGCTGCGGAGCCTGTCCCTGTCGGACTGCCGGACGTGCCGGCGCTCTCGGATCTCGAGATGCGGTCGGGCGAGAAGGAGGTGCTCGGCTACTACGTTCACAGCCATCCGCTCGCCGAGTATCAGGGTCTCCTCGAAGCGATCTGCACGCACGGCACAGCGTCGCTTGGCAACGTGCCTGCGAAGGGAGACGTGCTCATCGGGGGCCTCGTCTCGGCGCTCAAGCTCTCCAACACGAAGCAGCCGCGGCCCGGCTCCAACCACACCCGCTACGGCATGTTCGATCTCGAGGACATGGAAGGGCTCGTTCGCAGCATCTGCTGGCCCGAAGACTTCGCCCGCGTGGGCGAACATATCCAGGCCGATGCGGTGCTCCTCGTCGCAGGCTCGATCGATCGTCGCGCCGGCAGTGAAGAGACGAACCTCATCGTCAACGATGTGGTTCCAGTAGCCGACGCCTGGCGGCTGCCAGCCCGGGGCGTCACCGTGAAGCTGGTGGCGGGGCGGCATGACCGCGACACGCTCGATCGTCTCGCAGCGGTTGTGGCGGCTCACCCCGGTGCCGTACCGCTGCGGCTCGTGCTCGATGTCGATAAGGTCGAAGGCGCCGAGGGCCCTGATGCGATGCGGGTCATCATGGATGCCGACCGCCAGGGTGTGGCCTGGTCCCCCGCCCTGCTGGCGGCTCTCGTGGACGCCCTGGGCCCAGGCTCGGTGCGGGCCGCGGTGTCGCTCGGTGGCCGACGCCGGGAGCAGGCCTCCGGATCGGGCCGGGCGGGACGGGCCCCAGCCCGGGTGGGCTGAAGGAGGCCGCCAAAACCGGGCAAAGTCTGCCATTGCCTTCGGGCCATGGGCGGAATTACCCTCAAAAACATGGACAGCTCTCCCGAGCCGTCTCACCATCCGCCCAAAATCCCCTGGTGAACCCGATGCCCACGATCTCAGGCTCCCGCCCCATGCACCGCTGGGCCACCATCGTCTGCCTTGTCGCTGCCGTCGCGATCCTTCCTGCCGCGGTGTGTCAGGGCCAGTTTGGTGGTGGTGGCGCCGGTGGCAGTGCCGCCGGTGTCGTCGTGGATCCTCAGGGCGTGCTGCGGTCGCAGTCCATTATTGAGCCTGGGCTCACGAGGGAGCGGCGCGATGCAGCCCTCGAGGGCGTGCCGGCCAACCTGCGATCCACGTCGCCGCTGCGCAAGGTGGCGCTCTCGCGGCTCGAGGCGGCTGTTGCCAAGGCTGCCGCCGATGGCCGCGGCATGCCCGATGAAATCGAGAAGCTCGCGGGCCTCACCCGCGTGCAGTATGTCTTCGTGTACCCGGCCGAAGGCGATGGGCCCGGCGAGATCGTCATCGCCGGCCCCGCGGAGCCATGGTGCGCCGATGCGACCGGTCGTGTGCGTGGCATGGATACTGGCGCCCCCACGATGCTCCTCCAGGATCTTGCCACAGCCATTCGCTGCTTCGGCCCAGGCGAGCCACGGGATCGGCTCGTGGGCTGCTCGATTGATCCCAAGAAGGAGGGGCTCGAGGCACTCCAGGCCTATCTCCGTCGCACCGGCACCACGAATCCGCGGGCCGATGTCGATTCGCTCGTGCGTGGCATGAAGGACGCGCTCGGCACCCAGGTGGTGAGCGTGCAGGGCGTTTCCCCGGCGAGCCACTTCGCGCATGTGCTCCTGGAAGCCGACTACCGGATGAAGCTCATCGGTATCGGCCTCGAGCCGCCACCGGTCGCCATGAAGACATGGATCGATCTCGCAGGCGGCGGAGCTGTCTCGGCCAACGCCCTCCAGCGATGGTATTTCGTGCCGGACTATCAGTGCGTGCGGATCGCCGAGGATGATCTTGCGATCGAGCTGGTGGGCGAGGGCGTCAAGCTCTGCGGCGCCGACGAGGTCGTGATGCCTAATGGTTCGAGGCTGTCGTCCACCCGAGCCGATCGCGCGAGCACCACCTTCACCCAAGCATTCACCAAGCTCTATCCAAAGATCGCCGCTCGCAATCCGGTGTATGCCCAACTCCGCCACCTCATCGATCTCACCGTCATCGCCGCCTACATGCAGGAGCATGACGCCTACGGGAAAGCTGGCTGGAAGGCTTCGACGTTCCTCGATGAAAAGGCCTATCCGATCGAGACGCGGCCAGTCCCGAAGGAAGTGGAAACGGCGATCAATGCCGTCTGGCGTGGGAACCGGCTGCTCACGCCAATCGGCGGGGGCGTGACGGTGTATCCCCGCAGGGCTCTCGACCCGCCGAATCTGCTCATGGACGAGAAGGAAGAAGTCGCCAAGGCGCGAACAACCGCCGCGAACCTCCCGGCCGACGCCTGGTATTGGGACTGATTACACGCGGCGCTCGCCATCCATGGCTTCGCTTCGCTTGCCGGACGGACGGCCCGGACGTGGCGACGCCTCCAGCGTCGCAGTCAAGTGGTGCGCGGACTGCGCTCGTGGGCCTCTCCCATGCAAGCCCCCGTTGATAAACGGAGGGCTGCGGGTCGAAGGCCGTTCCGCTTCCCATCACGACCGGTCTTGCCCAACGGCCCGCCGCCCCCTCGCTATCGCGAGGGGCTTCCATGAGCAAACGCAAACGCGGCCTCGCAGGTTGTTCCCATCACGCCTCGCGTTGGCGAGTCACAAACGCGGCGTAATCGCTTGGCGTGTCGATGCCGCGCGTGGCGTGGTCGATCACCCCCACCGCGATCGGGATGCCCGCCTCGATGAGCCGGAGTTGTTCGAGGCTCTCGTGTGGCGCGAGCCGTGATTCCGGCAGCGCGTCCCAGGCCTCGAGCACCTCGCGGCGATACGCATAAAGCCCTACATGTTGCCAATAGCATGGTGGGTCTAAGTGCAACATGTCGTTGGCAAAGTCACGCGCACACGGCACCGGCGCGCGGCTGAAATAAATCGCCCGCCAGCAGCCAGGCTCGACTGTCCCTGGTACTGGTCCGGGGCCAGCCGACGGCCGGCGCCACGGTGTGAGCACGGCCTTCACAGCCGCTGGGTCATCGAGATCCTCGCGCCGTCGCAGCGCTGCCACCACGGTCGACACACCGGCCTCCGGGCAGCGATTCAAGAGCTCGATGGCGGCTTCGATCGCGGTCGCGGGAAGCTCGGGCTCGTCTCCCTGCACGTTCACGATCACGTCGGCCTTCGGCAGCCGCGAGAGCGCCTCGACGATCCTTGCCGTGCCGCTCGTGGCTTCGGGCGAGGTCATCACCACGTCGCCGCCAAACGCTCGTACCGCGGCGGCGATCTCTTCGGAGTCGGTTGCCACAACAACGCTTGCCACGCCGCGGGCAGCGGCGGCGTTTCGCCAGGTGTGTTCCACGAGGGTGCGACCGGTTTCGGCAAGGAGCATCTTGCGTGGAAGTCGCATGCTCGACAGGCGTGCGGGAATGACGACGAGGGGGACGGATGCCATGAAGGTGAGCCTGCGTGTGGAAGAAAAAAAGAGCCTTGCGGCGGCCAGTTGTATATCCGCCCCTCGCTGGTAGCATCAAAAGCGGTTCGGGAGTCGCGAGGCGCCCTGGGCCTCCACTCGCCCGAGTGGCGGAATTGGCAGACGCGCAAGATTCAGGTTCTTGTCCAGGTAACTGGGTGGAGGTTCAAGTCCTCTCTCGGGCATTTGCGGCGTTGAAGCCGCGAGTGATGGTTCGCGGGGCCGTGGTTCAGCCGCGGTCCCCCGGCTATCCCCGGGGGCTTTTATGGCTCATGCCCGGCCCCCGCCCTCTTGAAGCCCCTCGCGCCAGCGAGGGGACGGCGGGT
>Ga0163152_10009629_pt1 | contig 10036 bp, 6 predicted proteins | sample OliLakLV19MP8IB2_FD_148635 | JGI IMG/M metagenome (GOLD analysis project Ga0163152, IMG submission 148635) | Freshwater microbial mat bacterial communities from Lake Vanda, McMurdo Dry Valleys, Antarctica - Oligotrophic Lake LV.19.MP8.IB-2 | ecosystem: Environmental > Aquatic > Freshwater > Lake...
GCGGATTGAAAAGCGGCCCGTCGCGTAAATCGAGAATCCGGAATCGAAAATCGGTGCAGGTTTCGGTTTGCCCGACCCTCATACCCAACTCGCACGTGCTCGCGAGCGTGAACGGAGTCTTCAACGCCTGCTTCGTGCGCGGAGACGTGGTGGGGGACACGCTTTTTTACGGACGCGGCGCTGGAAAGGATGCGACGGCCAGCGCTGTGCTGAGCGACGTCGCGGATGCCGCGTTGGATTTGAAGCTGGGCGGCAAGGTCAGGGTGCCTCCGTTTGTTGCGCATGCCAGCGGCGGGCGCGTGGTGCCGGTTTCAGAAATTGTCTCCCGCTACTATCTGCGCTTGAGCGTGGTGGATAAACCGGGTGTGCTGGCGAAGATCTCGGCCATTCTATCCGCGGCGAAGATTGGAATTTCATCCGTCATTCAACCGGAAGGGCACGCGGGCGAGAGTGTGCCGCTGGTGTTGATGATTCACGACGCCACGGACGCGGCCATGCAGAAGGCGCTGGCAAAGATCGCCAAACTCCCCGCAGTCAAAGGCAAACCGGTGATGTTTCGTGTGGAAGCTTTCGAGTAACCTTCCGGCGACCTGATTCCATGCTGCTTTTCCAATCAACCAACGGACAATCGCCGGAAGTGAACCTGCGCGACGCGATGCTCATCGGACAGGCGCCGGATCGAGGTTTGTATTTTCCTGAGAAATTTCCCCGGCTCACTCCGGAGGAAATCGCCGCGTTCGACCAGCTCGAGTATCATCAGATCGCATTTCGCGTTTTGTCCGCTTACACCGATGGCGTCGTCCCGGCGGATACGCTCGCCGCGATGTGCCGCGAGGCTTACGACTTTATCATTCCGCTGGAGAAGACCTACGACCGCGTCCATGTCATGCGACTCGATCAGGGGCCGACGGCTTCGTTCAAGGATTTTGCTGCCCAGATGATGGCACGCCTGTTCGGACATTTCCTGCGGGAAACCGGAAAACAGCTTACGATCCTCACGGCTACCAGTGGCGACACGGGCGCGGCCGTTGCACACGCCTTTCACAAGATTCCCGGGGTACGGGTCATCGTGCTCTTCCCGTTCGACGAGGTCAGCCGTTCGCAACGGAAAATGATGACGACGCTGGCGGACAATGTCCGCACGGTGGCGATCGACGGGAAATTTGACGACTGCCAGGCGATGGTGAAACGGGCATTTGCGGACCCGGCGCTGCAACACATTCCGCTCTCGTCGGCCAACTCGATCAACATCGGCCGGCTGTTGCCGCAGAGTGTTTATTATTTTTACGCCGCCTCGCGCCTCGCCAAACCGGGAGAGCCGATTGTGTTTTCTGTTCCCAGCGGAAATTTTGGTGACATGATGGGTGCGGTCGTCGCGAAGCAAATGGGGCTGCCGATCCGGAAATTGATCGCCCCGGTCAACGACAACGATGCGTTCCCGCGTTTTCTGGAGACGGGCAAATACGAAAAGATTTCGCCGTCTCGGAATTCCGTGTCCAATGCCATGAATGTCGGCCACCCCAGCAACCTCGCGCGGCTCGTCGCGGTCTATGGCGGGCGCATGGATGAGACCGGAAAGATTCATCAGATGCCGGACCTGGCCGCGATGCGTCGCGACGTGTTTTCCAGTTCCGTTTCCGACGAACGGACGCGGGAGACGATCCGTGAGGTGTGGAATAAATACGGTTTGCTGCTGGAGGCGCACGGGGCCGTGGCGTGGCGCGGGTTTCTCGATTGGCAGGAGACGGACTCCCTGGATGGCGCGCCGGCGGTGATGCTCGAAACCGCCAATCCCGCCAAGTTCCCCGAGGAAATCGAAAAGACCATCGGATTCTCGCCGGACGTGCCGGCCCCGATGGAGGCGATGAACCAGATGCCGGAGGATTTCGACCGGATGGGCGCGGATTACGAGAAATTCCGAAGCTACCTGCAAGCGCACTGGGGAAAGTGAGCTGATCGGGCGGGTTGGTTTCGTTTTGAGGCAGCAGGCAAGAGGTTTGAAGCCACGCAGGACGCCCTCGGCTGAATCCGTCCGCACGGCTTCGCGGTCAATATTTTTCCTGTGCCGCCTTGAAGAGTGGGCCGGACGAAGTTGGAGCACGCTGCGGGACCGTGGCTCTAAAATCTCCGACATGATAATTGTGGCAAAGGAGGCAATTATCGTTTGCGAATTGGGGGCGATGACACGTCGCGCAGCTTTCCTTTTTAATCGTCTGAAAGTTGCTGTGGAACTGCGCCGGGTCACGCTGCCCGTTTTCAAAGGAGCTTGCGTAGCTTGGCGTGGCTCCCGTCTCTTTCATCGAATGGCAGGTGAAACAACCGGTGTCGTTCAACAAACTCATGTGGGTCGAATGGGAGAAACGATTGAACTTGTGCTCGTCCGGGTTGGGTTTTGCCCCGAACCAATTGACCAGATCGGAGGGCGCATTATCAACGCTGTGGCATTTGGCGCAGAAGCCGGCGGCTTTCGGGCCGGCGATTTCATCGAATACGGCTTTTGCCGCAGCGGGAGAAACGGATTTATCCGGTTCCACGGTCAGATTCATCCATGAGGCCAGAAAATTGTCGCTGTGACCGTGCGGACGGTACGAAAGTGTGAACCCAGACTCGGGTCGATACCACCCGCCGCTTTCGACCCACGAGTCCGGAGTCGCTGTTTTGGATTTGCCTGACGCCAACGGGGGCGAGGGCACGAGATCAGTTTCGGCGGGTTCCTTCTTCGCCCGATAATCCGCGACCTCCTCCTGCAATTTCGGAAAGGACGACTGGAACGACATGCGCAACACCTCCGAGCTCAACAAGGCCGCGGCACCTTCTCTGTCTTGATTGGATAACGGACGGTTCAGCGAAGCTTCGATGCGCTTGATCAATTCCTCCTGTCCCATCGTGCCCAGATCAAGGATGAGGCCCTTAATTCCCCAGGCAACCTGCTGCGCCGCCTTGATTTTTTCGACATCGGTCTTGGGCAGATCCGACAGGTCTGTGTCGCCCAGCTTGTCGAGCGCACCACGCAGCAGCGGATCAGACGAGAGCAGTAACTTCAGAAAAGGAGTCAGCGGTTGCTCGGCATCCTCGGGCCATTGTCCGATGGCGAATTCATCAACGAGGACGCGTTCATCGAGGCGGGGGATGGTGATAAAGGTGATGCCTGGGTTGACGGACCCTTTGCCTTTGATCTGGCTTTCGTGGCAGGACGCGCAGATCGCCGCAAACGGTTTCAGCTCCATCACGCCGCCCTTCAAGTCGGTCTGATGGCAATCCAAGCATGATCCGGGCGCGGAATTCTTCCATTGCTCCTGGGTGAAATGCGTTTTCAAATGCGATTCGTGATCGAAAATAATTCGCGTTCGGCGGTCGAAGGGATATTTCGTGAATTCTGGATGGCCCTGCGACAGGCGGTCGAACTGAATGGCATGGCAACTCTGGCACTGACTGTTGCTGAGGGTTTTCAGATTCGAGTCCTGTCCGCGATGTTCCTTATGGCAACTGGCGCAGGCGAGATGGCCTTCGGCGGCATGGGAACCGCCTGAAAGCAGCGAGGCGAACTGGAGCCCGACCGGTACGGGTGTCGATCCTGTTTTTTCCCGAGCCGCTCGGGTCAGGGGCTGGATTTTTTGGTTCGGAAGTGAATGGGCCAGCATCGGCTCGGAGCCAACATTGTGGCAGCGCAAACAAAGGGCATTATCGGCATCTCCCGCGTGTGGATGTTTTTCATCGGTTAGCCAGGAGGCAGGGTTGTTCTCCGTTCCAGCGTGGCAGTCGGAACACTTCGAGCCGGCGGAAGCGTGGGCGAAAGTCAATTCGCCGGGAGACAGAATGCTCGCCCCGCGTTTCGAGGCGAGGAGGAAGAAAACAAATGAGACGCTTGCGGCAAGCACGAGCAGGACGGCCAGACCGCGCCACGCCCGCAAACTGCGGACGGGACTGCATGTGGGAACGGGGCGGCAGCACGAGCCATCCGGCCGCGGGCCATCGGGGCAGGGGCCGCCTCGCATGGCCGGACGGGTGCAATGCCACCGGTCGCCTTTTCGGAGGGGGCGGCATTCGGCGGTCGCACCGCAATTGCCCTGGGCATCCGGTCCGGCGAGACAGCCCTCGCCGAGACAGGCGCGACCACAGACCCATTTCTGGTTGGGCCGCTCGTAAAAGCTCTTTTTAAAACTGAATTCCTGGAGCCAACGTTTCATTGCCGTTATGAGAGCGACCAGGCGAAGACGCCGTGGACAATTGCAAAAACGATGAGCGAATAAGTCAGCGGAATATGCACGAACAACCAGCCTTTGAGCAGTGCCTGGCCGCAGGATTGAAAGTCGAGGTTCTCCTTGGTTCGAATCAGCTCCGCAAGCTGGGCCATGACTTCCTTTTCTTCCGCGTTGAGGTAGCGATCCATCGCGTCCACTTCGGAAATCAATTTCAGCAGCGGCCGCCGACTGCCGACAAGGTGGCTGAAAATAAAACGGGGCCGCACGAAATAACTCCGGAGTTTTGCTTCGTAGAAGTCCGCGATCGTTGACGAGTTGTTGGCCGTCACGGATCGGACCACCAGTTCCTCGGCTTCGCGGCGGACGGCGACCCGCATCGCCGGAATCCGCTCGAAGAGAAGATTTTCCCCGTGGATGGTGAGCCGGGACGGTATCGTGCGCGAAACGGCCAGCCCCACAAACCCGCTTCCCGCCACGGCCAGAAACAGAATTGCCAGGATGACTTCAAAGGTTCCGCTCGGCGTTCTCCACGCCGTGTGCAGGCCGAAGAGAAATACGGAAAGGAAGCCTGCGTAAATGTGGATCTGGGTCCAGGTGGAGGCGCGCAGGAGAGGCAGAAACGGCAGCTTCTTGCGAGCGTTGAAAAGGGTCAGACCGAGGACCAATCCCAAGAGGACAAGGCCGGAAACCGTCGCTGCGGCGCGGAGGCGAACGGTCATGACATAATTGATCAACCAGAAGGCTGCCGCGAATGCGAGAAACAGAGAAATACCCAGGTTGCGGCGAGAGCGAAGTGTCATTGTTTGCCAAGCCATTCGGCCAGTCGTTCCACGTCGCGCATGTCGGCGCGAATCATTGCATCATGCGGACAGGCATTCGCGCACGCCGGGCCGGTCAGTTGCGCCGCGCACAAGTCGCACTTGGCCGCTTTCTGTATCGGTTGATTCGTGGCCTGATCGTAATAAAGCCGGCCGTTGGCGTCGCGCGCAAAAACCATCTGGATATTGTCGTAGGGACAACTGTTGGCGCAGGTCGCGCAACCGATGCAGGTCGAATCGTTGATGACGACGCGCCCGTGCGCTGAGTCGCGATGGATCGCTCCGGTGGGACAACCGATCATGCAAACGGGGTCCTGGCAGTGCATGCAGGAATTCGCGATCATGAAACCGTTGCTGATAGGTCCGTGCCGGAGGAAGCGCGGATTGTTGTTGTGGGTGGAGGCGCAGGCTCGCACGCAATCGTCGCAGCGGGTGCAGCGGTCCATGTCGATGATCATGGTGGCGGTGCCATTAATGAAGCGGCGATCCACCAGAAATTCCAGCATCTCGGGGCTGACTTTTGAAGATTTCGACCTAACCGGTTGCCGGCGGAGGGTCGTCGTGTCAAACGAATCCTGTGGCTTCTTGCTCTTGGGCAGCGTCGGCAGAACGTATTGCTCCAAGACCTGAGTTGGCACGAACAAGACATCGACATAACCCAAAGCGCGGAGCGAACGGCGAAAAGGAATCTGGGTTCCGTCGCGCCAGTTGGCCTCGACTTCTTCGACGCCAAAGGTCTGGCCGCGGCCGAGATAGCTGACGATGCGTTCGCCGTGGTTGTAGGCTTCACTCAGCCGGGCAAAACCGGAACGGATCAGATAAACTCCGTTGGCGTAGTGGCCTTCATGCGCCACGACCGGTTCCTTCTGGATGCGCTCAGCAGCGCTGGCTTCGCGCAGCGTAGAGTAGGTTCCGTACCAGTCAAAATTTCCGAAGGTGAGAAATTCGGTGACATCGGCGACCTTGTTGAGGGTCGCGTCGTCCAGATGTTTGAACATCGCGGTCTCGCGTAAATGAGTTTTGAGACTGCGCTCGCGGTAGAGCTTGTCCACGTAGTCCCGAAACTCAGGACTGCGCAAACGGATTTCGCGCAAGCCTTGCCAGCGGATCTCCAGCAACTCGGTGTCGCTGTCGGCGACCACGGTGGTGGTCCGCGGAGTCCGGCTTAATGCGGCAATTTCACCAAAAATCTCGCCAGCGCGCAGTTCGGCCGTGCGCTTGTCTTTAATGATGGCACTGACATCCTGCACGAATACCGCCGTGTCCCCGGCGGTGACGACGGTCGTATCGCCGCTGCCCAACGAGAGTTTGCGCTCCAGATTTCTCACTTCCGGCTCGGAAGGGTTTTTCCACAACTGAGCCAGGACGCTCAGGAAACTTTTTTGTTGGGGCTCCTGGCGGCCTGTTACGGAGGCATCCAGCGTGTCCAAAACCACGCGCAACGTCCCGGTCAGAATAATGAAAGCGGAACTCCCGTAATCCCCCTGGCGGACGACGATATTGCCTTTCTTGAACTGCCGCAGGCGGGAGTCATTCAAGAGGATATCCCGCAGTGAGGTGGACTCCGGGAAACGACTCTGATCCATTTGCCTGAGCAACGGAGTCTGCATCAGCCGATCCACGTCGGCGTCGGTCATCTCGGGAGAATCTTTTCCAGAGCCTTCCTGGCAGTAGGGAACATCCCAACGCTCGGGACGTTTGATACTTTTTAAATCATCAGCCATTGGCACTGCTCCTTAGTTGGAAGTAAACCCACCGGCCCGTCGAGAGCCGACCACAGAACAACCCGCAGCATGAAGCCTTGATGTGAACAAGGCAATTACGGCTTGTACGCGGTTCCCTTATATTTATCCGGACCGGGAATAAGCGAATCCACACTGGCGAGTTTACTTCCATCCTCGCTTTTCGCCAGCTTTGAGGCACTGGCGCCCACCGCGTCGGCCATCTTCGTAATGGCGGCTTCGTTGGCCGGTTTCAAGTCTCCGGTCACGGCATCCAGCATGGCTTTGAATTCTGGCGCGTTCGTGGCCTTTTGAATTTCGGCGACGCGTTCTTTTGCCGTCTTGACGCGGGCGAGCATCGCCTGAAAGTAAGGGCCATCTTTAGTCGCCTTGGCCAGGCCTCGCAGACTGTATTCAAGGTCGAGCGCGCGTCCCGTGATGTAAAGCATGCGCCTGCGGGTCTGGGGAATTTCCTCGTTAACCTTGCCGGCGGACTTTTGCATGTTGTGACGCACTTCGCCGGAAAGCCACGAAACCAGTTCGAAATCGCTTCCCGCCTTGTGGCCGCCCTCGTTCACCAGTTTCTCTTCGGGCACGGTGTGGCAGGTAAAACAGTTTTCGGCCACATGATAGTAGTTGCTTGGGCGCAACATGCCGAGCTTTTCACCTTTGGCCAGACGGTCGGGATCGTCCTTGGCGCTGTGAACTTTGTTCCAGTCCTGTCCGGCACTGTGACAGGATTCACAGGAGATCCCGGATATGACGCTGACTTTCGCGTTGTCATCGGCCTTGCTTGTGTAGTGGCATTTCAAGCACAGGCTTTCGTCTTTGATGCGGCGTATTCCGAGTTTGGATGCGATGTCCTTGGCTGCATCACCGCGATGCATTTCGTTGAAGGTCTTAAAATGATGGGTGGCCTTCCATGCTTCCACCATTGAGGCGTGGCACTCGGTGCAGTTTTCCGCGCCAAGGACTTTCTTCGGATCAGCGTGATATAAGCTGGCATTCTGTGCGAATGAGTGCAGTGAGCCGGTTGCGACAAGAAAGATGCCAAGCAGGGGAATGCGAACGGATTTTAGATTCATAAGAATTTCTTTCATTGGTTCGTTTCAATTTTAAGTTTGATGTTCCGGCTACGCTTCAAGGACAAGCGCGGTTTCCGGCACACAAATGCAGGTCAGGCAACTGCCTGCCTCCACTTCGCAGCCGGGTTCCTTGAGATACTTAACCTTGCCAGATTTGATTGCCGTTTTGCAAGTGCCACAATTGCCCGCGCGACAACCGAAGGCCAACGGCACATTCTCGGCCAGCGCCAAATCCAAAAGCGAATCAGCCTGGCCTTTCCATGTCATCTCGCGACCGGTGCGGGAAAAAGTAACTTGAACGGCCTCGACGGCACCGGCGGCGGGAGCTGGCGCGACCTTTTTCACGCTGGCCGGACCGAACGCCTCCATGTGAATATTCGCTGCAGGCACACCCCAATCACGCAATCCAGTCTGCATACCCTGCATCATTTCTCCCGGACCGCAGAGATAAAAATCATAATTGTTTGAGGGTAACTCCTTCTTCAGCAAATCCGGGGTGACGCGCCCTTCGATCTGATAATCCTTGCCCGATGCGTCGCCCTCATCGGGTTTGCTATAGCAAATGCGCAGTCGAACGTTGCTGTGGTTCCGTGCCACCGTTTCAAAATGCTCTTTCATGATGTGGTCCGCTCGATTGCGGACGCCGAAGAACATCCAAACCTCGCGCTGCAGGCCCGTCTCCACGACTTCGTTGAGCATGCTGAGCATGGGAGTGACACCGACTCCCGCACCAATCAGAACGATTGGTGTCATCCGATTCATGTCGAGGTAAAAGCCGCCCGACGGTGCTTTGACATCGACGATATCCCCAACCTTCAGGGCGGTATGAAAATAGGTTGATGCCAGCCCAATCTTTTTGATCGTGACTCGATAAAAGTCCTTTCGTGGCCGATCCGAAAGGGAATAACAACGAATCACCCGGTTCCGCTGCGCGGGGATGTCGAGTTCAAAGGTCAAATACTGACCCGGACGAAACCCTGGCAACGGTTTCTTATCGTGAGGCACGAGATACAGGGACCGGACGCTGTCGCATTCCGTATCTGCGCGGCTAATCTCAAACTTTCGGGTGCCATTCCATGGACCTACGCTTTCCTGCCGCTTCAACTGAAGGCGCGCGATCGCCAGTCGTTCCGAGAAGAGTTCTGATTCGGCGTTTCTCTGAACCCCGGCAAACGAGAGTCTTTGAAGCGTTGAGTAAAACAACACCACCAACTGCAACAACAGCACCAAGCCGAGCCCAACCGCGAGAATAGTGAGTGCGTTTGCCAACATTACTTAAATTCTCTTAAAACTTTACCAACACTTCGAAACGTCCACCATAGGAATTCGGCGTGTGCTCGCGCAATACGCCGAATGCATCCACCACCAGGACGACTCTGCGTCCGATGGCCTGTTGAAATCGCGCACCAATTCCCTCGGCCGCCCGCTGCCGGACGAATTGGGGAGTTTCCGTGGGAATTCTTCCCCCGATTTCGAGAATGACCTGGGTGCGGCGAAGTTCCCCAAAGAACATCTGGTAGCCAATTGCTCCGCCCGCCGCATCGTCAGCGTGGTTGCTGAGCGGTGCCCCGTAGCGACCGAGGCCCACGGCGGCGTTGAGAATCCCAACTCGGCCGAGCGGCCCGCCCGCTGTCGGGTCGCGGACTGCGGAGGTGAATTGACCAATTCCGTAAAAGCTGTTCAGGTACATCAAATCCATGCTGTACGGCATGGTGTAGGATAATTCCGTGAAGAGCAATGTGCCGTTCCCTACCTTCGCGCTGGCCTCCTCAATCGCCACGGACGTGTTGATGCGGAAGGTGGTGTTTAACTTTCCAATGCGCTGGACGGAACCGATGCCCGCGTAGAACCCGTCTCCATCGCCGCCCGAGGACGCATACACTAAATTTGCCGAAACCGTGCTGACCGGGAAATCGGCCGCGGCGTCCACGCCGGTAATCAGAGCGCCTTTGTCACGTCGATTCGGGGCCGCTGCGGCGAAAACGTTCGGGCGTTCAACGCGATCCCATGCAAAAAACGGGGAGACGCGCAGCGTTGATCCTCCAGGGACACGCAGCGAATTGCGCGTGATGCTGACCATGTCTATGCTGTCGTCGTTGGCGAGGATGCCATCCTGTAAATTGAGCGGCTGGCGACCGACGGCAAAACTGTAATCCATGCTCAATTTGTCGGCTTTGTCGAGCTTCGGAAAGATTTCACCGAACTCTCCC
>Ga0163152_10009631_pt1 | contig 10034 bp, 5 predicted proteins | sample OliLakLV19MP8IB2_FD_148635 | JGI IMG/M metagenome (GOLD analysis project Ga0163152, IMG submission 148635) | Freshwater microbial mat bacterial communities from Lake Vanda, McMurdo Dry Valleys, Antarctica - Oligotrophic Lake LV.19.MP8.IB-2 | ecosystem: Environmental > Aquatic > Freshwater > Lake...
ACTCGTTGAGTTCCGACCACAGCCAGGTACGCGCCTGCTCGGCCCGCCGGTGACCAAGCTCCCCCGAGTTCTCCGCGTCGGCGCGGAACTGCATCAACGCGGACCACACATCGGAGATGCCGGTGCGGGCGAGCGCGGAACACGTGAGCACCTGCGGTGCGCGTCCCCGTACGAGATGCAGCGCGTTCGCGTAGTCGGCCGCGGTGCGCATCGCCGCCGGTTTCAACTCGCCGTCGGCCTTGTTCACGACGACGAGGTCGGCGAGTTCGACGATGCCGCGCTTCACACCTTGTAATTCGTCGCCCGCTCCGGGTGCGATGAGCAGGCAGAACGCGTCGACCATGTCGGCCACCGCGACCTCTGACTGCCCGACGCCGACGGTCTCGACGATCACGGCGTCGAACCCGGCGGCTTCGCATACGAGCAGCGCTTCGCGCGTCCGTCGCGCCACACCACCGAGCGTGCCGCCCGAGGGCGACGGACGGATGAACGCGTCGGCGCGGCGCGCCAGCTCCTCCATGCGCGTCTTGTCGCCGAGGATCGACCCTCCGCTGCGGGTGCTCGACGGATCGACCGCGAGCACGGCGATGCGTTTGCCCGCGTCGACCAGCTCGATTCCGAGCGCCTCGATGAACGTCGACTTTCCGGCCCCCGGAGCACCGCTGATCCCGACCCGTACTGCTTGGCCCGTCGAGGGCAGCAGTTCCTCGAGGAGCGCGGTCGCTTCTTCACGATGATCGGCGCGCGTCGACTCGACGAGCGTGATCGCGCGGGCCAGTGCCCGCCGGTCGCCGGTGCGGACGTCGCCGGCGAGTGAACTCACGCCGCGGGCCCGCCCGCGCGCACGAGTCCGAGGATTTGGGCCGCGGCCCGGCAGATATTGCTCCCCGGCCCGAAGATCGCGCTGACCCCGGCGGCGTGGAGGAAGTCGTAGTCGGAAGCGGGGATCACCCCGCCGACGACAACCACGACATCGCGCGCGCCTTGGTCCCGGAGTTGCTCGATCAGTTCGGGCACGAGGGTTCGGTGGCCGGCGGCCTGACTCGAGATCCCGACGACGTGCACGTCGTTCTCGATGGCGTCGCGTGCCGCTTCCTCGGGCGTCTGGAACAGAGGGCCGATGTCGACGTCGAAGCCGAGGTCGGCGAACGCCGTCGCGATCACCTTGGCCCCGCGGTCGTGGCCGTCCTGACCGAGTTTGGCGACGAGGATGCGCGGGCGGCGGCCTTCGGCTTCGCCGAATTCGGCGACGTCCTTGCGGATCCTCTGGAACTCTTCGTCGTCGGCGTAGGCACCGCCGTACACACCCGATATCGAACGGATCACCGCCCGATGCCGACCGAACACCTTCTCCATCGCGTCGCTGATCTCGCCGACGGTCGCGCGCGCGCGGGTCGCGGCCACCGAGAGTTCGAGGAGGTTGCCGTTCGCGGCGGCGCCGGCGGTGAGCGCGTCGAGCGCGGCTTGCACCTTTGGCTCGTCGCGGGTCGCGCGCACGCGTTCGAGGCGTTCGATCTGTTGGCGCCGCACCTCGGTGTTGTCGATGGCGCGTGCGTCGATGGCGTCCTCGTCGGCGAGCCGGTACTTGTTGACACCGACGATCGTCTCTTCGCCGCGGTCGACGGCCGCTTGGCGACGCGCGGCCGACTCCTCGATGCGCAACTTCGGCATGCCGGACTCGACGGCCTTCGTCATGCCGCCGAGGGCCTCGACTTCTTCGATGAGCGCCCACGCCTCGTCGGCCAGGCTCTGGGTCAGCGCCTCGACGTAGTACGAACCCCCGAGCGGATCGACGACGTGGGTGACGCCCGTTTCCTCGGCGAGGATGAGCTGCGTGTTGCGGGCGATGCGGGCGGAAAACTCGGTCGGCAGGGCGATCGCCTCGTCGAACGAGTTCGTGTGCAGGCTCTGCGTTCCGCCCAGCACGGCGGCCAACGCTTCGTAGGCCGTGCGCACGACGTTGTTGTACGGGTCTTGCTCCGTCAGCGACACGCCCGATGTCTGGCAGTGCGTCCGCAGCATGAGCGAGCCCGGCTGCTCGGCACCGAGCTGCGTCATGATGCGCGCCCACAGCAACCGGGCGGCGCGCAGCTTCGCGACTTCCATGAAGAAGTTCATGCCGATCGCGAAGAAGAACGACACACGCCCGGCGAAGTCGTCGACATCGAGACCGCGACCCGTCGCGTAACGCACGTACTCCAACCCGTCGGCGAGCGTGAACCCGAGTTCCTGCACGGCCGTCGCCCCGGCCTCTTGCATGTGGTAGCCGGAGATCGAGATCGAGTTGAACTTCGGCATGTGCTTCGCCGTGTACTCGATGATGTCGGCGACGATCCGCATGCTCGGCTCGGGCGGATAGATGTACGTGTTGCGGACCATGAACTCTTTGAGGATGTCGTTCTGGATGGTGCCGCCGAGGAGTTCGGGCCCCACGCCTTGCTCTTCGGCCGCGACGATGTACCCGGCGAGTACCGGGAGCACGGCGCCGTTCATCGTCATCGACACCGACATCTTGTCGAGGGGGATGCCGTCGAAAAGGATCTTCATGTCCTCGACCGAGTCGATCGCGACACCCGCCTTGCCGACGTCGCCGACGACGCGCGGGTGATCGCTGTCGTAACCGCGGTGCGTCGCGAGGTCGAACGCGACGGAGAGGCCCATCTGACCGGCCGCGAGGTTCTGGCGGTAGAACGCGTTCGACTCTTCGGCCGTCGAGAACCCCGCGTACTGGCGGATCGTCCAGGGCCGGTTCGCGTACATCGTGGCCCGCACACCACGCACGAACGGCGCGACGCCCGGCAGCCCGGCGGTGTCGATCGCCTCGAGATCGGCGGCGGTGTAGAGCGGTTTGACCGGGATGCCCTCGGGGGTGCTCCACACGAGCGATTCGGGGTCGGTGCCCCGTAGCTCCTTGGCCGCCAGGTCACGCCAGCCCTTCGGCAGTTCGGTCACAGCCAAATCGTAGTAATGCCCCGCTCAACCCGGCTCCTTCGGCGGTCGACACCCTCTCTGTGGAGGCGAGAACCAGGGGCCGGTTGCCGACGCGGCGCGCCGCGCCCTGGCTGGTGCTGATCGTCGGCATGACGTGCACCTTCGGCGCCTACGCGTACCGCGAGCGGGCCGAGACCCAGAAAGAGCGGGCCCGGATCGTTGCCGAGACCGACGCCGCGATGGAGCAGCTCGAATCCACATTACGCGGCTACGAAGCCGTGCTGCGCGGCGGCGAGGCGGGCACCGACGTCTTTCCGGGTCTGCTCTCCGTCCCCGCCGACACACCGGAGATCGCAGACGCGCGCCTCGAAGCTGTCGAGAGCCGCGTCGTCGTCGTCAGCGACCCGTTCGAGATGCCCGTCGACGGCGACCGCGAAGGACCCGCATTCGCGATCGTCCTGCCGACTTCCAGTGGGACCGAGGTCGCAGTCGTCGACGCCGAGATCTACCTCGCGCAAGGTGCCGGCGGCGCGGGTACCGGCTACCGCATCGAGGTGTTCGAGCACAGTTCGCAGGACGACGACTCGTTGATCGCGTCGGCGAACGGCGGGGCCGAGGGCCTCGGCCGAGTTCGGACGATGTCGCTCGATCTCTGGGATCAGGAGTGGAGCGTGCGGTTCACCGACCGCAACCCCACGGGACCGTCGGCGATGTGGCTCGCGATCCTCGTCGTCGGCGGCATCGCGACGGCATTGCTGTTCGCCCTCGTTCTGGTGCTCGATCGCGGCGAGGCCCGCGCGCAACGGATGGTCGACGAAGCCACCCGCGAACTTTCCCGCAAGGAGCGGCACTTCCGCGCCTTGGTCGCCAACTCGAGCGATCTCGTGACGGTCGTCGACGCCGCGGGGCGCCTCCGCTACATCAGTCCCGCGATCAACCGTGTGCTCGGGTACGAAGAAGCCGACCTCGTCGGGGCCGACGTGCGCACGCTCGTGCACCCCGACGACGGGGCCCCGGTACGCGAGGCGCTGGATTCGATCGCCACGGGCCACGAGTTCGACGGCGAGACCCTGCTCATGCGGGTACAACACGCCCACGGGGGTTGGCGGTACCTCGAGTCGACGATGTCGTCGCTCCACGACGATCCGGCGGGCCGCGGCATCGTCGTCAATTCGCGCGACGTCACCGAGCGCGTCGCGTTCCAAGAGGATCTCGAGGAGCAGGCAACCCACGACTCACTCACGGGTCTCCCCAACCGCTCGCTGCTCCTCGGCCGTCTGACCGAAGCCCTCGGCCGCACGCCCGGGAACCGCGGGCACACGGCGGTGTTGTTCGTCGACCTCGACCGATTCAAGCTGGTCAACGACAGCCTCGGCCACCGGGCGGGCGACGACCTCCTCGTGCAGGTCGCCGAGCGCCTGCGCATGGCAACGCGCCCGGGCGACGTCGTCGCGCGGTTCGGCGGCGACGAGTTCGTCGTGCTCGCCGAGAACGTCGTCGACGAAGTCGAGTGCCGCCAGATCGCGGATCGCCTCGCGGCGACGCTTACGGCTCCGTTCCGCGTCGAGGGCCGGGAAGTCTTCGTGACCGCGAGCGTCGGCATGACCATCGCCGACCCCGAGTCCGACACGCCCGACACGTTGCTGCGCGACGCCGACGCGGCGATGTACACGGCGAAGGATCAGGGCCGGGCCCGGTCGGTGTTGTTCGAAGAACACGTGCACCAGAGCACGGTCGACCGCCTCGCCGAAGAAGCCGCAATGCACCGGGCGCTCGAGCGCGACGAGTTAGTCGTGCTCTATCAACCACAGGTCGACATCGACTCCGGGGCGATCGTCGGCATCGAGGCGTTGCTCGCCTGGCAACACCCCGAGCGCGGCCTGCTCCCGCCCGGCGCGTTCCTCAAGACCGCGGAAGAGACGGGATTGATCGTGCCGTTCGGCGCGTGGATCCTCCGCCGGGCGTGCCACGACGCGCAGGGTTGGTGCGCACGGTTCGGGCGGCCGCTCCGAGTATCGGTCAACGTCTCCGCCCGCCAGCTCGTCGACGCCGAACTGCACGAACTCGTGAAGGAGACGTTGGCCGAGTCGGGTCTGGCCCCCGACGCGTTGTGCCTCGAAGTTTCCGAGTCGGTGCTGACCGATACCCGCGACATCGCCGCCCCGTTGCACGCGGTGCGCGAGCTCGGCGTGCGCGTCGCGATCGACGACTTCGGCACCGGCTACGCGTCCCTCGCCCACCTCAAGCGGTTCCCGGTCGACCAACTGAAAATCGACGCCGCGTTCGTCGCGGGGCTCGGAAGCGACGCCGACGACACCGTCATCGTCGCGGCCGTCATCGGCCTCGCGCACGCGCTGGGGGTCGTCGCGCTCGCCGAAGGCGTCGAAGAAGACGTGCAGCTCGACGAGCTCCGCGCGCTGCGCTGCGACCTCGCGCAGGGGTACCTGTTCGCCCGCCCCGGCGACGCCGCGAGCATCGACGCGATCCTCGGCGCGGTCGTGTAACTATTTCGTCACGACGACCGACGACGTCCCGACGTTGCCTTGCTCGTCGTAGGCCTTCACGGTGATCGTGTGCGGCCCGGGCTTCACCGACGCCGAGTTCGAATTCCAACTCCGTACTGCCGACCCGCCCTGCTTGCGGACGAGGCGCTTCCCGTCGACGTACACCTCGATCGTCTTCACCGTGCCGTCGTCGGTCGCGCTCGCCCGGATCGACACCATGCCGCTCACCACACCGGCCTGCGGGCTCTGGATCACGACCGTCGGCGCGCCGACCGCAGGCCGAGTCGTCGTAGTCGTCGCCACCGTGGTCGTCGTAGTCGTCGTCGTTCCGCCGGTCGCGAAGCCCGGAACCGGCAGCAAGGCGTCGAAACACGTGTACCCGACACCGATGTCGCCCGACGACGGCCAGCGGAACGTGGCACCACTCGCGCGGGTGACCTCGAAGTAGACACGCTTACAGTCCGTCGGGAACCGAGGTGTGCGCAGTTCACCGCTCCACGTGCCGTTGATCGCTGTGCCGTGGCGGAGCGCCAATGCGATCGGAGCGCCGTCGACCATCGCCCGCGCCGAGACCGCGCGGTCGGCACTGGTGGCGCTGTAGTGATTCACGAGCAGCTCCCAGGTCCACGTCGTGGGGCTGTAGTCGGCCGGCGCCAGCACGGCACCCGCGGGGATCGGCGGGATCGTGACCGTGCCGCCCCGTGACCCGAAGTCCTCGGTGCCGCGCCACCAGTTGCCGAAGTTGGTTTCGCCGACGGCGATTCCCGCCCCGAACTCGCGGTAACTCGAGCCCAAGATGTTGGATCGGTGACCGGAGCTGTCCATCCAGTCGTCATGCATTCTACGCGGCGAACCGTTCAGGGTGATGTTCTCGCCGAGCGCCGAGTAGCTGCCGTAGTACCGCCTGATGCGCGTGTTCCAGGCCGTGCCGTCGCACGACGAGTGTTGGTAGCAGTCGTTGTCGACCATGTCATGCGAATGGAACCGCGCGGCCTTGCCGAGGTCGTCGTTCCACACCAACGGCGGTACTCCCGTCGCCGCACGCTCACGATTCGCAAGCGCCAACAGGGAGAACTCGCCGAGGTTGGGCGCGCGGTCCCACGCCGGCGGCGCCGCCGCGCCCGACTGCGCTCCCGGTACGGCCGCGAGGCCCGCAACCACCGCGACCGTTACAAGCATGACCGCGAGTGTGCGGTTCAGAATTCGTAGATTGTTCACTGCTGTCTCCCCAGACTGCTGTCACTACTTCGTGACGACAACCGACGCGGTGCCGACGTTCGGCGGCACTGCGTCGTCGTACGCCTTGACTGTGATCGTGTGCGGGTCACCACATTCCCCGTGAGCGTCGAGATTTCGTGGCGACCCGCGCGGCGTCGAGGCCGCACGCACGTTCCTGCTTCTTGCGATCGGCAGCCTTCGGGCGCGAACGAGTGCGTCGCCGGGGCGACGCGAGACGACGCGCGTGCAGTCAGGCGCATGCGGTTCCCCCAGTTCCCCCCTGGCAAAAACAGCCAGGTCTAGTACGCAGGCGTTCTGCGTAGAGAACGAATGGGACAGCCCGCGCCCTTATAGGCCGTACGGCCGTTACTACTGGGGATTCATGGGCCTACTCGCCACGATCCATGGGGTCGTCGGGGGCCCGGCTTCCGGGGCCCCCGACAAGCCCATGTGGGGTTTGGCCCCGGAAAGCAGGAGGATCCGGGGCCGGAATCGACGGCAGGAGCTGTCGGTGCGGCTATCGGCACGTTTCGAGCCGACCTTGAGCACTTTTTCTCGGAATCTGCTTGCCCCTCATCTGAGCCGCTGTTAGACATCTTGCAACAACTTAAGACGTTCTGAGGTGAACATGCCGGTTGCGCTGCGAGTAACTCCCTGGAGCGATCCCGTGCTCGACCTGGTGGGTCACGACCCCAGGTCCTGGTACGTGGAGACGTTTTGGCTCCCGACCCTCGGGCCCACGGCCCTGCTGTTGCTGCGCCACCTGGCCGACCGGTTCGAGCGCACGCCCTCCGGCATCACCCTTCCGGTGGCCGACACCGCCGCCGCGCTCGGGCTGGGTCCGCGCGACGGCGAGCATTCCCCGCTCGTACGCACACTCACCCGCCTGCAACAATTCGGCCTCGCCCACCGGGCGGCCGACGACTCGGTCGCGGTCCGGCGCACGCTCCCGCCCGTGCACCGTCGTCATGTCCGACGGCTGCCGGTCCCCCTGCAAGCGACGCACGCCGAGTGGGTCGCGGGCCAGACCGCCAACGGTCCCGTCGATCTCGCGCGCCGGCGCGCCCGACGCGTCGCGCTCATGCTGCTCGTCGACGGCGAACCCGTCGACGCGGCCGAGCGGGCGCTGCACCGGGCCGGGTTCCATCCCGCGCTTGCGCACGAAGCCATGCGCTGGGCGCGCGAGCGCTACGCCGAGATCGAGGCCGACGACGACCGCCCGGCGATCGCGTGAGTACGCTCGCTCGGCGTGAGCAACGACCAAATTGCGGCGTGGATACGTGACGCGTCGTACGTCGTCGTGCTCACGGGCGCCGGGATCTCGACCGAGTCGGGGATCCCCGACTTCCGCGGCCCGAACGGGCTCTGGACGAAGAACCCGGGTGCCGAAAAGGCCGCCAACATCAACTACTACATGACCGATCCCGAGGTCCGCGAGCGCTCCTGGCGCAACCGCATCGAGAGCGACATCTGGAGCGCGGAACCGAACGCCGGTCACCATGCGCTCGTCGAGATCGAACGCAAAGGCAAGCTGCACATGCTGGTGACGCAGAACGTCGACGGGTTGCACCACGCGGCCGGTCAGTCGCCCGAGATCGTCGTCGAGATCCACGGCAACGTGCGCGAGGCAAAGTGCATGGGGTGCTCGTGGCGCGGTCCGATGACCGAAACCCTCGACCGCGTCCGCGCCGGCGAGACCGACCCGCGCTGCCTCGAATGCGGCGGCGTCCTCAAGTCGGCGACGATCAGCTTCGGCCAAAACCTAGTTGTGAGCGACCTCGAACGATCACAAGCCGCCGCCGAACGCTGCGACCTGTTCCTCGCGATCGGCACGTCGCTCGGCGTCTACCCCGCGGCCGGTCTACCGGAGATCGCACTCCGGCGCGACGCGCGCCTTGTCATCTGCAACGCCGAGGAGACCCCGTTCGACCTCGCGGCCGACGCGGTCGTGCGCGACCAACTCGGCTCGGTGTTGCCCGCGCTCGCCGACCTCGTCTAGGGCGCCAATCCGACGGCGATGTTCACGAGGTCGGCGAGTTCCCGGGCGTTGGTGTCGCCGTCGAGCGACGCGGCGACCGCTTCGGCTTGGCGGGCCACGTCTTCGAGTTCCACTCGATCGGGCGCACGCAGTGCTTCGGCGAACCGGGCCGCGGTGACAGCCAGTCGGAACCGGGCGTCGGCATCCTCGTAGGAACCGGCAACGTCACTGCGGCGCATGTCCTTGTCGAGCTGCACCGCCGCCTGCGACCCGGGCTCCTTCCAGCGCAGCGCAACCGTTCCGAGCGCGGCGTCGGCGCTCGCGCCCTCGGCCAGTTCGAGTTCGTACAACGCGGTGACGCTGTGCCCGCTGCCGACCTCACCACCGTCGACCGAGTCGTCGAGGAACTGGTCGTCGGCGATGGCCCGGTTGTCGTAGCCGACGAGCCGGTACGACGTCACCGTCGCCGGGTCGAACGTCACTTGCACCTTGGCGTCGATCGCGACGGTTTCGAGCGTCGAGGTCAGGTTCTCGCGGAACAGGCGCTGCGCCTCACGCGGCCCGTCGACGAATGCGTAGAACCCGTCGCCCTTGTCGGCAAGCTGTTCCATGAGCGGGTCGTTGTAGGCGCCGTACCCGAAGCCGAGCGTCAGCAATTGAATGCCGTCGCCTGCGCTCGCCTCGACATCTTCGAGGATCCCCTCGGGCGACGTGTCGCCGATGTTCGCGAGGCCGTCCGACGCGAGGATCACACGGTTGGTCGCACCGTCGACGAACGACTTCCGTGCCGTCTCGTAGCCGAGGATCAACCCCGCCTGCGCGTTGGTCGAGCCTTCGGTGGTGAGTGACGCGATCGCGTTCAGGATCGTGTCGCGGTCGTCGACCTTCGTCGCGGGCAGCACCTCGCGCGAGTTGTCGCTGTACACGACGATCGCGACCTGGTCGTCGGGGTTCAACGCGTCGACCAACTCGCCCAGCGACTCCTTGACGACTTCCATCTTGCCCGGCTCGGCCATCGAGCCCGAGTTGTCGATGACGAACGTGAGCACGGCGCGCTTGCGGGAGTCGACATCGGGACGCCGGGCCTGCAAGCCGACGCGCATCATCGTGCGGCCGTCGCCGGTCGGGCCGCCGTCGACGGTGATCGCGAACGTCGCGTCGTCGTCGGGGTTCGGGTAGTCCATGTCGAAGAAGTTCACGAACTCCTCGGCGCGGATGCCGTCGGCAAACGGCAGGTATCCCTGCTCCAGATCGGAGCGGGCGCGCGTGTACGAGCCGCTGTCGACGTCGAGGCCGAAGGTCGACTGCCCGTCCTCGGCGACCGGCGTCGGGCTGACCGGCGCGGGCGCGGGCGCGGCTTGATCGGCCGCCGCGCCCCGGGAGTACGCCTCGGTCGAAAGCTC
>Ga0163152_10009633_pt1 | contig 10034 bp, 7 predicted proteins | sample OliLakLV19MP8IB2_FD_148635 | JGI IMG/M metagenome (GOLD analysis project Ga0163152, IMG submission 148635) | Freshwater microbial mat bacterial communities from Lake Vanda, McMurdo Dry Valleys, Antarctica - Oligotrophic Lake LV.19.MP8.IB-2 | ecosystem: Environmental > Aquatic > Freshwater > Lake...
GGGCCGGCCAGCACCACGACGATCTTGGGGTGGGCCAGCAGGCGCTGCAGGAGTGGCCATGCCGGCCGGAATAATCACAACTTGTCTACCGCCGCCAACCCCGACTGACTCACTGCGCACTTCCGTTTCGGGGCGCATCGTCATGTGGATGATGCGGCGTTCGCGGCTGCTCATCGGACTAAAGAAGAACGGCTGGCCGGTCTCCTTCACGCGCGCGGAGGCAGTTTGAGCGGACAAGCGCAGCTCTTCGATTCGAAGCAGGCGGTAATCGTTTGCATCGAACACGATGAGGGAATGATCTTCATGCGGCAGACGAAGCATTTCCATCGTGAGATGTTCGAGAGCAAGCAGTAATTCTGCTTTGTTCAGCAGGAGCATCTCCGCTTCGGGACCACTGAAGCGTACGACTATGTCCGGGTTTTCGATTTCCGGGTAAGTGGAAGCACCTTCCACAAACTCGTAGTCGATATCGATGTCTATGGCGTCCAGCAGGACGTCCAGAAAATCGCCGATTTTGTCTTCGTATTGTTCGATTGGGTATTTGCGAGTCATGTGTTCCGCACCGACCGGGTCCTTGGCTGGCGTTATTTCTTCTTCTTTACGTTGACGACCGCCTGTGAGGGCGGCGTTACTGGAGCCGGTTTGACTTTGCTAAAGACGTATTGCTGAAGCATGGCAAACACGTTGCCAGTGAGCCAGTATAACACCAGTCCCGAGGATGCTCCGTAGAACATAAACGCAAACATCAATGGCATGAACAACATAATCTTCTGTTGTTGCGGATCCATGCCGGCAGATGGCGTCATCTTCTGAAGCAAAAATTGTGTGGCGACCATGGCTACTGGCAAGAGGCGGATCGGCAGTGTTTCGGGCTGGGAAAGGTCACCGACCCAGAGCCACTGGGCCTGACGCATTTCAATGGCGACGCTCAGCACGGAGTAGAAGCCGATCAGGAATGGCATTTGCAACATTAATGGCAGGCAGCCGCCCGCCGGGTTGATGCCATGCTTTTTGTACAGCTCCATGACCTCTTCGTTCTTTTTCGCGGCACGAGGGTCGGTCATGGCGATGCCCTTGTACTTGTCGTTGATGCGCTGCAGTTCCGGCTGAACTAGAGCCGTCTTTTGCATCGACTTCATGCTTGAGAGTTTGAGCGGAAGAGTGAGGAGGTTGATGATGATCGTGACGACGATGATCGACCAACCGTAGTTGTGAATGAAGTTGCGGTTTACGTAGTCGAGGGCGAAGAACAGGGGCTTGGCGACAATGCCGAACCAGGTGCCGAAATCGACCATTTGTTCGAGACGCGGGTCCACTGCTTTGAGGATGTCGAGGTCTTTGGGTCCGATGAAGAACTGGAATTTGTTGGTGGCTGAGCCACCGACAGCCATGCCAATGTTGGGTTGTTCATTCTTGTCAGGGTCGGAACTGGGGATAAATGTATCGGAAGTCGTCTGGAGTTCGATCGTTGAGTTGCTCTTATTGAGGGCAACGGCTGTGAAGAACTGATCCTGAATGCCAGCGAAGAAGAACTTGCCCGTGTCGGTGGACCAGGATTTGGCGGCGTCGGAGGCGGCTTTGGTTTCGAGCTTTCCTGTGGCTTGATCGAATCGAACCGTGGTTCCAAGCGAGTAGGCGTTGAAGGCGAAGTGATCACCGAAGCCGCCTCGCCAGGCGAGATTGTGCGGGGTGGCCACGCCATTTAGCACCAGGTCGGATTCGACATCGACGACGTATTGATCTTTGCGAAACCTGAACTGCTTGCGCGCGTGGTTGTCGCCGTTCGAGTATTCAAACTCAATGCCCAGGCCGTCGGGCGATGGTTTGGCCGCGAATAGATACCAGTTCAGGTTTGGCTTCATTTCGCTGCCGTTCAGTTGCAAAGAGAAGGGATAGCCAATCTTTCCGATTCCGGCTTCGTGGACCAGTTGTAATGGCTTGCCCTGGCTATCCTTGAACTTTTTCAGGATCCAGGAGGTGGCGACGCCGCCTTTGTTCGAGAACTCAACGCGATAGACATCGGTCTCGATGCGGTAGATTTCTTCTTTTGCCGCAGCGACAGCCGTAGTGGAATTTGGCTTCGTTGCGATTGCCGGGGCGATGGGGTCTTTGGCCGGGACCGGAGCTGCCTTAGGAGCTTCATTAGGAGCTTCCTTTTTTACTGGAGCGGGTTCCGGTTGGGGCAGCAAATATTGCGTGCCGAAGATGACCACACCCATCAACGCAAAGGCGATGAGCAGATTTTTTTCCATGCCCGGTTGCTGATTGGGCGAGCCGGGGAGCTTGATTTCTTGAGCCATTGAATGTTTAGAAGTTTGCCTGGATGATTTCGTTAGGGAACTGGGTCAAAGCCACCCGCATGAAAAGGGTGGCACTTAAAGATACGGTAAATTGCCATGCCGGTTCCGCGCAAAGCGCCATAGCGATCTATGGCCTCCATGGCGTAGACGGAACAGGTTGGATGAAAGCGGCAGGCAGAGGGAAGCATGGGGGAGAGAACGCGCTTATATAGCTTCAGGATGGCGATGAGGAGGAGTCGCACGGCGGAGGTTCACGTTTAGTATTCAGGCGTTCCAGCAATTTCTCGACGTGCCTCTCGACTTCAGACCAAGGAGCAGCTAGCAGCGCCTTGCGGGGGTTAAACACCACGTCGAAACCGTAGGGGAAACGTTCTCTCCTTAGTCTCACACATTCGCGCAGGCGGCGTTTGAGGCGGTTTCTAACTACAGACTTGCCCAGTGCGCGCGGGGTTGTAAAGCCGAAGCGTGCAGGTTCGAGGTCGCCGCGATCAAAATGAAAGGCCACGAACAAAGGGCAGCCGTGTTTTGAGCCCTGGTCGTAGGTTTGCCGGAACTGCTGTGGCTTCAACAGGCGGGCGGATTTTGGATAGTCCGGCATACAAAAGAAGAGCCGGAGCTAGTCAGTTCGCTAGCTCCGGCAGGAGGTAATCAGACAAAACCAGATGACTGGAGAAAAGTCTTAGGCTACAGCTTTGGCCTGGCGGACCGGACGTTCGTCAGAAACGGTGAGCTTCCAACGGCCACGGGCGCGGCGGCGTGCGAGCACGTTACGACCGTCCTTTGATTTCATGCGTTTGCGAAAACCGTGCGTCTTGGCGCGTTTGCGGTTATTCGGCTGAAATGTTCTCTTCGGCATTTACTTAAATCCTTGGGGGGTTGCCTGATCGTTCAGGCATAGCAATGCGCAACGGCGCATCCACAACTTTCCTAATATAGCAATCTCGACACGCGGTTGTCCAGAGCATAGGATGGATAGCGAATATGGCACAGACTTTTCCAACACAGATCAAGGGACCGGCGATCTTCCTGGCCCAGTTCATGGGTGACGCGGCGCCGTTCAATAACTTGCCAGGCATTTCGGCCCACATGAAGGGTTACGGCTATGAAGGCATACAGCTTCCGAGCTGGGATAGCCGCATCCTCGACATCAAGCAGGCCGCTGAATCGAAGACTTACTGCGATGACATCAAGGGCCAGACGAATGGCATGGCGGTGACCGAGCTTGCCAGCCATCTGCAGGGGCAATTGGTGGCTTCGCATCCGGCCTACGATGAGCTGTTCGACGGATTTGCCGCGCCTGAAGTGCGCGGGAACCCCAAGGCTCGCAGCGAATGGGCGATTCAGCAAATGAAGTATGTGATCCAGGCGAGCGCCAACATGGGCTTGACCGTTTCGCCATCATTCTCGGGCGCTTTGTTGTGGCCCTTCCTCTATCCATGGCCGCAAAGGCCCGCCGGGCTGGTGGAGGAAGGATTCAAGGAACTGGCCACGCGCTGGCTGCCGATTCTGAACTTTGCCGATCAGCACGGCATTGACATTGCGTATGAGCTGCATCCCGGGGAAGACCTCTACGATGGGGCGACCTTCGAGATGTTTCTTGAGGCGACTGGGAATCACCCGCGCGTCGCGATCAATTACGATCCTTCGCATTTCATTCTGCAGTGCCTCGACTATGTGGGATTCATTGACGTTTATGCCTCGAAGATCAAAGCCTTCCATGTGAAGGATGCCGAGTTCCGCCCCAGCGCGAAAGCGGGAGTTTATGGCGGATATCTTGGCTGGAAGGAACGTCCGGGCCGCTTCCGTTCATTGGGCGACGGCCAGGTGGATTTCAAGCAGGTGTTCTCGCGTCTAACGGCGGCCGGATATGACAGTTGGGCTGTGCTGGAGTGGGAATGCTGTTTCAAGGACAGCGTGCAGGGTGCGGCGGAAGGGGCTCCGTTTATCGCCTCGCATCTGATCAGTGTGCCGACCAAGGCTTTCGATGATTTCGCTGGCGCAGCTACGGATGCCGCGCGCAATCGCCGCATCATGGGGCTTTAGTTTTCAATTGCCGCAACTGGATGGGAGCATGTGATCGCATGGTAAACTCGCATCCAGTTGTGGCGGCAAAGCCTGCAAAAAAGATCCAGTTGAAGCGAGAGTTCTGGACGAGGGCCCAGGCGCTGCGCCAGTGTGAGTTGACCTCCCGCCAGGTGCAGGCATGGGAGCGTCAGGGTTTGCTATCCCCGCGCGAGTCATATAGTTTTGAGGATTTGCTGGAATTGCGGGTTCTGGCTCGACTCAAAGAGCTTGGGGTTTCATCGAGCAAGCTAAATGCGGTGTTTGCCAGTGTGCGGGGCAAGCTAGCCGACATTAACAATCCGTTGACCGAGTTGAGGGTTTATGTGGAGGGGCGACGGATCCGGGTACAGACAGAAGGCAAGAAGATGGAGGCCTTGTCGGGCCAACTGCTTCTGGACTTTGACCAGGCGGAACTTAGGCGGCTATTGACTTTTCCGGCTACGAAGCGAGAGGACGCGGCTGCCGGGCGAAAGAGCAAGGCTGAGGCTGAGGTGTTCTTTCAGCGTGGGCTGGAATTGGAACAAGCCGGTGCGGATAAGCGGGAAGCGATTGCTGCATATGAGAAGGCGCTCGAGCTCAATCCTTCACTGGCCGGAGCTTTGGTGAATATCGGCACGATCTACTTCAATGCGAGGAAGTGGCGTGAATCGGAGACTTATTACACAAGGGCGATTGCTTCGGATGCGAGCTATCCGCTGGCGCACTTCAACCTGGCGAATTTGCATGAAGAGTTAGGGCGGACGTCGCTCGCGATCCAGCATTACAAGAAGTCGCTTGAACTTCAGCCAGGCTATGCGGATGCGCACTATAATTTGGCCTTATTGTTCCAATCGCGTGGGCGTGCCATGGAGGCTATTCGGCATTGGAAGAGCTATCTCAGTCTCGATTCATCCAGCCAATGGGCTGCGATTGCCAAGCGGGAGATGGCGAAGCTGAAGAGTTCAGCGTTGGTAGTGGCCAAGTCCGCTTCAGACCAGCATGGACCCGCTTGAGCCTCACCTCGGACCTTCTAAGGCTTGCCAACATGTTAAGATTATGTAACGCCTCAGTAAAAGGTCCCAATGAATCTTCGATCACACACGTTACTTTTGCTCGCTTTGGCCAGCATGTCGTCCCTTTTTGCTCAGACCTCCGGCAGAATTTCCGGCTCGGTAACCGACTCGAGTGGAGCATCGATTCCGGGCGCTGCGGTGGAACTGTTTCTGCCCGGCGGACAAACTCCAATCATCAAGACTGAAACCGGCGCCGATGGAAACTTTTCCATGGCGGGCGTCCGTCCCGAGATGTACTTTCTGCAAGTCACATCCACGGGCTTCCGCACGGAAATTATCCGCAATTTGAAGGTGGATACCAGCACGGAGCTTTCGCTGAAGGCGATCAAGCTTGAAATTTCCGCGACAGCCGAGACTATTGAGGTGTCTGCGGATGCGGCAACCGTGCAAACCTCCTCAGCGGAAGTCTCGACGACAGTTACCAACGCGCAGTTACGTCTGCTTCCTTCCCTAAATCGTAGCCCCATTGGCCTGCTGCTTACGCAAGCCGGTGTTAGTTCGAATGCTCGAACGAGTACGACGATCAACGGTCTCCGGCCATCGTTTGCGAACATCACCCTGGATGGCATCAATATCCAGGACAACTTCATTCGCACCAATACGCTCGACTATCAACCCAATTTGCTGTTGCTCGATCAAGTGGCTGAAGCAACCCTTGTAACTTCGAATTCGAATCCAGCCCTCGGCAATGGCGCGGCGCAAATCAACTTCACGACTCCTTCTGGTACGAACCAGTTTCATGGCGGACTTGTTTGGTCGAATCGCAACAACATTACCAGCGCGAACACCTGGTTCAACAACCGGAATGGTATTTCTCGACCCTTCCTGAATCAGAATCAGTTTGGCGGCTCGATCGGTGGCCCGATCAAAAAAGACAAGCTGTTCTTTTATTCCAATTATGAAGCGCTTCGGTTGAGGCAGCAGACTGCCGCCACCCGCACGATACTTCGAGCCGATGCGCGACGCGGAATTATTAGCTATCGCGATTCCGGGGGAACATTGCGCCAAGTAAATGTTTTAACTGCCGCCAATTTGACGGCGGATACGCGTTCCGCGCAGATCATTGCAGCCACGCCCGGCCCGGAAGCCATCAACCGCGGCGATATTGGAGATAGTTTGAACACCGGAGGATACGGTTTCAATATTCGCAACAACCGCACTCGCGACAACGTGCTGGGCAAGGTGGATTTCGTAGCCTCAAGCAAGCACTCCTTCGCTGGGACATACACCTGGAATCGAGACATCGTGGATCGTCCTGATTTGATGAATAACTTTGAGACAGTTCCGGTGGTGACCAACGACGGTGCGACCAAGCTTCTGTCAGTCACCCATCGCTGGAGCCCCAGCGCGACGTTTACGAACGAGCTTCGAGGCGGTTTTAATCTTGCGCCAGCCCCTTTCAATACGTCTCAAGACTTCAGCTCACCCATCATTGCTCCTGCTGCGACATTGATCAGCAATCCGGTTAACACATTCCGCCGTCAGGGCAGGATCACCAACACCTACACAATCCAAGACAACGCGACTTGGGTGAAAGGGCGTCACACCTTTCAATTCGGCTATCACAGTCAATATATTCGGGTAAATTCATTCGCCGACGCCGGCATCACCGCCACTTATGGCCTTGGCATCAGCGCGTCCAACCCGATCAACATCAACGCGGCGTTGCCGGGCATCAGCGCGGCCGATTTGAGCACTGCGAATGCATTGCTCTCCCTGCATGCCGGATTCATTGCGAATTCTACCCAGACTTTTAATGTGAAGGACCGCACGTCCGGCTTTTTGCCCAATCAGCCGGAAGTCCGGAATTTTACTAGCGACAACTTCGCAGGCTACTTCCAAGACAAGTTCAAGGCAGGCCGTCGATTGACAATCAACATGGGCATTAGATGGGATTATTTCACCCCGGTTGACGAACAGAACGCGCTTGCGTTGCTGCCCGTCCTCAATGGCCAAAGCCCAATCGACGCTTTGCTGAATCCGAACGGCACTCTGGACTTCGCTGGAAATGCGGTTAACCGCCGGTGGTACAAGAAGGATCTCAATAATTTCGCGCCGAACATTGGTATCGCCTATGACATTTTCGGAGATGGCAAGAGCAGTTTCCGCGCCGGCTACAGCGTAAACTTCGCCAATGACGAATTTATCCGTTCCCTCGACAACAGTACGAGTACGAACGCAGGATTGTCTCAGGCAGTTACGAACAACAACCTGAATGCTCGAGCGGCTTCCTTGCCGGCTGTTACCGTTCCCGCCTTCAAAGTTCCGCGCACCTTCGCGGACAACTACGCGGTGAACTCACTGGCAGCGCTGGGTATCCCGGATCCAAATTTGGTCACTCCGTATGTACAGCAGTGGTCTGCCGGAATTCAGCGTGAAATCGCCCGCGGCATCGTCGAAGTTCGCTATATCGGCAACCGGGGCACAAAGCAATTCCGCGCCTTCGATTACAACCAGGTTCGAATCGATATCCCTGGTTACCGCGAGGACTTTCTACGGGCACGGCAGAATGGCGAATTGGCACGTTCCGCTACCGGCACTTTTAATCCGGTGTTCAACGCTGCCATCGCAGGCAGCCAGCCGCTGCCTTTCTTCAACACCCTGCCAAGCCAGGGCTTGTTGACTAACGCCACCATTCGCGGCATCATCGAGCGCGGAGAGTTGGGCGAACTGGGTAACACCTATCAGGTTAATGCACTGAACGGCCCGGTGAATTTCTATAGAAACCAGAATTCGCTTGGCGTTAATATGATGACCAACTACTCCAATGCCAGCTATCACGGACTGCAGATCGACTATACACGGCGTTATGCTCGTGGCTTCTATTTCCAAGCCAATTACGTCTGGTCGAAGAATCTGTCCGATGCCGCTGGAGAGTCCCAAGCACGCTTTGAGCCCTTCCTCGATATCAACAACGGGGCAATCGAATACTCCCGTACACCGTTCGACCTGCGTCAGCAGTTCAAGCTAAACAGCGCATGGGATATTCCGATCGGCAGAGGCCGCCGCATTGACGCGGGTCGCGTAGGGAATCTGGTGGCAGGTGGATGGACGGTTAGCACCTTCGTCACCGTGAGTTCCGGTTCGCCCTTCAGCATCAACAGCCGACGTGGCACATTGAACCGCACTGGACGATCCGTCCCGAACTCGGTCAATACGAACTTGACCGTGCCGCAACTGGAGAGCTTAATGGGTTTGCGGGTGGAAGGCGATGGGCCTTACTGGTTTGCGCCGAGCCTGATCACCTCCGACACCCGTGGAACCGCCCTGGAAGGCCGCACTCCCGCCGCCAACCAGGCCTTCTTCAATCCAGCCCCTGGCGGACTTGGCAGCCTTGGACGGCGCACATTTGATGGGCCGATCTTCAAGAATGCCGACATCTCAGTGCAGAAGCGCTTCGACGTTACTGAAAAGCAGTACATCGATTTGCGGGCCGAGGCGTTTAACTTCACGAACTCGGTTAGCTTCAACGTCCCTGATTACAACATCAACGCCACAAACTTCGGTCGCATCACAACCACCCAGTCTGGCCGCCGCATCGTTCAATTCAGCCTGTTTTATCGCTTCTAGGGGTTGGGCTGGCAAACCATTCGAAGGAAAGGCTCCGGAGCATTGCCCGGGGCCTTTGCCTTTTGGTATTTTAAGAGCAATGCGCCCGTAGCGCATATAGATTACGCACTTTAATTGTGCTCACCTTGGCAGGTATTGCCGTCTCTCTTTGCGCAATCCTCCGGCAGAATTTCCGGTTCGGTTACTGACGCGAGTGCGCCATCGATTCCCGGCGCTGCTGTTGAACTGTTTCTCCCCGGCGGCCAAACCCCCATTATCAAGTCCGAGACCGGCGCAGACAGAAACTTTCAATGGCAGGTGTCCGCCCTGAGACTTACTTTCTGCAGGTGAGATCGAAGGGTTTCCGCACAGAGATTATTCGTAATCTTACGGTAGACACGAGGACTGAGCTTACGCTTAGGGCGATCAAGCTGGAAATTTCCGCGACTGCAGAGACAGTAGAAGTCTCAGCGGAGACGGCAATGGTTCAAACCTTTTCGGCGGAAGTCTCAACTACGGTTATGAGCGCGCAGTTGCGTTTGTTGCCTTCGCTCAATCGAAGCCCTATCGGCCTGCCGCTGTCGCAAGCCGGTGTTACCTCGAATGCGCGCACCAGCGCAACCATCAATGGGCTGCGGTCATCGTTTGCGAACATCACTCTGGATGGAATCAACATTCAGGACAATTCTATCGGCACCACCCTTCGCAGGTGCGCATTACCGGACTTGCTGATCGAACCACGATGAGTCCTGCCGCCTTAGGAGTGCTCGCTTGGCACCAGTCCGCAATAACTGCCCCAGTTCCGTCACCACCGTCGCAGCCGTGATCTTGCTCGTCTGTATTGTTCAGCCCCGCCGCGTTCGCAAGCCAGAGTTGGATTTTGCGATCGCGATCACGATCGAGAAGAATACTCACGTAGAGACATGATTTCGCGATTGATCGATCCGACAGAGTGGGAGATTGGACTTGTCCCCTTTGTTGAGACAAAAGTTTAGACACAGTACTCGGACCAGCCAAAAAAGTACTGGACAGAGGGGCAATAATTTAGCAGAATCGCATTGGTCGGAGA
>Ga0163152_10009635_pt1 | contig 10031 bp, 7 predicted proteins | sample OliLakLV19MP8IB2_FD_148635 | JGI IMG/M metagenome (GOLD analysis project Ga0163152, IMG submission 148635) | Freshwater microbial mat bacterial communities from Lake Vanda, McMurdo Dry Valleys, Antarctica - Oligotrophic Lake LV.19.MP8.IB-2 | ecosystem: Environmental > Aquatic > Freshwater > Lake...
GTTACTTACTATCAATGACATGCGTTCCTTTTTTTTCAAACTGATTAAGTACAAATACATAAAATCACAAATATTTACTAATTTTGCAAACTGTTTTGAATTTATGATGAAATTTACGCTCCAAGCTATAGCTGATATTGTGAATGGTATTGTAGAGGGCGATTCTAATCTTGAAGTTTGGCAACTTGCGAAAATAGACGACCTTGCTGCAGCTGGTTCTATTGGTTTTTTTGCAAACCCTAGGTATGAATCCTACTTATACACTACCCAACTAACCGCCATTTTAATAGCTAAAGATGTTGTATTAAAAAAGGAAATCTTGCCTGCCCTGATACGTGTAGATGACCCTTATACCGCCTTCACTATACTGTTGGAAACATATAGCGAGGTGGTTCAACAACAATATATACAAACAAAACAAGGCATAGAACAACCAAGCTTTGTAGGCAAGGGTGTACAAAAAGGTGCAAATCTCTATATTGGTGCATTCGCATACGTAGGCAAGGATGTAATATTGGGCAATAACGTGAAGATTTTTCCACACACCTATATAGGCGATAACGTACAAATAGGCGACGATACCATCATTTATGCAGGTGCAAAAATTTATGACCACACGATTATAGGCAAGCATTGCACCATTCATGCAGGCGCCGTCATTGGTAGCGAAGGCTTTGGTTTTGCACCTCAATCTGACGGCACTTACCGCAATATTCCGCAATTAGGAAAAGTAATACTGCAAGACAATGTGAGCATAGGCGCAAACACTACCATAGACCGCGCCACGTTAGGCGAAACACTCATAGCTGAAGGCACAAAATTAGACAACTTAATACAAATAGGACACAATGTGAGCATAGGCAAACACACCGTCATAGCCGCCCAGACAGGCATCGCAGGCTCAACCAAAATAGGCAATAACGTCATGATAGGCGGGCAAGTAGGCTTGGCAGGGCATATCAATATTCCAAACAAAACCCGCATAGGCGCGCAAGCAGGTGTGGGCAAAGACCCACAGGAAGAAGGCGAAACGCTGCTCGGCTCGCCCGCCTTTGCTGTAAAACAATATATGAAATCGCATATCATTTTTAGGCAATTACCCCAATTACAACAGCGCGTTGAGGCGTTGGAGAAAATTCTAAAATCATAATTTTATTCTTGAAATCTATGAACGCAAAACAACATACGCTCCTCAAATCTGTTACACTCTCAGGTATAGGACTGCATACAGGTAAACCTGCCAACATGACTTTCTTGCCTGCACCCCCCAACCACGGGTACAAGTTTAAAAGAATAGACCTGGAGGGAATGCCCATCATTGATGCTGATGTGGACAGAGTAGTAGATACTTCGCGAGGCACTACTTTGGAGCAAAGCGGAGCAAGAGTACATACTGTAGAGCATACGCTTGCCGCCCTTGTTGGTTTACAAATCGATAACGTAATGATAGAAATAGACGGACCCGAACCGCCTATAATGGACGGCAGCTCCATCGATTTTGTACGTGCATTATTAGCCGCAGGCAAGGAAGAACAAAACGCGCTTCGCAATTTTCTTGAAATTACAGAAAGTGTTACCTACAAAAATGCAGACCACAGCATTGAGCTTGTCGCTTCTCCTTTAGACGACTACCGCCTTACGGTTATGGTCGACTACAACACACGTACTTTGGGAAGCCAACACGCTGTATTGAGCAAAATCACCGACTTTGAAAAAGAAATAGCCCCATGCAGAACTTTCTGCCTCCTTTCCGAACTCGAAGTGCTTTTCAAAGCCAATCTTATCAAAGGCGGCACCCTCAATAGTGCTATCGTTATTGTGGATAAGATTTTGGAAGCAAACGAACTTGACCGCCTCGCAGACATGCTGGGGCAGCCCAAAGTAGAAGTGAAAGCAGAAGGCATTCTGAACAATGTCGACTTGCATTTTGCGAACGAACCCGCAAGGCATAAATTGCTTGATGTAATAGGCGACCTCGCTTTAGTAGGCAGACCACTGAAGTCGCAAATAATAGCCGTAAGACCAGGCCACGCCTCCAACGTGGGACTCGCAAAGGCTATCAAACAAAAATACCTCAATGCCAAAACACGCAAAGTACCACATTATGACCCAAAACTCCCGCCACTGATGGACGTGAGTCATATAGCAAATATTCTCCCACACCGATACCCGTTTGCGCTATTGGATAGGGTAATCCACCTTGATGAAACCTCAGTTATTGGTGTGAAAAACGTTACTTTGAATGAACCATTTTTCATGGGGCATTTTCCCGGCAATCCTGTAATGCCTGGCGTGATGCAAATAGAAGCCATGGCACAAACAGGTGGCATTTTAGTACTCAGTACAGTGCCTGACCCCGAAAATCATTGGGCATATTTGCTCTCTATAGATGAGTGCCGTTTTCGTAAGCTCGTATTACCTGGCGATACACTCGTGTTCCGTTGCGAACTCCTGCAACCCATCAGGCGCGGCATAGCAAAAATGAAAGGCGAAGTTTTTGTAGGTAATAATCTTGTATGTGATGCCATTCTTTCCGCAAGCCTTGTCCGTAAATCATGAGTATTTCCAATTTAGCCTATATACACCCCAACGCACAATTGGGAGAGAACGTAACCGTTGAGCCATTTGCCGTTATTTATGAAAATACGCAAATAGGCGACAATACTTGGATCGCACCCCACGCTGTTATCATGCAAGGGGCAAGAATAGGACGCGACTGCAAAATACACAGTGGCGCAGTGATAGCCAATATTCCACAAGACCTCAAATTCAAAGGGGAGGAAACGGTAGCTATTATTGGCGACCGAACGATTATCCGTGAATGTGCGACTATCAATCGCGGAACTGCCGACAAACAAAAAACTGAAGTAGGGCAAGATTGTTTGCTGATGGCTTATGTGCATGTTGCCCACGATTGTGTATTGGATAACCATTGTATCCTTTCCAACGGCGTACAATTAGCAGGGCATGTCGAAGTCGGTTACCATGCTATTTTGGGAGGCACAAGTGCCGTACACCAATTTGTAAAAATAGGCGCGCATGCCATGATAGGCGGCGGCTCATTGGTTACAAAAGATGTTCCGCCATTTATCATTGCGGCACGCTATCCTGTTGATTTTGAAGGTGTTAATTTAGTAGGATTGAGGCGCAGAGGCTTTTCTAATCAACAAATAACCCAAATACAAGAAATTTACCGCCTCGTGTACCAAAGCGGTCTAAATACAAGCCAAGCCCTCGAGGAAATAGAAAATACTGTGGAGGCTTCGCAAGAACGTGACGTTATTCTTGGCTTTGTTAAAAACGCCACAAGAGGCATTGTCAAAGGCTAATCAAGCTATTTTTATTGTCTATAAAAATGTAAGTTATTTGTTACTGTAAACTTTCTGTCGCAAAGCAATATGCGGTGTTAAAATGTTATGGTACTCTGACAAATTTTGTGTTGAACCACATAGAAACATAGAGAACATAGCCCGAAACCCTGTGTGCCATGTCGTTCTATGTGGTTTATACCTTGCTCCACTAAAATTGTCGAAGCACCGATAGTTTCTTGTCAAAAAAAACAGCTTTTTGTGCAAAAAGTTTCTTGTCAAAACAAACAGCTTTTTTGTGCAAAAAGTTTCTTATCAAAACAAACAGCTTTTTTGTGCAAAAAGTTTCTTGTCAAAAAAAACAGCTTTTTTGTGCAAAAAATTTCTTATCAAAACAAACAGCTTTTTGTGCAAAAAGTTTCTTGTCAAAAAAAACAGCTTTTTTGTGCAAAAAGTTTCTTATCAAAACAAACAGCTTTTTGTGCAAAAAGTTTCTTGTCAAAACAAACAGCTTTTTTGTGCAAAAAAGCTATCTTTGCATCATGAAACCACAAAAAATACTCCTTGCCTTTTTCTTGATAGCGAGCCTGACCTTGCCTGCATGGGCGCAAAAGAAACAGCCTAAACCCAAAGTACAGCGTTATGACACATTGGTTACTGTTAGTACTCAGTTCGGGGATATAAAGTTGTTGCTTTATCAAGATACGCCTCTGCATCGCAGCAATTTCTTGAAATTAGTGAAGCAGAAATTTTACAATGATTTGCTTTTCCACCGAGTTATCAAAGACTTTATGGTGCAAGGCGGCGATCCAGACTCCAAAAATGCGAAAGCAGACCAAATGCTCGGAGGAGGCGGCCCGACCTACAGAGTTCCCGCAGAATTTCGCGCTAATCACTTTCACAAAAAAGGTGCTATAGCCGCAGCACGTGATAATAATCCTGAAAAGGCTTCAAACGGTTGCCAATTTTATTTGGTACAAGGCAAAAAATACAATGATGAGGAATTGAAAAGCCTTTCGCGAAATGGTATGGTAAAATATACACCTGAACAAATAGAAGCCTATAAAAAAATAGGTGGCACGCCTTTTTTAGACCAAAATTATACTGTGTTTGGTGAAATAATAGCTGGAATAGAGGTCATAGATACCATAGCCAATCAACCTACAGGTGCGGCTAATCGCCCACAAAAAGACATTCAAATGACCATTTCCTTTAAAAAAATGAAAAAAACGGAAATCACTAAGAAATACGGCTATACATACCCTGAACTAAAATAGATATGCAATATTGGCTCGTGAAAACAGAACCTGAAGCTTTTTCTTGGCAAGATTTGGTAGAACAACAACAAGCTACTTGGGACGGAGTGCGCAATTATACCGCTCGCAACAACCTAAAAGCTATGCAACAAGATGACCTTGTGCTGATTTATCATAGCATAACGGACAAGTGTGTAGTAGGTTTTGGACGTGTAGTAACAGAAGCCTACCCTGACCCAACAATTGACGATGAGCGTTGGGTAGCTGTGGATATAGTGCCTGTCGCTGCCTTGCCTACCGCCGTAAGTTTGGCAACTATCAAGGCAGAGCCACAACTCGAAACGCTTCCTCTTATCAAGCAAAGTCGCCTTTCGGTTATGCTTGTAGGCAAGGAAGCGTTTGACTGTATTCTAAAATTAGGTGGGCTTTAAAATTTACCAATGAACTTTTTAGAAATGCCTTGCCCAAAAATAATATAAACAGCGTTTTTTTTCATTGGATATAGTGGTAAATATTAGACTTCTTGCGAAAGTATTTATGAAGACCTCACACCCTGGCCTCTCTCCAATTTGGAGAGAGGGAAAAGGACTTTCGCAAGAAGTCTATTAAATGATTTCATTTTTTACGACTGCTTTCTCACGCAAAGCAAAACGTACAATGCGCCTTGTAATACCGAATCGCTTTATATTTTCTAAAAGATTCATGTAAAAAGCCAACACCAATACGCCCACATGGGTATTGAAATAAAAGAAAGAGAAGACTGAAACGGTGGCAAAATACAACAAAAATATAGTGAAAGTTTCTAAAAAACTCTCTTTGTAGTCGGTTCGCCTGAATATTATTTTTTCTACCCATTTAGGGTAAATTTGATTGTACAAGAATGTAACGTAAGAAATGAAAAAATAGGCAAAGGATAACAACAACAAAAAGCCTACTCTTATGATATTATCGCCTGCTTCTACAGCTAAGAACGCATCAAGCAAAATTATAGGGCCTGGTATTGGGCCATAAATGGTTTCGTGAATATCTCTATCTTCAAAATCTCCTATAACAATAATTCTATCTTTTGTTAGTTTATAAAAGAAGTCGTCAGCATAACTTTGCTTTACCGAGTCTATGTTATAGTCTGTTGGTACGCAAGGTATGTACATCGCACCATACGTTTCATTCATCCATTCACCTAAAATCACTTTTGGGTAGCGCGAATTGTCATAGTCAAACTTTCGCACACGGTAGTCCAAAATAAAAGAAGTGAGTATGGGTTGATTGTTCAACGTATAAAACCAGCGTTCTTTTTTGAGTTTTTTGTTATGAATGATTTCGTAAAGGCGGATAGGCGTAGTTTTAACTGTGTCGTTGTAATGCAATTTGAATTTGAGTGCCATGCCGTATGATTTTTCCAAATTAGAAATGCCCAGCGGTTTTATTTTTAAATCAGGCAAGTCGAGCGCGTCTGTTGCACCTTGCACGTGGCAAGAAACTACCGTGCGTGGCACAGCATTGATGAGGGCAGTAAGGGCAGAATCTTGTGGCGTGGGGTCTTTTAGCTCAATATCTATCAGCAGAGCTTTATGGTTAGGCTTTTTGTGTAAGAGTTGCATAAAAGCGACCAATTTAGCGCGGTCTGTGATAGCAAGACTTCCTGTGGGTAGTTTTAACGGCTCGCTTATTTCGGGAGGGTTAACGGTTGTGCTTGTATCCAAAGCGGGTTCTTGCGTTTGCGCTATTGAATCTAAAGCCAGTTCTTGCTTTTTTGCGGTCGTATCTATTTTTGGTTTAGGGACTTCTTCGATGTGGTCTTTAAGCCAAAAGTCAGTGAAGCTGTTTTTATTTTTAGGTGCGTCAGCTACTACTTCATCAAATTTATCTATCAGAATTTTGTCAAAACACACGTTCACGAATAGGAAGCGACTGGAGTCGGGTTTTTTCTCAAGCCCCAAGACTAAATTTTTGCCAATCGAAGACCATTGGACAAGCGTGTATTCATCGGGTAAAACTTGTGTGATAGATAGTAAAAAGAAAGTAAGCCAAAGCATGAAAATAGCATTGGCAAAGCTCAAAATTATGGCAAATATTGTACGTTTCGGCATAGTTTAATAGTTTTTGTGTTTTCGAGGCACAAGTTACATTTTTTTTTGATAAATGCAATTTTCAGGCTTGTTTTTTTTTATGCTGTTGAAAGAGCGAAAGTCAAATAGACGGAAAAGTAAGTACTTGATTATCAATTACTTACATCTTTAATAAAGATAAAAAATAATTCTTTTTTTGGTGCGTTTAATTTGTATTTTTTGTGATTTATTTGCATATATGGAATAATTATAGTTACTTTGAGCCAAACATAAACAAATACTGGGCGCAATTCAAATCTATGAAACATTTACTTTGCCAATACTTTTCGATTGCTGTTTTTTTGGCAACATTCGTTGCTACAACAGGTAGCCACGCAGACGCGGTAGAGCCACCCCTTATCTCAGCAGAATTAAAAGCTATCACTGCCGATTGGTACACACTGCCCAACAAAGAATGGGCAAAAATAGACAGTGTGTTTTTAAAGGGTTTGCAAAACCCATACATCAAACTGATGTATAACCAAATGCTCAAAGCCACGATAGGCAAACCGAGCAAGCCGTTCAAAATCCGTATTCGCACCTTTCCTGCCGAAAAAGACCCTAACAAAAGCGAGTCGCTTGGTAAATACCGCGATGAGTATTTTTTTGACAACAATGGCGACACAAAAATAAATGGCATCTTGTTGAACAAAAAACTTTTCACTGACCTTGCCTACAAAAAGATATTGATGGTTACTTTTTTTGCAAAATTCATCAATGCCTATCAACAAACAGTCTATAGAAGCGAATATAAAACGCTCAAAGCAAACATCAATTTGGAAACAGAGCAACGCTTTTTTATTGAGTTTATAGAACACATGAGCCGTACTAAAAAGGGCGAAACTTTGTTTGAGCTGTCAAATGGTTATTCTTTTTATGGAAGTCCAAAAGACCAGCAAAAATTGGTGCACTGGTTAGATGAGATAAAGAAAACGCCCAACCACACGCCAACACTCGAAAATACGAAGCAAAAGTATTTTGAATTTTTTATTCCGCGTTTTCAAACTGTTTGGAAAGAAACAGGCTATGGCTCCTTGCCTACCGCACCCGATGAGGCACTGTATGCGGTTTTATTACTGTTTGTTTAGTTGATGTTTAGCAAAAATTCCTTGCCTACGCCTTCGCGCTCCAAAATGAAGAGAGAGAGGGCAGACGAGTGCATTTCAAAATCGTTTCACATCCCCCTCTCTAAATTGGAAAAGGCAAGAGCGAGGTCTTGAGAAATAATTTTGCAAGAAGCCTATCATAAAAAACTTACTTTTGAACATGAATCGAATCCTTAGCTCACTTTTGTTTAGTTGTTTTTTTTGCCAGCAAATAGCCGCGCAAAATGACCTTACAACCCATTTTGAAAAAACAAATGGCACAGAAACCGTAACGTACGCACAAGGCATTGCATTTTTGGAAATGTTGGACAAGCAATTCCAATCTATACAACTTTTCACAAAAGGCGATACTGATGCAGGATTGCCACTACATTATGCCATGCTTTCTATAGATGGCGACTTTGACATAGCCTCTTTGCAAAAAAAAGGAAAGACTATCTTATTGATAAACAACAATATACATGCAGGCGAGCCAGACGGTATTGATGCTTCCTTGATGCTGTTTCGTGATATAGCACGCCAAACACGCCAAGAACCGCGCCCGCCCATAGTAAAAGCTATGCAAAATGTAGTATTGGTTATGATACCTTTTTACAACGTAGGCGGAGTATTGAACCGCAATAGTACAAGCCGTATCAGCCAAAACGGACCCATAGCCTACGGCTTTAGAGGCAATGCTCAAAATTATGACCTCAACCGCGATTTTATCAAACAAGATACAGAAAACTGTCGCACTTTTGCCGAGCTTTTCCACATGCTAAAGCCTGACCTGTATATAGAAAACCATACTACCAACGGGGCTGATTATCAATATGTTATCACTTACCTTGCTACCCAAGCCGATAAATTGGGAGGCAAGTCAGGCGCGTATTTACGCCAAAAATTTATCCCTGAACTTGAGCAAGAAATGAAGCAAAAACGATTCCCTATGTCGCCTTATGTTACAGCTTTTGATGAAACACCCGACGCAGGTTTCGGTGGTTTTTTGGACTCGCCACGCTATTCTATAGGCTATACTTCTTTGTTTGGTACGTTCAGTTTTATTGTAGAAACGCACATGCTCAAACCGTTCAAACAACGTGTGGAAAGTACATACACCTTTATGCAATCTATGATTTTGTATGCCCACGAAGATGGAGAAAAAATTAAAACGCTTGTAAATGCGTACAGAACAGACATAAGCTCAAAAACTACTTTTCCACTTATTTGGACACGCGACAATGAACGAAGTACCGAACTCGTTTTTCTTGGATACGAAGCTATCAAAAAAATAAGCAAGGTTACGGGTTTAGAACGATTGTATTATGACCACAATAAACCTTACCAAAAGAAAATCGCTTACAAGCAATTTTTTAAACCAATGCTGACCGTTGAAAAACCTATAGCTTATATCATTCCGCAAGGTTGGCAGGAAGTTATTACGCGCCTACAACGCAATGGCGTAGTTTTGAAACGCCTTGCTACCTCCTCAAAAATAGATGTAAATGCTTATTATATAGATGATTATGAAACTTTGCAAAAACCTTTTGAAGGACATTACCTGCATAGCAAAGTACAAGTGCGTAAAGAATTACAAACTTTGAATTTTCAAAAAGGCGACTATATTGTATTTGCTGACCAAACAAGCAATCGATATATTGTCGAAACATTAGAGCCACAAGCAACCGATTCTTTCTTTTGTTGGAATTTTTTTGATAGCATTTTGCAACAAAAAGAATACTTTTCAGACTATGTTTTTGAAGAAATAGCTGAAAAAATCCTTGCTGAAAATCCTGACTTGAAACAGCGTTTCGAAGCAGAAAAAAAGGCGAAACCCGAATTCGCACAAGATGCATACAAACAATTAGATTTCATTTATAAAAATTCTGCTTTTTATGAGAAAACGCACCTCCGTTACCCTGTTTATCGCCTTGAGAAAGACGTGCGGTTGCCTATCGAATAATTTGCCATGTTTCTAAAATAGCTTCCATTTCAAGGTGTTGTGTATATTCTTTTTTGGGTGTTTTTTCAATGAAATATCCTATCTGGTAACCGTTTTTGGATAATATTTTGGATACATATTGCGTATTTTTGTTTTCTAATTCTTTCGGAATTTGCACGCTATTTTCTTGTGGCATTTTGCAGATATAAATATGTTTTTTTGTACCTTTTTCTGTTTTCAACCAAAGCATATCGGGTGTATGTTTCCAAACCTGAAATGCGGGCAATACACGCAATCGAAAAGCATAATGTTTGGCTATCCATTTTTCTAAA
>Ga0163152_10009636_pt1 | contig 10031 bp, 8 predicted proteins | sample OliLakLV19MP8IB2_FD_148635 | JGI IMG/M metagenome (GOLD analysis project Ga0163152, IMG submission 148635) | Freshwater microbial mat bacterial communities from Lake Vanda, McMurdo Dry Valleys, Antarctica - Oligotrophic Lake LV.19.MP8.IB-2 | ecosystem: Environmental > Aquatic > Freshwater > Lake...
TTGAAGGAAGATGTAATGTGCAATTTCGTTGAATGGCGGTTTTAGGATCACGGGCGTCAGTAGTTTGGAGAAGCCCACGCCTGAAAGGAAAACACCCACTACAAAGATGATCATCCAGAATTGAGTGCCGAAGCTTGGCTCCAGCCATCTCCAAAAACTTGCGCGGAAATAAACGGCGAGCGTGTCGAAAAATGTACCGACCAGTGTTCCAAACTTCATACGCCCAAGCCCGCCCCTGCGGACATACGTAACCTCAATGGGATATTCGACGATCTTGTATCCGAAACGTGATGCCGCGACAAGCAGTTCGATATCAAATGCAAATCGGCTGACGCGCAAACGCGGCGCGGCTGCTTCCAAAACTTCCCGCTTAAAAAGTTTAATGCCGGTTTGCGTGTCAGTGATATTGAGGCCGAAAAGAAATCCAATGGTTGTACGATAGAGGACGCTCATAAATCTTCGCTGTATTGGAAAGTGATTTATGGTTGGGTCCTTGACACCTGCCACTACGTCGGCTTTGGTCTTTTTCAGGGCGGCCAGCAATTTTACTATGTAGTGGGGGGAGATTTCCAGGTCCGCGTCTAGAAATGCGATGAGGTTGCCGCGCGCTTCTTCAAACCCGCGAAACAGGGACGCGCCCTTGCCGCGGTTGGTTTCGAGTCGAACGCTTTTTACAGGCAATCTTTTCCTTGCTGCGCGTTTGCTTTCGGAGAACGTATTATCCGAACTTCCATCGTCCACAACAATGATCTCAAAGTCTTGTGTTTTTAGCGCTTCACATATTTTCAAGAGATTGGCGTAAATATGCAAGCCCTCGTTGTATGCAGGCAGGATGATGGAAAGCTTGTTTGATTGTTTCAAGTTTTTCTTGATCATTAGTTTATTTTATTGGCTGGCATTATATTCGTAAAGCCAGCGGTTCCTCCCAATAATAAATAGGTTGTCATGCTGCGCTGTGCAGGAGATAAGTTCATGTTGTTTCCTCAATTTCATTCGATCCCGACCTTTTGACAGCCTTCCGACTTAATAAAAGCGCAATAATACCCAGCCCACATGAAACGAGAATCGTGCGCGCTGGAGAATCCCATAGATCCCTTAAACCATGCGTGGGGCTTATATCCATTGTTGTATTTATATCCAAATCTGTAATTATATAACCGCGCAAGCGTTTACCCGGAACGTATGCCGCCTGCACACCGGCTCCGGGTATTTTCTGCGCGATCCAGCCCGCATATTCCCTACCCTCTTTGGGATCAATAAATGCGACAAAGTTTTCCCATGATTCCATTTGACCTGGATTTGATTCGAGCTTTGCGCGCGTCAGAAAGAGAACACGGTGTTGGGTAAGTTTTAGTAAACCTTCATCCTTGGGGTTGCGGACAGTTGAATAGTGGTTTACAAGATATATGGTGGCAGGATGCGGTATCTGGCGCCCCAGCCAGGAAATATAATCGTCCGCGTTTGGAGAAAAATAAGCGTATGGGGTTAAGAAAAAATACTGAATAAAGCCCATGCTCGCGATGATCAATAATGACACACTTAATGTCACTGTTTTTTTCCAGTGAAGCATTCCCTCAAGTTCCCTGGGATTTGTACTGAGCATGGCGTCTACAAAAGAGATAAGACCAATGCCTGCGATAAAGGACATGACCGGAATAATCGCGACCATATGCGTTGGCCGCGGAGGAATTGAGGCGAGCACTCCTAAAAAAAAGAAGCCCCCAAGAAACCAGGTTGATGGGATCAAGTATTGTGTCTTTTTGAAATTAGCCAGCGAAATTCCCAGCCCAAGGATGAAAAACAGGGAAGATCCCGGCCCTGCCAGGCCAAAAATGATTTGGTGATCACTGTATCCTATCGGGTCAAACAATACTGCGGTGGAGCGAACGATTCCGCGCAAAAGTAAAACCCCATAAAGTGACGGATCATAGAAAATCCCAACTTGATCGTCCAGCATATGGATGTTGGTTTGGGATATGCGTTCTTCACCAAAAATGGACGTCCCATAAAAAATATTGATGGGGCCGGTTTCCCAAACTTTGAAGTGTAATAGGTTTGCCGAATCGCCGCTCAGGCCATACAAAACCCGGGGCAATATAACCACGAGTGCGCCGGCAAAGATGATCGTTAATGGAATAATATTCTTTGAGAATTTAATGCGATGTATCAGCGCAAGACCTATCATGACGATGAAAAGAACAACCAATCCAAGCCAGGCGGCAAAATATGTGTAAAAGCCAAGTCCGGCCGTTAGCCCGGCCAGCCATAAATAGTAGTAACTATTTTTTCGGATTCCCAATATCAGAAAATAAACGCATAGCGTTACCGGAAATAATGACTGTGAGTTGTTGTATCCGAGCCGCGCAAAAGTTAGAAAATATGGATTGGAAATCATCATCACATTTGCGGCGATTGCCACGCGGCGGTCGAATAATTCGCGGGCAAGCAGATAAAGTGGAATAACCGTTATGGCCGCAGGCAGCACCGAAGCAAACCGCCACCCCCACATGTCAATGCCTGCCCAGCGCATGATCCATCCTTGCAGGATGGAACTGCTAACAGGAAATGAGAAAACCCCAAAATCGAAGAATGGCGGACTTTTTTCGCCGAGAGCAATTCCCCTTGCAATTTTCCAAAACTGACCTTCATCAGCGGCCCATCCGGCGGGCAGGTCGTTTAGCAGGTATGATCCCGCGGCAATTGCAAATGCAAAGAGAGCCAATATCCACGCGCCGTCCAAATAGGTGATCGAAAGACTTTTACCGGATGTGTTCAGATTCTCATTTTTCCAGAATATCAACGTGAAAATAAAAATGCATATCAGCCAAATGCCAAACAGAAAGGTGGAATATTGATGGCGGGCAATTTGAAACATAACCAGCACATATGCACTTAGACTCGTGATAATCCAGGGCAAAAACTTTTTCCAGGATAGCCAATTTCCTTCAAATATATATAGTTCCTGCATATTCGCTGATCTGAATAGTTGACTATAGATCATTGATGCCAGCGCAATAAAAAACAACCCGGCAATGATATTGACGGGATTCTTCAATCCCAGATACAACGTTTCATTCCACTTACTTGCAAGTTCCGACATTGTCTTGAAAGCAGTGAGCGGCTGCGGTTCTCTCATCATCGATTGGCCGACTATGGCGAGAATCAATCCGGCCACCAGCCAATATTTTCTGGCAACATCGCCGGAAAATAGCGGGCGTAACTTGTTAGGAAAATTCATGGGCAAAGCCGATCGCATATGCCAATTGTATGAACTGGTTCGTGCGCGGTTATTTGATCCCCATTTCACTGCGCGAAATAACCAGCCTTTGGATCTCACTGGTGCCTTCGTAAATTTCTGTGATCTTTGCATCGCGGAAATAACGTTCGAGCGGTAATTCCTTGCTATAGCCCATGCCGCCATGAATTTGCACGGCATGATGGGTCACGAACATGGCCGTTTCAGATGCAAATAATTTCGCCATGGATGCCTCCAACGAAAAGCGTCCATCCGTTTGTTTTGATTTTTCTTTTGCGATGGCTGCGTTATATATAAGCAAACGGGAAGCCTCGATGCGCGTTTTCATATCTGCGATTTTGAAGCCTGTTCCCTGGAAGGCCCCAATCGGCTGACCAAACGCTTCGCGCTGCCCTGCATACTGGCGCGCGGCTTCGTAGGCGGCCTCGGCAATTCCGAGCGCCTGAGTCGCGATACCGATGCGGCCCGCATCAAGCACTGTCATGGCGACCTTGAATCCTTCACCTTCCTCGCCGAGTCTGTTCTCAACAGGAACACGACAATCTTCAAAGATCAACTCGCTCGTGGCCGAGGCGCGAATGCCAAGTTTAGGCTCCTTCCTGCCGCGGGTTAATCCTTTTGTTTTTCCATCTACTAGAAACGCGCTTATGCCTTTTTGTTTCTTTTCAGGGTTGGTCATCATAAAAACAACGAAATAATCAGCCACCGGCCCGCTTGTGACCCAGGACTTGTGTCCATTCAAAATATAGTGATCACCGTCACGTTCGGCGCGGCTTGTCATTGTGCCGGCATCTGATCCGCTTTGCGCCTCTGTAAGGGAATATGCGCCAATGGCTTTACCGGAAGCAATTGGAGTGACAAATTTTTTCTTTTGTTCCTCCGTGCCAAATTTCAAGATGCCATGACAATATAATGAACTGTTTACAGACATGATCACGCCATGTGAGGCGTCCACTTTGCAGATCTCCTCCAAAGCCAGCACGTAAGCAAGCGCATCCATGCCCGAGCCGCCATAGGCTTCCGGGGTTTCAATACCCATAAATCCCAATTCCCCCATTTTTTTGATGGTGGCATGCGGAAATTCGCCGCTTTCATCAAACTCGGCGGCTATGGGCGCGATCTCTTTTTGGGCAAAATCATGAGCTGCATCGCGAAGCATTTTGTGTTCTTCGGTCAGCGGGTAGATGGGAACATCAGCCATTTATCATCTCCACAAAATTTTATAAGATTATACCGCTTCAACGGAGCTGGGAAGCGGCTTGTTATAATCGGAAATCGGCAGTTGACTTCTTGGTGTCGTTCACTATAATTGAAAAAATTCGGAGCGGCCGCGCCCTTCTTCGTGGTGTGGCATGGAACTGTTAACCTCGGAAGGAGGTGGCAATAGAAAAAACTAATCTTGTTTAGCTTGTGTATTGATTCAGACAACTTAATTTAAGGAGAGAGAGAAATGAAAAAATTCGCATTTAACTTGCTGGTACTGTTCGTGTTGGCTAGTTTTGTTCTTTCGGCTTGCGGCGGCGCAGCCACAACCGAGGCTCCCGCTGCAACAGAAGCGCCTGCGGCTACCGAAGCACCAGCCGCTACCGAGGCGCCTGCAGCTACCGAGGCGCCTGCTGCCGGTGGTGATTTTGAAGGTGAAGTTGCCATCGTTGCCTGGGCTGGTTACATTGAAAACGGTTCGACCGACCCCGCCTACGATTGGGTAACTGAATTCGAAAAACAGACCAGCTGCAAAGTCACAGTAAAGACCGCCGCCACTTCCGATGAAATGGTAACCCTGATGAATCAGGGCGGCTATGATCTCGTGACCGCTTCCGGTGATGCGTCCAATCGTTTGATTGCAGGTGGAAAGGTTCAAGAGATCGATCTCGGCCGCATCCCATCATGGGACAGCGTTGATGAGCGCTTGCAGGATGCCCCCTGGCACACCGTTGATGGCAAACATTATGGCGTACCCTATCAATGGGGTCCCAATGTTTTGATGTACAACACTGAAGTATTCTCCGAAGCTCCTACATCCTGGGATGTGACTTTTGTGGAAATGAATTTGCCCGATGGCGCGACCAATGCAGGGCGCGTTCAGGCATATGATGGCCCGATTTACCTCGCCGATGCGGCCTTGTATCTCAAGTTCCACAACCCCGAATTGGGAATTGATAATCCCTATGATCTAAACCAGGAACAGTTTGATGCAGTTGTGGCTCTGCTTACTGCTCAACGTCCTCTGATCAATCGCTACTGGCACGACGCATTCGTTCAGATGGATGACTTCGTGAACGAAGGCGTGGTTGCTTCCGGCTCATGGCCTTTCCAGGTTAACTTTATGGATGGCGTTTCAGTTGCCTCAACCGTTCCGCAGGAAGGCGCCACGGGCTGGGCTGACTCCACCATGATGCACGTGGATGCCCCACACCCGAACTGCGCCTACGCGTGGATGGAATGGTCGCTCAATCCCAAACTTCAAGGCGACCTCGCTGGCTGGTTTGGTTCTGTTCCCGCAGTGCCCGCCGCTTGTACTGGCAACGAAATGTTGACCGATGAAGGCTGCGCTGTAAACGGCTTCGATAATTTTGAGAAGATCTGGTTCTGGCGCACTCCCACCGCCGCCTGTTCCACCGGCGCTGGCGATTGTATTCCCTACAGCCAATGGGTTGATTCGTATATCGCGATCATCAGCCAGTAATCTGTAAATATAGATGTTCCATAATTGTTCGGGCAGGAGTAGAATCAATCCTGCCCGAACAATCTATTTGGAGAGAGAATTCGCATGACCAATCCTGCCATTCGATTTGAAAAAGTAAGCCGGCATTTTGGGGAAGTGAAAGCTGTAGACGCTGTTGACCTCGAAATTGGCGATGGTGAATTCTTTTCCATGCTTGGGCCCTCAGGGTCCGGGAAAACTACATGCCTGCGCATGATCGCTGGATTTGACCGTCCGACATCAGGCCAGATATTTTTATATGGGCAGGAGGTCTCAAGCCTGCCGCCGTTCGAGCGCGATGTGAATACAGTCTTTCAGGATTATGCGCTCTTCCCCCACATGACCATTGATGATAATGTCGCATATGGTTTGATGATCAAGGGTGTTCCAAAAGCGGAGAGAACGAAACGCGTGAATGACATGCTTGATCTGGTTCAATTACCTGGCTTTGGGCATCGCAAACCGTCTCAACTTTCAGGTGGACAGCGCCAGCGCGTCGCACTTGCCCGAGCCTTGATCAATCATCCCAAAGTTTTGCTTCTCGACGAGCCGCTCGGCGCATTGGATTTGAAATTGCGCCAGCAAATGCAGGTTGAATTAAAATCCATTCAGCAACGAGTTGGAATTACATTCATTTTCGTTACTCATGATCAAGAGGAAGCTCTGACCATGAGCGACCGTATTGCCGTATTCAATCAAGGAAAAATCGAGCAAATCGGTACGCCGTCAGAAGTATACGAAAAACCCGCCACATCTTTTGTGGCAGGTTTTGTGGGTACTTCCAATTTGATCAGCGGGGAGGTTGCCAAACGTATTACCGGTTCTGATAAAACTTTCTCCATTCGTCCCGAAAAAATTTACCTCGGCCCAGGCGCAGACAAACCTTCAGAAAATAAATATTCAGCCACTGGCACAGTCCGTGACGTGATCTATCTTGGGCTTTATACGCGCTATCTTGTGGATTTAGAAGACGGCGGTGACCTGGTTGTGATCGAACAGAATCTCAAAACCACTTCAATGGACGTACTCAACGCACGCGGACAAAAGGTCTGCCTGTCTTGGGAAAAAGACCACATCAGCCGCGTGGGAGGTTAATCATGAATCGCCTGTCTGCTTTCTTTTTTCAACGTCCCAAACTGGTCACTTTGCTTTTACTGGCATTGCCCATGCTTTATATGCTGGTTGTGTATCTTGGGTCTTTATTTTCCCTGCTTATTAATAGCTTCTATTATCTTGAAGAATTTACAGGTTTGGTCGTAAAAGAATTTACGTTGAGTACCTATGCGCAATTATTAAAACCAACCAACCTCGGCATATTTAGACGCACGGCAGGTATGGCAATGGCTGTCACCATGATGGATGCGGTCATCGCGTTTCCACTTGCTTATTACATTGCAAAATTTGCTTCGCCGCGCCTGCGGACTTATCTCTACATCGCGGTCACACTCCCTCTTTGGTCCAGTTATCTGGTGCGGGTATATGCATGGAAGTTAATTCTTTCAAAGGAAGGTATCCTTTCCTGGTTTGTTGATCTCTTCCATTTGAATCCCGCGCTGGATTGGGTGTTATCCATTCCAGGTATTGGCGGGTCTTCGCTTTCCCTGTCACCTCTGGGGATGTTCATTGCGTTTTGTTATATCTGGCTTCCATATATGATCGTTCCCATTCAAACCGCTTTGGAACGTGTGCCCAAATCCCTACTTGAGGCATCCAGTGACCTCGGCGCAAGGCCAGCTCAAACCTTTCGCAATGTCATTTTGCCGCTTGCTTTTCCCGGTGTAGTGGCAGGTTCCATTTTTACATTTTCGTTGACGATGGGTGATTTCATCGTCCCGCAATCATTGGGGACATCCCGCTTCTTTATTGGGCAGGCTGTATATTCTCATCAAGGCACGTCAGGGAATATTCCCCTTGCCGCCGCATTCACCATGGGACCTGTCGTGATCATGATCGTTTACCTCTTGATCGCCCGCAAACTGGGAGCTTTCGATGCCCTCTAAATCTCAAGGCGATAAAGCCTCCCTTGGTTTAACATTGGGCGCGATTGGAACTTTATTGTTCCTGCATGTTCCCATGTGGATCATCTTCCTATATTCATTTACCACGGATGAAGCTACATATACATTTCCGCTTCCGGGCTTCACCACCAAATGGTTCGGTGAAGCGTTAAAACGCACCGACCTTTGGGATGCGTTAACGCTTTCATTGAAAGTTGCAACGCTTTCCACCTTCGCCGCTCTTATTCTTGGGACACTTGCCGCCGCCGCTGTTTACAGGAGCAATTTCTTTGGGCGTGATGCGGTTTCATTTCTACTTGTTTTGCCTATTGCACTCCCAGGTATTGTGACGGGCATTGCGCTTCGTTCCGCGATTGGTTCACTTCAAATTCCCTTTTCGTTTTGGACGATCATCATCGGTCATGCTACTTTTTGCGTGGTTGTTGTTTATAACAATGTGCTGGCGCGTTTTCGGCGCATGTCAGCTTCGCAGATCGAAGCTTCAATGGATTTGGGCGCAAACTCTTTTCAAACATTTCGTTATGTTGTTTTGCCAAACATCGGGACCGCCCTGCTCGCAGGCGGTATGCTCGCCTTCGCGCTTTCCTTCGATGAAGTTATCGTAACTACGTTTACAGCGGGACAGCAAAACACACTCCCCATTTGGATATTCAGTCAACTTGTCCGCCCGCGTGACCGCCCGGTTACAAACGTGGTTGCGACCATTGTGATCCTTATTACCTTCCTGCCGATTTTCTTCGCGCAAAAAATATCCGCTGAATCGTCTGATACTGAAGGCGGATCGAAATAAATTTAGAAAAATCAAAATGGCGGCAAGGCTGTGCCTTGCCGCCATTTTTTTGTATAATCCATCACATGAACAATCAATCTTTTTCCTATCTCAACCCCAAATGCGAAGCGCGTGACCATACCGATGGCGGGTGCGGAGTCTTTGCAAATGCAATGATTACCAAAGGTGAACTGGTCTCGCTGTGGGGCGGACGTATTGTCCACAAAGATGAACTGGATCCATCCATGCCGCGCTTTACGCAGCGCGTACTTCAAGTGGACGAGAATCTATACTTGCTGACTGTTGAGGAAAAAGAACCAAATGATTGCTTTAATCATTCATGCGAACCGAACCTGGGATTCTTCGGTCAAATCGGTTTGGTGGCCTTGCATGAAATCCAATCTGGCGAACAGTTGATGTTCGATTACGCCATGTCCGATGGCGGACCTTACGACGAATTTGAATGTTATTGCGGGTCGCCCAATTGCCGCAAAAAGATCACAGGCAACGATTGGATGCTCCCTGAATTATGGAATAAATATAAGGGTTATTTCTCTCTGTATATCGCAAGGCGGATCGAAAAGATAGCGAGATGAAAATTGCCTTCCCAGTTCGGATATATCTTGTTGCTTTGATCCTGCGGTTGATTCCCATTCTTCTTACACGCGGACTCGGCATCGGCCTTGACGATATGTTCCAATATGACATGTTGGCGAGAAGCATCTCATCAGGCCATGGCTATCGCTGGTATGCGGCGGAAGACCTAAAGATGCTGTCGCCCTACGTGGATTTTGACCTCGCCACTGCAAATGGCTACGACGAAGCACACGGGTTGTATACTTCGTTTCGCGCCCCGTTATACCCGACCTTCCTTGCAATCGTTTATTTCTTCAGTGGCACAGGCTTTTCGCGCTTTTTTGCGGCAAGGTTGGCACAGGTAATTTTTCTTGGCGCACCTCTGGCCCCATTGACATATTATGTGGCCGACCATTTCTTCCCCATTGAGAAGCATAAACGTACCGCCAAGATCTCCGCCTGGATCGTGGCCTGTTATCCGATGCTCCTTGTTTACCCGTTGGGATTGGGCACGGAAAACCCATTCTTCGTTTTACTTCTCGTCTCCTTCCTATTGCTGCTGAAATCCATCGAGCGCCCAACCTCTTTCCACTTTCTGTTTACTGGTGTTTTTCTTGCGCTTACAGCCCTCACGCGTTCTGTGATTCTTCCTTTTGCGGGAATGGCGATGCTCTTCCTTATCGTCATTGCGAGAAGCGGAGCAACGGA
>Ga0163152_10009637_pt1 | contig 10030 bp, 5 predicted proteins | sample OliLakLV19MP8IB2_FD_148635 | JGI IMG/M metagenome (GOLD analysis project Ga0163152, IMG submission 148635) | Freshwater microbial mat bacterial communities from Lake Vanda, McMurdo Dry Valleys, Antarctica - Oligotrophic Lake LV.19.MP8.IB-2 | ecosystem: Environmental > Aquatic > Freshwater > Lake...
GCCAACAGGCTCGACAGTTCGCGCCACTTGGTATCTGTGCCGCTTCGACGGACCTCCAGCGCCAGTGCTTCGAGTCTCTTCAGCGTAACAATTTCGGCTTTGAGCTCCACGATGGATCGTGCAGCAGTCGCTTGATCAAGTATTTCTTCCTCTGCCGCCTCGATCTCGTTTTCTGGTGCATCTTCTAAATCTTCGACGTCTTCTGCATCGAGCGCAGCCACGTTTGGCGAAATAACAGGGGCGGATTGGCCACCCCGTTGTAGCACTTCCAATTCGCGCAGTCGGCTTTCCAGCCGCTCACGACGGCGACGAAGCGATTGGTAAATTGCTTCTGGCGAAGAGGCCAGACGCCGTTGAAGAATTGTGAGCGCAAAACCAACCGTGCCGGCGCGCTTGTCGTTTTCGAGCGCCTCGGCACGATTGAATTCCTCGCGCACATATTCGGTGACGGCTTTGTAAAGATGCGCTTCCGCCTCCGATAACTTGTACGGCACAGTGTACGCAATGCGCTCGGGAAACAGCGGCGTGCCATCGAATTTCAGCAGGCCCTCTTTCACCATTCGACGCATCATGTCGGATGTGTCTGCGACGTGCACGCCATCACGGAATCGACCTTCAAAACGGTCGCCGTCTAACAGCGCCATGAAGAGCTGGAAATCCTCTTCCTTTCCGTTGTGCGGAGTCGCCGACATCAACAGAAAATGCCTCGTGAGCGTCGAAAGCAATTGTCCGAGGCGGTAGCGCTTGGTGTATTTCGTTTCACCACCAAAAACCGTGGCAGCCATCTTATGCGCTTCGTCGCATACTATGAGATCCCAACGACAATCCGGTGTCTGGAGCTTTTGCTGCACTTCTTCGTTTCGCGACAACTTGTCGAGACGGGCGATGACCAAGTTGGTTTCCAAGAACCAATTGCCGGTGCGTGCGGCTTCAAGTTTATCGTTTGTAAGAATCTCGAAGGGCAGATGGAATCGGCGGTAAAGTTCGTCTTGCCACTGCTCGGCAAGGCTGCCCGGACAAACGATGAGGCATCGCTGCAGATCGCCACGCGCAATCAACTCTTTGATGAGCAGACCCGCCATGATCGTTTTGCCCGCGCCGGGGTCGTCCGCGAGCAGAAACCGGAGCGGTTGCCGGGGTAGCATAGCCTCGTAAACAGCGGTTATCTGATGGGGCAGCGGGTCAACTACGGAGGTGTGCACTGCCAGCACGGGATCGAACAGATGGGCGAGGCGAATGCGCTGCGCTTCCGAGACGAGGCGAAAGAGTGCGCCATCTCCGTCGAAACTCCACGGGCGACCCTGCTCCACAACCTCAATACGAGGCTCGTCATGGCGATAGATCAATTCGTTCGCGACTTTGCCGGTGGGAGTCTTGTACGTCAGTTCGAGCGCCTCTGAACCGAACCACTGTACGCTGACAACCGTTACCAGCGCGTCCGGTACGATTCCCCGCACAGCGGCGTTGGGCTGAAGTGCTTCTAGTTTGCGCATAGCTGTCCCCGCAACACGCTAATCGTACGTAAACGAATCGAAATCTAATCTGATAGTTCAGGGTACAATCGTAACTCTTCCTCCGTAACTTCACAACCGGCAGGTTCGATCTTTTAGAATGGATGGAAGTGGATTCGTTTGAGAGAGACATAACGACCGCAGTGGCACTTGATCATGCGTTCAGAGTGCGGCTGGTTCATGACGTGGGTGTTGCTGTCCATGTTTACACCTCCACTCCGATGGTGCCGGCCTGGGCCTTGCCTTCCTTGTAGTTGACCTGCCCCCCGAAAATAGGGCCACGTGATAAGTTAGGATTTCCTCAAACCGAAGGGGAGATCGAGGGATGCAGAAGAAACGTTTCAGTGAAGAACAGATCGTGCGGATTTTGAAGGAGGCGGAGCGGGACGGAAAGACGGTTGCGGAAACATGCCGAACGCACGGCATCTGCGAACAGACGTTGTACCGGTGGAAAAGAGTCTACGGGGGAATGCAGGTGCCGGAGGTGCGGCGGCTGCGGCAACTGGAAGACGAAAATGCACGGCTGAAGCGGATGATGGCCGAACGCGATCTTGAAATCGACGCGATGAAAGAGTTGCTGAGAAAAAACTGGTAAGCGCCCAGCAACGGCGGATGGGCGCGCGGTTCTTGAAGGAACAAGCCGTGTCGGAGAGGCGGGCGTGCATTCTGACGGACTTGAGCCGCTCGACATTCCAGTACGAACTCAAGGTCAAAGATGACGCGGAACTGGCCGCGCGCCTGAAGGAGTTGGCGGCCAGGCACCCGCGTTACGGATACCGGCGGATGTGGGCCTTGCTGCGGCGCGGAGCCATGCCGATCAACGCCAAACGGGTGCATCGACTGTGGAAGAAACTGGGACTGCACGTGCCGCGACACAGGAAGAAAAAGCGTTGCAAATCGAACGGAACCGTGCCCTGCAAGGCGGAGCACCCGAACCACGTTTGGACCTATGATTTTATCCATGACGCGTGTGCGAACGGACGGAAACTGAAGATGCTGACGGTCAGCGATGAGTTCACGCGGGAAGGTCTGGCGATTGAGACGGAAAGCCGGCTGCCAGCCAGCAAAGTGATCGCCGTTTTGGAGCGGCTCTTTGAAGCGCATGGAGCGCCGAAATATCTGCGAAGTGACAACGGGCCGGAGTTTATTGCCAAGGTGCTGAAGAAATGGCTGGCGGAAAAGAAGACGGAGACATTCTACATCGAACCGGGCTGTCCGTGGCAAAATGGATTCGGTGAAAGCTTCAACGGGAAGTTCCGGGATGAATGCTTGAACGTCGAGATATTCAACAATCTGATGGAGGCCAAGGTGGTCAACGAAAGCTATCGGCGGCACTTCAATACGGAGCGGCCGCACAGCAGCCTGGGATATCAGACCCCGCTGGAGTTCAAAGCGCGGTCGATGGGGGCTCTGCCCCCAAACCCCCGGAGTTTGCCGCTTTGTGGGCCAAACATGAATGAACAGAAAAACGGGCGGAGCGTCGAAACGCTCCGCCCGCATGTCCGGCCACCTGTGTCGGCGCTCGGGACGCTCTCCAGCGTTGCCCTATCCTCCGCGCAGGCATTGGCAGCTTTAAGTGAAAGGCGGTAGAACGCAACTCAAGCCGGAGATCCTAACATTCCGACTGGCCCTAAGAATGGGGGCAGGTCACATGCACCTCATGATGCTCTTCATTCTTGCGCTCACCGGACCGTTGCTGGCGTCCGAGCCTGCGTATTCGATGTGGAACGGCCAGGAATCCGTCGACGAATACGCCAAGAAAGTTAACCTCTCGCCAACACAGACTCTCGACCTCGGCAATGGCGTAAAGATGGACCTTGTCCTGATTCCTGCGGGAAAGTTTCTCATGGGGACGCCAGACCCGATGCCCGTGGATGAAGATGCGTTTCATACGAAAATCGTCATATCACAGGCATTACTGGCGGCGAGCGTTGGCACGTTGCTGGTCATGCTCGCGGTGGTTCTCATTCAGGCAATTCGTCAGCAGCAGAGACCGAAGCTGTCGCTGGCTCGATTACTGGCAATAACAGCGTCCGCTGGGGTCGCCGTGTTGAGCAGCATGCATTGGCAGGAGTCGGGGCGCGCGGTGGAGAAGGCGAAGCTGGAATATGCCACTGCGAAGGCGAGGGTTCAATTAGCAAATTCTGACGAGAAGCCTGCGCACCCGGTGACGCTGAAGAAACCATTCTACATGGGAAAGTTCGCAGTGACGCAGGAACAATACCATGCTGTGATTGGCACGAACCCTAGCCATTTCAAGGGCAAGGACAATCCGGTTGAAATGGTGTCCTGGGACGACGCGCAGAGGTTCTGTAAAAAGTTGATGAAGCAAATGAAACAGTCAGTTCGGCTGCCGACTGAAGCCGAGTGGGAGTACGCCTGCCGGGCGGGGACGACAACCACGTGGCATTCAGGCGACACAAAGGCCGATCTTGGCCGCGTTGCGTGGTATGGAGAGAACAGCAGCGGTAAAACGCATCCCGTTGGACAGAGGGAACCGAACGTGTTCAGGCTGTACGACATGCACGGCAACGTGTGGCAGTGGTGCCAGGATTGGTACGAAGAAAATTATTATCGAAAGTCTGAAGCTGAGAATCCACAAGGACCAGCACAAGGCAACCTCCGTTTGTTGCGTGGTGGTTCCTGGAATATTCCCAGGGGGTGCGCTACTCGCGATTGGAGCATACCGGTCTCACAAAGCAATGGCGGCGGTTTCCGGGTGGTGGTGCCTGCTGTAGCTGTCCCCGACCGGTAAGGTAATCCTTCCTATATGCTAGGTTAGCGTGCTGTTCAAAAATTGTGTTTCTGGTTAAACGCAGGCGTGTGCAGTTGTTGAAGTGGCTGAGTGAGATTAGAAAGTGTTTCTTCCAACGTCGAAGCATCGAGATCGATGATTCGGTGCTGCGCGGGTAGAGTTTCAGACCGACGTTCTTTGAAAAGCCGAAGAGAGAAACGTCGGTGGCGTGCCCCAACAGCAGCACGATTTATTACGATTACGATCAGGGCACGCTGAACACCGTGGCTTATCCTGACGGCACCGGCACCACGGTGACGCTGAGCACCAACACCACGGCGCAGTGCCTGCAGCTCGATTTCAAAGATGCCGCCGCGGAGCCGACGCACAACAACAAGACCGTACTGCTGACGCTCGATACCTGGGTCAATCCGGTCACACCCTTCAATGTCGTGGCGCAGGCCTACAATCGCGTCCGCGCGATCTACAACGGCGCCAATGAAGTCGTCTACTTCAATGAGGAAGACCCGACGAACAATCAGATCACGTACTATTACACCGGCGCGGGGCGGTTCAGTTCGTACGAACAGAACAATGGCGTTCCAGTCAGGCACCGCGTCGCCAAAGATCCCGACTTCAACAATGCGCCCAGCACGTATACATGGGAGACGACGGAAACGTACGAAGCCGTGAACGATCAGCAGATGCTGACGAAGCGCACGGATATCCTCAATCGCGCCATGGTGTACGAGAACGACGCCAAGAACGCCACGGTGACGAAGGTCACGTACCCGGACACGACCTTCGAGACCACCACGTACAACTCGTTCCGCAAGCCGCTCCAGCACACTGACCGCCTCGGCCGCATCACGCAGTACACCTACGACGGCAACGGCAACATGCTGACGAAGAAGGTGGCCGTGGGCAGCGCTGACGAAGCGACGTGGAGCTACGAGTACAACTCCAAAGGCCAGCTCGCGAAGATCAAGGATCCGCTCTATAGCGGGACGTACACCGATCTGCATGTGACCGAATACGAATACAACACGGCCGGATACCTGGCCAAGATCAAGCAGGCCGCCGATGTCGCCTCCGGCGTGCGCGGCGAGACCACGTTCGTGTATGACTCGGCGGGGCGGCGCACGTCCTCGACCGACCCGGAGATCCGCCTCGTTACTTACGCCTACGACACGCGCAACCGCGTGCTCTCCGTCGCGTTCCTCGACAACACCGCCGAACAGTTCGCCTACGGCACGGGCTTGAATGCCAACCTTCTGACGGTAAAGACGGATCGCACCGGCCGCATCACGAAGATGACGTATGACGGCGCCGGCCGCGTCACGAACACCGCGTATGGGTTCGGACTGGCCGAGTCGGTCTCAAAAGTCTGCACGTATCTGCCGGGCACGGACACGCGCGCGACCTGCATCGACCGCGGCGAAAAGACCACGTACGGCTTTGATTACGCTCGCCGCCTGGTCTCCTCGGGACGGCAGGCCAGCACGGTCAAGACGCTGGCCTCGGAGACGCTCTTCGATCTGGCGCGCCGCGTCGACCAGTCCACTGATGAGTACGGCCGCAAAATGTTCTACGTCTACGATGTCAACGACCGCGTCACGCGCACGGTCCGTGAAACCGTTCCAGGCGCGGTCACGTTGCCCGTTCCGCCCAGCAACGCGACGTACCTGTCGCAGCGCGACACGTACTTGAACGGGCTCTCGCGCGTGCTGACCAGCAACACCGCGTATCTGATCGACGACACCGAGTACGATGCGCAAGGACAAGTCCCGGCTCGCGTCGATCCCCGCAACATCCGCCATACCACGAGCCATGATGGGCAGGGGCGTGTCGCCGCCACGGTCGAAGCCTACTCTCAGGCCGGCACTGTGACCGAGATCGCGGCGCGCACGGAGTACTCCTACGACGCCGCCAGCAACCGCACCCAGGTGAAACTGCCGCGCAGCTTTACCCAGCAGACCAGCGGCGCGTTCGTGGCAGGCTCGGACGGCAACTTCATCAGCGCGATGACCTATAGCGGGCGCAATCTGCTCGCGAACAAGACCGAAGCATATGGCCGCACGGAGGCCGCCCCTGAAAGCTACACGTACTGGCCGGACGGGCGCGCGAAGGACCGCACCGATGCGCGCAGCAACGTCTGGACCAGCATGTGGAGCCACTGCTGCGGCTATCATCGCGCAGAAGCCGAACCGGCCAGCGACGTGGATGGCGATCCGCTGACCGCGGCGACGCGCGCAGTTCACGTCACGCTGCGCGATAGCGAAAATCACACGACCTACGCGTACACCGCGCCGGATTGGACGCCGTTCCCGCAGGACCCCGCGCTGCCCGAAGCGGTCTACTCCAACCCGCCGGTGACGACGAATGAAACCACCACGCGCCTGGATGGCTTGTACCGCCCCGTCGCGCGCACGGCGTGGTTGATCGAGCTGGGCGCTGTCAGCAAGAACGATCCGCCCGTGGCCGGCACGCACGGCACCAACGCCGCCGACGGCCTGGTCACGCGCTGGGTCTACGACGACAACTTGACGGATTCGAGCGGCCTCGATGTGACGTATTCCGCGCACCTGACCGGCTTGAATCTCGGCTCGGGTTCGGACGGTTCAGCCGTCGAAGTCACCAATCCGGCCGGCGACAAGCACGTCACGATCTTCGACGGACTCGGCCGCGTGGTGAAGACCATCGACGGCAACAGCAACACGACGAAGCAGACGTACGACGCGATTGTCAGCAGCACGCCGGGCGCGCCGGGCGACGTGATCGAGTCCACCTTTATTGACGGTTTGACGAACACAAGCAAGAGCCGCAGCGATGGCGCGGGACGCGTGCTCTCCTCGGTCGATGCCGCGAGTCAGGCCACGACGCACGGCTACGATGCGAACTCGAATCGAATCGTCTGGCGCGATCCGAACAGTGTCGGGCAGGATTGTGTTTTTGACGCGCGCAACCGCGACAAGCAGTGCACCGACACGCAAGGCGACGTGACGAAAACGTTCTTCGACAGCCACAACAACGTCGTCAAGACGACCGACGCGCTGACCAAGGATACGCTCTGCGTCTTCGATGGAAGGGATCGAAAAACATCCTGCACCGACCGCATCAGCGGCGTGACGGCTTATACTTACGACGGCAACAACAACCTGCTGACGCTGACCGATGCGCAGAGCGGCGCGACGAGCTACGCGTACGATGTCCGCAACCTGCTGGTCGAAGAACTTTTCCCGGGGCACAGTCTGCCCAGCAACAATGAACGCCGCGCGTACACGTATGACGCCGCGCACCGGCTCAAGTCGCGGCTCGATCAGAATCTCGACAGCACCACTTACGCTTATGACCGCCTCCACCGCCTGACCACGCGCGCATATCCGGACACGTTGAACGACACGTTCGTTTACGATGCGGCTTCCCGATTGACCTCGGCTGTATCCGCGCGATACTCGAACACGGTCGCGCGGACGTATGACTCGGCGTCGCGGCTGGCGACTGAAACGCAGACTTTGGGCGGAGTCAACTACGTGCTCGGCTACGCATACGACGCGTCGAACCGGCAGACTTCGGTCACGTATCCGAGCGGCAAGGTCGTTGCGCGGACGTTCACGGCGCGGAACCAGCTTGCGACGGTTTCGTTCGATGGCACCAGCGTGGTCAACCCGATCACTTACGACAACGGCATGCGCCGTACCACGATGGCGTACAACAACGGCCGCGCCGACACCATCGGTTACGGCACGCGTCTGGACAATCTTCCGGTCAGCAAATCAACCGACGGCAGCACGACGAACTTCGCCTACGGCTGGGACGCGAACAAACGCAAGACCGGCGAAAATGATTCCATCGTCACCAACAACGTCCAGACGTTCGGCTATGACTTCGAAGACCGGCTGACGAGCTTCAATCGCAGCAGCGTGTACACGCAAGCCTGGACGCTCACGACGGTGGGCGACTGGTCTGCGTTCAACGACAACGGCAGCTCCACGTCGCGGACGCACAACAGCGTTCACGAATTGACCGCGATTGGCGCGACAGCGCTGACGTATGACACCAAAGGAAATCTGACCACGAATTCCAACGCACAGACCTACGCCTGGGATTTTGAAAACCGCCTCACCAGCACCGTCGTGCCGACAGGTTCGACCATCGGCACGGTGGGCACGCACTCCTATAAGTACGACGCGCTGGGCCGCCGCGTCAGCAAGACGGTCGCCGGCACGACCACGACGGTCTACGTGAGCGACGGCTCGCAGGAAATCGCCGAGTACGCCAACGGCGGCGCAGCCAATGCGCCCCAGATACAATACGTGTTCGGCAACTACATCGACGAACCGCTGATGATGATCAGCGGAAGCAACAAATACTATTACCACAACAATAGCCTCTACTCCGTGGCCGCGTTGACGGATGCCGCGGGAGCCGTGGTGGAACGCTACCGCTATGATCCGTATGGCAAGGTGACGATTCTGGCGGCTGATGGGGTGACGGTGCGGACGGCTTCGAGCTATTCGAATCCGTGGACGTACACGGGAAGGCGGAGCGATGGCGAGACGGGGTTGATGTACTACCGGGCGCGGATGTACGACGTGGAATTGGGAAGGTTTATTTCAAGAGATCCGATTGGATACGCAGGAAGCAAATGGAATCTTAACGAGTACTGTGGTGGGCAGCCAAATAGATACACCGATCCTTCCGGATACCGCTGCTGTAAGCGCAACAATGGAACTCACTACAAATCCGACACATTTTGCAGTGATGGCGAGAGGGAAGTTGATGACTCATTTTGCTGCGACAAAGCTGCTAAACGCCCATGTTGCGAGCCCATAAGCATTAAATTCAAAAGTTCTGGAAAAATGTCAGTCGACCAGCCGAGAATTCCATGGCCCGCACACATGAGTCTGCATGTAAATGTGTTGGCAGGAAACCTAGGCGCTATGATGGCACGAGACAGTATGTGGAATTTGTATCTTGCCGAGTTCACGTTATTTTTCCTTGAGGTGCAAATTGAATTCAGTACTCCCTGTGGTGAAGGTTGTACTTGGGGCCAAACTGTCACCAGAGCGAAGGGAACAGAATTCGAAAATACTGGTGACGATACTCCTAGTGCCGGAAGCACGAAATGTGTCGGTAACACGGTTTACTATTGGGATTCCCCAGGACAGAAAGCATGGCATTCAAAGGGCAACGTTATAGAGCAGAATTTTACTGTTTGGGCGGAGGCCGAAAAGGCAACTGGTTGCCCCAGTCCTCCCTCAAAAATCTCTCAGGACTATCAAATAATTACGAAGAACCTAAAAAGCGCCGTAATGATATGGCCAGTCGACCTGTCAGGAAAGTCTACGAACCCTAAGGGTGCCGGGGGTGGATATTAAGCGCTTACAGTTTGGCATTCCGGCTTTGATAGCAATGACACTTGCGGGTGCTGTTTTAGTCGGATTGAACATCGCTGGAACAAGGGAGTACCTAGGGTTTTCAAGAAATGCGGGAACGCAGTACATTGGATTTCCACTCCGTTTTTACGAGTATCATATCTCGTTTCCAGAGGAGGCCTCCAAGGAGGACTTCATCTTGCTCCGAAAGACCAGCGCTACTATCCCAGGAAATTGGACAGATATCTATCTCATTGCCATCGCTGTCGACATTTGCTTTTTTGGAATTGCGGTTGTTGGGATGGGTTTTGTCGTCCAAAAGGAATCCTTGTCGTAGTTGCAATGCTCGAGCGGCCATCCGCCGTCAGGCTGATGGAGGACGAACTCCTGGTTTCCGTTCGCTTGTA
>Ga0163152_10009644_pt1 | contig 10023 bp, 14 predicted proteins | sample OliLakLV19MP8IB2_FD_148635 | JGI IMG/M metagenome (GOLD analysis project Ga0163152, IMG submission 148635) | Freshwater microbial mat bacterial communities from Lake Vanda, McMurdo Dry Valleys, Antarctica - Oligotrophic Lake LV.19.MP8.IB-2 | ecosystem: Environmental > Aquatic > Freshwater >...
GCGCACAGGATGTCATGGGAGGGTATGAGCACCTTTGTGTCGCGAATGTCCCCGTGGATGGCGGACGCCGCCTTCGGAAAGTTCCGGCCATATATCTCGCGCAGGGCTGGGTCGATTTCGGACGCGAAGACGCACTCATGCCCTAGCGACTCAAGCGCCCGATGAAATCCCCCAAGTCCTGCGAACAGGTCAACAAATCGCATCCAAACCCTCGCTGATGATCGTGACGATCCTACTATGAGGCGCGGCGATAGGTCTCTGCATCGTACCCGGTAGCGAGGATCTGACCGGCCCCGTGTACCTCGATCTTGGCCCTGTCCCATCGAGCGCTCCAGCTGTTTGGCTGCTCGCAGGTATTGAAGCGCCGGGTATTGCCGGTGAGGAGATTGGTACGGCACCGCTCCGCGGCCGCGTAGGTGCGGTGCCGGTGCTCGCATTCATCGGTTGCGGTGTGAATGCCGGTGCTGGCGCTCCACGAGTTTGGGTCTCTGACGATTACGGTGTAGTGGTGGTTCATTGTGGTGGTCATGATATTTGCCTTTCTGGAGGGCTAAATTCCCTCGACAAAAAGGAGCATATAGCAAATAGACCCCGGTGTCAAGCGGATATTAAAAATAAATATCCTCGGCCATCAATTCTGGTTCTCAGTCAACCTCCACCGCCCTTGACCCGGATCGGCTTCCGCCCGGCGGCTCCTGGCGTCCATGCGCTGTGCCCCATCTTCTCCCGAGCACACTTCCTGCGCCTCAGAAGACACGGACCGCACGAGCTGTCCGAATGCTTCAGCTTCCGGTTCCCGCAACTTGCGCAGCGGCCTTCCGCCTTCTTCCTGCGCTGATACGCAAGCTGGCGGGATACCGCTTTCTCTTCAGCCATTTCGTCTGTCCTTTCTTTAACGGCCGGTCTTCCTCGGCGCAAGCTCATCGGCTATCGCTATCGCGCACCGACACTGGGTATGAGCAGGCGGACCGTCAAGCTCCCCAACCGATGTCTCGAACGGCTCCTCCATCGGGACGACGATTCCGTCCATCGGCTCGCAAATATAACACACCCGATCGTCCTCCGTGGACATCCATTCCTTCTGAGAACGGTCGGACATTTCCTCGGACTTGATCGCACTGCGCCATTCTTCAAGCTGACCGCGATTTATTGCCCCCAAGATTTCCGTGCGAGAAATAGCCATGGCCCGTTCCCGGATCTTCTTCGCCGCGTATTTCGCCACAAGCGCTTCCACTTTAGAAGGTCCAAAGTCCTTTCCAATGAGGCTCTGCCTGTAATTGTACACCGCCGTCACGCCTCGATCCGTCAAGCCGATCATGCTGCGAATCAATCGCGCTGTTCGATAGGGTGTGATCTTCTCCGCAAAAGACTTCACGACCGCCGCACGTATCCCGGCCCGAGTCGCCGCGTTGATCTGGACCACGCGATCCGCCGCATATCTCTCGGCTTGGCTTCTCCCGTGCGCTACCTCTCCGAGAAAGCCAGTCGAGAGAGTGCTCACCGTGTTTTCCTTTGGGCGGCTCTGGCGGCTAGCTTCTTCCCGCCCGCGTACGCCTTCGCCAGCCTCGCTTCGAGAATGGCAGTCGATTCGCCGATGTTCGCCTGGATCATATCCACGAGGTTCAAGGCGCTACCGGTCGAAGCGTGTATCACCATCTTGCCGGTCTTCGCCGAATTACGGAGCGCCACGAACGATGAGCGGATCTCCATGTCAAAGCGGGCTTCTATCTCGTCAGCGATCTTGAGGATCGGTCGCGCTCTCGAATCCATCGCCTACTCCTCCAGCGTGTCTTCGGTCGGATCCTCTTCCGCCTTCTTACCTGGATTCGGCAGTGTAAAGCCGGGATCCAATTTAATGTCCGCCTTCTCCTTCTCAGAACTGACGCCCTCACGCGCCCAGCCACCTTCCTGCAGCTTCGTGTAGAACGTCTTGAAGGAAATCGACCCGGCTTGATACGCATGCAGCAGCGCCTCAACATCCTGCGCCGACATCTTCACCGAAAAAAAGTCCTTGTTCAGTTCCACTTCACACTCCGCCGACAGCGGATCCTTGACCACGACAAGTCCAGACCACCACGTGTGCCACTTGAGGCACGTGCTCATCGCCCGCTCAAGGACCTGTCCGATGGTTCGAATCGTGGCGTGCTCGCCGGCGTGTCTCATCGCCACCGTCTGCGCCGCCTCTACACCACCGTTGGTATCCGGTTCCAAAAGACGCGCACCGAGAGCCGCCATCATCTTGCGCTTCTCCGACTCCGCCTTCTCCAGAGCACCGAGCCCCTGGCCGGTGTACTCCAGCATCCCGGCGTGTCCGCCCATGTCGAGAATCCACGCCGAGCCGGAGCCGATCTCCAATGGTCCCTCGGTCTTCAGCCCGCTTACCCACGGAGTCGGTAGTGCCGTCAGATGCCGTCCGTGTTCAAGGTCCGCCATCGTTCGGTAATGCGAGAGGTTGATGTCCACAAGATCAAGTAACGGCGGCCGATCCACATTCACGTTCGTTGAGGACGGGCCGATGCAAACGAACGGGATGAATTCTAACGGAGCACCACGCCGAAGCGGAGTGATGGCTTCGATCGTGATGAACTCAATCTTGTTGTTCGGGTCCGGCTTCACCACCGTCTGCGTGTATTGCCCATCCTCGATTGAGAGAATCCGATACCGCGTGTCGTCCTTCATCACGAAACGATCTTTCGAATCTTCGATGCGGATCGACTCGCGCAGAACGACACGCTTCAGAACTTCATGGCCCTCGACTCTATCGGTCTTCCACGACACGATGTCTTCGGCGAGGTACTTCACCCAGTACGGGCGGGACACGTGCGGGTTCGACCGAATCTCCGTGGCCATGTCTACAAGGACTCCAACGCGACCAACGAGCAGCGTCTCGATCGCAAGGTCGATCCCGAACGTGTCGAGCGAGGATCCCGAGAGGCTGATGTCCTTCAGGTGATCCACAATTTCGTCAGGACAACTCACCAATGGGGACTTCTGAAACAATGCGCCGGAGAACCCGTTTACGGTTCGGGATGTCCCGTTGAAAAACATTCCGCGCTGCAAATACGCGCTGTACTTCTCGGGCCTCGTGATGTGGCTGTCGAGGCGAGGCAGGTATTCAATCCCGGCCGCTTTCACGGCGTCCTCGCCACTGTAGCAATCCCGACATCGCTTCCATCGCGAGTACGCTTCGCTGTATTCCGGACGCGGTGTGTTTACCGGCATGGCGTTCTATACACTTGATCGCCTCGGTCACCTGCCCAGGGCACCACGTCGCTCCCAGTCTCAAGATGAGCTTTGATCGTGGCGTCGAGCCATGCATTCGCTGCCTCACGTGGCGTCTGGTGCCCGGCGCTTTGCGGATCGTCGATGATGATTCTGTCTAGCATTGTGCTACCCCCAGCTTACTTCGACTTGCTTCACGACTCTCGTCTTCGCCAGTTCGTTGAACGCACTCGACGAGCCATCGACCTGATCGTCCTGCTTCGCGCTCGGAAACGCCGTCACTTCGCTGAGATATTGCGCATTCCATAAGCCTCGCAGAAGCTTAACATTCCCGGACTGAGCCTGTGACCGATATGGACTCGCGCGCACCGTCTTGTCTCCGGTGATCTGGACCGGCACGTAGTCAAAGCCCACCATCGCCCTCGCCCGCGCTTCGACCACCGCCTTACCGGATGATCCGCCCTCCTTCTCCTCCGCCACGGTGCATTCCCTCCCGTCGGCTCGCGCTGTCTCAAGCATGATCTTGTCCACGTCAGCCGGCCCCCACTGCCCGCGAACTACGTCCTCGACGTAGAAAGTCGGACCGATCTGCGTGATCTTCACCCCGACCGTGTAGTTCCCGCCACCAGCGGTCGCCGCCGTATCCCATCCCCGCACCGACCGGCGCTTTCCCTCCGGAAGCTTCTCGATGATGCCAAACCACTCCCGCTTGAACAGGCCGCCACCAGCGGGGGACGGACGCTGCTGCAACTGCCCGGCGACGTTGTACTCCTCGCCGAGTGCAATCTCAAGCTTCTTCACCTTCTCCTCGTCGAATAGGGTCGGCCAGAGAAGCTCGCCCTCAACCGTGCGCTGATCGAGCGGGTCCGGATAGAACATTCGGCCGCCGGACTCGACAGGCTTCGCTTCATACCGCATCGGTAGGCGCAAGTGTTCCCAGCCTCCCTTGTCAAGAAGATGTCCAGAGAGATCCTCACCGTGAAGGCGCTGCATAATTACGATGATGGCCGCGTTTCGCGTCACGCCGCGAGTCGTGATCGTCGAATCGAACCATGAATTCACAAATTCTCGATCCGCCTTTGACCGGGCCTGTTCGGCTGTCAGCGCGTCGTCAATGATGATCCGGTCGGGATGGTCTCCGGTCGCCGCTCCGCCGACCGACGTTGCGAACATCCATCCGCCCGCCGTCGTCTTGAAAAGCTGCTTCGCGTTCTGATCCCCTGCAAGCCGCACCATCGAATTCTTCTGATACCACTCACTCTGAACAATGAGCCGGACGCGCAGGTTATCCCGAAGGGAAAGGTGCTCACCATACGATGCCTTCAGATATCTCAACTCCGGGTTGCTGAACCACTCCCAACACGGCCACGCCACCGAGAAGAGAATCGACTTCGTTGTCGCAGGCGGAACGTTCACAAGCAGGCGAGTCACCTCTCCGCGCGTCACCGCTTCGAGCCGCTCGCACTCCACGTCAAGATGCCAGTTCCATTTGATCGGCGTGCCGGGCTCGATGAGTGACCAGACCAACTTCGTGAAGTAGGCGAGTGAAGCTCGCGCCTTCTCCACTGACTCTTGATCGTCGGCGGCTCTGACGTTACGCCGCAGCGAGATCCTCTTCAGCGACTCGATGACCCGGACCTTCTCCCGTTCCGATAGTCCAGAAAGGCGTCCGCTTATTGCTGATAGGGTCGCGAGCGCTTCAACGTTCATCGGTCACGACTACTGGTCTGATTTCAGAAGCACGCCGTCTCTCACCGTTTCGGCGATCGCCTTCATCATGACCGGAGGAACACTATTCCCAAGCCTTGCCCATTGTTGCGCGTAGGAGCCGGTGAGGATGAAGTCGTCAGGAAAGGCGCAGATGCGTTTCAGTTCGGCGATGGTGAACTTGCGCTTTTCGGTTGCAGTTTTCATTTCGCCCGTCCGCCCTACCATTACCGCAGGCGCAGACGCAGACTTGTAAAACTTCGGACGAGCTCCGCTTTGGCACATAATTGCGGCTCCGGCTTTAAGCCGTGAGGGCGGAAGAGATTCAACACGACCCGAGTAGCCCGCGCCTCCGCTGGCCGGTACTGCTGGCGCTGCGCTGTCAATGTCGATGTCGTTCTCTTTCATAAATCCGTGGGCCGGGTTCGTTATTTTCGCAATCCACGGCAGCGCATCACGCACGCTGTAGCGGTAGGGCAGCGGCCTCGGGTGCACCGGGTCAAGGTTCAGGTCATTCCGTACGCCGACGAAGATCGTACGTTGTCGCGACTGCGGAACACCAAGCCATTGAGCGTCAAGAACCCTGCACGTCACGCGATAGCCACACGCTTTCATATCGCTTAGGATTTCGAGAAACATGCCCTTGGCTGTCCCCTTCACCAGTCCGCTCACGTTCTCTGCGATAAACACCTTCGGCTGCAATCCGCGCAGCAAGCGAATGTATTTGGCAAACAGCGTCTCGTTGCACTGACTCACGCCATGCTCATAAGCTTTGGCCTTACCCCAACCCTTCTCGCGCTTGCCCGCCATCGAGAACGCCTGACAGGGAGGACTTCCGTCGAGTACGTCAAGCTCGCCAACCTTCAGCCCTGTCACGGTCAAGATTTCTTTCGCCATCACCATGCGGATATCGCGCGGGTCAAGAATGCTGTCGGCGGCTTTGTTGGCCCGATAAGAATCCTGAGCGGCCGGCACAAACTCGTTCGCCCACACTACCTTGAATCCGGCCATGCGATAGCCAAGGCATGAACCACCGCAACCGCTGAACGTGCTGGCGACCGTCAGGCCGTTCCACGGGATCGCCGCGATCTCAGCCATCAACGAAACGCGATACGGCGGCTTACTGGGATCCAGTTTCACTGGTCGGTGAGTTGCTTTAATGAAATATTGCGAATGAGACACCCCCCCCAACCCCTTGGCCATAATTGTCGGACATGGCTTTATTCCTAGATCAATCGTGTCGATAGCTTCATTCATCGGAATTCCGAATTTCTTAATCTTTAACAACATCGGATTTTCCGCCGCTGAACTTGTACCCGCACTTCGGGCACTCGTGTTCGGTCGGAATGTTCTCGTCAACGGCTGGAAACTCTTCCGGCGAATGCACCTGAGACATAAGCCTCTCCAGCATGGCATCGTCGAATCCGGTCAGCCCCATCTCGAACGCGCCCGTATCCAATTCCTGAAGTAGGTCCTTCAACATCGCAGAATCGTTCTCTGCAAGCTCCGCGATCCGGTTGTCCGCGACAAGATGAGCCCACTCATCCGCCTCATTCGCGAACTCCTGAACGTCAACCGGCACGCGCTCCTCGCCAAGCGATATCGCCGCCGAGAGTCGAGCGTGTCCAGCCACTACGAAACCGGACCGCGCGCTCACCACTACCGGCGACCGCCAGCCCTGATGCTTCAAGATCTTGGCAAGTAGCTCGATCTGCTTCTCTGGGTGCTGGTTCGGATTCCTCGGGTGAGGAACGAGAGCCGTCACCTCGCGCATCTCTTTATACGAACATCGGACCGCAACACCGGGCTTCTTCTTCACCACCGCCTTCTGTTTCTTGGCCGGTCGTTTCTTGACGCTCATTCCGCCCCCGCACTCTCACCGTCTTCCTCCAAGGACTGAATGTTCAAATCCGGGAAGATCGCCGACAAAACCTGCCGCGCCTCCTCATCCGTCTCGATCTTGACCGACACCCGATCATTCTGCCCAAGGATCGTCTTGCCCGTCCACACCAGCATCGTGCCCTGAGCTGCGTGGCCGTCCGTCAGCGCCACCACTATCTGCTTCCGGCGCAGGCTGATATTCAGATCCGCCCGTCCACCCTCTATGGCTTCTTGCACCCCAAACTGATCCTTGATCCGATGCGCGAGTGTGTGATCCTCCATCCCCATCGCCCGCGCCATTTCCCATCGTCTTGCTCCCACGTTCGCCATCCTTCGAAGCTCGGCGATCTGCTCGACCGTGAGCATCTTCCTGGGTCGCCCGTTGATCGGGCCAGGTCCGTATCGTCTCTTGTTACCTTTGGCCTTGTCTGAGCCGGTAACTTTTCCCTTATTCATTTGGTTTCCGTTCTTTTATGTACTTGAGGCTGAACGGGTTGACCGTTGCTGTGCTCTTTGCGATACGACGTTACTTTTTACCAACTCCAGCCTCCGCCATCAATGTCGCCAAAGCGGATCCGACCAGATAGGCAATCGCGACTGCTCCGACAACGACGTAGTCCTTCAATTTCTTCTTCATCGCCTATTCGCCTTCCTGCTGGCCTTTCATTCGGGAAGCCTCGCGACAGCCTCGACGACCAATAGCCCAACGAACAAACATCGCTCACTCCCGAGGTCCGTGCGCCAAGCATCTATGATGTAGGTGGCCGGTTCGATCACGGCGCTCTCTGCGGCAGTGATCGGTCCAGCGAAGGTTCCGCTTATCTCGTTCGTGTGGGTGCAAGTGACTGGGCCCACCAGCTTGGTCGTCGTGTTTGGCGAGCGCAGGGTTGGAGAGCGCGCTACCGTCATCTTAATCGTCCACCCGGTGATGTTTGTTGCGGTCGTGAAGGCGAAAGGAATTGTGACCGATTCGCCGCGGCAGATCGTGATGGTTCCTGTCTCAGCCATGGTGTGGTACCCCCTATGAAACCGGAACGGAGGAAATAATCGCGATTGAGGCTCCGGCCGTCAGTATCACGGCGATACTCACCGACATCGTCGCGTGAATGCGCGGTTCGAAGACGTTCGGGGCGAAGAAGACGTTCGGGTCGAAGACGTTCGGGTCGAAGACGGGATCAGCCATGCGCTACCGATCTACCGGCAAACCGCTCCAGGGATCGCCTGACAGATGGTGAGAAGCGCGGCCGGGCCTTTGGTGGCAATGGCGGCGTTTATGGCTTCGATTCGCGCGGCCTTGAGTCTGTCCATCTTGGCGGCGGTTACCTGCGCTTGCTGAGCCCGGGCGAAAAGGAGATCCGATCCAAAGTGCTTCTCCGCCGGGAGTCGGCCGTCGGTGCAAGGGCTCACCGAGTGGGACACGCACCACGCGGTCAGGACATCGGCGTCAAGGCATCCATCATCGAGGCCCTCACGGTTGCATACGTTGTCCTTGTAGGTCTGGTGTGCGGCGGCCACGGCATCAGCAAGGGTCTGAGACTGAGCCGGAAGCACCAGCGCGAGAAGGAGAAGGGAGAGGGAAAGTTTCTTCATGGTGGGCCTCTATTGACAGGTGACCGCTCCTGCGCCATGGCTTTTCACGATGGCGTAGAGGGTGACGGTGGTGGGGACGATGGTGGTGAAAACTGGAGTGACCTTGAGCGAGATCGTGGGCGACGTGCCGGTCGCAGTAAATCCGATGGTGGCCGAGCCCGAGTTGTTCGCCGAGCTCGATGCCGTGACAGTCGGAGTTGAGACGGTCATCACGGTGGCCTTGTTGACAAAGGCGAGGTTCGCCGACTGCGTTTCCGAGTCGAAGTTCGTTCCATCGGTAGCCGTGAGGGAGAGTTCAACCGACGCGCCACCGCCCGAGTTTGAGGCGAGAGCGATGGTGGCGAATGTGGTGGCTGTCGCGCTGGTGTTGCTCAGAATCTTTGAAGCGCATACCGTGAAGGCATTGGCTGTAGTCTGAGCCGTGGTGCCTGTCGCCTTGGTCAATGCCCGGTTGATGTTGTTCTGGTTCACGCCCGTGCCGGTTCCGATCTGAGAGCCAAGGGTAAGGCTAGATGCCGCGATGTCCGTTCCCGTGATGCCGTCGTGGGCCTTTAGGGTCTGCGCGACTGGAGAGCCGTTGACATCTACGCCAAGCTGGATAGCTGCCGCAGCGTCTTTCATAAAAAAAGCATTTGGGCCGGTGGTAATAAGTCCCGAAGCATTTGTGCCCCACCCTATTTTCAGATTTGTAGTCCCGACCAGTCCTTCCCCAGACCAGTTCATGCCAATACAATATGTAGCTGCATCAGTACAGAGGCTCACTATTCCTTGGGAGGATGTGTAGTAAAGACCGGCGCTTAAATCTCCGGTCACGAATCCGTAGGCAGGAGTACCCGCCGTGGTATTTCTGACGCCACGAATCGAGACTAGTGGGGTAATGGCGGTATTCGAAATGGTCAGAGTACTCGCCAAGGACTGCGGCGTCGTGCTGGATGCGCCTATCGTGGGCGTCTTTATAATCACCGCAGGCGATGCGCCCGCGCCCGTGCCGATGCCCGAGGCGAGGCTGAGGCTCGCGCCCGCGATGTCCGTTCCCGTGATGCCGTTGTGGGCCTTTAGGGTCTGCGCGACTGGAGAGCCGTTGACATCTACGCCAAGTTGGAGGGTTGGTGATGGTATCGAGAGCGTGATCGCACCCGTAGAACCGCTCGCGGCAATCTGGTTCGCGGTCCCCGTGATCGTCGTCGGGAGCGCCGTGCATGTCTCCACGACGCCCGATGCATCGACCCCAAGCGGGAACTGATCCGCTGAGCAGTTCGCACCGTTCGCAGCGAGGGCAGTGGCGGTCCCAGCGTTGCCGGTCGTGCTGCCCGATGAACCGGTAACGTTCCCTGTCACGTTGCCCGAGAATGTCCCCGTGGTCGTGCCGGGGAGGGTCGGGGATGATGGTATCGAGAGCGTGATCGCACCCGTAGAACCGCTCGCGGCAATCTGGTTCGCGGTCCCCGTGATCGTTGTTGGCAGCGCCGTGCAAGTCTCAACCGCACCCGAGGCATCGACCCCAAGCGGGAACTGACCCGCCGAGCAGTTGGTCCCGTTCGCAGCGAGAGCGGTAGCGGTCGCGGCATTTCCGGTCGTTGATCCGGATGAGCCGCTTACGTTGCCTGTCACGTTGCCCGAAAA
>Ga0163152_10009645_pt1 | contig 10022 bp, 9 predicted proteins | sample OliLakLV19MP8IB2_FD_148635 | JGI IMG/M metagenome (GOLD analysis project Ga0163152, IMG submission 148635) | Freshwater microbial mat bacterial communities from Lake Vanda, McMurdo Dry Valleys, Antarctica - Oligotrophic Lake LV.19.MP8.IB-2 | ecosystem: Environmental > Aquatic > Freshwater > Lake...
GGAACATCGAAGGGCTGGGTGAAGGCTATTCGACGCCGTCGGTCGTCCGCGGCGTGCTCTTCGTGATGGGCAATCGCGACGGGCAGGAGCAAGTCATCGCCTTCGATGTCAAGAAAGAGCCCCGTGAGTTGTGGGCAGCCACGATTGGCCCGGTGCGGCACGACGGCGCCGGCTATCCCGGCCCACGATCGACCCCCACGTTCGACAAGGGGAAGCTCTACGCCCTCGGGCTCAACGGCGATCTGGTTTGTCTCAATGCGCGCGATGGCAAGATCATCTGGCGGCGCGACCTCGTCGGCGAGTTCGAAGGGAGCCTGCCAAATTGGGGATACTCTGAATCTCCGTTGGTGACCAACAAGTGGGTCCTGTGTACTCCGGGCGGAGCGCGTGCGACTGTTGCCGCACTGAACAAACAAACCGGCGCCACGGTGTGGGAATCGCCCGTCGGTGATCGCGCGGCCTACAGTTCGATCATTCCCGCGAAGTTGGCCGGTCGCGAGCAGTTCGTGCAGTTCACGGCGCAGGGAGTAATTGGTGTCGCCGCTAACGACGGCAAGTTTCTCTGGCGCTGGGACGCGCCGGCCAACGGCACCGCCAACTGCACGACCCCGATCTTCGTAGGCGAGAATCGCGTCTTCGATGCCTCGGGCTACGGGGCGGGCGGCGGAGTCGTCGAGATCAAGCCCGAAGGGGACGGGGTCAAGGCCGACGAAGTCTACTTCACCAAGGACATGAAGAATCATCACGGCGGCGTGATCTTGCTCGACGGCTATCTCTATGGCTCGAACGATCCCGGCTTGCTGACCTGTCTCGACGCGGCGACCGGCAAGGTCAAGTGGCGCGACCGCAGTTGCGGCAAGGGCTCGCTGCTGTATGCCGACGGTCATCTGTACGTTCGCAGCGAAGAGGGGCCCATCAGCCTGGTCGAGGCCACGCCCGAGGGCTTCCATCTCAAAGGGCGATTTGAGCAGCCCGACCGCAGCGAGAAACCGAGTTGGCCATACCCGATTATCGCCGACGGTCGACTGTTCCTGCGCGATCAGAACCGGCTGCTCTGCTACGGCGTGCGCAGCGACGGAAGTTGAAGCCGTTTGCGGAGGGCTACGCAGCGGCTTCGCAATCGCCGGCGAACCGTGGCCACGTCACGACCTCGCTCGACGAGCGTGACGACCGGCGCGCCGGCAGGAACATGCGTTCCGACCTGGGGAATATCGGCGACCGCGAAGCACGAACCAGGTGTGGCATTCGACCGCGAGCCGGAAGCGGCATCTAGCGATTTGTTAGTCGCGTGCCAGCGACGGTTCTGCGCCGCCGTGACAATAAAATCTCCCGGCGCGTAGACGACCGCCTTGCCGACATAACCGCGAGACGCTAGCCGAGCAAACTTCGGCAACGTTTTCTCGGTGCAAGCGCGGGCGTGCATACCGACGATCGAGACCCCGCTGGCCAACTCGAGCGCCTCGGCCGACGCCGGATAGCGCGGGTTCACTTCGACGGGCCAATAGCGACCCTGGCGATCGCGAACTAGATCGACGCCGAAGAGACCGACGAGGTCGTACTCATCCGCCAGGCAATTGCCGATCTGCTCGACGGCGGCTCGCGCACGCGGCGTCAGGCGCAGTGGCCCGATTGACCCGGCGTAGTGAAACGGCGGCGCTCCGCTCCAGGGTGTGCCAACCAGTTGATCGGTCACTCCGAGTAATCGCGCCACGCCATCGGCCGCGAGATACACGGCTCCCAGGCTTCGCCCAACGATGCGCTCTTGAACGTACCAGCGGAATCGGCCACTACTCGCCGGCACGCACTGGTCGCCGAGCCGAACACCGAGCCCACCGCTAGAACCTGTGGACTTGGTAAGCCAATCGATGCCCGGCGGTTGCGAGTCGTCGGCACGCCGCAACCTGGGTACACAGATTTTGGAGGCAAGCAGCGTTTCCGCGACGTCCCAGGGATCGCGCACGCGGCGCAGTACGGCGCCGCCGTTTCCCCATAAGGTTCGCTCACGCGAGATCGCCTCGACGGTGCGCGGATGGTTTTCCAATCCGCCCGTGTAGAGCCAGGGGCTGTCTGGGAACGCGCTTGCCGCAGCCGCGAAACCCCGCGGGTAACCAGGGACACGGATCGTCGGGCAACAAGCGGTCAGGTCTTCATCGGCAAACAGATCGAGCGCCTGCGGCGCCAGGCCGGCTGCCACGGCCGAGAACGCCGCCGCTCGGGCGCTAGCGCCTGCGATCAGGATTGGCGGTCTGACGGGCGTGGTGCTTCGCGGCATCGGTTTGGTCATGTTAGCAGCGGGTTGGCTGACGGGCAGCGGCCGTACAACGGCAGCTCAGCGAGTGACTTCCTCGGCGTTGACGCCTACCCCCAGCACAGTAAAATAACCCGTTTCGGCTCGGCAGGTTACGCATCGCCGGGCGGCCAGCGTATTGCAGCAATTCGGATCTTACGCGGCGGCGTCAAGGACTGGATCGCCCGCCCGTAGTCCTCAAGGGAGTTCCCTCGGTTGGAAGAGGCCATCGTCAAAGCCGACGTGCTGATCGAAGCCCTCGGCTGGATCCGCAAGTTCCGCGACAAGATCACCGTGATCAAGCTCGGCGGCAGCGTCATGGAAGACGAGAGTGCCCTGCGGCACCTGCTGTTGGACATCGTCTTCATGGAAACGGTCGGCATGCGCCCCGTCTTGGTACACGGGGGCGGAGCGGCGATCAACCGGGCAATGGCCGAGAGCGGACTTGAGCCGCGTTTCATCCAAGGGCGACGCTACACCGACGCGGCCACGCGCGACGTCGTCGAACGGACGCTGGCGGGCGAAGTCAACGAACACCTGGTCAATCGCATCGAAGAGCTCGGAGGCCGCGCCGCGCCGTTGAACTTCAATACCACGAACGTGCTGTTTGGACGCCGTCTGACGCTGGCCGACGACGCCGGCAACCCGATCGATTTGGGGTTCGTCGGCGAGGTCACGCGCGTCGACCGCACCACGATCGACAACTTGTGCTATGCCGGCATCGTGCCGGTGATACCGTCGATGTGTCTCGATGAAGCGGGCGACAAGCTCAACGTGAACGCCGACACGGCGGCCCAAGCCGTTTCGCAAAGCCTGGGCGCCGAGAAGCTCGTGTTCTTGAGCGATGTCAACGGCGTTCGCCAGGACAAGCGCGATCCGAACACGTTGATCAATTCGTTGACGGCGGCACAAGCCCGCGAGTTGATTGCCTCGGGCGCGATCGACGCCGGGATGATCCCCAAGGTCGAGGCCTGTCTCGACATGCTCGACCGCGGCGTGCGGAAGATTCACATTATCGACGGACGGTTGCGGCATTCGCTGCTGCTGGAGATTTACACGAGCCACGGAGTTGGCACCGAAATCATCAAGGAGCGATAGGGCCGGGCAATTTGCCGCGCGAACCTGGGAGACATTGATTCTCTCTAGAGTGCTTTGGCGCCCAGTGTGCTTTCGATCGCTGCACAGTTTCAGGCTACTTTAGGAATCCGATCATGATGGCCACGGCTACCCTCAGCTCCGCCGAAACGGTCAAGTTGTTCGAGCGCTATGTGGTGCCCAACTACGGGCGTTTCCCGGTCTGCCTGGTTCGCGGCGAGGGTTCGTACATCTGGGACGCAGAGGGGCAGCGCTACCTCGACTTTTTCCCCGGCTGGGGCTGCAACTTGTTGGGGCATTGTCCCGAGCCGATCGTGCGGGCCGTGCAGGAACAAGTGGCCACGCTGATCCATGTGCCCAACACCTGGTACACCGAACAGCAAGGTCAATGGGCTCGGCTGCTGAGCGAGCGCAGCTTCGGCGGGCAGGCCTTCTTTTGCAACTCGGGAGCCGAAGCCAATGAGGGGGCGATCAAACTCGCCCGGCTGCACAGCAAGAAGCCTCGCTACAAGATCATCACGTTCACCGGCGGCTTCCACGGCCGCACGCTGGGTGCGACGACCGCCACGGCGCAGCCCAAGTATCACGAAGGACTTGGCCCCTTGATGGCCGGCTTTGTCTACGCTCCGTTTGGCGATCTCGAGGCGGTTAAAGGACTCGTCGACGTTGAGACGGCCGCCATCATGATCGAGCCAATCCAAGGCGAAGGGGGCATCCGCATCCCCACGCCGGAGTTCTTGCAGGGGCTGCGCGACCTGTGCGACGAACACGGCCTGCTCTTGATCTTCGACGAAGTGCAGACCGGCCTGGGCCGCACGGGTCATTGGTTCGCCTACCAGCATTTCGGCGTCGTGCCCGACATCATGACGCTGGCCAAGGCGCTCTGCGGCGGAGTGGCCGGCGGGGCGCTCATGACCACGCCTGAGATCGCCAAGAGTCTGCGACCGGGCATGCACGCGGCCACGTTCGGCGGCAATCCGATCGCGGCGCGGGCCGGCATTGCCGCGATTGAAATGATCGAACAAGAAGACTTGCTCGCGCACGCCCGGCGGCTGAGCGACCTGTTCCGCGAGCGCCTGACGGCGATTGCCGAAGAGTGCAACCTGGTGCGCGAGGTTCGCGTGCTCGGGCTGATGCTCGGCGTGGAGCTCACGGTCCCCGGCACGCCGATTATGGAAGCGTGCCTCCAACGCAAACTGCTGATCAATTGCACGCAGCAAACGGTGCTGCGATTGCTACCCGCCATGAACCTTACCGAGGCCCAAGCGCACGAGGGCTGCGACCTGCTCGCCGACGCCCTGCAGAGCCACACCGCCTGACGCGCTCCCGCGCCGCCTGCCCCCCAAGTTCGAGTACGCCATGCGACATATCCTCAGCCTCGCCGATTTGCAGGCGACCGAGATCGAGCGGATCTTCACGATCACCGGAGACCTCAAGAGCAAGTATCGCGAGGGGACGCGCGACTCGCTGCTCCCCGGCCGCGTGATGGCGCTGTTGTTCGAGAAGCCGTCGCTGCGCACGCGATGCAGTTTCGAGGCCGGCATGATCCACCTCGGCGGCAGCAGCCTGTGGCTCGGCGAAGAGGCCGGCTGGGGCTCGCGCGAAAGCCTCGAGGACTTCGGCCGCGTCCTCAGTCAGTATGTCGACGTGATCGTCGTGCGGGCGAATCACCACCAAACGGCCGTGAAGCTGGCGCAGCATTGCCATTGTTCGATCATCAACGGCCTGACCGACTACGAGCACCCCTGCCAGGTGCTGGCCGATCTCTATACGTTGCGCGAGCGGATCGGCGCTTTTAACGGCCAGACGCTGGCCTATGTGGGTGACGCCAACAACGTGGCCCGCAGTCTGGCGGTCGGTTGCGGCCGTGTCGGCTTGCGGCTGGTGATGGCGACTCCGAAGAGCTACCAGTTCGATGCCGAGTTCATGCGCCGCCTGAAGGCCGAAGTCCCTGACCTGGTACTCAAAGTTACTACCGATCCCGTCGAGGCGGTGCGCGATGCGGCCGCGGTTTATACCGACGTCTGGGCGAGCATGGGGCAAGAAGCGGAACGCGAGCCCCGCTTGCGCGATTTTGCTGCGTACCAGGTGAACGGCAAGCTCATGTCGAAAGCGCCCGCGGGGGCTTCGTTCATGCACTGCCTGCCCGCTCATCGCGGCGAGGAAGTCACCGACGAAGTGATGGACAGCCCGCAGAGCATTGTCTTCGAGCAGGCGGCCAATCGACTGCACGTGCAGAAGGGCATTCTGGCCTGGTTGCTGAGCCGATAGTGGGCGGCGCTGCGCACGGTCGTACGGCGGCTGTCCTCCTTCTGTATCGTGGACGACGCGGCCTCGCTCGCGCGCCGGTCGCGACCCGCCGATCTCTTTCCCTACTTCAACGCAGAATTGAGTGACAATCGATGGCAGACAAGGCCCGACACGATGGCCGCCGGCCCGACGAACTGCGAACTTTGCGAATCCGTCGGCGCTACCTGCGAACCTCGCCAGGCAGTGTGCTGATCGAAGCTGGCGGCACGCGCGTGCTGTGTACCGCCACGATCAGCAACGAGCTGCCGAAGTGGCGCGAAGCCGCGGGCCAGGGCTGGCTCACCGCGGAATACAACATGCTGCCGGCCAGCACCAACCCGCGCAAACAGCGCGAACGCGGCGGCAAGCTCGACGGCCGCACCGCCGAGATCCAGCGGCTGATCGGCCGCAGCTTGCGGGCAGTGATCGACTTCGCGGCCCTCGGCCCGCGCACCGTCACGATCGATTGCGACGTGCTCGAAGCCGACGGCGGCACGCGCACGGCGAGCGTCACAGGCTCGTTTGTCGCATTGGTCGACGCGCTGCATGCGTTGCCCGAGGGGGCCGCCCTCGCCCAGTCGTGCCTGCGGGGAAGTGTCGCCGCGGTGAGCGTGGGGATCGTCGACGGGCGGCCGCTGTTGGATCTCGATTATCGCGAGGATGTGTCGGCCGCTGTCGACATGAATGTGGTGCTCACCGGCGCCGGCCGGTTCGTCGAGCTGCAATCGACCGGCGAGGAAGACACTTTCAGCGACAAGGAACTAACGGCCATGATCAAACTGGCCCGCTCTGGCATCGCGGAACTGGCGGCCGCGCAGCAGAAAGCACTCGGCAAGGCGTGGCCCGCGACGAAGTGAGCGACTGATTCGTATCGATTTCAACAGACCCGACATCGCGCACGGACAATTACGAAAACATGCCCGGCAGGCCGCGGGCTTCGAAGGCGTTCTCGAAATGCTCGATCGTCGGCTGCCGCGAACCGGCCGGCCAGGTGACGGCGATCACATCGAATCGCGCCGGTTGATCCAGCAGCGAGTGGAACTTCAGATAGGCGAGCGCCAGCCGCGTCAAGCGCGTTTGCTTTCGCTCGTCGACCGCTTCGGCCGGATGCCCCGCGATGTGTGACTCCCGCGTTTTGACTTCCACAAACACGATGGTGCGAGGGTTGGTGCGCGAGTCGATCGCCACGAGGTCGATCTCGCCGATGCGCTGCCGCTGCCCACGGGCGACAACTATGTAACCGCGCTGTCGAAGGTAGCGCTCGGCCGCCCGTTCTCCGCGCTGGCCGAGCGAAAGGGGCGCTCGCCAACGGGCCCACCAGAACCGGATGCGCAGCGAGAATGTCGACACGCCGAGCCCCCCGGCTGGCCAGAAATATCGCAAGCCCGTCACTGGCCAGCAACAACGGCCAGCAGTACCGGCCGGCGGCCTGGCAGCCCCCGTCCGCGACGAGGCTACTCGCCCTTTTTGCGATCGGTGCGTCGCTCGCGCAAACGCACGGCCTTGCCGACGCGATCGCGCAGGTAGTAGAGCTTGGCACGCTTGACGACGCCCGACCTCTTGACCTCGATTTTGGCCACGCGCGGCGAGTGCAGGGGGAACTTGCGCTCGACCCCTTCGCCCTGCACGATGCGGCGAACGGTGAAGGTCTCGCGCAGGCCCGAGCCCGCGCGGGCGATCACCACGCCGTTGAAGATCTGGATGCGCTCTTTCTCGCCTTCGAGAATTCGCGTGTGGACGTCGACCGTGTCGCCGATCTCGAAGCTGGGAATCTCCGCTTTGATCTGCGGCTTCTCGACCAGGGCAATAATCTGCTGACTCATCGTGCGGTTCCTTTCTCGTCGCTTTGGTCCCGCGCGTCGGCGGGTCGCTGCTCGTTCGGTTGGTTCGTGGATTGTTCTAGCAAGTCGGCCCGGCGGGCTCGCGTGCGCTCGAGGCTTTGTTGGCGTCGCCACCGGGCCACCGCCCCGTGATCGCCGCTCAACAGCACCTCGGGAACGCTCAGGCCGCGATACTCTCGCGGCCGCGTGTACTGCGGAAACTCCAACAGACGGTTGCCCGTCGAAAATGAATCGTCGTGACTGCTCTCCTCATCTCCCAGCACGCCGGGCACGAGCCGCACCACGGCGTCGATCGCGACCATCGCCGCGACTTCGCCCCCGCCCAGGATGTAGTCGCCAATCGACAACTCGTCGGGCCGCAGCAACTCATGCACGCGATCGTCAAATCCCTCGTAGCGACCGCACAACAACAGCAACCGCGGTTCGGCCGCCAGCTCTTCGACGATTGGCTGCGTGAGCCGCCGGCCTTGCGGCGTGAGCAGGATCAGCCGCCCCGGGGGCTCGGCTGCGGCTCGCACCGCCTCGACCGCCTCGACCACCACGTCGACCTTGAGCACCATGCCGGGACCACCGCCAAAGGGGCGATCGTCCACCTGGTGATGCCGGTCGTGGGCCCAGCGCCGGATGTCGTGCAGTTGTACGTCGACTAAACCTCGCTCGATCGCCAGCTTCAACAGGCTTTGCGTCAAATAGCCGGAGAGGATCTCCGGAAACAACGTCAGCACGTCGAACCGCATGGCGGTATTTCGATTGTGAACACAGCGCCGTAAATCCGCCGGCGCTACTCGGTCGCCGTCGTCTCGGTCACGGCTTCGGCGGCTGGTGCCTCGGCCGCTGCCTCGGTGGCCGCCGCTTCGGCGTCGGCACCCTGCTTCTTGCGGTCGAACTTGACCGGCGTGGGGGCCGGCGGAACGACCTTCGGCGCGTGGAGCTTCGCCCGGGCCACTTCGGCCTGCGCGAGGTGCGTGCCATTGGCGCCGTACTTCTTGATCAGCACCCGGCAGGTCTCGCTGGGCTGCGCGCCCACGCCCAGCCAGTAGGTGACCCGCTCGGCGTTGATCACCGCGCGAGCGTCGGTATCGACGAGCATCGGATCGTAGGTGCCGAGCTCCTCGATCACCTTGCCGTCGCGCGGGCTGCGCGAATCGGTCGCACAAATCCGGAAGAAAGGCCGGTGCTTGCGGCCCATCCTTTTCAAGCGAATCTTAACTGCCACGCGGTTCTCCTGTTGCTGACGCTTTACCTGATGGTTTGATGTACCCGTGTTTTGCTTTGCCGCCGGCGCAGTGCCCGCGGCCGATCCGTCGCTAACCCCAGGGCCTGACGTCGGTGCCGTGGCCGCCGTGGTCCTCGCGCTTGCGTTTCCGCAAGTCCTTCTCGCGCTGTTTGCGCAGCTTGGCTTTTTCGGCCGTGGTCAATCGCTTGCCCGTGCCGATCTTGGCTTTGTTCAGCCGGGCGCCCGGATCGAGGAAGCCCCCCTGCTGCAACTCGTTCATCTTGCGCATGCGATCGCGCATGCCCATGCCGGCCATATCCTTCATGACGCCGGCCATGGCATCGAACGATTTCACCAGTTCGTTGACCTCGTGTGGCTCGACGCCGGCCCCCGTCGCGATCCGCCGCCGCCGGCTCTGATCGATCAACCGCGAGGGGTGCCGCCGCTCCACCGGCGTCATCGAATCGATGATGCCGAAGATGCGCTTCATGTCCTGCTCGTGATCGACTCCCTCTTCGTCGAGCTGCTTGGTCAGCCCGCCCATGCCAGGGATCATGCCCATGATCTTGCCCAGCGGGCCGAGCTTGCGGGCTTGCGCGAGCATGCGGCGAAAGTCGTCGAGCGTGAACTCACCTTTGCGTAGCCGCGCTTCGGTCTCGGCGACTTCGTCCTGATCGAGCTTCTGCTGCGCTTGCTCGACCAAAGTGAGCACATCGCCCATGCCGAGGATGCGCCCCGCCATGCGATCGGGATGGAATTCCTCGAGCGCGTCGAGGTGCTCGCCGACACCCATGTACTTGATGGGCACACCGGTGACCGCCTTGACCGACAGCGCCGCGCCACCGCGGGCGTCGCCGTCGAGCTTGGTCATCACCAGGCCATCGAGCTCGAGCGCTTCGTTGAACGCCTTGGCGCTGCGGACCGCGTCTTGACCGGTCATCGCGTCGACAACCAGGTAGACCTGGTCGGGCTCAATCTTGCGATCGATCCGCGTCAGCTCGTCCATTAATTCTTGATCGACATGCAAGCGGCCCGCCGTGTCGAGGATCACGACAGTGCCGTCTCCCAAGGAGCGCGCTTTCTTGACGCCGTTCTGGCAAACCGCGACGGCGTCTTTCGAGCCTTCTTCGGAATAGACCGGCACGCCGAGTTGTTCGCCCAGCACGTGCAACTGATGGATGGCCGCCGGGCGCTGCAAGTCGGCCGCGACCAAAAACGGCTTGCGGCCGCGCTCCTTGAGCAGCCGCGCCAGCTTGCCGCAGGTGGTCGTCTTGCCCGAGCCTTGCAGGCCGCA
>Ga0163152_10009646_pt1 | contig 10021 bp, 8 predicted proteins | sample OliLakLV19MP8IB2_FD_148635 | JGI IMG/M metagenome (GOLD analysis project Ga0163152, IMG submission 148635) | Freshwater microbial mat bacterial communities from Lake Vanda, McMurdo Dry Valleys, Antarctica - Oligotrophic Lake LV.19.MP8.IB-2 | ecosystem: Environmental > Aquatic > Freshwater > Lake...
GGAAGCCGGCGACGAGTGGTCATCGGGAGCCGTTTGCGGACACGGCCCATCGGTCGTCGAGAAACCAGCCCGCGCGCACGCCGCCAGGGACTACCCCAGTATGCCAAGTTGAGATCCTTCGCCGAGTGGTTTTCTGCGCAAGGCGCAGTGCCAGACTGCACGAAGGGTTCGCCCGCGCAGAGACTACCCGAGCCCGGGGCGATTGCAAGAAAAAACTCATCTGCAATCAAATTGATGGCGCATCCGGTCACTCAGCACTCGGACGCAAAACCCTGACCCGGACGCAAACCGGACGATCACCCGGACGCAAAACTGTGCGTGGCCTTGTCGCCCCAAGTTGTGTTCTCAAATCGAGTTCGGGTCCAATATCAAGACACCCGGACGCACCCGGACGCAAATTCCCGGAACATCTTTGTGAGGAGGGGGGCGGCCTGCGGCCGGGAGCAGGAGAGCGATAGATCAGGTGAACAGGTGAGGGGACCACCGAGCCGCCGAGATCGACGAATGCCACGCAGGCACTCGTCAGCAGGCCGTTAGACCGGCTTCTGCTCCAGCAGCCATTCCTCGAGCACCACATGCTCGATGAACGGCGCCCGCAGCAGGATCGCGCGATTCGAGAGCCACTTGGTGAGCCACTGGCGGCGGGCGATGGACGACATGGCCCGGTAGCGCAGCCGCAGCGGGGTGAGCCCGCGCACTTGCGAGACGACGTTGTCGCTGAGGCGGTGGAAGGTGGCCGGCACGAGGTTGGGATCGGGGCCGACGTGTACGATCGTTTCGACGCCGGCGGCCAGCGTTTCGCAGATTACGTCCCACAGGCGCTGCGGGTGATCGATCCAGCGGTTGAGAATCTGGCGGCTGTTCCAATCGGTGTAGCTGGCTTTGCCGGTGACCATCGACAGCAGCGTGGGGCGCGGTTCGGTGAATCCGCCCGGCATGGTGTGCTGCATCACGGCCGCGCGATTGGGGATGTTGCGGTCCCACAACAGGGGCGTGTGCAGCGGGGGCCACTTGTGCTCGTTCTTGCGCAAATGGACTTGCGCCGAGATGGCTTCCTTCATGCGACGTTTGAAGCGATCCATCGTGCCCCCTTGCCCCATCAGCAGCACGGTGTTGGGAGACAAGAACGCCGAGACGCCGATGATGCCATTGCTCTCGGCGTTGATCTCGAGGCAGAGTTTTTGCACGGCGTCGCCGCTGAGCTCAGGGCCGCGCGTGAAGAGCACGCCCATCGTGGTGTCGCGCGCCAGTTCGATGCACTCGGCGGCCATCGCCAGCGGCGGGCCCAGGATGTGCTCCGCCTTGTAAACGTCGGCGGCGATCAGCGCGGCGACTTCTCCCAGGCTGTAGCCGAAGGCCAGCTTCGCACGCTGCCAATCGATATCGAAGAACTGCCGCAACAGCTCGAGCTGCGCGAGCTCCATGGCGACGATCAAGCCAATGTCTTCGCCGAAGGTCTCGAGCGTCGACTCTTGCGCGCTGCGGACGCGGGCGACCAGGTCGATTTTCTGATGCAGGGCGTCGGAGCCAATCTGGCTGGCCACGACCAGATGACGCTCGACCGTTGGCCCGTACAGCGGGTGCAACAGCAGATCGCGGCTGCGGCCGAGATTGGTGACGTTGTAACCGCGCAGGCCGAAGGCGGAGTTCTTGAGCCGTTCTCTCAGGTCGATGGGGCCGGTTCGCGTCGCCACGATACCTTCCGCTAGAGCCGCGCGAGGGGAATTGTTAGATTCGCAGTAAGGATCGACCGAAGAATAACTTCCTGATTTACCGAACCCCTAACCCGGTTCGACTCCGCTCACCACAGGCTATCCTCTCCCACAAGGGGAGAGGGGATTGAGGAGAAGTTATTCTTCGTCCGATCCTTAGAGCCCAGCCGAGAACCTGTCGCCAGCGGCGAGCGTTTCTCGGCTGGGCTCTGAGGGCGATTCCACTATAACACGATCTGCGCCGGGGCAAGCCGCCGCGTACGGGCGATCTGCGTCGCGCGCATTTTGCACGCGTCGAGTTAACCGTTTCTTGACGATAATGCCGGCTACCCGATGAGTTCGACTTCGCGACCACGTTTGCCTGCATCGCCCGCCGCGCTAGTTGACGGCGCGGAAGCGCTCGTTGGCCGCGTGGCGGTCGTCACCGGGGGCTCGCGGGGGATCGGTCGGGCGATCGCGCTCGAACTCGCCCGCGCGGGGGCCGAAGTGCTCGTACACACAGGGCATGCGCGCGACGCGGCGCGCGAGGTCGTCGACGAAATTCGCCAGTTAGGTCGGGCCGCCGAGATCGCCGTTTTTGACTTGGCGCAAGCGGAAAGCTGGCCGGCGCTAGTCGATGAGGCGTGGGGCTTTCAGGGGCGAGTCGATATTTGGGTCAATAATGCTGGCGTCGACGTGCTAACTGGCACGGCGGCTGCTTGGCCGTTCGAGCGGAAGCTGGCCGCGCTCTCGAACGTCGATGTGGCCGCCACGGCCGCCCTGACGCGCATGGCCGGTCGCCGCATGAAGGCCGTTGGCCACGGAGTGATCCTCAATATGGGTTGGGATCAGGCCGCCACGGGCATGGAAGGGGACAGCGGCGAGTTGTTTGCCCTGGCCAAAGGGGCCATTATGGCATTTACCAAGAGCGCGGCCTTGAGCTTGGCTCCCGAAGTGCGAGTGAACTGCCTGGCACCCGGTTGGATCAAAACCACTTGGGGCCAACACGCCGGCGAGGCGTGGCAAGCGCGTGCCGTGCGCGAGGCGCAACTGGGGCGCTGGGGCACGCCTGAGGATGTCGCCCGCGTGGCCCGCTACCTGGCCTCGGACGATGCCGCGTTTTTGACCGGACAGATCGTCAACGTCGACGGTGGATACCGACCGCGATAAATGCCGCGCGAACGACTTCATTTTGTCACGGGCCGACTCGCCGAGTACGCGTTGCGGCGCGTACTCGAGGAGTTGTCGGCGGCAGCCGGCTTCGACTACTCGCTCGACGTGCTGTCGATCAGCGTCGCGGCCTTGATGACGCCGCAGTGGATCGCCCCCCGATTGCACGTGCCGGCCGGCACGTCGCGCGTGCTGCTGCCTGGCTGGTGCCAGGGAGATCTCGCGGCGGTCGAACGGGCGGCCGGCGTGCCGGTCGTCTGCGGGCCGAAAGATCTGCGCGAGCTGCCGCGATTCTTTGGTCAGCAAGCGCCCGCGGCCGACTATGGCCGGTACGACATCGAGATTCTGGCCGAGATCAATCATGCGCCGCGGCTACCGCTTGAAGAGTTGTTGGCCACGGCCGACGGGCTGCGAGCCGACGGCGCCGACATCATCGACTTGGGTTGCGACCCGGCGGCGGAGTGGACCACGGTCGCCGACGCCGTGCGCGCACTGCGCGATCGTGGGCACCGCGTGTCGATCGACACCATGAACGTGGCCGAAGCGGCGGCCGCCACAAGGGCCGGCGCGGAGCTCGTGCTCTCGGTCAACGCCAGCAATCGCCAGGCGGCGCTCGATTGGCCGGCCGAGCTGGTCGTCGTGCCCGACGCGGGGAGCGATCTCGAAACGCTCGAACCGACGCTGGAGTTTTTAGCGGCGCACGGCGCGAAGTTTCGCATCGATCCGATTCTGGAGCCGATCGGTTTTGGTTTCGCGGCCAGCCTGGGGCGCTACTTGGAAGCGCGTCGCCGCTGGCCAGAAGCCGAGATGCTGATGGGGATCGGCAATCTCACGGAGCTGACCGACGCCGACTCGGCGCCGATCAACGTCATGTTGTTGGGCATCTGCCAGGAGTTGGGCATTCGCAGTGTGCTCACCACGCAGGTGATCAACTGGACGCGCTCGTCGGTGCGCGAGTGCGACCTGGCGCGGCGGCTCGTCTGGCAGTCGATCGCGCATCGTCAATTGCCCAAGCACGTCGAGCCACGGCTGGTGATGCTGCGCGACCCAGCGGTGCAGCCCTTTGGCGCCGAGGCGCTCGCGCGGCTGGCCGCCGAAATCAAGGACCCGAACTACCGCATCTTCGCGGAAGAGGGTCAATTGCACATCTTGGCGACCGGTATCCAGTTGGCCGATGTCGATCCGTTCACGCTCTTCGAGCGGTTGATGGCGCTGGCGCCGCGCAATCTCGATCCGGCTCACAGTTTCTATCTTGGTTATGAGCTGGCCAAGGCGGTCACGGCGCTCTCGCTCGACAAGCAGTATCGACAAGACCAGGCGCTCGACTGGGGATTCTTGACGCGCCCCGAGCAATCGCATCGCGCGCGGCGCGAAGCGCGGCAAGCCGAAAACGAAACGCCGCCGGAAGCTTCCGCGGAGAGCCCATGACACGGCAATCCGCCAGCGCGAACGAGACCACCGCGGCGGGCTTGCCCTTGGTGTGTGAGCTGCGGCCTGCGCCCGACGTCGAAGAAACGTTTCTGCGGCTGGCCGCGCGCAGGCACTGTTTGTTTCTCGACAGTGCCCTGCGCGATCCGGTGCTGGGGCGCTATTCGTTTCTGGCGGCCGAACCATTCGACTTTCTGCGCCTGCCGGTCGACGGGGCGCCGGCGTTTGCCGAATTGGCCGCGCGGCTCGCACAATTTAAGAGCGAGACAATCGCCGAGTTGCCACCGTTTCAAGGGGGAGCCGCCGGGCTATTCAGTTACGACCTGGCCCGGCAGCTCGAGCGCGTGCCGGCGCCGCGGTTTGACGAGTTTGGCGTGCCGGCGATGGCGGTCGGGCTATACGACGTGCTGATTGCCTTCGATCACGCGCAAGATCGTGCGTGGATCATCTCGCAGGGATTCCCCGAGACGGAACCGTACGCTCGGCGCCAGCGCGCGGCCGAGCGGTTGCGCGAAGTGCAAAGCTGGCTGAGCAATGGCGCACCCGCCAGCGCCCGGCCTGCGCGCCCGGCGTTCGATCGCTTGTCCGCGGATCTGCTGCCTGCCGAAGAGTTGGCGCCGCAGTTCGCCGTGCCGACGCGGCCGGACTTGACGAGCACCTTCGCGGAGCCCGAGTATCTCGACGTCATCCGTCGGGCGATCGAGTACATCCGCGCGGGAGATGTGTTTCAGGTCAACCTGGCGCAGCGGTTGCTCTATCCGGCAATCGACGACGCCGTGTCGCTGTACTTGCGATTGCGGCGGCGCAACGCGGCGACGTTCGCCGGTTACTTTGACCTGGGAGACTTTCAGATCGCCAGTGCCTCGCCCGAGCGATTCTTGCAGTCGCGGGGGCGCGACGTGGAAACGCGACCGATCAAAGGGACGCGGCGCCGGCTGGCCTCTCCGGTGGCCGATTTGTTCGTCGGCGACGAACTGCGCGCCAGCGCCAAAGACCGCGCCGAAAACGTGATGATCGTCGACCTGCTGCGGAACGATCTGTCGCGCGTCTGCACGCCGGAGAGCGTCTGCGTTCCTGCGCTCTGCAAGGTTGAAGCGTACGAGTTCGTGCAGCACCTGGTGTCGGTTGTGCGGGGAAAGTTGCGGCCGGAATTTGGAGCGCTCGACTTGTTGCAAGCGGCGTTTCCCGGCGGATCGATCAGCGGCGCACCCAAAGTGCGGGCGACCGAGATCATCGCCGAGTTGGAACCGACCGCGCGCGGCGCCTACTGCGGCGCGTTGGGCTACGTCGGTTTCGAAGGCACGTGCGATACGAACATCTTGATTCGCACGATCACGGCCGGCCGCGGCTGGTGGCAAGCCCCGGTCGGCGGGGGGATTGTCGCTGCCAGCACGCCCGAGGCCGAATACGCCGAAACCTGGCACAAAGCCGAGGGGTTGCTGCGGGCGTTGCAACCGTAACGGCAACCCGACGCGTGCGGTGTTGCCGCCCCTCCACAAGTCTACAGCAGGCCTGCTGCGTATAATGCAGCGGCAGGGACGATCCAGCACGGAATTGGCTGGATCGCAAGGCATTGTGAGAGGATTCACGTGAGTAAAGAATTTCGACAGGGGCCCAAGGCGACATCGGCCGGACCAGACGCAAGCGGTTCACAACGGCCAACCGTCGCGCCGGCGTCGCTTGTGCCGGCCGCTGAGGCCTTGGACGACCCGGGGCTCGACGATAGCGTGTCGCTCGATTCGCTACCGGTCGAGCTCTTGAGCCTGAAGCGCGCGGCGGGGCATTCGATCGCCACGGATGCCGCAGCGATGGCCGAGGCGGAAGGCGCGGCCGACGTGCCCACGACGCTGGTGCCGGCCGCACGTCCCAGCCGCATCGCCGACTTGATTCAAGAGATCAAGGACTCGGCCGACAAGCTGGCGAGCGATGCGCCGAGCCGGGGCGATCTCAAGCTGTTGAGCCGAGCGATCCGCGAGCTGCGCTACGCCTTCAAGGTGTTCACCCCCTACCGCTCGCAGCGCAAGGTGACGGTCTTCGGCTCGGCGCGCACTCCGCCGACCGAGCCCCCTTACTTGCAGGCCGAAGCCTTTGGCCGCGCGATTGCCGCCTACGGCTGGCTCGTGGTGACCGGCGCCGCCAGCGGCATCATGGAAGCCGGGCATCGCGGCGCGGGGCGCGAGAATTCGATGGGGCTCAACATCATGCTCCCCTTCGAGCAGGACGCCAACCCGATCATCGCGGGCGATCCGAAGCTCGTACACATGCGCTACTTCTTCACGCGCAAGCTGATGTTCGTCAAAGAGTGCGACGCGGTCTGCTTGTTTCCCGGCGGCTTCGGCACGCTCGACGAAGGGATCGAAGTGCTTACGCTCTTGCAAACGGGCAAGCGCGATATCGTGCCGGTCGTGTTTCTCGACGCACCAGGGGGCGTCTTCTGGAAAGCGTTCCAACAATACGTGATCGATTACCTGCTGGCCGATCGGATGATCTCGCCCGAGGATTTGTCGCTCTACAAGGTGACCGATTCGCTCGACGAAGCGGTGCAGGAGATCGTCGGCTTCTATCGCGTGTACCACAGCATGCGCTACGTGCGCAACAAGCTGGTGCTGCGGCTGAAGACCCCGCCGAGCGATGAGTTGCTCGCCGCCATTGGTGCCGAGTTCGACGACATCCTCAGCGAAGGGGAGTTCAAGGTAACGGGCCCCTTGCCTGAGGAACGGGACGAGGCGGCGATGGTCAACATGACGCGGCTGGTGTTTCGCTTCAACCGCCGCAATCTCGGCCGGCTGCGGCAGTTGATCGACTCGCTGAACGCAGGGAGAATTGTCGTGCCCGAACTGCCGCAGCCGCCGCCGCGCGACTCGTAGTAGGGTGCGTCCTACGCGCCGTTACGCTGCCGTAGAGTGCGTGAAGCGCACCAATTCCACAATCCACTCAGGCCGAAGCATGTCTCCCACCCGTCGTGAAAAAATCGAAGCCATGCTGGCCGACGAGCCGGGGGACACGTTCTTGCGCTATAGCTTGGCGCTGGAGCTCGAGAAAGAAGGGAACCACCCGGCCAGCATCGCGCAGTTCGAAGAGTTGACGCGCGGCGCGCCGCCGTACGTGCCGGCCTTCTTCATGATGGCGCAGCAATTGGTGAAGCTGGCGCGCATCGACGACGCGCGCGGCGTGCTGCGAACCGGCATTGAAACGGCCCGCGCGCAGGGAGACGCGCACGCGGCGGGCGAGATGGCGGAGTTTCTGGCGTCGATCGGACAATGAGAGTCGGCGCGTAGCGTCGCGCCATTTCGGCGGCGAACAGGGCGCTAGTTCGGTTTGTCGGGCGACGCGGCATCTGGCGCGCTGCGGGGCGAGGAAGCATCCGGCGATGCGTCCGCGGCGTCGGGCGTGGCTGCATCTTCAGGCGTAACGTCCGCAGCGGGGGCGGTCTCGCGCGGCGCATCGGCCGCCGCGCTCTCGGCTTCGGCCTCAGCCTCGGCTTCAGACCTGGCCGCCGGCACATCGAGCCCGTCGGCCACGAGCTCTGGATGCTCGTACGGTTTTTCGGCCTCGGGCAGCTTGGGCAGCTCGGTCAGCACTTCGCCGAGTTCCTCGGGCGGAATCTTGGGACCGCCGCAACCGCTGGTTGCAAGCGCGAGCTCGACAACGCACCAGACGACCGCAATCGCATGGCTGAACCGCTTCCAGTTGGTTTTGGGCTGCGACATGGATGCTGCTCCTGGGGGAAGGCTCACTCGCGCGGTGTCGTCCGCAGACTACAATCCATCGTAGCGAACTGAAAAACGGAGTGAAGTAGTCCGCGTCGATTTGGACTGCCATGCCCAGCGAGCTACCGCGCGGGCTGAGCATGTCGAAGCCCGCGGCTAACATTGGACTTTCGAGCAAGCCGCGGGCTTCGACTCAATCACCGCGGATATAACGCCCGATCCGGCTGTTCTAGCGGCCGACGTCAAGGCCGAAGCCCGCCGGCTCGGCTTCTCGCTGGTGGGGGTTTGCCCGGCGATCGAGCCGACCGGTTTTCCGCGACTGGTCGAGTGGCTCGAGGCGGGGCATGCCGGCGAGATGCAGTGGATCGGCGACCGGCTCGCGGCATATCGCCATCCGCGGCACGTGCTCGACGGTGTCCGCTCGCTGGTGATGCTGGCGATGCCGTACCGCACGGTCGAGCCCCATGCGCCGGCGGCCGGCCAGGGGCGCGTCTCGCGATACGCTTGGGGCGTCGACTATCACGACCTGGTGCGCGAGCGGTTGCACACGCTGGCCGACTATTTGCGCGGCCGGGCCGGCGGCTGCCAGGCGCGCGGCGTGGTCGACACGGCGCCGCTGTTGGAGCGCGAGTTCGCCCAATTGGCGGGGCTCGGCTGGATCGGCAAGAACACGCTGGTGCTCAGTCGCGAGGCGGGGAGCTGGTTCTTTCTGGCGGCCCTGCTGACCGACGCTGAGCTGGCTGCCGACGCGCCGTTTGCGGCCGATCACTGCGGCACCTGCCGGACGTGCCTTGACGCTTGCCCGACCGGCGCGTTCACCGCGCCCTATGTGCTCGACAGCCGGCGGTGCCTCAGCTATTTGACGATCGAGCTGGTCGGTCCCGTGCCCGGCGAGCTGCGCGCGGGAGTCGGCGATTGGTTGTTCGGTTGCGACATTTGCCAGGAGGTTTGCCCCTGGAACAATCGCGCGCCGGCCGACGGGGCGCGCGAATTTCTGCCGGCCGAAGGGGCGAATTCTGTGGAGCTGGCCCCGCTGTTAGAGCTGGACGACGAGGCGTTTCGGCGCCGCTTTCGCCGTACGCCGCTATGGCGTGCCCGGCGCCGCGGGCTGTTGCGCAATGCCGCGCTGGTGCTGGGCAATCGACCGGCCGCTGTGGCGCTGACTTCCCTTGTGCGCGGATTGAACGACCCGGAGTCGCTGGTGCGCGGGGCAAGTGCCTGGGCGCTGGGGCAATTCGTTCGCGGCGGCGTTGAACCGGGCGCCGCTCGCGCTGCGCTACTCGCGCGGCAAGCGGATGAAATCGACGAGACGGTGCGCGGTGAGATCAGCGCGGCGCTACAAGGCGGATGAACGATGCACGCCGTCCTGCGCTGGGCACTGCTGGACAAGCCAGCAGTGGCACCCAAGCAGGTTTTGATGCTGCCGTACGCGGCTCGTTACTTCTTGCCGATCCGCTCGAGCGCTTCTTTGGCGGCCTTGGCGACCTCGGGATCGGGGTCGCTGGTCAACTCGCCCAGCAGCGGGGTCGCTTCGCGAGCCCGTGCGCCGAGATCACCCAGGGCGTCGGCCGCTTCGCGCCGCACGAGCGGCACCTGGCTCGACAGGCCCTCGATCAAGTGAGGGAGCGCGATCTTGGCGGTATCGGCGCCGGCCGGATCGATCTGCACGAGAGCCCACGCGCAGACCAGGCAGAGGACGTCGTCACCGTGGTTTTCCAAATGGTCTTTCAAGGGCTCAATAGCCGCTTTGGCCGTCGGCCCCATGCGCCCCAGCGCGTAGGCCGCGGCGTGGCGGACGTCTTCGGCCGGATCTTCGAGCGACTTGAGCAACGCCGGAATTGCCTTGCCATCGGCGCCGACCGTGGCCAGCGCGAAGAGCACTTCGCGGCGCACCTCGGGACGCTCGTCGGCAAGCGCTTTGACGAGCGCGCCAGCGGCCGACCTGGCCTCGGTTCCCAGTTCGTGAATCACGGCGGCGGCGGGGCCGCGCGTTTCGGGGTCGGCCAAGCCAGCTTCCAAAGC
>Ga0163152_10009649_pt1 | contig 10019 bp, 10 predicted proteins | sample OliLakLV19MP8IB2_FD_148635 | JGI IMG/M metagenome (GOLD analysis project Ga0163152, IMG submission 148635) | Freshwater microbial mat bacterial communities from Lake Vanda, McMurdo Dry Valleys, Antarctica - Oligotrophic Lake LV.19.MP8.IB-2 | ecosystem: Environmental > Aquatic > Freshwater >...
AATTAAAATTTTCATGCTATTGAGCCGCCTATTATTGAATAACCTGGTAGAAAATTTCGCCCTTTTTAATCATGCCTAACTCACGGCGCGCTCTAACTTCTGCTGAATCTTTATTATTTTGCAACTGTTGTACTTGCTGCAAGAGCAATTCATTCCGCTTTTTTAATTGGCTGTTTTCTTGTATTTCGGTAGTTAATTGTTTTTTAAGATGCAACATATCGAGGATACCACCCGACTCAAACCATAGCCGATATTGGAGAAATATCAATAAAATAATTAAGCACAAAGGCCATAGTTTAGTCGAGTAAGAAAACATCCTTTATCCTTTAATGGCTTGACTCAAACCCGCATATTGTCCCTGACTGCCTAACATCGCTTCGATTCTCAACAGGCGATTATATTTTGCCACTCGATCAGAGCGGCATAAAGAACCTGTCTTAATCTGCCCAGCATTAGTTCCCACCGCTAAATCAGCGATGGTCGTATCTTCTGTCTCACCTGAGCGATGGGAGATAATCGTATTGTAGCGCGCTTTCTTCGCCATCTGAATAGCGGCGAGTGTTTCAGTGAGTGTTCCGATTTGGTTAAGCTTAATTAAGATAGCATTTGACACTTGTTCTTGGATGCCTCTTGAAAGCAATTCAGTATTGGTAACAAACAAATCATCACCGACTAATTGAATTTTTTGGCCCAATTGGCGAGTCAGCAACGCCCAACCAGCCCAATCATCTTCAGCCATGCCGTCTTCAATGGAAATAATCGGATAACTCTTCACTAAATCTACAAAATAAGCGACCCATTCTTCAGGAGAAAAGATTTTTTTCTCGGAATGAAGATGGTATTGACCGTTTTGAAATAATTCATTGCTAGCAACATCTAATCCCAAGGCCACTTCTGTGCCTGGTTTATAACCGGCTATGTCAATGGCTTCCAAGATCACTTCAAGCGCGTCTCGGTTATTCGGTAAATTAGGTGCAAATCCACCTTCATCTCCGACACTTGTGCTTAATCCACGTTTTTTTAAGAGGGCTTTTAAGTGATGAAAAATTTCTGCACCGCACCGCACCGCATCAGAAAAAGTAGGCGCACCGATGGGTAAAATCATGAATTCCTGGATATCTAGGCTATTATCCGCGTGAGCGCCACCGTTGATGATATTCATCATCGGCACTGGCAATAGGTATTGTTGTGTGTCACCCCCTAAGGACTGAAATAAGGGTACACCCCGAAACGCAGCTGCCGCTTTGGCCACAGCCAATGATACGGCCAGTAAGGCATTGGCACCAAAACGTGCTTTGTTCGGCGTGCCATCTAATGCGATCATTATTCCATCCAATTCCGCTTGTGCTGTCACATCCTTATTTTTTAGGGCATTTGCTATATCGTGGTTAATGGCATGGACTGCTTTTAATACGCCTTTGCCTGAAAACCGCTTGGCATCTTGATCCCGCAGTTCAAGTGCCTCTCGAGAACCTGTCGATGCGCCAGAAGGCACTGCTGCACAACCCTTTTGACCTGTGGTCAAGAGCACTTCCGCCTCAACGGTTGGAAACCCTCGTGAATCTAATATTTCACGGCCAATAATCTGCTGTATCTTGGACATAATAACTCCACGTGATGAAATGTCTGCAGATAGTGGCACAGTTGTGGGGAATTTTAAAGTCACTGTTTGCCTATCACCGTCTATGTTGAGAGCCCGCTTTGGGGTCAACTTTTACGGCAGGAGTCTCTGGCACAAAGAGATTTTTTTCATCAAAATGTTTTTCATAATAAGCTTGCGTTGTCTTAGATCGATGGCTATGTTGATTCAATGCTGACGACCGATGAGCATGCATTTTTGATAGGCCGCAACCGCATCATACTTTCCTATCTCTGTGATGGCTTTATATTGTAAGGCGACATGATCGGGAACTACTTTTGTTTTGCCATCCTCTAATTTTATTTTTGTTCCACCAAAAACGCCCATACCTTTTACACCAAACTCAGTTTTTTTAATCAATTCTTTTAACTCATCTAATTTAGTTGTCGCATCCAATGGCGTAATTTCTGTTCTTTTTAATAGGGCATCAAACTTCTCTTTGTTTTCTGGCTTAAAGAGGTCCAGATATTTTTGAAGTTTTTTGGGGCTATCTAAATGATCGCCTTCTGCTAAACCTATAACCTTATTTAGCTGCCCGTCCTCTATTTGTTTTAACTGATTAGCAACCACTTCAGGAGGATTGCTGGGGTATAAAAAATCAATGTATTGCTTGATAGAATCCAATCTTTCTTTTGTTTCTCTCTCTTCTAATCTTTTTCTTGCTTGAGGCAATTCATTTTCTAATGCTTGAAGAATTTCTGTTCGCTTTTCTTTTCCAGCATCTGCTTCGCTTCTGATTTTCTCAACCTCTTGCTCAGCCTGTCTAATTTCAATATTGGCATCATTTATTTTTTTCTGTTCAGCCTTCTGCTGAGCACCCACTTTTTCAGCTTGTGCCATTAATTGAACTCGCTCTGCCTCTAGTCGCTCTTTTGTTTCTTTGATTCTTTGCAAAGTATGATCACTATCTCTGACAGCATCTCCCAACTCTTTCAATGTTTTTTCAAAACCCTGAATTTCTGCTTGCCTTAATTCTTGTTTATTTGTAACTTCGCTCTTCTCTTTATTATGACTCTCTATTTCTTTTTTAATAGAAAGCACATTTTTCTCTAAAGATGGCAGCGAATCTTTTGCTTTTTTAACAATGCCTTCTTGATCCTTTTTACTAACTTTCAAACCCCCACTTTCTGCCAAATGAAGCAATTCCACAGCGCCAGCGAGTGTTTTTTCAGCTTCTTTCCTTTTTGATTCTAAATCAGTAGATTTCTGCTTTAATTGGCGTAATTTTCCTGAGTCAGCATCCATTGCAGAAAATACTTGCTCTCGTTTCTTTTGCACCTCCGCCATTTTCTTCACGATTTCTTCAACGGGTTGTATTGAAGCTGTTCCTCGTTGAAAATAAGCCTCTTGCGCATGTTGTTGTCTACTGTCGGGCGCTGTTTCTACCAGTTTTTGTCTTAGATGGGTAAGTTGTGCAACCAGCAATCTTTCTTGCTGAACTGCAGTATCCAAGATTCGTTTTGCTCCGCCCATGTTTTGGAGATGCGCCTCTCCCTCATACGAAAAATATTCATCTAATTGTTCACCCATTAATTTTGCTTTTTCTCTTAATGATGGCAACTCTCTTTCAAAATCATCGAAATGACTTCTGGTCAGCGATTTATTTTTTAGTTTACGTATAGCAGAATTAATTTCTGAAATTAATGTTTGTTCGACACGTTTAGGATTTTTTCTAATCTGAGTTTCTATATGCAATGCTTTTTTTTCATCTGATTCTTTTTTATTTTTTCGCTCCTCAGCTTCAGCTTTTTCTTTTTTATCTTTTTCAATGTGAATTGCTCCTGCTTCTTGCATATCAGTTGGCTCTTGTTGTATGCCCAATTCCTTATTTCTCTCTGCTTTTCTGATCAATAGCGCCTCCTCCTTTGCTCGACTTTCTTCTAATCTAAACTTAGCTCTTTCTTGTTCTGTACTTAACTCTTCCCACTTTCTTGATTTCATCGTAGTTATCTCCAATACGAGGATACCGGCATTCATTAAGTATAGGCGATAATGAGAAACTGTTAGTTTTGATTAATTTACTGATTTATAAGCTATTTAGATTTTTAGCATGGCTTTGACAAAAGGGATCGTCAGTTTTCGCTGAGCGGCTAGAGAGGCTTTATCAAGGGCATCTAGGGTAGTAAAGAGGGTCGACATATGGCGTGGGCAGTGGGTTAGGATGAATTTGCCGACTTCAGGGGATAGTGTCATCCCTCGGCAGTCAGCACGCATGACTAAGACTTGTAGCTTTTCATCATCGGTTAAGGGTTGGAGTTCGTAGCCAACGCCCCAAATTAATCTTGAAACAAGGTCGGGCAATAGGGTGCCCAAGGATTTGGGAGGGACGTTAGCGGTGACGATTAAACATTTTCCAGCGTCGCGGATACGATTGTAAGCATGAAAAAAAGCTTCTTCCCAAGGAGAGCGGCCAGCTATGCGGTGAACGTCATCGACACAAATTAAATCGAGTGCTTCAAGATTTTCAAAAATAGACGGCGATAACTCGATTAATTCATTGAGAGGGAGATAGACTGTTCTTAGCGAATGTTGATGTGCTTCGTGGCATGAAGCTTGCAATAAGTGAGTGCGCCCATCACCTGCCGCACCATAAAAATAAATGATACGTTCACCTTGATTTTGGGCCGCTTGTTTTAAGACTTGCATTAATTGATGATTACGGCCTATGAAATAATTAGCAAACGTAGTCTCTTCTTTAAGACTCACACCTAGCGTTAGTTGATTCAGCGTATTTTTCATTTTTTGTAAAATTGGCTTGTGCGGTAATGTTTATTAAGAAAACGGATCCATACCATAATCACGGATGCAACGGGCAATGCTAATAGAACCCCAAAAAATCCAAATAAAGTTCCTCCCGCTAACACAGCAAAAATAACAGCAACCGGATGTAACCCAATGCGATTACCGATTAAATAAGGCGTTAATACCATACTCTCAGCGCATTGACCGATCACAAACACTAATAAAACCCAGGGCAAGGCATGCCATGTTCCAAACTGTACTAAGGCTGCAATGCTGGCAGCTGAAATCCCTATGACAAATCCAAGATACGGCACGATACTGGCTAAGCCTGCAATTAATCCAATCATGATGCCAATTTGTAATCCAATTAAACTTAATCCCACTGAATAAATACAGCCAAGCCCAAGCATCACTAATAATTGCCCACGAAAAAAAGCACTGAGGACTTCATTGCATTCACGCGTGAGTTTAACAACGGTGGGTTCGATAGATCGAGGTAATAAATTACGGCACCCTGTTCGAAGCGCTGCCCAATCTCGCAACAAATAAAAAGTAACGACGGGAATTAAAATAAGATTAACTAGCCATAAAATAAGCGTATAGCCAGAATGCACCATGGTTTTTAATACAGCAGCCGCTAAACTCCCTGCTTTGGGTACTGCTAAAGCGAGTGTGCTCTTTAGTGTATCGATATTCAGCAACTCCTCAACACCCCATCGAGTACTTAACCAAGGCAATAATGTATTTTGAATCCAAGCCACTATATCGGGAATGGCAGTGGCTAATAACGCTATTTGTTTTTCAATCAATGGGATCAGCAATAAAATCATTAAGAAAAGTATCAAAAATACGAGAAAGAAAACAAAGATGACACTTAATAAATTAGGGACATGCCATGATCTCAGTTTGGCAACACAAGGATCAGCCAAATAAGCCAATAAAGCACCCACTACAAAAGGCGTTAAAATCGGCGCTAACAAATAAATTAATCCCACAAAAATGATAATAGCAAAAAGGATGAATGTTTTATTCGTGATGTTCTGCATTCTCTACCCTTCGTTTAAGGATTCCATTTATAAGTCAAATCGCCCACTGGTATTAATTTTGTTTCTGCGGAAATTAATTGGGTGAGTGTGTCGCGATCGCCACGCACGGTCAATGATAACACAACTTCTTGCCCGGTGACTTCAACGGGTTCAACACTAGTAACAGGCGCTAAATGTTCAAAATAATTTTTAACTTCATCTAAATCTTGACGATGCATAATCCCTATAATTTTAAGGGTCACTTGAGACAAGCCTTGTTCAGTTCCCTGGGGAGTAGCTATGTGTATTTTTTGTAAAAGTTGGGTAATTGCTTCATGATTGAATTGGAGGCTTAAGGTATAGCCTGAGTTGGTCGTTGAATAATGATATTCGTCGACTAAGCTATTGACATTTTTTAAGGCTTCTTTAATCGCTGGGTTATCCAATACATTTTCATTACCTGTGACTTTGACGAGAACTTGCAACAAGGCTGCCGGTAACGCTGCATTTTTATCGTCGATGGATTGGGAAGGAACGGGCACTTCGGCTTGATAAGCCAAATCATCATTTGCAGCCCATACCCTAGGAAAGTAGAGCAACAAAAACGATAATCCAGCCATATAAAGTATTTTTTTCATAGGTATTGATTATACTGGACCTTGGGGCTCCCCACAAATATTTAACACACTATAAAAACTCTAGATTTTTCAAAATAGATATACTATATTGATTAAGCGGTGGCTGAAAACCAACCACGGAGACGGATCATGCTAATTAAATCCCAATTGATAACGGAAATCACCCAACAACTTTCACATCTTCCCGAAAAAGATATTGCACTCGCTGTTAATACCTTGATCGAACAAATGAGTGAAATTCTAAGACAAGGCGGCCGTATCGAAATTAGAGGTTTCGGTAGTTTTTGTCTACATTATCGTCCACCCCGACGCGCACACAACCCTAAAACAGGTGAAAAACTAGTGACAGAGCCTAAGTATGCTGTCCATTTCAAGCCTGGGAAAGAATTGCGTGAGCGTATCAATGCAAATCGTGATACGCCTATACAAGACGCTGATATCTTGGGTGATGATGAAGAAGACGCTTAAAAAATCCTAGGTAATGGGCAGTGTTACACCACGCTGTCCTTGATATTTTCCTTTTCTATCCCGATAAGACACTTCGCATACCTCATCTGCTTCAAAAAATATCATTTGCGCAACGCCTTCATTTGCATAAATTTTGGCTGGCAAAGGAGTCGTATTTGAAAATTCTAAGGTGACATGGCCTTCCCATTCAGGCTCTAAAGGGGTTACGTTAACGATAATGCCACAACGAGCATAGGTCGATTTACCTAGGCAAATGACCAAGACATTGCGTGGGATTCGAAAATATTCAATGCTGCGGGCCAAGGCAAATGAATTAGGAGGGATAATACAGACATCAGAGACCACATCCACAAAGCTGGCTGCATTAAAATTTTTGGGGTCGACGATGGCAGAATTAATATTCGTAAACACTTTAAATTCGTTCGCACACCGCACATCGTATCCATAACTGGACGTGCCATGTGAAATGGTCTTCCCTGCTTCAGAATTTCGCACTTGGTTAGATTCAAAAGGCTCAATCATGCCCTGCTCTGCCATACGACGTATCCATTTATCTGATCTAATGCTCATGTATTGCCCTACCCTAGTCTGATTTAATCACAATGGTTGGAAATTTACTGGAATAATCTTTATTTTGCAAAGAGAGTTTTGCCGCTAACTGACGAGCAATAGCACGATAAATCAAAGCGTGCTTGCCTTCAGGATCAGCAATCACAGGTGGCGTGCCGCCATCGGTTTGTTCGCGAATTCGGATGTCCAAGGGTAAAGCACCCAGCAAATCAACATGGTATTGCTTAGCTAATGATTCTCCTCCCCCCGCGCTAAAAATACGCTCTTCGAAACCGCACTGGGAGCAAATATGGGTGCTCATGTTTTCAATAACGCCCAAAATAGGAATATTGACCTTGTTAAACATTTCGATAGCACGGGTTGCGTCCAATAAGGCTAAATCTTGTGGCGTCGTCACGATGACTGCACCGCTCACTGGAATTTTTTGTGCTAAGGTTAATTGGATATCCCCTGTTCCAGGGGGTAAATCAATGATTAAATAATCTAAGTCTTCCCAATGCGTGTCATGGAGTAATTGCTGCAAAGCCATACTCACCATAGGACCTCGCCAAACCATAGGCGCATTCACATCAATTAAATAACCGATAGACATAGACTGAATACCGTGGCGCTCAAGAGGCAATAGCGTTTTTTGGTCTTTTGTTGCGGGGCGCTCTTGAATGCCGAGCATACTGGGTTGGCTGGGACCATAAATATCAGCATCTAAAATTCCTGCGCGAGCGCCTTCTTTGGCAAGAGCGAGCGTTAAATTGACGGCTGTCGTTGACTTACCGACACCTCCTTTACCCGATGCAACAGCAATAATATTTTTAACTTGCGGCAACCCTTTCATGCCTTTTTGACCCACATGGGATTCAATTTTTTGATGGAATTTAATGTTGATTTCACGGTCTACAATAATAGGTCGTAATAAGTCTTGTATCGCTTGAAGATATTGCTGTTGTATCCCCGCAAAAGGATAACCAAAGATTAGATCAATGGTAACGGCTTCTTTTTCAACTTGAATGGCTTTAATGGCTTTAGCAATGGCTAAATTTTGCTGTAAATAGGGATCGATGTAATCTGCTAATTTTTTTTCAATTGCTTGATATAACCCATCCGCCATAAAAAACGCCTCTTATCAAAATTGCTTGATGATGGTACCGCTATTTGGGTGAATAATCCATGGGGGTAGTGTTGTTTTAGAACTACTGATATACTCGCGAAAATTACTTATTTGTGACTTATGAGCCGGAAATTACTTGTTACTAATGCTCTACCCTATGCCAATGGTTCACTCCATTTAGGCCATATGGTTGGCTATATTCAAGCAGATGTTTGGGTACGTTTTCAAAAAATGCGGGGCATTGACTGCACGTATATTTGCGGCAGTGACTGTCATGGCACACCGATTATGATTCAAGCTGAAAAAATGGGGATTACCCCTGAAGCGCTGGTTGAAACCATGTTTCGTGAACACCAACAAGATTTTCAGGATTTTTTAGTAGCGTTTGATAATTATTACCCCACTCATTCAGCGGAAAATCGCGAGTTAGTTGATACTATTTTTGAGCGGCATGTGAAAGGCGACAATATTTCTAAACATACTATTAAGCAATTATTTGATCCTGTTAAACAGATGTTTTTACCGGATCGTTTTATTAAAGGGGAATGTCCTCGTTGCCATGCGAAAGATCAATACGGCGATAATTGCGAAGTCTGTGGCGCAACTTACTTACCCACTGATTTAAAAAATCCTTACTCGGTTATCTCTGGCGCAGAACCCATCGAAAAAGAATCTGAGCATTATCTCTTTAAATTACAAAATTTTGATAAAGCACTGCATGAATGGACGCGTGCTGGGCATTTGCAAGAACAAGTCGCTAACAAATTGGATGAATGGTTTAAAGATGGATTGCGCGAATGGGATATTTCGCGTGATGCGCCTTATTTTGGTTTTAATATTCCTGGCGAAACGGATAAATATTTTTATGTTTGGCTTGATGCGCCTATTGGTTATATGGCCAGCTTTAAAAATTTATGTGGCAAACGCTCTGATTTAAATTTTGATGCGTACTGGAATAAAGATACCACGACAGAGCTTTACCACTTTATTGGTAAAGATATTATGTATTTTCACACGCTATTTTGGCCGGCTGTCTTAAAGGGCGCTGATTTTCGCACACCCACGGCCATTTTTGTGAATGGGTTTTTGACTATTGATGGGCAAAAAATGTCGAAGTCGCGCGGCACTTTTATTAAGGCACGCACGTACCTCAACCATATTAATCCTGAATATTTACGCTATTATTTCACAGCTAAATTAAGTGATCGCATTGAAGATTTGGATCTTAATTTTGATGATTTTTCACAACGGGTGAATGCTGATTTAGTGGGAAAATTTGTTAATATCGCCAGTCGATGCGCGAGCTTTTTACAAAAACACTTTGATGGAAAATTATCGGATACATTGATTGAACCTACTTTATTTGATGAATTTTCTAAAACGGGCGATTTAATTGAAGCTTATTGGGATACACTGGCTTTTAGTCAAGCAACGCGCACCATCATGTCTCTCGCTGATCGCGCTAATCAATATATTGATGAAAAAAAACCTTGGTCAGCCATTAAAGAATCTCACCGCTTTCAAGAAGTGCATGATGTCTGCACGCTGGGCATTAACTTATTTCGATTGCTTGCGCTTTATTTAAAACCTGTACTCCCTGAAACCGCACAAAAAGTGGAATCGCTATTAAACATTCCTGCGTTGACTTGGTCAGATAAAAATTTACCTTTGTTAAATCATACCATCAAAACTTTTGAGCCTTTATTACAACGCTTGGATAAAAAACAAATCGATGCCATGAAAACAGCGGCTCAAGATGACATTGAAAAAAGCGCTAACACAACCTCATGAGCCGAGCCTCTTCACTTCCACACACTCAACCGGGCTTACAA
>Ga0163152_10009650_pt1 | contig 10018 bp, 5 predicted proteins | sample OliLakLV19MP8IB2_FD_148635 | JGI IMG/M metagenome (GOLD analysis project Ga0163152, IMG submission 148635) | Freshwater microbial mat bacterial communities from Lake Vanda, McMurdo Dry Valleys, Antarctica - Oligotrophic Lake LV.19.MP8.IB-2 | ecosystem: Environmental > Aquatic > Freshwater > Lake...
GGTGTCGAGTTCGGCCGGCGGAGCCGGCAGCGCCGCGGGGGAAGCGGAGGCCGTGTCGGCGGAGCTATTCGCCGCACCGTCGGGGATGCCACCAGGGGTGATCAAACCTGCCTGGCCAGCCTGATACTGGGCCGGCGCGGCGGCGCCGACCATCGGTTCGAGAGTTTCGAGATGCTGCTGCAACCGCTGCTTCAAACCGTCGGGGAGCGCTGCCGAATGCTGGGCCGCACGGCGGAAGAAGAGCAAGGCCGTGTTGGGATCGTTGGTCTGCAGCGCGTTCTCGCCCATCGCGAAGTAGCGCACACCTTCTGCCGACGACGCATTGCCGGGGCCGGGCCCTGGGGGCGCGGCGGTCATCGCTTCGGGCGCAGGGGTCGAGCTTTGCTCGCTGGGGGCACGCCGGCTCGACATCCGCTGATCCGGGGCGGGACTGGCAAAGTCGTTGGCGCCGGGCGATTGAGCGTCGAACGGCGTATCGCTGGCGTCTTCGGGGAATGCGAACTCATCGCCGGCCGCGGGCGCGGCGTCTTGATTGCTTGTTTCGGCGGGCCACTGCGGGCCACTGCTCGTGTCGGCCGCGTCAAACGGTGAGCCGGCGCTCTCGGTTGCGGCGATCTCGCCATTGGGCGCGGTGCCATCGGCCCCGGCCTGGGCGTTCGCCGTGGTGTCGCGACGCGGATCGTAAAACGCGTGGGCGACATTGCGATCGGAAGTCGCTTGCGGAGCGGGCGGAAGGGGTTGCGTGCCGCTGGCCAATCGCACTCCACCATTGGTGCGCGCTAGCTGGAGGTCGCGAAGGACCAGCTCGGGTCGATCTTCTTGCGGACCAAATTCCTTGGTCGGCGGGCTGATCTTCAGCGCCTGCTGCAACAACATTTCCGCGGTGCCAAAATCACGCGCATCGATGGCCGCGCGGGCGCGGGCCATCAGCGATAGCACCTGCGCCTTGGCTGGCGAAGGGGGCGCGTCGCCGGGCATGCCCCCCGCTGCCGCGGGAGCTACGTCACCATCATGCACGACCAACCGAGCGGGCTCGGCGAGTTTGCCGGTGCGGAGTTGTTCAATTTGCTTGAGCACGAGGGCGGGCTGTGGACCGCCGGCAGGCAAGGCGGCGCCCAAGCCGACGGCGTCGTTGACGAGTCGCTCGGCGTCGTCGAGTTCGCCGTAGACCATCAGCCCTTGCGCGTAGTCGACGAGCAACAGGGCCAGGTCGCGGCGGATTTCTTCCGTGATTTGATTGCCTTGTGCGGCGCGGGCATCGCGAAGCGCTTGTTGACGCTTTATGAGTGCTTCGACGCCCTCGATCGAGTCGCCGGCCGGCAGATTCTGCGGCGGCTGCAGTTTGAGGGCCGCGACGAGCGTGTTGGCGCGGCGGAGATCGCCTCCGGCGAGCGCTTTGCGGGCGGCCAAAAGCGAGGGCGCATCGGAGGCCGTGGCCGGCGCCGCCGGCGCCGCCGGCGTTGCCGACGCGGTTGCCGATGAGACGGCTGCTGTTTGCGCAGGCTGGGGCGACGTCGGCTTGGCAGCGCGACGAGCGCGCATGGCCAGGCGACTGCCAGCTTGTTCGTCGTCTGGCGGAGGGGCCATGCCGGGCGACCCGGCGGGCGCTTGCTGGCGAGCCGGCCGACTTGCGGTGCGCGACCGGGGGAGGGCTTCGTCGGCCGACGGAGCCGCGGCATCGGGATTCACAACGGCGCGAGCCGGCGAGCGCTTCTTGCTCGAGGCCACGCTTTGACGGCTGATGCGGCCGGCTTCGTCGGCCACTTGTTCTGGTGGCGGCGCGTTGGCGTCGGCCTGGGCCTGGCCATTGGCGAACGGATCTTCGGCCGCGGCTCCGCGCATGCCCGAGGGGACGAACGGGTTGTGCGGCTTGGCGCTACGGCTTGGCGGGGCGGGGCCGGCGCCGGCGCGGGTGCGCTGGAGATCTCGGCGAACTTTCTTCGGCGTGTCGCCCATATGGAAGACACCGAACGGGACGTGCATCCCTTCGGCTTCGACGAGCAGTTTCTCGGCGGCCGCGGTGTCGCCCGATTCGAGCGCGGCGCGCGAGGCCTCCATGAGACGAACGACGTGATCGCGGCGCACTTCGCCGCGCCCTTCGATCATCTTGGTCTGCCCGACTTGCGCCGTTAGTGCTCCGGAGACGGCGTTCCAGCGCGCACTCTCAATGGCTTGGGCAGACGATTGCCAACCTAGCCCAACTCCTGCACCGGCCAGGAGGAACAGCAGGGTGGTTTTCAACGCGAACTCCTTTCGCGGATCACGACAGCGCCGTGTCGCTCGAACGTCATGTTCCGTTGTACTTGAACGATGCGCTTTGACGGTTCTGCCCGTCGTGCCGCGCAATACTGGCACCAGCTACGGCCCCGTCGCCGGTCAAGCGACCGACGGCGCCAGGCGACGTAGCGCGGATTTGGATAGGGATTCCTCGTTCCAGCTCGACAGAGCGTAAGAAGAGAGCGGGATAGATACCGACGGCCACCAGCGTGGTCAAGGGCACTTGAACAATTCGCGATATTTTCCGCGGGATTGCCGCGGAAAACGCCTGCCTGCAGAAGGCAAATTACGAAGAGTGGCGAACGCCGGCGATGGCGCGCAGCGAAATCCAGCTCCGCAAGGCTAATTCGAGCTTCGCTCGCTGCGGCGCTAGCCCGCCAGGCTCTGCGCGGCGTGGTGATCGATCGCTTCTTGCAGCGATTCTTCGGGGCTTTTGCGATACGGCTGCCGGTGAAACCAGTAGAGCAGCGACAGCACGGCCCAAGCCGCTAGCGCCGCGACAGTCCAGTGGTAGCTCAGCCCCCGCTCGCCCGCCAGATTGGCTATCCAGCGCAGAGGTGCGAAGCGCTCGTACTCGGCGGCGGTGACCCGGCCCGACAGCACCGCCAGCGAGTTGTGCGTGATGTGATACACGATGCCCGGCCAGAGGCTCCCCGTCTGCACGGCCAGGTATCCGATCAAGATGCCGATGAGCGTGGTGATGACCGATTGCTGGAAGATGGCGTGCGTCAGACCAAAGAAGACGCTCGAGAAAATGATCGCGCGCCACTTGTGCCCCAGGTGCCGGAACCCAGAGAGAATGAAGCCACGAAACGCCAGCTCTTCGCAAATGGCCGGCAGCACGGCGATCACCAGCAGTATCGCCCAGACATTGAACGGGCCCTCGAACATCGACTCCAACCGGGCCGCGACTTCGTCGTTGATCGGATAGAGCTTCAAGACGGCTTGTTGCAATAGATTGGCCAGCGGATGAACGAACAGCGCCAACAGCGCCGCGGCCGGCAGCGCCCAGCGCGGGGCACGCGCCAACAGCAGCGTCTTGCGCGGGCTGCTGGTGAGCATGATCGTCATCAACAGCGCGGGCGTGAGAACCACGACCAACTGCGTGACGACGGCCGTTTTGGCCAGGCCGGCGAAATCGGTCGGCATCGCCAGCGCGAACCCGAGGAAGAACTTGATTACCAGGATCAGCACGCCACAGAGCACGGCCTCGGCCACGCTGGGGGTCGGTTCGCGATCGCGCAGCAGACGCCACAGCCAGACGCGCAAATCAAGGCGCTCGCTCTCGCGGAACAACACGGTCTCGGAATTGAACTGATCGACGGCCCAACGAATCGCAAGCAAGCAGCAGCCGATGGTGACTGCCACGACGGGGGGCACAAACGGCAGCGCGTGAGCGTAGTCCCCTTCGACGAAGCTGCGCAACAGCAGCACAATGCCGGTGACCGGAATCAGGCTGTTGCCGAGTGTCAGCTCCACGCCCGGCGCCATCGGCACAATCACCAGCGGCATCGTGACCAACACCAAGGGCATGAGGTAATACTGCCCCTCTTTGGTGCTGCGAGCGAAGGCCGCCAATGCCAGGCAGAGTCCGCTGAACAGTGCAGAGACGGGGATCAGGGCCACGAGCAGCCAGAGCAACGACGACCAAGGAGGTGGCCCGAACTGCGGTAGTTGACCGGCCACGAATAGCCCGGTGATTCCCAGGCTGATCAGGTTGAGCATGACGGTCGCCATGCTGAAGAGCATGACGGTCAGGAGCTTACCCCAGACGATCTCGGTGCGCGCGGCGGGCGAACTGAGGAGCGTTTCGAGGGTGCCGCGTTCCTTTTCGCCGGCGCACAAATCGATGGCCGGATAGAACGCGCCGGTCAGGGCCCAAATCAACAGCAAGAACGGAAACACCTTGGACCACATGGCGGCCTCGCGGCGGCCAGCCTCGGCGACATCGTGACTGACGACGCGAAAGCACGAGGCGGCCCCGGGGGGCAAGTTGCCGGCGACGAGGTTTCGCTCGCCGATTTGGGATCGCCATTTCGCCAAGACCTCGGCAACACGCGCCCGCGCCAACTGCGATTTTTCCTGGGCGGCGTTGAAATAGAGCTGCGGCGACGGAATCGCCAGCGCCGGCCTGGCTTCGGCCGGTTTGTGCGCGAGGAGCGCTTCGCGGTAATCCTGCAAACGAGGAGCAAAGTCGGGCGGAAAGTAAACAACGACTTGATAGGCGCCCGAGCGAACGAGTTTTTCGGCGGCGGCGGCCACGGCGGTCAAGCTGGGCTCGGTGGCCGGCGCGGTAGCCGGCTCGGTTTCTGGCCCAGTTTCTGGCAGGGTGTCTGGCAGTGTGGACGGCTCGCTTGCAGGGTCGCTCGCGGACTCTTTTTCGGCTGCCGGCGCGGCGTCGGCTTGCGGCGCGCGGTGCTTGTCGTGCGCCGCCGGCTTCGGTTTGGTCTGTCGCTGGGCCTCGACCAAGAGTTGCGCGGCGGTGCCGCGGTGCGCGATCAACAACCGCGCTTCGTCCGGCTCTTCGAACAGGTCCTCGGCAAAGCGGCTGCCGGAGACCAGCGCGGGCTCGGCTTCGTCGGGCAACGGGCCAACGACGAACACGCTCGTCGGGTGTTCGTGCACGAACTGCGCGATTTGCAGGAACGTCATGCCCAGCAGGGGATAGAGCAGGATCGGCAACACGAAGATCATGAACAGTGTGCGGCGGTCGCGCATTTGATCGCGGACTTCGCGCACGAAGATCAGGCGAATGTTCTTCCAGTTCATCCGCGATACTCCTCGAGCAGCACGGCGCTGCGCGGATCGGGCGTGTTGGAGTCGGCCGAGATGAGCTGAAAGAACAGCTCTTCCAAGTCGTGTTGCGCGTGCTGGTCGCGCAGCTCCTCCAAGGTGCCGCAGGCGCGGATGCAGCCGCGGTGCACGATCGCGACGCGATCGCAAAGCTTCTCGGCTTCGCGCATGATGTGCGTCGAAAAGACGATGCACTTGCCCTGATCGCGCAGCTCGGCCACGGTGCGCAAAAGCGCTCGCGACACCAACACGTCGAGACCGGTCGTCGGCTCGTCGAAGATCAAGACCGGCGGATCGTGGACGATCGCGCGGGCGATCGACACCTTCTGCCGCATGCCGGTCGAGAGTTTGGCCCCCAGCACGTTGCGGAAGTCGTTCATCTTCAGGCGGCTGAAGATGGCGTCCATGCGGGCGTCGAGCTTGTCCTCGGGTAGGCCGTAGAGCCGTCCGAAGTAGGCGACCATTTCCCAGGCGGTCATGCGGTCGTAGATGCCGGTGTTGGCCGATAGAAAGCCGATCTGATGGCGCACTTCGGCCGCCTGGGTGACGACGTCGTAGCCATTGATGGAGACGGTGCCGCCGGTGGGGCGCAGCATCGTGCTCAAGATTCTTAGCGCGGTGGTTTTGCCGGCGCCGTTGGGGCCCAGCAAGCCGAAGATCTGGCCCGGCAAGGCATAGAAGCTCACGCGATCCAGCGCGACGAATTTGCCGCGCTCCAGATCGGTGTAGGCCTTGGTGAGCTCGCGGACGTGAATCATTGCCTCGTGCCGTCCGGATCGCTAGGGTTCGCGCGGCCGGGTTGCTGCCACGGCTGACTCGACGGCCGGTTGTTCCGAGAATTCGGACGACCTGGGGCCGCGGCCCCCCACGACGGCGAACCGCCTGGGGCTAACTACCAAACCTACCTTAACACCCGTCGATCCGCGAGGCACCGCGGCCGCTAGTGGCGACTGATAAAGCATTTGCGTCCAGCCGAGGAGGCAAGTCCGCACGGATGTAACGGCGGTAGGGGTCGATGGTGGGAATTGAGGTGGGCGGTAGTCGCGACCGATTCCGTATAGGTTTTGTTGACGCGGGCGGATAGGGCGAGCGACGTGTCATGAACGGTGCCCGGCGATCATTTCGACTTCAAATGCACGACCGCGCGACGCGTCGCGGCGAGCCGCCCTTGCAGGGCCGGGGGTCATCGGCGCCACGATTCCCAGGCCTGACGGCCTAGGCTGGTAGAGTCGGTCTTTCAGGCCGGGGGGAGCCAGGGCGAATGCTGTCGACATAGTCACTGAGTTGTTCCCAACGAATCAAGCCACATCCGGAAATACGAGCGCTGTTGCTCGACCGAGCCAATTTTCTCCAAGTCTGCCTTGCCAAAAATCTCAACTAACTCCTTTGCGGGCCTGCCAAGTTCCATGAGGTAAACCATGCGTGCGCCGCCCATCGAGCGCGACATCCCAGATGGATATGCATCAGTGCGAGATCCGTTACAGAGAATCTGAGCACCGGTTTTCTCGAGCTCCCGACGAAGGGCAATCAGGCACTCGAACAAGTCGCGGCCGCTGAAAACATGCCCGCGAACTAGCTCGTGGTCAAGACGGATGGAGTAAGGCAGGCTGTCGCTATAGCTAAGTTCACAGCTCACCAGCAGGTTGTTCTGGTCGGCGATCAAAACCGATTGTTGTGGCATGGGTTTGCGCTTTCATTCATTCTGCCTCGTGGCCTGAAGGGCCACCGTCTATCAGCCCAGGCCGCAGGCCTGGGTAACGAGGCACACAACCTTCGTCCAGGTTATTGAAATTCCGGCCCTGAAGGGGCCGCTCAAGTTGCCAGGGCACCGGTTTATCCCAAACGAAACGTTCGTCCCACTCGACTTCATAGCGTCGCAACCATTCCCGCAACTCGTCCGCGAATGATTGTTTTGCATGATGCTCTGGCTGACGAACAATGTAGTCGCGCACCGCAGCCAGATTCGACTGGCTCACCGAGAACGCGGCATAGCCGTTTTGCCAATGAAACTCCCCCGGCACGCCACGAGTTCGATTGATCCAGGCCGACGAGCTTGACTTGATCTTATTCACCGCATCGGCGAGCGATATCGTCCGCGCGAGTTGAAACAGAATATGAACATGATCGGCGACGCCGCCCCACAATGAGAGATTGGCAACCGCAACGGTTGGTCGCGCCGCCGAGCACGCTGAAGAGTTCGTCACGCCAGGGATCGGCGAGCGTCGGCTCACGATTCTTCGTGGAAAAGATCAGATGCAAATAGATTTTGGCCAACGATTGAGACATGGTCGATCCAATCGCCTTTGGGAGTCTTGGCGATTGAGATATTATCACACGCCGCTACAAGAAATGAGCGGCCCTGGCAGGGCCGGGGATCATTCGCGCCATGGCACCCAGGCCTGCGGCCTGGGCTGGTAGAGCCGGCCTTTCAGGCCGGAAGACGAATATCGGTGGCGAAGCGCCGGTCGCGAGTTATCGGTGTTCCCCGGCCGTCATGACGTGGTCGATTTGAGCCGGGTCGTTTTAAGAGGCTCACCTGTCGAAGCGCCGATGTATTTGCCGTGGAGCGAACATGCCGGCAAACGACTTGGCCACCCATCCACTCCGCGCGCTTCCACCCTTACGCCGGCGTCGCGGCCGGGGCGGGCGCCGGATCATCCACCAGTTGATACCAGACGTTGCGGCGGCGCGGGGTGTAGCCAAGCTCGCGGATCGCGCCTTGCATTTCGGCCAGTGACAAGTGATGCACCGTGCCAGCGGCCGAAACGACGTTCTCCTCGATCATCAGGCTCCCCATGTCGTTGGCGCCATAGAGAAGCGCTAACTGACCGACCTTCAAGCCCTGCGTGACCCAGCTCGACTGGATGTTCGCGAAATTGTCGAGATAGAGGCGGCTGACTGCCTGCGTCTTCAGGTATTCAAACGCGCCGGCCGGCGCGATGTGCGCCAGCTCGGTATTCTCGGGCTGGAAAGTCCAGCAGATGAAGGCCGTGAACCCGCCCGTCTCGTCCTGCAGTTGACGAAGGCGTTCGAGCGTTTCGATCCGTTCGGCCAGCGTTTCGACATGGCCGAACATCATCGTGGCGGAGCCGCGGCCGCCGATCTCGTGCCAGACGCGGCAGACGTTCAACCAGTCGTCGCTCAATACTTTGCCGCGCGTGATGGCCCGGCGAACGCGATCGACCAGAATCTCGCCGCCACCGCCGGGGAGGCTGCCCAGGCCGGCCGATTTCAAACGCGACAGCACGGTGCGCAGCGGCAGCTTGTTCAGTTTGACGAAGTGATGAATCTCCGGCGGGCTGAATCCGTGGACGTTCACCTGCGGGAACGCGTGCTTGATGTCGCGCAGCAGGTCTTCGTACCACTCGAGTTTGAACTCGGGGTGAAAGCCACCCTGCATCAGGATTTGATCTCCGCCGAGCGCGACGGTTTCGGCGATCTTGTTGAGCAACTCCTGACGATCGAGCACGTAGCCTTCGGGGCTCTTGGGCTTGCGATAGAAGGCGCAGAAGTCGCAGACCGCGGTGCAGATGTTCGTGTAGTTGACGTTGCGGTCGATATTGTAGGTGCGGTAGCTCTCGGGGTGCAGCCGGCGCGTGACGGCGTCGGCCGCGCGGCCCAGCGCGGTGAGGTCGTGCGATTCGAGGAGCGCGAGTCCCTCGTCGGGAGTGATGCGCTCGCCAGCGACCGCTTTGTCAAGAATGGGTGTAATCGGCGAAGGCAAGGTCGACTCCTTGGGGGGCAAGCCCGCGGGCGGCTGCCAGTTCGTAAAAGCGGGCCAGGCCGCGCCGCTCGCGCGGGCCAAACGTGAAGTGCAGGTTGTCGCGCAGGTAGGTCAGGCACTCAGGCTGCGTGAGGCCCAGCGGGGCGGCTTCGCGAGCGGCGATCGCTTCCAGGTTCTGCAGGCCGAGATCGCGGGCGTCCGCCAGGGCGACATCGAGACCCTCGAGATCGACGCCGGCACGCGCTGTCCAGAGGGCGAACACGAAGGGCAACTCGGCCCAACGGCACCACTCGTCGCCTAAATCCCAAACGGACGCGAACGACTCGAGCGGCGAATGGATCGCGCGGTCGCCGATCAAGAGCACGGCGTCGGCGTTGGTCTCGGCGAGCGAGTCACCGATCGGCAGCGGCGCGAGCGCCGGCCGAATGCCGAACCGCTCGTGGAGCAGAATCTGCACGAGCGCGGCGCTGGTCCGCGAACCTTCGTCGAGCGCCAGCGTGCGAATCGACTCGGGGGCGACGCGGCTGAACAGCTTGACGCTCAGCACTGGGCCCGTGCAGGCGATGCAAGCATCGGAAATGATCGAGTAGGTCGGATCTTGAAAGCTCTCGATCGAGGGGATGAGGGCGACATCCAAGTCGCCGGCGGCCAGACGCGTCGCCAGGCGGCTGGGCAAATCGAGCACCAGGTCGACCTGCGTCGCCCGCTCGGCCAAACCAAAGATGAGGGGCTTGGTGTTGAGGTAGTTGACCGCGCCTACGCGGATTCTTCTGACGGCGCTCATCCTGAAGTTCGCTCCTCGGCTTCCGGCGGGGCAGACGGGCTCGAGGCGAACCATTTCTGCGCGAAGTGGGCGACGGAAGTCGTCTGGTAGGTTGCGTTTGATTATAGAAAACTGCCCCCGGCCAGCAACGGGGCAATTTGGGCCTCGTTGCTACCAAAGGAACCGCAGCAGCGGGCGGTCTCTTAACTGATTGGCGCGGGTGGCCCTACTGCTCGCAGTCGGGTGGCGCAGCCACAAGAATCTATACATGCCGCGAGGCCCGCATCAGCCGCGTCAACTTCCGAAGGCTTCTTGTCGCTGCGCGACCCAGCCGACAAGCGGCTGGGCCACCCGACAAGCAGCCGGTTCAGAATTCCAGCTCGTCGAACGCCCGGAAGCCCATCCGCAGCGGGAGGATGGTCGCCAGCGCTCCAATCAGCACGCTGGCGGCGGCTCCCAAT
>Ga0163152_10009651_pt1 | contig 10018 bp, 10 predicted proteins | sample OliLakLV19MP8IB2_FD_148635 | JGI IMG/M metagenome (GOLD analysis project Ga0163152, IMG submission 148635) | Freshwater microbial mat bacterial communities from Lake Vanda, McMurdo Dry Valleys, Antarctica - Oligotrophic Lake LV.19.MP8.IB-2 | ecosystem: Environmental > Aquatic > Freshwater >...
AGCAGCGACAATAGTTGGTGGGAGACCGCCCGCAAAGATAGCCCAGCGCCAGGTTTATATTAGCCCCCGAGTTCATAGCTCGGGGGCTTTTGTTTGCTGCGTTTTGTTCGCTGTGATCGTAAGAGGGGAGGGGCTGGTCCCCTCCCGTTGCAAGAGGGCCCGCGCTCAGGTACAGCATCTCGGCACTGCTCCGCAGTGCACGATCTGCAGGATAATTCCCCTCCGTGCATAAGAGCGGAGGGGTTTTTATTTGGTGCGACATTAGTCCATTGATTGCCGTCGCCGAATCGTTATCCTGGTTGACATCAAATGCGCGCAAGCACAACGTGGGACTCCGCACCAACAGTTGCTATGCGTTTTTTCGTTTTCTGAAGATCAGCCATCCGATGAAGCCGATAATTAACACGGGTGCGAGCAGCTTGCCAATAAGTTGTCCTGACTTGTAGCCCTCGGCGGCATAGTCGTGCTCTGGCTGTGGATGCACTTTGGAGGCTATGGACGGGTCTATCTTAAATGAGCGCAGAAATCTTTGTGCATCAGCGCGATCACTTGCCTCAGTCGCCATCAGCGTGTACAGCGTATCGTGATTCTTCGAGACGGCCAGCAGCCAGGTCTGCGGATGCCCGTTTGACGAAGAGGATAGCTGCCGCCCTTCCCAGCCATTTCCGTTCATGCTAGAAACGTTGTCGGCAAACGACGTTCCTTTTGCGCCCTTCTTGAATCCGATCACTAAGTCGTCCAGCGATTTATCGTTAAACCCTTCTTTATCTGGAAGACTCAGGTTCTCCGTTTGATACATCACCACATACTTCGATCCATTTTTTTTTGCTGAAGTGAAGTAGGTCATGCCCTCTGCTTTTCTCGTTATCACCGCGCCCGGCACCATAACAGAAAAGTCTTTTTGTGGTGGCGAAAATGTATGCCAGTTATCTTTTCCATGGGCTACTGAGCAGCTCATAGCTGCCAAAGCAAATACCGAAACAGCTACTCCAAACCTGTGCACTTTATTTTCACCTTTATCAAATTCTGCCATTACTCCACTCTCATCGTCATTTCTATTTTTACCCGCCCACCCGGGTTTATAGTTCCCCCGAGTTTACCGCTTGAGAGTTTTTGTTTTAAGCGCCGGAACTCTGTTGTTTATGGCAAGCTCTTGGCGGAAATGGGAAACGCCTTGGAATTTATCCTTCCAGACCAGACCCTGCTACTATGTCGAATGTGGTAAATGGAAAATGTGTGGCACCATGTTTGAATTCAAGGTCTTGCGTATTCCATTTCTCTTCCTCGTGATAATCATTTCAATACCGCTTGTTTTTGCTGCTGCGCTGCCCTTGAAGCAAACTTCTTCCTGGTCCTCACCGTTTATGCGTGAGATTGTGACTGGCAGTTTTACCACCGCCCCTGAGGAAATGTTAGTTGTCACCAAAGGCTACGAGCCTGATGGGGACGAAGCCTCTTGCGAAACGTTGGTTGTCGTTAAAGGTCACGAGTCTGATGGGCACAAAGCCGCGGAAGATTCGGAGGCGGAGCTCAAAGCACTTCGAACTCAAGACGAAGGCAACCCCCGTCGAGCTGATCCTACTGTTCAAATGCTGAACGTTGCATCAGGCAAGACGGAAACGATCGATTTCGGTTGGAATCCGGTCGCCAATAATTCGCGAAGCATGGTGTATTACGCACATCAGAAAAAACCTATCAGTGGTTTGCGTGTTCTTGCCGATACTCAAAAAGGAAATCAGATCAAGCGATGGGATCGCGCAACTAAAGCAATTCGCACTTTGGCAACGCCGATGGTGGGATATTACGATGACCCTCTGCTGAGCCCTGACGGCAGACTGCTCGCCTACTCTAAGAATGATGCTACTAATGGAGCATGGGGCGGACAAGTTGGCATCGGCGTGATTGATCTAGCTACCTTGAAAGAAGTTGCGTCGTTAAATCCAAGGAAGCACCACGGCCTATTCGATCTTGTAAGTGACATGTTTTGGACAAAAGAGAACAAACTGTATGCTATTCGCCACGTGCCAAATAGTGGCGGCACCTATGTGGCTGATGAATACACTAAGAAAGTGATCAACGTCTTCAAACCTGGGGCGAAACCTGATCCTACGATCGCTAGGTCGTTGTTCTCGAAAGATAAATTGAACGCGTCCCTCGAAGAGGATATGAGAACCGTTGTAATCAGCCCCAACCAATTGTATGCCGCAGCAGTCACTAACGAAGACCAGATCAGGTTCACGCAAGTTAAATCCCGGCAGACTAAATTTCTGACGGTCGGTGACACTCCGCGTAGCGCATTTTGGTCGGCAGATTCAAAACACTGCCAGGTAATCACCAGCATTTATAAACAAGGACAATTCCATCACGACGAATTGCGTTTGTTCACTTTCAGCACTGCCAAGTAACTTTCCGGATAACTTCTGGCTGGGCCATGTTATCTACGCACTTTGTGTGTCCATTTTTCGAATTCTGCATACTGCAGGGAAGGTGGTGCCTTACAGTCATGTTCCTGTTCCGGGTGTCTTGATTACTTACGATTCCAATATCCGATTCTATAGAGATTTTCCACCCGGAGTTAATGTAATACAATAGATTTGCTGGAGATTTAGCCTGCAGCACGTGCCTCTCTGAGGATACCTGTTCTGCGTATAGTCGCTTCAGCTTCGAACTGTTAATTCGACTCAACACCAATGCTGTCTGCGGAGGACCGGGTAAGACCCAAAAGATCAACGGCCCTGCGGACACGCCTCCGGTGGAAACGCCGCGCGTGCTCCCCGCCGATGATTTTGGTCCTCTGCAGATGGCATTTTTATTCCAGGGTTTGCCATGCGAAATAATGATCGTCTCTTTGAATTCTTAGGTCTGCTCCTACTGCTGTTCTTGGCGTGGCTGCTGATATTTGGGTTCATCAAGTTGATTCGATCGCTGTTCGGCTTCGTCACCGTCTATAGCTTCCAGCGCGGGCTCCTCTATAGATCTGGCAAACTCGTGCGCACTTTGGAGCCTGGGCGTTACTTCGTCAATAAGATCACAGAATCGGTGGAGTTGGTAGATATCCGCGAGACTGTGGCTAATGTGGTGAATCAGGAAATCGTTTGCGCAGATAACCTGGCGCTGCGATTATCGTCGTCGGTTGTTTATCACGTCAGCGATCCAGTGATGATGAACGAAAAAGCTAGGAATTTTCTAGAAGTATTGCATCTCGAGATACAGCTGGCCATGCGGCAACTGGTATCCGGGCTTAAGGTGGAAGAAGTACTCCAACGCCGAAACGAGCTGTCCACGGAGTTTCTATCAATCATCAAGGCAAGTGCGTCTACACTTGGGCTGACTGTCGATAAGGGTGGCATTCGCGATATCACTTTCCCCGGAGAAGTGAAGAAAATCTTTGCCCAGGTCGCGCAAGCTGAAAAAGCAGGACAAGCTGCGCTGGCTAAGTCGCGCGGCGAGGTCGCTTCATTGCGGGCTTTGGCGAACGCCGCCCGGATGATGGACAGCAATCCTCATCTAGTCACATTGCGCACGTTGCAAGCAGTTTCTGAGCTATCCGCCGGTACCGGCAATACTGTAGTGTTTGGATTGCCACCGCAGATGGTGCCATTGCATTTGCCGGGTAAGTCCGGCCCGACTGCGTCATCATCGCCGAAAGATGCCGAGGCTGAAAGCGAGTAACGCTGCTGGCTGTTTTCGTCCGCCAGTGGTCGTTCAACACCCGGCGTCCTGAGGCCTTACACGAAAATATCATCTGTGAATTGCGACTTCTTCACTAGTCGCTCACACAATAACAATAAGCTGAGAATGATGTCATACCCCAATGGCATCATTTACCACCGAACACTGCCAATGTTCGCCTTGCGTAAGCAAGTCGCGGCGTGCGCAGTTGCTGAACTAGGAAGGCTGACCGATCGTAGTTATCTCTGATAACTACGGCGTGGCGGACTAAATCAACTTACTAACCAGGAATTCCAGGCACGTCTCCGAAAGAGAGGAATCGAATTAATGACTGTAGTATCAGATCACAATGGCTGCAAGCCGCAAGCGCCAACCGAGAACACTGACAGCCCCAGCGGCTATGATTCACCGCTGAGAAGTTTCGTCGGAAGCCTGATTGATGACGCAAAAAGTGGCGACATTTTTCGCATATTCGAAGAGATGGCTCCCCAGGGTGGTTTGCCCGATGGGTTCAACTTTAAGTTGGAGATCACTGGAATGCCCTTTTCAGGTAACGGACAATCTGAGACTGGCGACAATCAAGATCTGCCAGGGGGATTTTCCTTGAAGTTGGAGTTTGGTGGATCGCCGTCTTCGGGCCACGAAGGATCTGGGTTCGGGGACAACCGGATTAACACGCAACAAGCATCTTACGAAGGTGGCGCAAATCCCTACGACCAGTTCGGTAACTCAAATCCCTACGATCAGGTTCGCCAAGAAAATTCCTCGGATCAGTTTGGCAGCACAAATCCCTTAGATCAGTTACGCAACGTAGTTGAAATTTTCGGAGGCGGTGACCTTCGTCTTCCGAATGAGCTGCCCGGCAACGCGCTTTCCTATTTGCTAGAAAACCATCCCTTATCGCGTCACCTGGATCCCAGTAACGCAGGGAACGGTCCGCAAGAATTCGTTGGAAGGTCACTCAGTGTACTCAATGAAGGACACAACGCAATTAAGGATGGAGCTACGGATCTGCTAAAAGATTTGCGGAGCGGAGACCCATTCAAGCTAATTAAGAATCAACACAAGCATGCATTGGACTTTGTTAAAGCACCATTCAAACTTCTCGGTGGACTGTTCGATTAGGTAGGACAAAACTGATCGGACGAGAATTAGAATCTAGTCGATCAGATTGCCTTAGCTAAAGTCAGGGTTGCAGCTTCTAGTTGAGTATTGGCGCAGGATTCATGTGCGAGACATTGTTGGTTCGGGTTAAAAACCCCATTGCCGTGAAAATGCAAAGGCGCACCATATACAGTGGCACGCCTCTGCTTGACTCAACTTGGGCACAGCGAGCTACCAAATTTGTTTATCGTTTAGCTCTCTGGTGATCTGGCCATTTAGTCTATCCAACTGTGTCAACAGCCGGCGTTCTTCCTGTTGGGTCAGACGACCACCGGAAATGCGCAACTGACGTTCCAAGTCAGAAGTACGAACTTCCATTTGGCGTAAACGTGCAGCTTCTGAGCGAGTCAGGCGCCCTGAAGAAATTCCGGTTTCGATTCTTTGACGCAGCAGTGAACTGTATCCGCGAACCTGGCTGCTTCTTCGGTAACGACCGTAGGCATTTCCGCGTCCACGATTGTTTGCAGTCCAACGCGCCGAGTGCGATTGGATCAGTGTGTCCAAGGCGGCCAGTGCGTCGGTTAGTTGTTTTTCTTCGCTATAGCTCAGGCGACCATCAGAAAGGAAATTGACTTCGTTCGTGTGAATCTTTTGAAACTCTGCGCGAAGAGTATGCACATCGTTCAAGCTTAAGCTACCGTTAGCCAGTCCGGTACTAATTTTGCTGTCGAGTTCGGCCTGTCTGGTATCGATAATTGCCTTGATCGCTACTTGATTTGCAGCGGCCGCTTCGTCTGAGCGTCTTCCGCCGTAGCGTCCAAGCATGTCACGATAATAGCCGCTGCCAGATGGGCGAACCGTCGCAGCGAAGCCAGTTACGGCTGTATTTGTCAGGTAAGTTTGCAATTTTCTCGAAGTGTTGGTCAATTCATCGACAATGCTTTGAATTTCGTTAGGAGCCAGTGTGCCATCTGCAAGGTAGGTACCTTCGAGGAAGGCAACATTGTTTAGTTGCGAGCGAAGCTCTTGCTCTTCCGAGGCGGTCAACTGACCCGAGGCAGCGCCAGCCTCGATTTCTTGCTCGACTTGACCTTGTCGATTATTGATAGTGGTCTTGATGTCCGCTTGACTGTCAACACTGACACCGGGATATCTATTGCCCAAGTAGTTGCGCAGCAGGGAATCAAAATCGAGCGCGTAAGATGGGCTTCCCATCGCGAGAAAGCTCAACGCCGCAGACAACGCTAAAGAATTTCGTTTGCCAAGCATAAGTATGGATTCACTCCGATGTTAGGAATTGTGGATTGTCCCTTGAACAAAGCAGTTATTGCTAATGCTGCGACAGGGTACCGCCAAAGCTTATCACTTTTGCGCTTAATAGATATTGTCAGAGCGAAAGCAGATGTCTTATGGAGATTGGTGGTGCTTGTCGCTGTCTGATGCAGATGGACTGCAGCGTTGTCTAACGGAGGCAGCAAAGGATTCACTTTGCAACGTCAAGTTCGGTGCCAACTCTTGTCTTGATGGTTATTTTGATGGCCTCAAAAACTAGCACCAGGAAGCCAAGATCAATGGAGAAATCCGCCAGATTGAATATGCAAGAACTGAACCATTGCAGATAAATGAAGTCCGTCACTCCACTGTGAACAACGCGTTCGGACCAATTTCCCAGCGCTCCACCCATCAACAACCCTAAGCCCAGTTGTTGAAGGACAGGGATCGACTTTCCTGCCTTTATTTGAAGCCGCATCCAAAGCGCCATAATGAAAACCATTGTGGCCGGCATGGTCAGGCAAAACTCCATAAACTGGCTCGGGATGCCAAATGAGCCGCCCGGATTTGTGCCAAGAAATAAATACAAAAAGTTCGGAATCAGCTGGACTGGGTGATTGACTAGATCTTGCAAGGCCCAATACTTCGTACCGGCATCAATCGCCCAGACGATTCCGGCCAAAGACATAATTCTTCCGGCAATCTTGTATTTTTCCTTGCTAGTGAGGTCTGACACTGCGATTGACAATTCCGAGGATGCCACAAAAGCATTACACATCTCCTTAGAGATCAGCAATACCTGTGGAGGCATTAAGCTGCTCCTTGGCGAGTGGTGTGAGTGCCGCTATTCAGGTGGACGATATGGCTGCAATATTCTGGTAAGGGTTACCCGGTTGCAGTTGGTGGTGCCACCAAATATGGTGAAGGCCTTCATACGTTGTTCTTTTGGATTGACACATTGTTGAAACGTAGCTGAAGCGTCGCTGAAAGGTGTTGGCAATTATCATCCTCACACTGCGATGGAGATAGCTATGCTGAATTACTTGGCTGACCTCGATCTGGAGGTGACATATTTACTAGTTTCTTCTGGCTTTTTGAAGCCGCACGAATTGGACAAAGCGCTGGCTTGCAAGCGGGACGGTGGAGGACCGTTGACGGACATTTTGTTGGAGAATGGTTGTGTCGATGGAAATGTTTTGCGCGCCGCATACGGCGTGTTGGAGCACATCTACCAGTCGCGTTTACCGCGCGAGTCTGCTCGGGCGGCTCTATACATGGTTGGCAATTGCCGCATGTCCGTTCATGAAGCATTTACTAAACTTGGCTTTCAGTCTAACGCCAACCCTTGGTTAAACCAGCTTACTTTGCTTGCAGAAAGCAAAAAATGGGATGAAGCAAGCTAGAATTCATACGGCATGGACGTAGGCCGGATGAACGAGAGCAACCAACCCAATTTTCATTTGATTCTGCCTGTTGGTACGCAGGTCGTAACTCTTGTTGAGGTTCGTTCCAAGAACGGTTCAGCCATCCGTCGGAGTGGATCTGTCGGAAAGATTACAAAGTCCCCGACAGACAATCAGCACGCGTACGTCGTCCAATTTCCAGATGGCGACGAGGCTCGGCTGCATCGGCAGGAGCTAGCCATCCGCAAGCACATGCAGCAAGTAACGTTCGACCGACCTGATGCGGCGCTGGATGATAGTCAGCTGGACGCATTCATAATATATCGCTGCATCGTTGGTAGTCGCGCTTATGGGCTGGAAGTGGAAGCGTCCGATGTAGATTATCGCGGCATTTTTCTACCGCCGGCGGATCTGCACTGGTCACTATATGGTGTGCCGGAACAAATTGAACATACCGAATCTGAAGAATGCTACTGGGAATTGCAGAAGTTTATGGTCTTGGCTTTGAAAGCCAATCCAAATGTTCTGGAGTGTCTATACACTCCATTGGTTGAGCACGCCAATCCGATTGCGCAAGAACTTCTAGAGAATCGCGGGCGCTTTCTTTCTAAGCTTGTTTACCAAACATACAATGGCTATGTAATGTCTCAGTTCCGCAAACTGGAGCAGGATCTGCGGACCCGCGGCGAGCTCAAGTGGAAGCACGTGATGCATCTTGTTCGTTTGCTTTTGTCCGGGGTAACTGTCCTGGAAGAGCAGTTTGTCCCGGTTCGCGTCGGCGAACACAGAGATAGGCTGATGGCGATTCGGAACGGCGAAGTTACTTGGGACGATGTGAATGTGTGGCGGCTGGATTTGCATAAACGTTTTGATCAGGCGTGTGCGGACACGTCGTTGCCGGAACGACCAGACTACGAATGGGCAAACGATTTCCTCGTTAAAGCTAGAAGGTCGGTGGTGGCCGAATGAATTTCCAAGCTTTGTTGAAGGAAGTGGCCGCGCGCCATAAGCATCCCTTGCTGTTTGCCACTGTCAGTGGTGCTCACTTGTACGGGTTTCCTTCCCCTGATTCTGACTATGATTTGCGCGGAGTCCATGTATTGTCGGTTCCTCATGTTGTGGGCTTCGACATTCACGATGAAACTCTTGAGTATTCTGGAATCGAGCTGGGCATTGAATTAGATCTGGTAACTCACGACGTCAAGAAATTTTTCTCTTTGATGCTCAAGAGAAATGGATATGTGCTGGAACAACTCTTTTCCCCGCTAGTTGTTCAGACGTCGGCCGAGCACGAAGAGCTTAAGTCCATCGCTAGCGGCTGTATCACATCTCACCACAGCTACCACTACCGCGGGTTTGCCGAGACCCAGTGGAAGTTGTTTAGCAAAGAAGAGCGCCCCCGAGTTAAGCCCTTGCTATACGTATACAGAGTTTTGCTTACCGGAATCCATTTGATGAGGACTGGCATAGTAGAAGCGAATCTGGTGCGATTGAACGAAGAGGCCAAGCTTTCGCATATCGATGATCTGATAGCGCAGAAAATCCACTCGCGTGAACAGCAAACGATATCCGATGTTGCACTTGCGTTTCACAGATCTGAGTACGTGCGATTAGTGGCGATCTTGGAAGATGCTGCCAGAAAGTCCGATCTACCCGAGCGTCCATCCAGCCGTCCAGCGCTGGATGAGCTATTGCGTCGCGTGCGGCTGAAGTATCCAAGTTGATGACTCCCCCAGATTTTCGCGCCAGATTCGACTCTATGCCCAGTAAGTAACATCGCGATGCGGATGCAGTGCTATTGGCACTGCATTCGCTTGGGTTGGCGCGGTAAGTAGCAAGCGATTCACAAGTGTCTCACAGGACTCTCACTTTGATTTGCAAATATTTCCTCAAAAGCCGGGTCCGCCTTGGAGTAACCGGGACCTTTCCAGATTTCGGCCCGAGCCTATTAATGTCGCAACAATTACCACTAAGTGCCTACCAGGAGAAACTCATCATGCCACCAGTTGAAATGTTTAGCAGGCCCGAATCGGGCAGAGAAAATGCCGATCGGAAACTAGTGAGCCGAGATAATGTCACCGACAAAAAAAATGAAAATGATTACCGGGAGGCTCGCGATGCATTTATAAAAACCTTTGAGGCGCTTGTCCGGGAGCACGAGAAGTTGTCCCCTGAGCAGCGCAAGCAAATTCTGGATGTGCAGATTAAAGCATCGCTCAAAACCGATCAAATCGAGCGAGCTTTCGTGCTTGATGAATCTCGTAAAATTGCACCCAAGTTTTTTGCCGAATTAGACCGTCTGCAAAATCTGCGACGACTCTATCCAAACATGGCTAATCTGGAACGGGGCGTCGACGGTATGAGGGAGCCTTCGGTTCCGCAATCAGGCATGTTGCGCACGATATTCCCAAACGTGCAGGAGCGAACCGGACTTAACAGTGGAAAACAAATAAGTGAAGCCATTAGTGGCATCGTCAAAGACTGGATGGATCCTCAGCTAGAGCGTCTGGTATCACCAACTGAGGCCTTGCAAATTAGATGGAAAGACAGCAACCAGAAACGAACCG
>Ga0163152_10009652_pt1 | contig 10016 bp, 10 predicted proteins | sample OliLakLV19MP8IB2_FD_148635 | JGI IMG/M metagenome (GOLD analysis project Ga0163152, IMG submission 148635) | Freshwater microbial mat bacterial communities from Lake Vanda, McMurdo Dry Valleys, Antarctica - Oligotrophic Lake LV.19.MP8.IB-2 | ecosystem: Environmental > Aquatic > Freshwater >...
GGACAGACCAGCCTTGACGGAGAAGGTCAACGGCCTGCATACGCAGGCGAGGCATCTTGGGATTGCTTGTGTAAGCCATAGTTGGAAACAATAGAGGTGTTTCCAAGGTACTGGCCCATTACGGTGTTGTTGCTTATTTATCAAATTTGTTGTATAATATAAATATAACTAAACAAACTTATGAACACAACTTCACCAAATTGGCAGCCATATACTCAGGTGCATCTCAAAGGAAACATCGGCTATGTTAATTTTAGTGAAAGAAAAGGAGAGAGCGAATGGCAAGCGGATATCGCTGGGAAAAATGCGAACCCAGCACTTTCAAATGTGGTCCCACTTTGTACCAAAGCAATTCTTCAGCAAGCACCGAAGGCGCCTCTGCACCAGGATATTCGCATCGCAGAATTCGAGGGATTGCCAGAAGGAGCATTGTCTCTTGAACCAAAAGATAAAGCTGATCAGGTTCGAATTATGAATACAGGTCGTTTCTGTAGGGCTCTGGAGCATCAAATCAAGCAAGAGTTATCAAAACATGACATGACATGTGAAGGGGAAAATCCGGATATATCCATATTCGTTCAACCTGAACTGTCAGATAGAAACACAGTTGCAGTCATCCATATGAAGAAGCTGCGTGAAACGCAAACAGCTGAGAGAAATGTCCACGGCATGATTTCTACCTTTCGGCCCGAATATCAAAGAACGCTCAGCGCTTAGCCAATCATTTCGGAAAAATTGAAGGAAAGGACGTAAAATTTTTTAATCCACCAGTCCCACCTTCACCAGCCACAATCTCCCAAGCGCCCACAGATATTTCGTGCCGCGCTTGAATATTTGCGAGAGCGATGTTCCTGTCTTTGATTCCCCTGCCTTGCGCGGTACACAGACGTAGGGAATTTCCACAAAGGAGTATCCTTTTTTAATCGCACGAACCATGAGGTCCATGAAGTATTCGCCGTAGTCGCCGCGCAGCGAGATCGTATTCAGTACCTCCCGTCGTATTGCGATGAAGCCGCTCGTGTAGTCATAGAAGCGGCTATAGAGCAACGCTCGCGTGAGCCAATTGAGACCGGAACTGAGCGCGATGACGAGAGCGGATTCCTGCTTCATTTCACCGCCTTCCAGCTGTTTCGCTTGGCCGCCCGCAATAAAGCGTGAACCGACGGCGATCATGGAGCCTTCCTCGATCTTTTTAAGCAGAGCGGGGATTTTCTCGGGCGGCATGGAGAAATCACAGTCCATCCAGAAGACGACGTCGCCTTTGGCCAATTCAATGCCGCGACGAAGACTCTTTGTGAGACCACGGTCCGTAAGACGAGTTTCAAGACGGAGATAGAGCGCGAGATTCTCCTCAAGATAAGCCTGCACCGCCTGCGAAGTTCCGTCCGGCGAATTATCATCGACGACGATGATTTCGTGGGGTTGCGTGATTGCCGCATGAATCGCTTCGATCAACGGCACGATATTCTCGCGCTCGTTATAGGTCGGTAAAATCACGGAAACCAATCCGATCTTATACGCCGATGATGTCGCAGATGGATTGGCAGACATACTCGATTTGCTCTTGGGTAAGCGCAAGGCCGGAAGGAAGATAGAGTCCCCTCTTTTCCAAATCTTCGGCGACGGGGAAGTGCTCGGAAGGATCGACATACTGTTTTACGAGTGGCATGGAAGCCGCCGAGTAAAAGAAATCACGCGTGTCGATGCCAACATCGGTAAGCGCACTTCTGAGTTCATTCTTAGAGAGCGCGCAGGAATCTTCCACGATCACGGCGTACATCCAATGCACGTTTTCTGCATAGTCTTTGGTGATCGGCAATCGCAAGCCTTTCACGTCTTTCAATCGCTTTCCGTACTCTGCCGCCATCCAGCGCTTCTTTTCCAGAAACGTTTTGATGCTACGCAGCTGTCCCACTCCCACCGCGGCTTGCAAGTTCGTCATGCGAAAGTTATAGCCGAGTTCCTCATGCCAAAAGCGACGCTTGGGCGAATGCGCGAGATCCTTGAGCGTACGACAGCGAGCAGCGAGCACGGTATCATCGGTCACAACCATTCCGCCTTCACCCGTCGTGATGATTTTATTGCCATAAAAACTGAACGCATTGATACGGCCCATCGATCCGCACATACGACCCTTGTATGTCGCGCCATGTGCCTCAGCGGCATCTTCCAAGACAACGATGTCGTGGGCTTTTGCGATCTGAAGCACCTGGTCCATGTCCACGCTATGGCCGTAAATATGCACCGGCATGATCGCCTTGGTGTGCTTTGTGATCTTCTTTTCCAAAAGCGACACATCCATATTGAACGTGTCCGGTTCGCTATCGATGAAGACCGGCTTCGCGCCGACATACAAAATGGCATCGACGGAAGCGATCATGGTGAATGCCGGGACAATCACCTCATCGCCAGGACCGATCCCGAGCGCAAGCAGCGAGAGATGCAGCGCAGTCGTGCCGCTGGTCGTAGTGATGGCGTGCTTCACGCCCAGGAACTGCGCAAACTCTTGCTCGAATGTTTCGATGTACTGTCCAGCCGAAGAAATCCATCCAGTTTCCAGCGCGTCCAAGACGAGCTTTTTAGACTCATCGGTGATGACCGGCTCATTGACGGGTACTTTCATGATTGAGACGGGAACGCTTTGGCAGCGGCATCGCCTGGATACGGCCCCTGTTTTACTTCAATCAAACGCGTAGGTTCCAACATCTGGACCGAATGCCCGCCGCGCAGAAACACCAAGAAATCACCCGCACTCAGCTCGGCCATACCCAGCTCCTTCCACTCTTCATCAAACACCGCGACACGGATTTTTCCTTCCTGCACAAACAGAAATTCCGTCATGCGATGTATCTCATGGTCGCGCGGTGGATGCATATGCGGCTTGACCGCATAGCCTGCTGCACGCTCCAAGAGACCGACTTGGAATTCATCGGTTGAGTCCGTAACAAAGTTGGCACCGTTCACCGGCACGCGCCCGTGCACGAAAATGGCATAGGTATCCGGGCCTTTGGTCAGTCGCGTGACGCCAGGTTCCATCGGGAAAACGGTACCAGATGCGGCGCGGCGATGCGATGGCAAGCGACCTTTTAGGCGATAGCCTTGAGGATTCGCCGCATACGCTCTATCCAAGAATACTGCTTAACCAGCTCCAGGCCTGCTTTGGCTCGTTTCTGAGCTTCCACACGATGTTCTGCAATATCAGCGATGGCTTCGGCCAAAGCAGCCGGATCTCCAGGGCGGCAGAGCCGAACGGTTGTTGCGTCGACAACGCCTTTAAGCGGTGGCAGATCAGCACAAACAATGGGGCGGCCCGAGGCTAGGTACTCAAATAATTTCAGAGGAGACGTATCGCGCAGGAAATAGGGATGTGAAGATGCGGGAGCGGGATAGACAAGAATATCGCAGGCGGCAAGCGCAGCGGGAACTTCTGCGGATGAAATATGACCGTCCAAGCGAATATCCTCGTCCATCAATCCTCGAGCACGAGCATGTTCCATATAGATCTCGATCCACTGATCTGATCCGCCGACCATCCAGCCAAAGAATGAAACGTGCTTTCGATCTTTGAGCAACGCGAGCGCATCGATACTTTCTCGTACTCCCTTTTCCAGAACTTCACGCGTCACAAACGAGCCAACGTATCCGACGATGATCCGATCGGACGGGAGAGATTGCTTCTTTTTAGCAGCCGTCGCTTCGGGATGATGACTGAAGCGCTCCAAATCCACTCCGTCTCCTTCCGTGATTACTTTTTGCGGATTGGCGCCCCAGGAAATCAACTCATCACGCATGGGCTTCGTCAGACAGACGACAAGCACACATCGATTACAGTGCTGCACGAAGCGCTTCTTGCCATGCTCCGGCAACGTATGCAATTCGAGTACAACCGGCTGGCCGGTCTCCAGCAATGCGGAAGCCAGATGCGGCGAGCGCACATATAAAAGATCAAAATGATGATTTTTAAGATAGGTCTTCAGAGCCTTCGCATAAAAATGCATCGAGACGACAAAGCCAAGAACTCCCGGAACCAAGCGAGATTGGAACGGATCGAAGTGCTCCAGCTGCTCGATCGAAAAATTTTTCTTCAGGCCGTAGAAATCGAATGCCTTGGATGCATCTGCTCCGCGCATTGTCGGCGTCAGTAACTTTACCGCATGGCCCAGCTCAGCCATCGCCGCACAAACTTGGGCGGTCTGCAGGCCATGGGCCTTTTCCGTCGGGAAGCGCGAATGATTGATGTAGGCGATGCGCATACGGAGAGCATAGCGCAGGATGGACGCGAAAAAAGCTTCGCATTCAGGTATTCTCATGGTGATCCATGTCTTCGACCATCCTCGCTTTCGGCTATCATGACCGCGCCTCACCGCGGCATACCAGTGTTTGCGCCTCACTGACGCGCGAAGGCGGCAGAATCATCGAATGCCATACGGAGGCACGCGGCTTCATTGGGAAGTGCGGCGAACTGCTGCGCAAGTATCTCCATCTCTCTGCCGATGCAGACACCGTACTCGTCCCCTTTCCAGGTCATTACCTAGTCCCAATCGCCTGGCTGCTCACGCGCTATCCTCGCAAACGCCTGATCTTTGACGCGTTTTTATCTCTCCATGATACGAATGTTTCCGACAGAGGAACAGTCAGCTCTTGGCATCCGCGCGCATGGTTTTTGTATGGTGTGGATTTTATCAGTTGTCATCTGGCCGATGAAGTGGTGATCGATACGGAAGCGCATCGCCAATTTTTTATCGACACTTTTCGTCTGCGTCCGGAAAAAATCCGCGTGATCTATTTGGAATCTTTGCCAGAAGTCTTCACGCCGGTCCCCGAACGCAAACGCAAAAAAGAAGAGGCGTTCCGCATCTTCTTCTACGGAACGTACATTCCTCTGCAGGGTATCGAACATATTCTTGGTGCTGCAAAGATTCTCCAGGATAGAGGAGAGCATGTCCTCTTCACATTCGTTGGCGGCGGCCAAACGCTGAGTCAGATGAAAAATTATGCGGAGGATCTGGAGCTCCGTCATGTCATCTTTCTGCCCTCAGTTCCGTTGAAACAACTTCCTGCCTTCTTCAAAGAAACTGATTTGTGCCTGGGAATCTTTGGTACATCAGCTAAAGCCAGTCGCGTCATTCCGCATAAAGTCTACGATGCTGTGGCGAGCGGCGTTCCTGTTCTCACGGCTGATTCTCCGGCTATCAGGGAACGCTTCGCCAATAATCCACTGGTGATTCTCTGTCCGCCAGGTGACCCGAATGCCATTGCTGATGCAATCTTGGACCAAATTGCGTCTTCCTCTCCTCATCATGCAAACACCGCAATTTGATGTGCACGCCGCAAATGAGGAGCGCCACTGGTGGTTCCTCGGACGCCGCCACATCGTGGCAACGTTACTGCAGAGACTCGTGCCGCCGTCACAAGAAAAATTAATCCTCGATGTCGGGTCAGGGACGGGAGGAATGACCGCTTTTCTCTCGAAGAAATACACCTGCATCGGCATCGATCCCTCTAAAGACGGCATCGCCTATGCGCGCAAACGATTCCCACAATGCACTTTTGTGCAGGGAGTAGCTCCCAAAGATGTCGACCACACCTACCGTCTCGCCGATGCGGTGTTGCTCCTGGAAGTACTGGAACATATTGAGCATGACGCAGCCTTCGTTCATCAGTTGATCACGCCGCTGAAAAAAGGAGCGTATCTCTTCATCATGGCACCCGCTGACATGTCGCTCTGGAGCCCGCACGATATCGGCTTTGAGCACTTCCGACGCTATGACTTGGCAGGATTCCGTCATCTCTGGGAAGGACAGCCCGTAGAAGAGATGCTCGTATCGCATAGTAATGCGCGCCTGTATTTGCTCGCCAAGCTGATGCGAACATTGAGCAGGTTGCGAGGCAAGTCCTGGGGCCCGGGAGACACGGACATTTCGATGCCGTCTAAACCGCTCAATGCTGCGCTGGAACGAATTTTCAAAGGAGAAACGCGTGTCTTGCTGGATGCACTGGAAGGTCGACGCAAGACCGGATACCGCAAAGGCGTCACGCTTCTTGCCGTCCTGCGGAAGACTGTATAGTGCACGCATGACTGATCATCTACGCCGCTGGCTTCCCGAATATGTCCTCGGCATCGTCGGACTGTTTTTTTTCTGCAGAGAACTAGGAATATTTCCCGGATCCTGGATCGATGAAGGTCTCTTCATTATGGTTGCCCGTTCCGTTGCAGCAGGACATGGATATGCCATTCAGCTCTTGGAATACAACTGGCAATATCCCTATTTTCTCGCCATTGGTCCGACGGTGGTCTTGCCTGTGGCAGTGTCACTCAAACTATTTGGTATCTCCGTTGCAGCCGCGCGACTTCCGATGGTCGGCTATCTGATCGCCATCTCAATTTCCGTATGGTTCTTCACGCGCAAAACACAAGGACTGCGGGAAGCGAGATGGGCCACAGCGCTGCTGATCACGCTCTCGGCGTTCGTGAATACAGGCAAACCCGTCCTCGGCGAAGTGCCCGCTTTTTTCTTTCTCTTGCTTGGTCTCTACGCGCTCGAAACAATAAAACAGCCATGGAAGCGCGGCGCTGTAGCCGGAGTCCTCTTCGGTCTCTCCTTCCTCACCAAGCTCACGTTTGGATTGATTTTGCCGGCACTGGGGATCGCATGGTTTGTCGCGCTGTTCCGGCGGAAATGGGACGAGTTTTCAGCACTGACACTAGCAGGCGTCGTCATCCTTGTGGTGTATGCCCCTTGGCGCATTCTGGAATCGATTCATACGCCACTTGGAAGTTTCAGCCAGGAAATTTCCAAGTTCGTGCTCGGCGGCGGCGATACGCCCCTCATGTATGTGCTCCGCGAGAACCGTGAGATTCTGCTGCGACTTCCGTTTGTAGCCTATGCAGTCATTCTTGTACTGGGCTGCATCGGACTTTGGTCTCTGCGAGGACGCATGCGCGAAAGTACGCTCATCGTCACCGCATCACTCATCTTGCTCTTCACGCTTTATTTCTTGAATAGCTATGGCTGGTACCGCCATCTGCTGCCGGCGCATCTCCTTTTGATCGCTTTTGTCCCTCTTGGCACAGAGCGCTTATTGGGACGGAAGATGGCTGCAATTGTTCTTACTGCCATCATTCTTCTGCAAGGAATATGGCAATTGGATCATCGTGGTTCGGGGCTTGGGACGGGGGCTGTGGAAACGGTACAAATATTGCAGGAGCAATACATTCAAGAACCTTTATTCATTGAGGAATCAGAAATTTTCGCACAGTTGCCCGAAAATCCTCTCTGGCTCTTTCTGATCCGTGACGGCGTATCTCCCACGATGCCAATTGAATTTAGGACACCATCCGCGGCAACTCGCTGCCGTAGGCATCTTAGGAAACTCAATGCCGCCGAGGAATTGCTCTATGGCGACAGGGCGGCACGCGTGGGGAATTACTTCATTATTCCCCCGCCCGCGGATTGCCCCGCGACAAGCGCCCGATGAGCGGGTAGTATCGGGCGGATGTATCAAAAGATCCGCCAACATCTGCCACAATTCCTGCAATATTTGGTGAGTGGCGGCAGCGCAGCCGCTTTGGAGCTTTCCAGTTACCAGCTGATGCTTTGGCTGGATGTTTGGTATGCGATAGCAGCGCCCATCAGCGGTCTTGTAGGCCTCGCAAGCGCATTCATATTTCATAAATATTTCGTCTTCCAAAAGAAAGATCAGACCCAGAAGCAGCTCATCCGTTATGCCATTCTTCAAACATGGAATTTCTTTGCGCAGTGGGCACTGGTATTTATCTTCGTCGAATTCCTCGGGGTCGATCCGTTCTTGGCAAAAATCCTTGGCATCGGCTGCACCGTGATGTGGAACTTCTTTCTCTATAAATTATTCGTGTATGTCTAGACATGGCACTGCCGGATTGGCGACACATATATCGGATGCTCTGCCCATCAGTGCGCACATTCTGACATGGAACTCCGCAGCCACCCTGGAAAGCGCACTGAAGAGCGTGGAAGATTGCCGCGAAATTTTGGTGATCGATGGCGGCAGCACAGATGACACCTTGGCAATTGCAAAACGCTACGGCGCGAAAATTATCCAGCAACGCCCCCCATCCGATCAGCAAAAACCTCTCTCTGATTTCGCAGAGGCACGAAATATTGCGCTACAGGCAGCCACAGAACCATGGATACTGACACTGGATAGCGACGAGCAACTCTCCTGGGGATTACAGGAAGATCTACACCGTATCGCGCGTGCCGAAAGAGAGCCGGCTGCCTATCTGATTCCACGACGCTATCTTCTTCCGGATGGCACGCCGGTGGATTTTGCGAGCACCTATCCCAATCAACGTCTCTATTTTTTCCACCGCGACGCAGTGGAGCAGTGGATCAAGCCAGTGCATGAACGACCTCAGCTGAAACCGGGAACGATTATCCGAACATTGAAAAACGGCACTCTTGCACCGCTGGGACCACCCGAAGATTTTTATGAAAAAGCCGCTCGTTATCTAGCCATAGAAGCCGCTCAATCACATGGAAAAGGATGGTGGCATTGGCTCCACAGCCGCGTATGGCACACCTGTCGCTCGCGTCTCATCGCCGCAGTGCGACTCGCTGGCATTTGGCTCTTGCCTCACAAAGGAACACGCCTGCCTTTTGCCTATGAGCGATCACGTTTTTGGTATGCGTGGAAATTGATCGTGGTTACCTGTCCGCTGGTGAATCGCTAGGGGTATCGATTTTCCAGAGAGACCAGTCCGCTGTCTCGGCGACCTTCCCGAGCACTACGCCCATTCTTTCCAGATTCCATTTCGGTTGTCGCTTGTGATCCCACAAAACGTACTGGATGCCGAGCGTGCGCAGCGCGCTTTGCGGATCACGGTCGGCCTGACTGCAAGCGGCTTCCACCATCGCCACTTCCGCTTGGCGGATACTTGGCGAGCGAAAAGCGCCATTGGAATCGGGATAAATCAGCCAATCCTGTCCGGCAATATTTCGCAATTCGGGAGCTACGGGAAGTTGCGTTGCACAATACCGCTGCGCGATTTGCTCATGGCGAAGCAACAGATTTTTCAGATAGATGGTATACACCACATCATGCTGCGTTGAGCCTGCAATAAAGAGTGAGGTAACGGGATCAGTAAGAATGCGCGCTCGAGGCAGCGTATCGATCACGGGCAAGAGAGACGCCAGATGCTGCTCTTCAAATCGTCCCGCCTGTACGCGAAATTGCTCGATCACAAATCGATTGTCATAGGCAATGGCCGCCAGATACACGATTGCCCCAGAAGCGGCTAAGAGCGTCCATCGCGATGGCGCCGACCAGGCGATGAGCAGAACGCCTATGGCGGACAACACTAACAAAAACAAATAGTGCGAGACGAAGTTAAATGTAACGCCATGCACGATCTGTTGATTGATCACGATGAGGGACGTGAATACGCCGATGATCGCGTAGCGATACCGACGCACTTCCACAGTACGCAACCAGGCGACCGCTAAACCCGACGCCATCAATGCAAAGAGGATGCTATACGGCAGCGACTCAGGGAAATGATTGGGGAATATACCGCTGCGGAATTTGGCATCTGCGTAGAACGGGTCGCGTGAAATCGACAGAATGTGCCATACAAACGGTACAGCGGCGGCAACGCCGACGACGCCGAACAGAAGGACGTCACGCATCTGCCGCGGGGATGCCCCTTCATCCGTTCGACGCTCCCATAACCAAGAAACCACGGTCGTACCCGCCAGAAGACCGTACCACGCCCACGCATACGTCCAACTCCAGAAATACACGCCTATCAATATTCCCAGCAGTGCTCCGCCCACCATGCCCAATATCCATCGCCGTTGCACGCCAGCAATGAGTGCGCTCAAGCAAAGAACTGTCAGAAGAAAACTTTCACGCTGTTGAATGGGCCGGCCAAGCCCGTAGAAAAGAATGCCCACAAAAAGCACTGCGCCCACATACGAAAGAGCCAAACGAAATCCGCATAGTGAAAAAAAGAGAACGAGCGCAAGAAAGATGAG
>Ga0163152_10009654_pt1 | contig 10016 bp, 4 predicted proteins | sample OliLakLV19MP8IB2_FD_148635 | JGI IMG/M metagenome (GOLD analysis project Ga0163152, IMG submission 148635) | Freshwater microbial mat bacterial communities from Lake Vanda, McMurdo Dry Valleys, Antarctica - Oligotrophic Lake LV.19.MP8.IB-2 | ecosystem: Environmental > Aquatic > Freshwater > Lake...
ACGACGATCGTCAGCGAGTCGTGGCGCGGCGAGATCCCCGCCCTCTTGATGGCGTGGTACCCCGGCATGGAAGGTGGCTACGCACTCGCGTCGATCCTGCTCGGCGCCGTGAATCCGAGCGGCCGCCTGCCCTGCACGTGGCCGCGCTCGACCGCGCAGCTGCCGCCGTTCGACCGTCGGGCCCGCGTCGCGCACTACGGCCCGCTCCACGGCTATCGCCTCATGCAGGCCGAGCGTCGCGACCCCGCCTTCTGGTTCGGCTACGGCCTCTCCTACACGCGCTTCGAGTACGGCCCGCCCCGCCGCGACGGCGACGCGCTCGCGCTCACCGTCCGCAACGCCGGCCGGCGCGCCGGCGACGAGGTCGTGCAGCTCTACGTCGATCTGACGCTCGGCAGCGATCCCCGCGCGCTCGGCACGCTGCGCGGGTTTCGCCGCATCGCGCTTGCGCCGGGAGAGTCGCGTGAGGTGCGGTTCGTGCTGGAGCCGGCGTGGCGGCGCGTGCACGTCGGGCCGAGCGCCGATCCGCGGACGTGGCAGACCGTCGAGCGGCGTTCCGCCTAGCGAACGACGGGGCCCCTAGCCCCGCGCCGACGCCCGCAGCGTCGCCGTGCTCAACCCCGGCGCGCCGCCAGGCAACGCGCAGAATCCATCGGAGCCAATGCCGAGCCCCACGTTGATCGCGTTGAAGTATTGCTCGAGCGCGTTCACCCACGTGATCTCGACGATCGTCTTCTCGTCGAAGTGGCGGCGGAGCTCCTCGAAGGTGGCGTCGTCGACGTGGTGCTCGCGCGCGATGGCCTCGACGTAGGCGAGCGCCGCGCGCTCGGCTGCGGTGAAGATCGGGTCGGTGCGATACGCGTCGAGGCGCGCGAGCTTGTCGCGCAGCGCGGGCTTCCGCTTCAGCGCCAGCGCCTGCACGAGGTCGAGACAGAACGTGCAGCCGTTGAGCGCCGCGACATGGCTTTCGAGCATCACCTTCAGATCGGGATCGAACCGCACGCGCCGGTCGAGGACGCCGACCATCATCATGTGCGCGAACAGCGCCTGCGGCATGCGCGCGAACACGACGCGATACGGCGTCGGCACTTTGCCGAGCATGCGCGTCATCACGGCGAAGATCACACGAGCGAACAACGTGGGCGGACGATCGATGGGGGCGAGTCGCATGGACCCATCATCCAGAATCTCGCGCTCGACTGAAGAGCGCCAATGGTCGGGGGGACGAGGGAGCCAATACGGGAACCGACCTCGCCCCTGGAACGTTGAACAGCATATTGAAGCAGGCAGGTCTCAAGAAGTAGGAAGGAAGGCGATGCGCTACTTGGTGATCGTCGAGCAAGGTCCCACGTCCTTCGGTGCCTACGTACCGGATCTTCCGGGGTGTGTGGCCGCGGCAGACACACGTGACGAGGTGTTGGTCCTCATTCGTGAAGCGATCGAAGATGGGCTGCCCATTCCACGTCCCTCGTCGTCGAGTGCAATCGTCGACGTGAAGGCGGCGTAGACCCCGCGCGTCTCGACGCCGGCCTCGTCCGAATTAGAGTGACCTCGATCACAATCATCAGCGGCGCGCCCGGAACAGGGAAGACGACCGTCTCGAGCGTCTTGGCGAAGGAAGTCCCACCGGCGTGCACATCCCGTCCGACGTCTTCTACACGTTTCCGACGCACCCGCTCCCGCCCCACCTTCCCGCGTCTCACGAGCAGAACACGACGATCATCGCCGCCATGGTTCGCACCGCCATCACGTTCGCCATTCGTGGTCACGACGTCTACTTGGACGGCATCGTTGGCCCGTGGTTCCTGCCGGTCGTCGTCGCCGAGCTCACCGCCACGCACGTCGAGGGCCATTACATCGTGTTGCAGGCGCCGATCGAAACCACCCTTGCGCGAACGCAGCAGCGCCAAGATGGAAGCGACAACGCGGTCGTGCGGCAGATGCACTCCGCTTTCGCGACGCTCGGGGTCTACGAGGCGCACGCGATCGACACGATCGATCGCACCCCGGATCTCGTGGCGGCGGAGATCACGCGCCGGCGCGCAGCCGGCACGCTCACGTTCCAAGCGTCGTGATGGGTTCTACAGCCGCCCGAGTTGATAGGCGTCTTTAGCCGCGTTTCTCGGGGACATAACGTTCAAAGTCGGACGTTCGGCCTGGTACTGCCGTTCGCTACAGCTGCGCGCGTCGAGGCGCAAGCGGAACGCAAGGCCCGCGAGCGCATCGGCAGCATCGCCCACACCATGGCGCTCGAAGCCCAACGTGCGGGCAGCGCCTTCGAACAGCGTCAGATCGACGCGATGAAATCCGAGCTGCTGCGCGGTCGACGCTCGCGGCTATGGGACTAGGCGGCGCGCAGGCTCCGGGGGCAACGCCCCTCGATCCGAACGAGATCGAAGGGCTGTTGCCCTCGCACATCGCGACGCAAGACGAGCTCAACGAGTGGGAGCAGGCCAACGTGACGCGCGCCGTCACGTGGCTCGTCTCCGCAAGGAAAAGGGACGTCCTCGGCGAGAAGTTCCTGCGCGAGCTCCATCGCCGCATGTTCGACCAGACCTGGCGCTGGGCAGGCACGTTCCGAACTACGGAACGGAATCTCGGCGTCGCGCCCGAGCAGATCGCACCTCGGCTGCGGGATCTCCTCGCCGACACGCGCTACTGGATCGAGCATCGCACCTACCCGCTCGACGAAGCGGCGACGCGCTTTCACCACCGCCTGGTCTCGATCCACTGCTTCGCCAACGGCAACGGTCGGCATGCGCGGCTGATCACCGACGTCGTGCTCGCGCGTCATGGCCTACCGGCCTTCACCTGGGGGCACAGCGATCTCGTCCGTGCCGGCGCGGCACGGGATCGCTATCTGACTGCGCTTCGCGGCGCCGACGCCGGTGACTATTCGCCGTTGCTGACTCCTGTCGCGGCTAGGTGTGGCGGGCGGTCTCCACCTCGCCAACGGGGTAAGCGCAAGTCGCCTCGACATGAGCTGATGATCGGATACGCGGCGAATCCGTGGGCCCGTTCAACACCTGGACGACCGTGTACGCGCAGCCGGAGAACAACGTTGATTGGTACGACGGCGGTGTGTGGTGGTACGCAACCGAATACCATCCGCAGCCCTCCGTGTCGGGCGAGGCGAGGCGTTGTTGAGCTGTTCCATCAACACCCAGCACTTCGGCGATCCCTACTACTTCAATTCCGACGTCGACCACCCACGGTTCGTGCGAGTGCGTCAGATTCAATAGCTATCGCGGTCGACAGACGCCCCCGGCTGCAGAGACTTCCCTCGAGGTCCGGCCTCAGCGGATGACGCCGGAAGATCGGTTCCCACAGCGCCGCCTCACCGCATGTTCTGCAGATCGTAGATGCTGTCGGCACCCACCAGGGCGGGCATCCAGACCCGATACGGGTCGCATTCCCGGCGGCAATCGTCGAGTTGATCCTGGACCCAATCTTTGCAGTCGTTGAACCCGAGGACATACCAGGGGCGCGGTTGCTTGAAGCTCTGCTTCAAGCACTGCTCGAAACACGGGTCGGAATCTATTTCGTCACAATTTGCCGGATTGTAGCTGTCTGACGTCGCGTGGCCTGGGGCCACGAGCTGGGGAAGGGGCTTGAGCTGGAGGGGCCCTTGGCCGCCGCATACCGATGTGCCGCCGACGTTGACGCAGAGGTATGTGTGGAAGAAAGGGTTGATCCCCCACTCGGGGCCACTCCGAAGGCCGTCTCCCATACCTGCCAGCGCTCCCTGACATTGATACGTCTTGAGACCGTTCTGGTCCTCGAGATTGATCGGATCTCCCACCACGTAGCCGTACAAGTTGCTGTCGCCACCGGCGAAGAGAATCGGATCCTTCGCCGTCCACCGACCGGCCGCAGCGTCGTAGTCGCGCGCCCCGAAGCGCACCAATCGTGTCGCCGGATCATAAAGGCCGCCGGCAAAGCCAAACGGCTGAAACCCCGGATTGGTGTCCCGCACGACGCGACCGAACTCGTCGTAGTCCATCCGCTGGACGATCTCGCCGGTCGAGGCATCGACGACCAAGCGGGGGCTCCCGTGATGGTCGGTGAGAACGCGATAGCGCGCCGACGGCGTGATCAGGTAGTCGGGCGCGCTGCGATTCTGTCCGTAGACGTAACGTTGCCGGAGGGTACCGTTGCCATCGAGCTCGCCCGCAGGCTTCAGGTCTTCCTGCCAGAGATAGGCGCCCGTCAGCATGCCGTCCCGCCGACGTGCGATCCGGTGGCTCATGCCATCGACGGCATAGGCGACCGTCGTCCCGCCGGGGAGCGTCACACCCCGCAGCTGACCGGCACCATCGTATGCGAACGTAGTCACGCCGCTGCCGGTCGTGCGCGTCGCGAGCTCGCCGTTCGCCGTGTAGCCGTAGGTGGTGTCGCCGCGGCTCCGTAGTCGGTCCTGATCGTCATAGACGCTGGCTTCGATCCCCGCCGTGGTGGTGCGGGTGAGGCGGTTACCGTTCGCATCGTATGTGTAGGACGCCGAGAGGTCGCCGTTCCGCGTGACACCCGCCAGGCGACCGGCGGTGTCGTAGTCGTAAGTGAAGACGTCGTGGTCGCTCTCCACCGTCTCGTCGAGCATGACGATGCGCCCACGCGCGTCGCGGGTGTACGTGGCGGCATACAACATCGCCCCGGCGTAGCGGGCCTCGTAGCCGACGAGCTCACCGAAGCCGTTATAGAGGCGTCGATCAACGATGCCGTCGAGCACCGTGTCGCTGACGAGCCCACTGGAGGGATCGAGCGTGATCTGCAGATCGCCCGCTCCGACCGTGCGTCCGTCCGCGTCGTAGCGGAAATCTACCGATTGGCCGTTGACGACGATCGCGCGCGTCCAAAAGTCGCCGTCGTATTGGAACGCGACGGTTCCCGCGACCTCGCCGCTCCACGTCGTGCCCGTCACGAGCCGTCCGTCGAAAATGTACCCGAGCGTGCTCGTCGGCGTAGCGATCGACATCAGCTGACGAGTGACCGGATGGTAGGCGAGCCGCAGATCGACGTCCGCCATGACCATCCGCGCGAGCCTTCCGGCCGTGTCGTAGGTGAACTCGGTGGTGCGCCCGTCGGGACGCGTCGAGCGCAGGGGTTGCTGGTCGAGATCGTGCGCGTACGTCGAGGTGCTCGGCTCACCGTCGACCACGGGTGCAATGTACGCAGCAGTCGTATTGAGAGTGGTCGGCGTGAACTGGTGGGCGGGACGCCCGGGGGGCGTGAGGCGGGTCAGGTTGCCGGCGGGGTCGTACTCGAACGAGAGCTCCGCCCCGCCCGTCAACACGGTCGTGAGGCGGTCGACGAGGTCGTACCCGAAGTCCGCCATCGGACCGAGCCCATCCGAGATCGATGCAACGTGCCCGCGCGAATCGTACTCGATCGTCTGGACGCGGCTCTCGGCGCCCGCACCGCGGACGATGGTGGCAACGCGACCGCGCGCGTCGTACGCTCGCAACGTCGGATGCAATCCTCGGCTCTGCTTCCGCACCAGCCGACCGAGATCGTCGACGGTCACGTCGGTTCGCCGGCCCTCGGGCGTCATCTGCACGAGCGTGTGGGTCGCGAAGTCGTAGGTGCTCACGAACTCGCGGCGCCCGTTGATGATGGATCCCTCGATGGCCATCGACGGAACGGCCGGCAGCCCCAGCGTCTCGACGTGGAAGGCATACGAGTTCACGATGCGGCTATTCCCGCTCGGGAGCGTGGTGCGGTGATACGACGATGCGTACGGCGGCCCGGCGAGATGCCAACTGCCGCCGTCGCGGTACGCTTCGATCGTGCCGTCGGCGTCGCGGGTCCGGCGGATTCCGTCGTATTGCTGGAAGGTCTGGTACTGGGCGCCATCCGGAAGTGTGCGGAGCGTGGCGGAAATCACCCGCGGCCACGGGTAGACCCCGGATCGCTCCCGTACGTAGCGGGTCGTTCGGCCGAGCGCCGTGGAGCGGAGCACGGTCGACGAAGAACCCGTATCCTGGCGGGTCAGCGCTTGATGGCCGCCGGCGGGGTCTTCGTCACGCCGCAGGCGCCCGACGGCATCGTAGAAGAAGCGGTGTTCGTTCTCGTTCGGATCCCGGAGGCTCGCGAGCAAGCCGCCCGGCTCGTACCCGAGCTCCCAGCGGCCTCCTCCGGGCTCGATCACCGCGGTGAGCTCACCGCTCGCCGCGATCGCGAGCGCCGTCCGCTCTCCGTTCGGTCCGATGATCGCCGTGGCGGTACCATTCACGTCGCGCTCTACCACCGCCGCATTGCCGAGCGCGTCCTCTATGCGGACGAGGCGGCCACCCGCGTCGTAGCCGAATCGCTGCAGCAGCGCGCCGGTCAACGCATGCCGGGTCTGCAGATGGCGTCCGGAAAGACTGAAAATGTAGCTGGTGGATGCGTCGTCGCCCGGGAGCACGATCTCGCGGCCCGAGTAGCCGGGGAAAGCGCCGGTCACTCGAAACAGGCGTTGATCGGTCTCTATACCGAGGAACCATGGAAACGCCGTCACGAGGTAGGTGTCCCCGTCCGGGCCGAAGGCCACGGCGAACGCTGCCGGATCGACCGAGAACACGCTCGCACGACTCTGCAACTGGAGGCTGTCACAGCCGCGCTCCCCGGGATGCCCTTCACCGCCCCCCAGGGGATCGGCACACCGCGGCGGGTCCGGGACGGAAGATGCGACCGTTCGCAACCTGCCGGCAATGTCGACGCGGCGGAGCCACAAGCGGCTGTCGTCGGACATGAAGACGCTGCCGTCCGGGCTGACGGCGATCGAGGCGATCTCGCCGAGCGTGGCGGCGAGCGCCGGCCCGTCGTCGTTCTCGGGACCGATGACGTCGAGACCGGTGCCTGCGATCGTCTCGATCACTCCCCCGGGCAGGATACGGCGGATGCGGTAATTCAACGTGTCGGCGATGTAGAGATCGCCGTTGGCGGCGGCGGCAACGTCGCGCGGAAACGCGAGTTGGGTCGATGGCAGGAGCCGACCATCACCGGAGAATCCTGCGACCCCCGTACCGGCGAGCGTGCGGATCGTGCCGTCGGTGCTCACCCGGCGGACCCGATGGTTGCGCGAGTCGGCGATGTAGAGCACGCCGTCGGGGGCGACGGTGATGCCCCGCGCGTCGCTCAGCTGCGCGGCCGTGGCGGGGCCATCGTCGCCGGAGAATCCGTCCACACCGGTTCCGGCGACCATGACGATGGTGCCGTCGGGCAGGATGCGGCGCACGCGGACGAGCCGCTCGGCATCGTCGTCCGCGAGATTGTTCTCCAGGACGTAGAGGCTTCCGTCCGGCCCGACGGCCAGATCGAGGGGACCGGTGAGCTGCGCGGCAGTGGCGGGACCTCCGTCCCCTTCCGAACCCCAACCGTCGTGGCCGGCGATGATGGTCGTGACGCCACCCGCCCCGACGCGATACACGACCCCCGCGACGTGATCGGCGACGTAGATGCCGCCGTCCGCACCGACCGCGACAGCCGACGGAGCGGGCGCGCTCCCCGTCGGAGGTGCCCACCCGACCGGCGAGATAGTGAACCGATTGGCATTGGAGGCGCTCCGGCGTTCACCCGTCCCCGTCTGCAGGACGCGAGTGAACGGGTCGTACACGTGGTGATCGGAGAGCGTCCAACCCCCGAGCCCCATGTGCTCGTACCGCCAAAGCCCCATGCGCGTGTCGTAGGACTGCGTGTACGCGAACTCGGTGTAAAAGCGCGTGGGAAAGCTCCGCTGGAAGACGTACTCGCCGAACTGCCTCCGCAAGTCCTGACTCGTCCAATAGGTCGGCGCATAGAAGTAGGAAATGACGACCTTCACGGGCTGCAATCCCTGCAAGGCGCGCCCAAACGCATCGACGCCATCCCACGCGAAGGCGTGCACCAGCGACGCCGACGGGGCGTGCGTCGAGTGGAAGACCCGCCCGCCCACCGTCACCGCCAACTCGACGCGACGGAGCGACGGAGCAGGGTTGGCGGTCGTGAGCGGGATGCGGAGCCGCCCCGGCAGCAGCCGACCGGGAACGCGGTCACTGCGATAGTTCAGCGTCAGATTGGTTCCCGGCACCCTCAGCCGCTCCCCGAGCACTTGCGTCTCACATTCGATGATCGATCCTTTGGCTTCGCAGGTGTCGTCGGGCTTGTCCTCGTCTTCCGTGGTCGGCTTCGGCAGGTCCGGTGGTTGGGCGTCGGGTGGCGGCTGGGCCATCCAGTTGAGATCGTACGGGGTGAAGTGTGTGATCTGTGAGCGCCACAGGCTCGTCGCCGGAGCGTAGAGGGCTGCGAGCTGTTGTCGCTCCGCTGTGGTGATGCCGAGCGCTGCGCCGTCGTCTGCCAGATCGTCACCGTCGGTATCGAGCACCGCGCTGCCGGCGACGAGCGCGAGGATCCGCACGACGCGTCCGTTCTCCGACGCCACCCAGCTGCCTCCTTCGCGGTCGAACCATCCTACCGGCACGTCGACGCCGATCGGAGCGCCGACGAAGTTCTCGACATAGAGTAGCAGCGGTTGACTGAAGCTCACGCGGCGCGCGCCGGCGGCCGCGCTCTCGTCGGCGGTGAGTTCGACGGCGTAGGTGTAGCCACTGGTGGGTGGCAGGGTGGCGGGCATGGCATTCGGTCCTACCGCGCCGACCGTGTACTCCGTCGCGCGGATGCTGAGCGTCGTGATCGCTTGCTCGCTGTCGTCGGGGAACACCAAGGTCGCCGCGGTGCCGGCCGGAAAGAGCACGGTCGCTTGCCGCAGACCGTCGGCGTCGGACGAGACACTGCCGCGGGCGACCTGAAACGGCGCGGGCGACGTCAGGTCGATGGAAGTGACGTTGGGATCGATTGCTACCAGCGTGACGTCCGACACCACTGCGTACTCCTGCCACGCAACGTCGACCCCGCGCTCGGAAGGAAGATGGCCGGGCTTGTCGTAGCCGATGCGCAGGCGCTGGCCCCCGTTCACCGCCAGGTCGAACATGCCGTCGGTCCGGCTCAGCGTCGTCCCGTACTCGGGATGGCTCCGCACCTCCACGCGGACACCGGGAAGCGCGGCACCGGCCCTGTCGATCACACGACCACGCACGACGGCCGCGCGCCGTGTGTCTATCGTTCCCGGTGCGACGCCGAGTTGGATGCGCGGCGTCCCTTCGTAGAGGAAGCGAGTGGCCGATCCCAAGTCGCTGACCACGCCGAGGTCGAGCGCCGGTGCGATCGTGGCCGGGTCCGGCGGCAACCCCGTCACCGGCGCGCAGCCGCGCGCGTCGACACCTCGGCAATCGGGCCGGCACTCGAGGATGCCGGCACCGAGGCCGACCGTCGTGCACGTCTGCCCGCGGAAGGCCGCCCCGTCGCACACCTCGTCGGCGGCCACGACTCCGTCGCCGCAAACCGGCAAGCAGGTGCACTCGTCGGTGCGACAGCGCCGCGGGCACGCGGCGTCACCGCCGGCAAAAAGCTCGCAGCTCTCGCCGCCATCGATGGAGCCATTGCCGCAGACCGCCGCGCCCGGGGTCGCGGTCGGCGTCGCGGGCGCAGGATCGCAGGTGCAGTCGCTGCGGCAGCGGCCCGGGCACGCGGCATCGGCGGAGGCGTCGCACGTCTCACCGAGGTCGATGGTGCCGTCGCCGCAGGCCGGCGGCTGCGGCGTCGCGGTGGGCGTCGGTGTGGGCGGCGTCGGTGCCGGAGTCGGCGTCGCGCTCTCGATGCAGGTGCAATCAGACGCGCACCGTCCCGGACAAGCCGCATCGTCGCCCCGATCGCAGGCTTCGGCCCCCTCGCGCCGACCGTTTCCGCAGCCAGCGTTGCATGTCGGCGGATAGGCACCGCCCCACGGGGTCTCGAGTGCCGCCAAGCATTCGGTGGCGAAGCCCGTCACGCAGTCGACACACGCGACGAGCCCGTCGAACGTGCGGACAGGCGCCACACACGATGCCCCACCCGGCGCGGTCACGTCCGGGCAATCGGCGGGAAACGCCGTGGTGCCAGGATCGAGATCGTCACCACCGGCACATGCTTTGTCGGCACCCCCACACGCAGCACAGATT
>Ga0163152_10009655_pt1 | contig 10016 bp, 7 predicted proteins | sample OliLakLV19MP8IB2_FD_148635 | JGI IMG/M metagenome (GOLD analysis project Ga0163152, IMG submission 148635) | Freshwater microbial mat bacterial communities from Lake Vanda, McMurdo Dry Valleys, Antarctica - Oligotrophic Lake LV.19.MP8.IB-2 | ecosystem: Environmental > Aquatic > Freshwater > Lake...
ACGGCCAGGTCAGCACCTCCTGCGCGCTCCTCGCCGTCTCCGTCTCGCAGCCCCCATCGTTCACCCTCCAGCCCATCGACGCCGCCGTCGCCGACGGACAGCCCGCCGCCTTCACGTGCGCGGCCACCGGCTCATCCCCCCTGACCTACCAGTGGAAGAAGGGGCCAGACGATGTGATCAACGGCGGCAACATCTCCGGGGCTACTTCACTGAGCCTCAGCATCAACCCCGCCACCGTCGCCGATGCGGGCGACTACACCCTGGTCGTCACCAACCCCGCCTGCGGCTCGATCACCAGCGATGTCGCCACCCTGACCGTGACCACCTCCTGCGGGTCGCCCGACTTTGACGGCGATGGCGACGCCGGCACCGACCTCGACATCGAAGCCTTCTTCGCCTGCCTGGGCGGCGACTGCTGCCCCACCTGCGGCTCCGCGGACTTCGACGGCGACGGAGATTCCGGCACCGACCTGGACATCGAAGCCTTCTTCCGCGTCCTCGGCGGCGGCGCCTGCTGATTGTGGTGCAGGCTTCCAGCCTGCATTCATCCCAAATACCACGCGTGCCACCGGCTCCGCCCCCGGTGTCGCCCGGTCCTTCAAGATTTGCCCGGGACCGAAGCCGGCAACGCCGCGTACCCTACCCCGTGGCCAAGAAACCCGCCAAGCCCGTCGCCGGTCAATGCTCCCTCGGCGCCGATTGCCGCATCGTGATCCTCCACGGCAAGGAGGCGTTCATCCGCGCCGAGATGACCGCCCAGCTCCGCGGGGCCCTCGCGCAGGCATTCGGCGCAATCGACTCCCTCACCTTTGAAGGCGCCTCCGCGGCCGCCGCCGATGTGCTCGACGAGTGCCGCAGCTTCGGCCTCATAGCCGCGCACAAACTCGTCATCGTCGACGACGCCGACGATCTGGTGAAGGGCGACGACATCCGCCCGCTCTTCGAGCGCTACGCCCAGTCCCCCAGCGAGGGCTCCACCCTCGTGCTCCGCACCGATACCTGGAAAGCCGGCAGGCTCGACAAACTGGTCGAGGCCGTGGGCGTGATCATCGAGTGCAAGCCCCCCGACGAACGCCGGGCTGTGGAATGGACCATCGCCCGCGCCAGGGACACCCACGCCTGCGCCATCGACCAGGACGCCGCTTCCCTGCTCGTCCGGCGCGTCGGCGCCGACCTGGGGAAGATCGACAGCGAACTGGGCAAGCTCAGCGCGGCCGCCGGAGCCGGCATCCCCCAAGCCCCCGCGCCCAAGGGCCCGGCCACGGCGGGCACCAACGCGCCGGCGCCCTGCCGCATCACCGCCGACTCGGTCGAATACTTCGTCGGCCCTTCGCGCGACGAGCAGGTCTGGGGCATCCAGTCCACCCTCCTCTCCGCCGGCCCCGAGGAGTCGCTCCAGCACCTGCGCAACGTGCTGGACGTCTCGCGCCAGCCCGCGCAGCTGGTGCTCTACGCGCTGATGGACATCTCCCGCAAACTCCACGGCGCCTCCCGCGCCATGCGCGCCGGCGCCCGCCCCGACGACCTCGCGGGCCCGCTCAAACTCTGGGGCGAATCGAAGTTCGCGATACCAAACGCGGCCAAGCGCCTCGAACCCGCCCGCGCCCTCCAACTCTTCCGCACCTGCGTCGAGGCCGACCGCCGCAGCAAGTCCGGCCTGGGCGAGGTCGAGCGCACGCTGGAACGTCTGGTGGTCCAGTTCTCCCGCGCCGTCGCTGCTCCGCGTTGACCCGGGTGTCACTGGTCGGCCTTGAGACCAGTGCGTCATGCCACTTCATTCCTATTCACCAATGGTGAAGTTGCTCGCATGAAAAAAAGCCCGCGACACCTGTCGCGGGCTTTGGTTGCTTCACTCACGTGCGAGGGGCCTTACGTGCTCCCCGCGCCCGCCGTTTCGCTCTTGGGCTTGTCGCCCTTGGCATCCTTGCCCGCGTCTGGGCGCTGCTCGCCCTCGGGGGCCGGGCCGGACTGGAAGTACAGGTGATCCTCGTCCTTGCCCTCCGCATCCTTGCGGCGGGTCACCCGGATGGTGCACGGGGCATCGAAGGAGCCCGAGAGCAGGCTCTCGGAGAGCGGGTCTTCGATGTACGTGCCCAGCGCCCTGCGGAGCGGACGGGCGCCGTACTCGGGGTTGTACCCCTTCTCGATCAGGAAGTCCTTGGCCGCCTGGTCGAGCTCCAGTGTGTAGCCGCTGGCCTTGAGCCGCTTGGCCAGCTTGCCGGACTCAAACTCGATGATGCCGGTCAGGTCGGCGCGGCTGAGCGGCTTGAAGACGATGATGTCGTCCAGCCGGTTGATGAACTCGGGGCGGAAGAACCGCTCGATCTCCTTCATCAGGATGGTCTTCATGGCGTCGTAGTCGCCCGACTCGGAGCGCTTGTTGAAACCGAAGCCCCCGCCGCTCTTGATCAGGTCGGCGCCCAGGTTGCTCGTCATGATGAGGATGCAGTTGCGGAAGTCCACGTTGCGCCCGAACGAGTCGGTCAGGCGGCCCTCCTCCATGATCTGCAGGAGCATGTTGAACACGTCCGGGTGCGCCTTCTCGACCTCGTCGAGCAGGATCACCGCGTACGGCCGGCGGCGGATGCGCTCGGTGAGCTGCCCGCCCTCCTCGTAACCCACGTAGCCCGGGGGCGCGCCCACCAGGCGTGAGACGTTGTGCTTCTCCATGTACTCGCTCATGTCCAGGTGCAGGAGCGCATCCTCATCACCGAACATGAACTCGGCCAGGGCCTTGCTGAGCAGCGTCTTGCCCACGCCGGATGGGCCGACGAAGATGAAGCTGCCCATCGGCCGCTTGGGGTCCTTCAGGCCGGCCCGGGCCCGGCGGATCGACCGCGAGATCGCCTTGATCGCCTCGTCCTGGCTGACGACCTTCTTGTGCAGTTCGCCCTCCAGGGCCAGCAGACGCTGCGCCTCGTCCTTCTCCAGACGCTTGAGGGGCACCCCCGTCATCTTGCTGACGACCTCGGCCACCACGTCCTCATCCACCACGCCGTCGGCCACCTGGGCCTTGGCCCGCCATTCCTTCTGCGTCTCGTCCTTCTTGCGGCGCAACTGCTCCGCCTTGTCGCGCAGCTCGGCCGCCCGCTCGTAGTCCGCGGCCTTCACGGCCTCGTCCTTCTCAACGGACAGCCGCTCGATATCGGCCTCCAGCTCCGCCAGGTTCGGCGGCTTGGTCATGCTTTTGATGCGGACCCGCGCGCCCGCCTCATCGATCACGTCAATCGACTTGTCCGGCTGCACACGCCCGGAGATGTACCGGCCCGACAACTCCACCGAGGCCCTAATCGCCCCGTCGGTGATGTGCACTCGGTGGTGGGTCTCGTAGCGGTCGCGCAGCCCCTTGAGGATCTCCACCGTCTGCTCGTTGGTGGGCGGGTCCACGGTGATGGCCTGGAAGCGCCGCGCCAGGGCGGCGTCCTTCTCAATGTACTTGCGGTACTCGTCAAACGTGGTGGCGCCGATGCACTGGATCTCGCCGCGCGCCAGGGCCGGCTTGAGCACGTTGGACGCGTCGATCGCGCCCTCCGCCCCGCCCGCGCCCACCAGGGTGTGCAACTCGTCGATGAAGAGCATCACGTTCTTGGCGCGCCGCACCTCGTTCATCACGGCCTTGATGCGCTCCTCGAACTGCCCGCGGTACTTGGTGCCCGCGACCATCATCGCCAGGTCCAGAACCACCAGGCGCTTGTCGTGCAGAATCTCGGGAACGTCCCCGGCGATGATCCGCTGGGCCAGCCCCTCGACGATCGCCGTCTTGCCCACGCCCGCCTCGCCCAGGAGCACCGGGTTGTTCTTCGTGCGCCGGCACAGCACCTGGATCACGCGCTCAATCTCAGTCGCCCGCCCGATCACCGGGTCCAGCGTGTTCTCCTTGGCCAGTTCCGTCAGGTCGCGCCCGAAGGAGTCCAACGCGGGAGTCTTGCTCTTGCCCTTGGCCGCGCTCGAGCCGGACGATGGGGCCGCCCCGCCGCCCCCCCCGCTGGGGGTCGCGCCGGAAGATGCTTCCGAGCCCTCGCCCTGCTCGTTGCCCGCGCCCAGAAGGTTCAGAACCTCCTCGCGGACTTCCTCGAGCTTCAGGCCGAGGTTCATCAGGACCTGCGCCGCAACGCCGTCGTGCTCGCGCAGCAGCCCCAGCAGCAGGTGCTCGGTGCCGACATAGTTATGGTTGAGGTTGCGGGCCTCTTCGATGGCGTACTCGATCACCTTCTTGGCCCGGGGAGTCTGGGGAAGTTTCCCCATCGTGACCATCTCAGGCCCGGCCTTCACCAGCTTCTCCACTTCGAGGCGAACCTTGCGGAGGTCCACATCCAGGTTGCGGAGCACGTTGGCACCGACGCCGGAGCCCTCCTTGACGAGCCCGAGCAGGATGTGCTCGGTCCCGATGTACTCGTGGTTCAGGCGCTGGGCTTCTTGGTTCGCCAAGGCCATCACTTTGCGGGCTCGGTCTGTAAAGCGCTCAAACATTCCTATCCTCCACGACCCGCCTGTCCGCCCCTTGATGGCTTTGGACAAGGCGAGTCTCTACGAACTATTCGCTCGAACCACCCGATTGGGTTCGCCGGTCGTTCCTCCATTCCCATGCCGAACGACCGGTTTCCTACTACTGGCTATCGGCAGCGAGGGGCATGCCGGTTGCCCGAAGTTCGATGGTGATGCCGAACCGGCGATTCCTGCAAATCCTGCCACCTTGCCTCAAGGAGCGGGACGACGCCAGCGTCTTCATTCTCCTATTTCCTGCCGGATTGGCAGTGAACCCGATCGCCTGAGTGTAAACATGGTCTTTGCGTCGAAACACCAAGAGCCCGGTGGTTCGTCGCAAGCATCTATGCCACAGTGATTTAGGAAGCTCTTGACACGCCGCGGCAAGGGCACGAATGAAACCCGTTTCTCACCGAGCAGGGCGCGCAGTCCTATTGAGACCCGTCAGCGCGGGATCGGCGACGACGTTGATCGGCATCACCGCCTCCGCTTCGCTCCCGCTGGTCTTGTCTCGGATCGTCACTTTCAGGTTGTAACGGCCGATCGTCAGCGTCTTGGGCAGTTCAAACTGCTGGATGAGATAAAAATCTCGCCGCTTGCCGCGGCTGGTCTCCACAACCGCTTTAGGTGGGCGGTGCCAGGCCTGCAGGCCGCTGGGATCGTGGTACAGCGTCAGCGACTGTGAAAGTTCCACCGAAACCTGCTCGGACATGCCAAACGACGGTTGCAGGGGATCGCCATCCCGCGCCGGCCGGCTCACAAACCCATCAACCTCCGCGTACATGATCGCCTTGATCGGCTGCCCCACCATGAACGTGTCGGACGGCAGGGGACTGAACCGGCCATACGCCGCGACGCGGCTGCACAACGCATGGCGCGTGATCTTGAGCGATGGCGGCGGACTCAACTTGTGGAGCGACTTGGATAAGACCTCGGCCGCCACTTCCGGCTGTGCCAAAGTCCGCTCGCGGGCTTCCAGCAACGTCTGACGGTCCTGCGCTGAAAGCGCGGCAAGGGGAGACCCCGCCGATTCCAGGTCCGCCAGCGCGCCGGGAGTAATCGACTCGATCGATGCCAACGCCACGGCGTCGCTGATCCGCGCCCGCCCGGGCGATGCGGGCTCACGCAGTAGCGTGGCCATTTGCCCGGCAACCCGCAGCAGGGCATCCCCCGTCGCGGAACTGTCGGCAATCGGTGGGGCGACCAACGCCGGGTCCGGAGCCTTGATTACTTGGTCCGGAACGGGCTTGGGGTCACCCAGCGAAGCGGGAGCAGCCGCGCCGGAGGGGGTTTGTGATGTCAATGCGTTTAGCCCCGAGGAACTCGGGTGCGCCGGTGCCGCGTTCAACGGCGCCGAGTCCCGCGCCGGTTGTTCAGGGGGCTGAGACTCAAGCATTTTCTGAAGGTCAATAGCGCTCTGGGCCGCGAGCGTGGCCAGATCGCCCTCCTTGGTCGGCGCCATCGGGTCGGGTGGTGGCAGCATTTTGGCTGCCGAACCGGGGTTGCGCGCCAATGCGTTCAGGCCGGTATTGACCGGCGCTGTGGCCGGATTGGGGCGTGCAACCCGGCGGGCCGGAGGCGGATCAAACGCGCCACAGCCGGAAAGGATCACGAACAACGCCAAGCATGAAAGGCGGGGTCTCAATGTGAGTTGAGTATCGGCGGGTTGGGAGAAGGGCCTTGGAATTCGGAGGGCCGCACCACGGAGCCGAGCGGCGCAAGCCGCCGGTCTTCCAGGGTGTGTGCGCCAAAGTGCCCCAAACCCCGACGGCCTGCGCCCCTCGGCCCGGTCACTCAGCACGTCCCCCCGCCCAGCACGCGGAAGAAGGCCTCGATGTCCAGGTCGGTGCCCTGGTCGCCGTCCTGGTCAAAGTCGGGTGAGCCGCAGGTTTCGCAGCAGTCGCCGCCCAGGCATGCGAAGTAGTCCCCATCCATCGCAAGTCTGGATTATTTCGCGCTCGCGCAAGTCCGTGCCGCGACTTGACTTCCACCACATCACTCTATTCTGTGTGACAATCCGAGCCAAACGCAGTTGACCCGCCCCCGTCCTGGGTGTCTGCTGGAGCCGCCGGCCCCGATAGCCTTAGCCCGCCTGTATTCGCCGCGAGTGTGCCCAAACTCTTGTCGCGGAGATTGGACGAACATGGACAAGTTCGAGCAGGACCGCAACTCCGCCGTGGGGGCGGGCGGCTCTGTCGATGACTACGAGATCTCCTACACCTACGCTAAAAGCCCCACGCCCGGGAGCGGCCAAGGCCGCTCCCTCGTCCGCCGCACCTCCGCCACCATGTTCTATAACACCGCCCTGACGTACGGCTATGGGGCGACCGACAGCATCGACGCAGCGGTACGGCAGCTGGTTCGGGGAATCGTCGCGCCTATCCTTCCCTGTGATTCGTGCTGGGGAGTAGCCTCCCGCACCTCGCCGGTTTGACCGGCGGCGGGCAAGCGGGCGGAGCGGGCCGTCAACACGGGGAAATCCGAAGCCCCCGGCCGCTCCTTGCGTTTCGGCGCAGAGCGCAAGACCAACACAAGCCTCAGGCGGTGCGCGCGACGCGGCCCGGGGTTTGGTTGTCTTCGCGGCGCAAGGAACCCGGCCGATGCACACCGCCCTCGTCCCCTCCACCCTGCTCACGCTGGGAGAGTCTCAGCAGCCCGGCATGATCTGGCTCTACGCCGGGTTCGTCGCCCTGGTGCTGGTCTTTCTCGCGCTCGACCTTGGGGTTTTCCACCGTCACGCCCACGTCGTCTCGGTCAAGGAAGCCGCGACTTGGTCGGCGGTCTGGACCACGTGCGCCCTGGCCTTCACGGCCTTCATCTACTTCGCGTACAACGCGCACTGGCTCGGGCTTGGGCTCAATGTCCCGGTGGTCGGGCATCCCGGCGAGTTCGCGACGCTGAGCGGCCTGATCGCCGCCGAGCAATACCTCACGGGCTACATCGTGGAGTGGTCGCTGTCGGTGGACAACCTCTTCGTGATCGCCGTCATCTTCTCGTACTTCGCGGTCCCCGCCAAGTACCAGCACCGCGTGCTGTTCTGGGGCATTCTCGGCGCCCTCGTGATGCGCGGCATCATGATCGCGCTGGGCGCGGCCCTCATCCAGCGCTACGGCTGGATCACCTACGTCTTCGGCGGCTTCCTGATCCTGACGGCGGTCAAGATGGCCTTCGCGGGCGGCGAGGGCGTCCACCCGGACAGAAACATCCTCGTGCGCCTCGTCCGCAAGGTGTGGCGGGTCTCCTCGGACTACGACGGCCAGAAGTTTATCACCAAAGTCCCGGGCCCCGACGGCGTACTGCATCGGGCGGTCACGCCGCTCTTTCTGGCCCTGATCGTGGTCGAGTTCACCGACCTGGTCTTCGCGGTGGACTCGGTGCCCGCGATCTTCGCCATCACGGGCGACCCCTTCATCGTGTTCACGTCCAACGTGTTCGCGATCATGGGCCTGCGGTCACTGTACTTCCTGCTGGCCAACATGCTCGGCAAGTTCCGGTACCTCAAGCCCGCGCTGGTGCTGATCCTCGTGTTCGTGGGGGTCAAGATGCTGCTGGTCCACAGCGAGTACAAGATCGACACGCTGATTTCTCTCATCGTCGTCGTCGGGCTGCTGGGCGCGGGCGTGGCCGCTTCGCTCCTGCTTCCGGCGAAGCCCGTGGCGCCCGCTGCGCCCCGCGAGCCGTGAACGCAGGGACAAACAGCCCGGATGCGCACCAACGGCCCGGGATTCTGGGCATTCACGGTGCGTCTCGCGCACAATGTGCTCCGATCGGATACGGTTTATTTCATGCTCGTAACAACCCTCATGATGCCGGAGCATTTCACCTTCATGCTGGCCGCCGAGCCAACCGCGTCTCCGGGCGGCTCTCTGAGCATCAGCCCGCCGGTGCTGTTCTTCATCCTGGGGGTGGTGGCCTCGCTGGTTCGCTCCAACCTCCGCATGCCCAAGGCGCTCACCAAGTCGCTTTCCCTGTACCTGATGTGGGCCATCGGATTCAAGGGAGGCGTGGAACTGACGCGCGAGGGGCTGCCCGTCGGCGGCGTCATGGCAATCGCACTGGCGGTCGCACTGGCGATCGTGGTTCCGTTGTACTCCTTCCCGATCCTTCGTCGCCTGGCGGATCGTTGGAACGCCGCGGCCCTGACGGGCGTGTACGGCTCGGTGAGCGTGGTCACGTTCCTGACTGCGTGCGCCGTGCTGCAGGAACGTGGGCTGGCCTTCGGCGGTCACATGGTCGCCGCGATGACCTTGATGGAGTTCCCCGCGATTGTCATCGCGCTCATCCTCCTGCGCATATCCGACAAGAACGGCCCCGGGGCCGCCGCGGAAAGCGTCGAGAGGGACGCCGCGGCGCGCGGGGGCCACACGCCCCGGGCACGGCCAGAAGGCTGGGCCGCGCTGATGCATGAGGCGGTTCTCAATGGTCCGGTCTTGCTCCTGCTGGGAAGCCTGACCATCGGAGCACTCACCGGTGAACGGGGATACGCCGCCTTCAAGCCGCTGTGTACGGATGTTTTCCCGGGCGTGCTGGCGTTCTTCCTGCTTGACATGGGACTGCTCGCCGCGGCACGGATGCGTGACATCCTGAGCATTCCTCGCTCTCTCGTGCTCTTCGCGGTGGTCGGACCCCTCGTCAACGCCGCGCTCGCGCTGGCGGCGGCCCGCGCGCTGGGGGTGTCGCAGGGTGATGCGGTGCTGTTGGCGGTGCTCGCCGCGTCGGCCTCATACATCGCCGCGCCCGCGGCGCTGCGGCTGGCCATCCCGCAGGCGAAACCCTCGGTCTACATCTCCCTCGCCTTGGGCGTGACGTTCCCATTCAACATCGCTGTTGGCATCCCGCTGTATCTCGCCGCTGCGAAGTGGCTGTGGTGAACGCCCTCCGGGTCTGTCACAGCTTCGGCAGAGGCGTGCCGCGAGTGATCTCATCAATGGCGGAGGCGGGGTGGCATCGGTGGAATCAACCGTCGCACAATCTCGTGCCACCCGTGCCATCTATGAGCAGGCCTCCGTCAAGCCTCAAGCGGGAGGATTTCGGAATCGTTCCAAACCGTCTATCCGGCGTCGCCGCTTGGACGCGCCACTTCTCTTCGTTCGGGTCGGCCTCAGTCATTACCGCGGCGTTGCCTTTCGGCAAGCCTTGGCACGGGCGAAGTCCGACCTTTGATCCCGCTTTCTTCCTGACGTAGACCTCCTTCGGCGATGGCGATCGGGTGAACGTCATCCCCGCGGTGCGACCCAGCCGCATCACTCGCCCGGCCGGGGTCTCACCGTGCCTGCATCCCGGACGTGCAGGCGGGTGGCATCACCGTCGTCTCCCGGTCCCCCGTGCCATTTCCCTCCGGCGGGGTGGCATCAACCGTTGCACAATCTCGTGCGACCCGTGCCACCGACCGCGGCGGGTGGCACGACCGAACTCCCTGGCGTGCCACCATCCACCGCCGCCTGCGATCAACAATCATCAACGCTCGTCCGCGGCGGTGGGTGGTGCCCTCGCGCGCCAGACTCCCGTCAATCCCGCCCCAGCCTTCCCCC
>Ga0163152_10009656_pt1 | contig 10015 bp, 17 predicted proteins | sample OliLakLV19MP8IB2_FD_148635 | JGI IMG/M metagenome (GOLD analysis project Ga0163152, IMG submission 148635) | Freshwater microbial mat bacterial communities from Lake Vanda, McMurdo Dry Valleys, Antarctica - Oligotrophic Lake LV.19.MP8.IB-2 | ecosystem: Environmental > Aquatic > Freshwater >...
GTGTTAGCGATCTTGTTGAGCTCGGCAGCGACTTCGTCGATCTCCATCAGCGCCCGTTCGGGATTGCGCCCGTAGGCCATGTTGATCGACCGAACCTTCACGGCCATCTTTGAGAGCACGGCGGCCAGCCTTGGCAGCGTGAGCGGTGGCTCAGCGGGCGCCGTGGTGGGGTTGTGGCCATCAGCCGGCCACCTTCCCCTCGCCGCTTAGGATGCGATCCAAAGGTTCCCGGAGCACTAGAATGCGCTTGCCGATGCGCACGTGCGGGATTTCGCCCCGCGCCACCCCTTCATAAGCCTGATTGCGGCCGATGGAGAGCAGCTTGGCCGCTTCCTCAACGGTCATGGTCTTTTGCAGAGAACGACGAGCCATACCTAGCCTCCTATTTTCTCGTGACGTCTAGATATTGATCTCCCGAGTAATCCTTGACAAGCATTTTCTCTCGATCGAGAGTAAAAGGGACCATTGGGGGAGAAAAGCCATGGCGCGAAGAGGTCGCCCGACGAAAGCACCGGACCCCGGTGGCAAGGCATCACTGGGCCTAAAGGTGACGCCGGCGCTGAAAACGCGGCTCGAGCTCGAGGCTCAGCAGTCGGGGCGCACGCAAAGCCAAGAGGCCGAATTTCGCCTTGAGCGATCGTTCGATCGGCAGGACTTACTCACCGACGCGCTGGTTTTGGCATATGGGCCAAAGCTCGCAGAGATCATCCAGGCGCTCGCCCAAGCGATGGCGACTGGGGCTACCATCTACTGCTTCACGCCGGGCCAAGTGCGCGGCTGACCGAGCTCGCCGCTGGATCAATCCGGCGCGAGGCCCTGACGAGGGGCGTTTCCTCCCTAGACTTGCCCGCTCTGGCTCCCGCCGGGGCGGGCTCTTTTTTGCGTTTGGGGAGGCCGGTAAAAACGACCGTGCGGCGGGCCGTGGCTGGCCAGCCTGCCCTAGCGCCCGCCCTCAGACGACCTCCGGGCCGTCCGCCGCGGCGCGGCCCTCAGCGGGCAGATTCTCGGCCCTGGCGTGCGTACCTGGTGCGTCTCGGGCGTTAGCTGTAGCGGGCCTTGTAGCCGATCGTGCTGGGCGCGTCTTTGTCCCAGACGAACCATGCAACGGAAAGTGGGGCCGAACGAGGCCCCACTTGAGAAAATGGCCTGTTAGCGCAGGCCTTGAAGAAGAAACTACAGCCTAGGACGGCAGAACTCGGACGGCGCACCTTGCATGTGGGGGCCGTCCTCTTTTTTTCGCTCTCACATACGGAAATGGCCCTGCTACAACAGGGCCATTCCAAAGTAACATCGGTCTCTGCGGGGACGGGCTGTCAGCAATGGCCGCCCGTTCTTTTTGTACCCTGCCGCGATTTGACTCGCAAATCAAGTGGATGGATCCCAAAAAGGTCAAATTGGGATCCAATGGCGAAGACCGATCAATACCCCGTCCGGCTTAGGCCGGTCATTCGTGACTATCTGGATGACTTGGCGAAGCTGGGCCCGTAAGACAGTCCACTTGGAGGACACCTAGATGACGGCACAAAGCGATCCGGCATCGGACCTCAAGAAGTTCGTTGGCACAAAGCGGTTCTCTACGATCCTTGCGGACCCGCCTTGGCGCTTTCAAAACAGCACCGGTAAGATCGCACCCGAGCATCATCGCCTTTCACGCTATGGCACGATGGCGCTGGATGAAATTAAAGGGAATTATATACTTGAGTCCCTAAGCGGGAGCGGCAATCGATGTTAGCGCGATGATCCGGTTGGCGAAGTCTTGGAAATCATCGCCGTCGCCGCTCACTATGTCGGAGATACGATAGAACCGGTTTGTGGACGGGCTTTCACCGTGCGCCATCTCCATATTGATCCGGTCCACGTTCACGACAGTAACGAAAAGTTTCCGAAGCGGGCCTAGCGGCGTTTTTCCAGTGCTACCTTCGCAGTGACAATCGACTGCTTCAACCACAGTCCTGCCGCCTCGGCCAGTTGAGCGGGTACGGCGTTACCAAGCTGGCGCATGCTTTCGGACCACGATGCCGGGAATAGGTAGTCATCCGGCAGGCCGACCAAGCGAGCAGCCTCACGGACGGTGAAATAGCGGACTGTGCCGTCACATTTCACCATCATGTTTTCGCCGCCGGGGACGCCGTGATCGCCGGCTTTCAACGCCTTGGCTGGCATATCGAGCGGGCTGCCGGTGTGACCGTTATAGACCCGCGCGCCGGACTGTAGGACGTGGTTACTCTTGCCGGTGGGCGCGCCTAGCCCCTGCAAAGCATCGCGCGTCGTGAGCCACGGCAGGCCAAGGGGCGGCTCGGATTGTTCGCGGAGGATCGTCACCCTAGCCGCATCTGGGCCATCGTCGGGCGCGGCGCGGCGCTTGATGCCGTGCCGCTTCCAATAGTCGCCGGTGATGTATTGATCCCAAAGCAGGCGGACGCGCGAGTGCGTCGGCTGCATGAGTTGCGGCGCTATGCCGAGGCGCTTGGAAAGTCCGAATATCAGCACCCGAAATCGGATTTGTGGCGCGCCAAAGTCAGCCGCGTTAACGACCTGCCATGCAACGCCATACTCCGCCGGCCGCGTCGCGCGATGCAGGCGCGCCAAGTGGTCTAGGTGGCGCTCGCCCTTCTGCCGTTCCATCGCCGGGTGGCGCAAATGGCTCACGATCCAATCCAGATACGTCTTGAACTTGGGGCCGGCGAGATTGCGCACGTTCTCGAAAAGGAAACCGTCCGGGCTGGATTCACGAATGGCGCGGATCGCCTCCGGCCACATATCACGGTCGTCCTTGTGGCCTTGTTTCTTTCCACCAATGCCGAACGGCTGGCAGGGTGGCCCGCCCGACACGACAGCGAGCTTGCCCGCCAGCGCGCTCCAATCGATCTCGCGCACGTCTGTCTTTTCGACCGGCCACGCCTTGATATGTTCCAGCCCGCGCTTCTTGTTGTGCTGTGCCGTCTCGACGGCAGAAGAGTCTAGCTCGGCCATAACGGCATGCTGAAAACCGGCGCGGGACATTCCCAGCGCGAGGCCGCCGCATCCAGAAAACATTTCCGCGCTGCGCAGAACGGATGGATTGGCGGTTGTTTCCGCTTTGGCTTTGGCTGGGCTGTATTTCAGGATCGCATCGGTGAAGCGGTCGAAGCGGTCATTCTCTAGGCTCATAGACCCCCCCCCCTACGCCGTCAGCTCACGGTAGGTGATCCGGGGGCCGACAGAAGCCGCGACTAGGCTGTCCAGTCGTTCCAAAGTGTGCCGCTTCACGTCGCCATCGTTAAGGCGAAACGTAAATTCATCCACATAGCGATGCTTGTTTAACCCCGCTTTGAAAAACGAGCTTCGTCACGTCGAACCGGGCAAGCCCGCCACCCTTCGTTGTGCTCGTTGATCTTCGCCATCATTGATTCTCGTCCTTCTTTTTGTTTTCTTCGTCCGCCCAATCGGCCCAAGCATTGAGTGCAGCGGCTAGAGCGCGGGCCTCGCGCACGTCGTCGTGCTTCTTGAACTCCAACTCGTACATGCTCTTGTGGGCGCCGGCCCCGTCACTCAGCACCACGACCATTGACCCGTTTGTGAAACCAGGGTGAGGCCCTATTTCAATCGTCGTCTCGGCCTCGGTATAGGCAAGATCAATGCGCGCCGTCGCGACGGTTCTATCGGGATCGCGGTAGAGTGCATTTATGATTTGACCGATAGAGGTCGCGCTCATGTCGTCTCCTGTGGCGCCCCGGTGAGCGCCGTGCGCCGGGCCGCGGCTGGCCAGCCTGCCCTAGCGCCCGCCCTCAGACGACCATCCGGGCCATCCGCCGCGGCACGCTCTCAGCGGGGAGATTCTCGGCCCTGGCGAGCGTGCCGGCGGGCCGCGTCCAGTCCCATCACGTTCCCGCCGTCAACGCCAAGACGCTGCGCCCGATCATCGAGGCCCAGCTTCCGCGCCGGTCATTCGTCCTCTTTTTCAAGGACGGTCTTGCGGTCCTTGAAGGCCTGCATCGTCTCGGCCTTGTTGCGGCCGAGCTTGTCGAGGAATTCCTTGTGCTCGGCCTCGATGGCATCGACTTCGGCCGGCGTGCTCGCGAGATCGAGCAGTTCAAGGATGGCCTTTCGTCTCGGGTCTTGGCCCACGATGGAGTCGGCCAGCTTCCACGATTTGGCCTGCGTCTGATTGTCGGCGGGCTCGCTCTTGGCTCCCGCTGCCGCGCCACCTTCACCGCCGGCAGGGGGCGTCGTGTTGGCAGGCGTGGCAGCGTCGGCAGCGGGTTTCTTGAAGTCGTCGCGACCGGGCGCGGGCGGTGCGGGCGGCGGCCAGGTATCCTCGGGCATCGCCATGCCGTCCTCTACGGCCTTCACTTCCGCGACGATGCGAGCAAGGTCTGGCGCCAGCCAGTCCTTAGCGACACGACCGACGATCGCCTCGACGCGAGATAGCTCGATCTTCCGGCCTTCGAACCACTTGATGGCGCGCTCGCGATAATCCTGAATGTTCTTGCCGATCTTGCCGACAAGGTTCTTCTCAGCCTCGTCGAAAGCGAAGTCGCAGAACGTCGCCAGGGCATTGCAGATGACATTGCGCGTGGCCTTCGACACGCCGATTTGCAAGGCGATGTCGAGCCGTCGCGCCTCTGCCTCGGGGCCAGTGCCGCCCATGCGCGACGCGCCCTTGTCCTGCTGAAAGGGTCGCACCAGCGCGAAGCCGGTTTCGATGTCGATGAACTTGGCATAGATCAGCCAGGTCGAGCCGTTGTCGACGACGCGCACGTCGATCTGACAGTTGCCATAGATCCGCGCGACGGCGTTCGCCAGCTTGACGCCGGGACCGCTGATGAAGTCTTGCCCGCCGCCCTTTTTCTTGACCGGGAAGCGATAGAACCAATCGGTGCCCGCCATAGCAGCGTGCGTCTTGATCTTGGCAATGACGTCGCCGTCGTTGCGCTTGACCTCGACGTGCTTCGCGCCGACGGGGTTCTGCTCGAGCTGCATCCCGGCGCCCGCCGCGGGGATCGGCAGCTGGCCGGCCGGCGCACGCTCGAAAGCCTGCGCCAGTTCCTGCTCCTCGCGGGGGTCCATCAAGCTTGTTCTGTTCATCGGATAATCCTGTGTTGCTGGGGTTTGATTAGAGGGCTCGTTGGTCCTTGATGAAGCGGAAGCCCGCGGGGGCCGCCTTTTCATCCTTCGTCGTTCTGGCGGCTTCGTTCGCGACCTGCAGCGCTGCAGCGAGGGCAGCCTTCCGCACGGTCGGATGGTCCTTGTAGGATTCGATCGCGGCGGTCTCGTCGGTGACTGCGGCGGTCCAGTAGGTGCGCAGCGTCACTGCACGCTGGCTCGGCGCGCTCTTGATTGCGGCCGTCTCCGGCTTTTTCTCGGCCACCCTCTCTGCAGCCTTCGCGATCCTGGCGGCTTCGGCGGCACGAATGCCCGCTTCGATCACCTCCTGCCGTTCGACCTCGGCTTGCTCCTCGTCTGCCGTGCTCGTCTCGGCATCCGCAATGCGCCGCTTTTCATCCTCGGCCCGCTGCGCCGCTTCAACCCGCTCACGCTCGAGGCGGTCCGCTTCCTCGCGGAGTCGCCGCGCTTCGGCCTCCTTGGCTGCCGTCTCGGCGGCGATGCGATCACGCTCCTTCGTCAGCCACGCGCCGGACCTTGCGAGCAGAGCCGAGAGCGCGGCCTCAAGCTGGCTGGCCGGATCGCGATAGGCGGCCTTGACGCCAGCGAGCGCCTGTTCATGCGGAGCAAGGTCGGCCTTCTGTGCGGCGGCCAGGCCCTTCTTGGATGCCCGCAGCTTCTCGACAAACTCGCCGGCCTCTTTTGCCGTAGCGGCGTCGGTGAATTCCGGCCGGTCGGCGAGCCATCCGTTGGCCGTTGCGGTGAGCTCCGCGGCGCTCTCCAAAGCGGTGGGCGGATTGTTGCCGCCGATTTCGCGCCGGGCCTCGGTCAACTCCCTGGCGGCGTCCATCAGCGCACCACCGAGTCGGCGACCGGGTAGATATGCACGCCCTCAATCTTGAGCGTGCACTTGCCGTCAACGGTGGCGGCCTTGATGGCGGCGGCAATCGCCGGCTCATTGACCTCGAGATAGAGCCGCGGCACGGCCGCCGCGTCGGTGACGTCGAAAGTCCACGTCGTGCGGAGCGAAGCCACGGCGCCGAGGTCGGTGCGCGTGCGGCTAAGGTCTGCCGTGCTGGCTCCGGCGGCGCGGGCGGTGGTGTTTCGATCTTGCGTGGCGACGGCCGCGCGATCGCGGGCGACGCTGGCGGACTTCGTAGCCTCTCGCCGATCGGCGGCGGCCGTCTCTACATCGGCCTTGGCCGTGCGGTTCGCTTCCCGCGTCCGCTCTCGCGCCGCCTGATCCTCGCGCCTTATCCGCGCCGCCGTCTCCTCGGCCTCTTTGTCGGCGGCGGCTTTATCCCTGGCCGCCTTCTCGCGCGCCCTCTTCGTGCGGGCTTCATCCTCTCGCCGCTCGGCGTCGAGACGCTCCCGCTCAATGCGGTCGAGCTCGGCCTTGGCGTCGGCCTTGCGCTTTTCCTCGGCCTCTCGCGCCACTCGCTTGACCCGCTCGGCCTCGACCCTGGCGGCCTCCTCGCGGCGGCGAGCCTCGGCGACCCGCTCGCGCTCTTCACGCGCCTTGCGCTCCTCTTCCTCGGCCTTCTCCCTGGCCATGCGGGCCTCTTCCTCGCGGCGGCGCTTCTCGCGGTCGGCTTTGTCTTGCTGATACGGCGTGAGGTACTCTTTGCTCAACTTCACCTTGAGCGAGTCCACCTTGTCGGACATGCCCTTGAAAAAGGCATCCGTCGCCGCGATGAGCGCACGGTGCGGCGCGTTGGCATCGAGCCGGGTGACCTCGCTATTGCGCGAGAAGGCCGTGCACGACTTGATCGCCTCAGAAATCTTGGCTTCCCATTCGTCATCCATGGCAGCCGGCAGCCGGTCGGCCATGCCGATCAATTGCGCGAACCGCGCCATGAGGTCGGCGTGCGTGTCCTTCAGGTTCACGCGCAAATGCTCGATGGGATCCGGGGGATTGTTGGCGCCGATGCCGTGGCGAGGGTCGGTAATCGAGTCCATTGGTTAGAACCTCATCGGTAGGGTGTGGAAGTCGACGGCTTTGCGCGGTTGCGCCTTGGGATGCTCGGGCCGCCACTGGCGAGCGTGCGCGGCATCGGCAGTCAGAAACCGATACTCGGCCTCGGTGATCGGCTCGCGAGCGCAGAACGGCCAGGCGCGATCAATCTCGAGGGCGACGCGGCAGCGATAACCGGTGTCCGCATCGCGCTCCCAACGGTCGGTGCGGCCGTCGATTTCACAGAACCAACCCGGCGAGCGGTCTTGCTCTTCACCGTCGATGATGGCCGCGCCGTACCAGATGCGGACGGGCACGCGGACGCCGCCGCGAGCGAGCTTGATGGTGTAATGGCCGGCGCGAGGGGGCCAGGCCGAGACGGGTTCCATTACGCAAGCCTCCAAGTTTGCCCGCGCTTTATCTGGCTGACGGTTGTCTGCGAGACGCCATATGCTGCCGCAATATCTACTTGCCGCCGCGCGTCCCTCCTTATCGCTCGCGCCGATGTGGCGTTCAGCTTGGCGCTCGCGTTACGCTCGCCATGGAGGGCCGGCGGCAGAAATAGGCGCCCTTTTCTATGTGCGTCATTGATGTTGTCGGCCTGCGTACCCTCAAACAAATGTCCCGGCTCTATGCAGCCGGGCACGTCGCAGGAATGACAAGACTCCATGCCGAGCCCCAGCGCTCGCCCGAGCTTTAGTTCAAGCGCGAGCCGATGCGCTCTCCGGCGACGCTGACCGCCCCAACGCAGCCAACCGTAACCGGCACTGTTTTTGTACCCACTCCACAGCCTGCAGCCGTTCGGCGCCGGCAGAGAGTAGAACGCGAGCTTTTCGGCCAGCGTGACGCCAGGCGGGCACCTCCGCTTTCGCGATGTTTGAACGGGCTCGGCATAATTCATCGCGAGGCGACCTCATTCCATTTGTCGTCTAGGCGCTCGATGTAGAACGTGGGAGCCGAGCGCTTGCCGCAGCCGGGGCATTCCGCGCGGTAGGATTTGGATCGGCCCATGTCGCGCTTGATTGTGCGCGGGGCCTGGCGGGTGCCGCACTGGCATTGCAGGCGATCGGGCGCGCGGGCGATCGTGGCCACCGTCACGCGCGCACCTTCGGCGGCTCGAGGTTGTAGACCTTCGGCACGCCACCGTGGATGCCATCGGGGGTGTACCGCACGACGTTCTCGCCGGGCTCGATCGCCAGCAGCGCGACGATGTTGCCGCGCGGTCCCTTGGCGTCATCGGCGATGATGCGATAGGGGATGCCGCCGCTGGTGTGGCCAGTGTCTCCGATGCGCCAGGTCACGGTTTCACCCGCTCGCATCGGATCACCGTCGCCTTGGGCGCGACGTTCGCCAGCGAGGCGGCATCCAGCGAGCACGCGGTGACGCCCATCGGCCTGCCGCGCGATCTGCAGGGCTCGCCGGGGCGACATTCGGTGAGCTGATGCGTGCGCGGGCTCTCGGGCTCGGCCAGGCCCTCCATCGCGGCGCGCGCTACGGTGGCGGCGAACAGCACGCCAGCGCCGATCGCCAGCGCAACCGGCCAGCGGCACGGCCGCCGCGGCGGCTCGATCGGATAGCCCGCCGGGGCGCTATAGTCATGCACGATGGCGGGCGCGTAGCCGTTTTCGTCGCGGGCGATCATGCGGTCACCGCGGCCAGCAACCCGTTGACGTATGCGCGGAGGTCCCGCAACCGCCGCCGCCGGTCACCCCTCGGCGCGTCGTGATAGGCGAGCATCAATCGCAGGTGCTCGGCATCGTGCGCGAGGGCGCGGATTCGGCGGCGGGTCACCGGCCCTCCCGCGCGTCATAGAGCGCGTCGATATCGCACGCGGCCTGCAGCCGGGCACCCGACTCGGCGAGCGCCTGGGTGTCATACTCGGCCGGCAGGCAGTCGCCCGCGTCGCGGTTGCGGATGCGGTAACGGCCGGGCTTGGTGTGCGGCTCGACCTGATAGCGCCGTTGAAGGGCGGCGATGGCGTATATGCGGCCGCTCATCACGCCACCACCAACTCGCCGGCGCGCTCGATCGGGTACACGATTCGCAGCGGCGCCGGCGTTACGATCGAGGTTAGATCGACCAGCCACACCCGCCGGCTGCAACGCTCGCCATCAAAGAGCACTTGCCCGGTCGACGGCCGCCGGCATCGCGGTGACGCCGGGTGAACGAATTGAACGACGCCGGCACCATAGGAGCGCTCGGGATTCGCGTGCGTCACGCGGACGCCCGGGGAAAGGTTGGACATGGCCTACTCCCTGATTGCCAAAATCGCGTCGAGCATGGCGAGGGCATCCGTTGCCCGCGCGGCCTTGAGCTCGGCACGACGACGAGGCTCGGCGTAGGCGTAGGCGTCGGCTTCGGCGTAGGCTTCGGCGTAGGCGTCGGCTTCGGCGTCGGCGTAGGCTTCGGCGTAGGCGTCGGCTTCGGCGTAGGCGTAGGCTTCGGCGTCGGCGTAGGCGTAGGCGGCGGCGGCGGGATACTTCCGCCGTGTCTCGGATAGAGTGTCTCGCGCCTGCTCCGCAGCCGCTCGCCACGTGTCCGGGCCGTCCTCCCGCGTCAGCGCCCGTAGTGTGGCCGCCGCCGCCAAGAGACGGGATTTGCATTTGGCGACGCGCGGCGCCGTTGCCAGCGCGTCAAGCGACGCCCCGAACCGCACCGACAGAAGCAGATAGATGAATTCCAGATTGCGGCGGCTCTCGACCTCGGGCGTGCCACGCGAGCCGACTATCTGCGGCAGCCGGTCGCGCAGGGCGTCGCGCATGTCCTGGTCGCCGCGGTCGTTGATGCGTTGGACGACCCGAGTGACGAGCGGGCTGGCGCACTGCGGCCTGTCGGAGTGCGGCTCGCCCGCGATCCAGGCGGCGGCCTCCATGACGCAGAGGCCCTGCTCGCGCGACCTGTGGCCGCCTTCGAGCAACACCAGGTGGGGGAGCAGCTCGGCCGCCAGCCTCGGGGCCGCGTAGTCGATGGTGAGCG
>Ga0163152_10009657_pt1 | contig 10015 bp, 5 predicted proteins | sample OliLakLV19MP8IB2_FD_148635 | JGI IMG/M metagenome (GOLD analysis project Ga0163152, IMG submission 148635) | Freshwater microbial mat bacterial communities from Lake Vanda, McMurdo Dry Valleys, Antarctica - Oligotrophic Lake LV.19.MP8.IB-2 | ecosystem: Environmental > Aquatic > Freshwater > Lake...
CTCGACGCCGACCTGGCCGGCGTCGAGACCGGCGACCTGATCGCCGAGGTGCGCGTTGCCGGCGAGACGCAGACCCCGCGCTGGCCCAGCGAATGGCGCGCGCTCGAGCTGGCCACGCCGTCCGGCGAGAAGCTCGAGCTCGTGCTCGACCGCGCCGGCGTCGAGCGACAGGTCACGTTGACGACCGTGCCGCGTGCACGGCCCGGGCCGCGCGAGCCCGTCGAACGCTTCCGCGAGGAGGAACGCGCCGGCGTCGTGATGCGCACGGCCAGCGAAGTCGAAGCGCGCGCCGCCGGCCTCGGCCCGGGCGGCGGCGCGGTCGTGGTCGGCTTGTCGCGTGCGAGCCCGTGGCGCAAGGCCGGCCTGCGCTTCGGCGACCTGATCCGGGCCGTCGACGGCGCGACGACCGGCCACCCGCAGGTCGTGATCGACGCGATCCGCGCGGCACCGGAAGGCGGGACGCTCGTGCTGGACCTTTTGCGCGACAGCCGGCCGCTGAAGCTCGAAGTGCGCGTCACGGAGCGGGAAAGCGAGCTGCGCACGATCGACATCCCGCTGCTCTTCTCGTACGAAAACGACCGCGGACGATCGGAGACGTCCATTCTGTTCGGCCTCTACAAACACGAGAGCACCGAGGCCGCCTGGCGCACGCGCTTCCTGTGGTTCATCGAGTTTTCGGGCGGCGACGCGGATCGTCTCCAGGAGGATCCGGTCGGCGGCGCGTCCGGGGCATGGGCCGCGGAATGACGCCGCGCGCAGCGAGAGTGGCCGCGGGCATCCTGCTCCTGGCGAACGTGCCGACGGCTGCGCCGCAGGCGCCCCTCGCGCGGACCTCGGCGATTCCGGTGTCCGACGGATTCTCGATCGAGGAGCTCCTCTCCTGCGATCTGTCCGGCGACGACGTGGCCGACGCGTGCGTCGCGTCGAAGGGTCCGACGCGCCACCGCCTGCAGATCCACGTACGCCGCGCCGGCCCCGCGGCCGCTTTCGCGGCGACGCCCGAGGCCCAGATCGAGCTGACGCCCGACGTGATCGCGTTCGCGGCGGCCGACGTGCTGCCGGACGAAGGCCGCGAGATCCTGCTGTTCAATCCGAGCGGTGTGTTCGCCTGGCGCTGGCGCGAGAAGGACGAGGCGAAGCGCGTCGTGCGCCTACTCGACGCCGACCTGCTGTGGCAGATGCCGGGCGTCGGCACGCTGTTCCATCTGCAGCCCTCGGTCGTCGACCTCGACGGCGACGGGCGCGAGGACCTGTGCATCCCCGAGCCGAACGGCATGCGCGTCGCGTTCCAGCTGCCGCCGGGCGAGGGCGCGCGCTTCGGACCGCCCACGCGGATCGGGGTGGCCGAGGACGACCTGGCCGCCGGCGGTCCGGAGGGGAACCGTGTAACGCTGCGCTCGCCGAGCGGACGGCGCCGCGTGCAGTTCGACCTCGGCGGCGACTTCAACCTGCGCGGCGAGGGACAGCGCGCGCGGCCCTACCTCTCGATCGACGAGAGCGCGCCGTCCGTGGATCTGATCGATTGGGACGGCGACGGGGACCGCGACGTGCTGGCGCTGTCCGACGCCGCGCTGCACGTGTTCGTGCAGGAGCCCAAGCAGATCGTCGACGTCGCGCGCGCGCTGCGCCTGACGTCGCCTGTGCCGCGCGACCGGCGGCGCGAGCTGGACGTCTCGTTCCAGGTGCGCGCGCTCGACCTGGACGGCGACTCGCGCGCGGACATGGTGATCTTCGCGCTCGATCAGCGCGCAGATTCGGCGCGCACGCAGGTCCTGATCTTCCGTCAGGGCCGTACGCCGCCTGGCGAGCCGCCGCTATTCGGGAAGGCGGGCCAGCCGTCCGAAGTGCTCGTCCTGGACGGGTTCGCGCGCCCGATCGCGGTGAAGGACGTCGACGGCGACGGACTGCCCGACCTCGTCGCCGCGGCGCTGCGTCCGAACCTGATCGACGCGCTGCGCGCCGCGGCCAGCGAGCGCATCGAGACCGAACTCTACGTGTTCCGCAATCGCGGCGCGCAAGGGTTCTCGAAGCGTCCGGACCTGACGCGCGTGCTGTCGCTGCAGGCGTCCGGCGGTGACAACGGCGCGACGAACCCGTTCCTGGCCGATTTCGCCGGCGACATCACTGGAGACGGCGTGCACGAGCTCTTCCTGCGCACCGACCGCGACCGCCTGGGCGCCTACATGGTCCGGCGCGGCAAGGACGGCGCCTTGTCGGTCGTCGACAAGCCGCTGTGGGAGCTCGCCATCGCGCCGACCGCGCGCGTCCTGATGCCGGGCGTGATCATGGAGCGCACGCCGGACCTCTTCGTGATCGAGCCGGGAGGTGTGGTGTGCGCCAGCTTCCGCTGATCCTGGCGTCGCTGGCCCCGGGGGCCGCGCTGGCCGCGCAGGCACCCGGGCCGTCGCTGCGCATCGTCGCGACGATCACGCCCGCGTTCGAGCTGGCCGACCACCGCGCGCTCGACGTCGACGGCAAGCCGGGCGCGGAGATCGTCGCGATCGGATCTCAGGGCGAGGTGCGCACGTTCGCGCTGAAGGATTCGGCCGCCAAGGGGCCGCTCGGATCGCTCGTGCTGGCCGATCCGCGCCACGCCGTGTTCGCGTTCGCGCCGCTGGGCGGAGAGGGCGTCGCGGACCTGTGCGTGGCCTCGCCGCGCGGGCTCGAGGTGTTCCGCGCCGGTGCCGACGGAGCGTTCGCCGAGAAGCCCGTCGCCACCGCGCCGCGCGCGCGGCTGCGCCTGCGCACGGGCGTCCCGGTCGCCGCGCCGCTCGCGCTCGACATCGACGGCGACGGTCGCACGGACGCGGTCGTGCCCGACGGCGAGACGCTCGAGATCTGGGTCCAACGCCCCTCGACGGGGGAGGGCGCGACGACGTCGTTCGTGAAGAGCGCAACCGTCAACGTGCCCGTGTCGGCCTCGCGCGCCACGGGGCAACAGGCGCTGTCCGACGAGCTGCGCTCCTCGATCACGATTCCGGGCCTGCGGCGCGTGGACGTCAACGGCGATGGTCGCCTGGACCTCGTCGTCGAGAAGGACGAGACGCGCGCGTTCCACCTCGTGCGCGCCGACGGGACGATCCCGCTCGAGCCCGATTCCGTTCTCGACCTCTCGATTTTCCGCGACACGACGGCCGAGGCCTCGATCGCGCCGGGCCGCACGCTGGCCGGGCTCGACCGCGCGCTGCACGAGATGCGCGACCTCGACAAGGACGGCATCCCCGACCACGTCATCGCGCACCGCCGCAAGGTGTGGGTCTTCCACGGCAGCCAGGAGGCGCCGCGCTTCCAGACGCCGACGAGCGTGCTCAAGACGGCCGACGACGTGACCGCGCTCCTGTTGCTCGACCTCGACGGCAACGAGCGGCCCGACCTCGTGCTGATCAAGGTGCAGGTGCCGACGGTTGCGACGCTCCTGCGCGGGCTGGTCAGCGAGTGGGAGATCCAGGTCGCCGCGCTGGGCTATCGAGCCGGTGGGGAGCGCGACTTCGAGCCGACGCCGGTCTGGCGCAGCGAGCTCGCGTTCCGCGTGCCGGCGATCCTGTCGATCCTGAAGGATCCCGAAGCGATCCTCCGGCGCTTCGAGGACGCCGGGAAGAAGCTGCGCGCGAGCGACGAGGGCGACGTCGACGGCGACGGCCGCGCGGACGCGGTGGTCGTCAGCGAGGACGGCGCGCGCCTCGACCTGTGGCTGGGCGACGCAGCGGGCTCGCGCGAGGCCGGTGAGAGCGCGGCGGACACCGTGCGGCGCGTGCTGTTCGAGGACAAGGAGACGATGTGGGACCTCGACCGCCTCGTCGCGTGGCTCTCGGGCTGGGCCGAGCGGCGCGTGCAGGCGCTCACCGGCGGACGGCCGGCCGTCGCGGGCCTCGCGCTGCGCGATCCGACGAAGTGGCGCCTGACCGACCTGGAACTGGTCGACCTCGACGGCGATCCGCGCGCGGAGGTCGTCCTGCGCTACGAGGCGATCGGCAGCACGCAGTGCGCGTTCGACCTGGTGGGCTGGCGCTGAGCCCGGATGATTCACGAAGCCTCGGTGGGCGAATCTGCGACCACCGCTCGATCGTGCCGGAACCTCGGGCATCTCACCGGGGTGGGCGCATCGATCGTGGTCGAGAGCCTCTGGCAGTCCAGTGGTCGACACTGACCTGGGTACGGACGCGAAACTGTCCTGCGTGGCGTGCGTTTCCTCGGACAGCTCCAGGTCGGTGCTCGAATGCGCAGCTGCCGGGCCTCGCGATAGAACTTGATTCGGCACAGTTCCGGGAGCCTCCTCCGAATGCCGTGGCGCGAATGTCCGCCGAATCAATCGCTCACGGACCCGGTGATCGTGAATGATCCGGGCTGAGAGGCTGAGTACAAATCGATCCTACGGACTCTCATACCCTGTTGGCGCCGCGCGCTAAGAGGCCGAGAAGAACTCGATCGTACGGCCTCGCTGATCCTGTTGGCGCCGCGCGGAACCGCGCGGGAAGAGGCCGACAGAGAATCGATCGTACGGCCTCCCTCATCCTGTTGGCGCCGCGCGGAACCGCGCGCGGCGCGGAGGCCGACAGAGAATCGATTGTACGGCCTCCCTCATCCTGTTGGCGCCGCGCGGAACCGCGCGCGGCGCGCGTCAGGGTCGGAGCGGCGGGGCGGCCGGCTTGAAATCGAGCGCGCGCACGAGGAACGCCCACTGGTCGGCGACCTCCTCGATCTGCAAGGCCGTCGGCTTGCCGGCGCCGTGGCCGCCGCGCGTCTCGACGCGGATCAGGCACGGGTTGTCGCAGGCCTGCACGCGCTGCAGCTCGGCCGCGAACTTGAAGCTGTGCGCGGGCACGACGCGGTCGTCGTGCTGTCCCGTCGTGACGAGCGTCGGCGGGTAGCACGTGCCGGCCTTCAGGTTGTGCAGCGGCGAGTAGGCCGTGAGGTAGGGGAACGCGGCCGGATCGTCGCTGCGGCCGTAGTCGCTGGCCCAGGCCCAGCCGATCGTGAACTTGTGGTAGCGCAGCATGTCGAGCACGCCGACGCCCGGGATCGCCGCGCCGAAGAGCTCCGGACGTTGCGTCAGGCACGCGCCGACGAGCAGGCCGCCGTTGCTGCGGCCGTGGATCGCCAGCTTCCTCGAGCTGGTCCAACCCTTCGCCACGACGTGCTCGGCCGCGGCGATGAAATCGTCGAAGACGTTCTGCTTGCGCTCCTTCGTGCCGGACTCGTGCCACTCGCGGCCGTACTCGGCGCCGCCGCGCAGGCACGCGACGGCGTACGTGCCGCCGAGTTCCATCCAGGCCAGCACGCCGGGCGAGAAGCCCGGCTTGATCGGGATGTTGAAGCCGCCGTAGCCGTACAGCAGGCAGGGCGTGTCGCGCGTCGGCGTCACGTCCTTGCGGCGCGACACGTAGAGCGGGATCCGCGTGCCGTCCTTGCTCGCGTAGAACGAGCGCTCGGTCACGTAGTCCGAAGTCGCGAACGGCACCTTCGGCGCCCAGAAACGGTCGGTCTTCTCCGTGCGCGCGTCCCAGCGCCAGACCTCGGTCGGCGTCGTCGTGCTGGTGAAGGCGAAGAACGCCTCAGGTTGATCGAAATCGCCCTGGAACGACGCGATCGAGCCCAGCGGCGGTACGGCGATCGCGCCCAGGTCCTGGCCGTCGAGCGCGAACACGCGCAGCTCGTTGGCGGCGTCGACGAGGTACGTCACGACGAGCTTCCCGCCCGCTGCGGTCACGCCCTCGATCGTGTGCGCCGCCTCGGGCACGACGGTCTTCACCACGGTCGGATTCGAGAGGTCCACCATCACGACGCGTCCGCGCGGAGCGTCCTTGTCCGTCATGAACCACAGACGCGAGCCCGCCTTGGCCAGGAAGCCGTACTCGGCGTCGAACGCGTCGAAGAGCTTCACGACCGGCGCCGCCGGATCCTTCAAGGACTTCAGGTGGACGCGGTTCTTCTGCTCGGTCCCCTGCGTCTGCGCGATCACCAGCAGCTCGCCGTCGTCCGTCACCCGGCCACCGAAGCCCCACTCGGGTTGGTCGGGCCGCGCGTAGACCACGACGTCGTCCTTCTGCGCGCCGCCGAGCGCGTGGAAGTAGAGCGTGTGGTTCTTGAGCGCCACCTTGCCGGTCGTGTCGTGCTCGGGGTACGTCGAGTAATAGAAGCCCGAGCCGTCCGGCGCCCACGAGAGGCCCGAGAACTTGATCCACTCCAGGAGGTCGGCGCGATCGCGACCGGTCGCGATCTCGCGCACGCGCACCTGGTTCCAGTCGCTGCCGGCTTCGGACAGCAGGTAGGCGACGTACTGGCCGTCCTTGCTGGCCGACGTCCCTGTCACCGAGATCGTGCCGTCGGCGCGCAACGCGTTCGGGTCGAGCAGCACGCGGCCGGTCTCACCGGGACGCTTGGCCCACAGGATCACGCTCTGGTTCTGCAGGCCGTCGTTGCGGTTCCAAAACCACGTGCCGCCCTCGTAGCCGGGCGGCGAGATGCGCTCGTAGTTCCACAGGGCGGTCACGCGCTTCTCGATCGCCTCGCGCTCCGGCACGGCGTCGATGTAGGCGCGCGTCAGCGCGTTCTGCGCCTCGATCCAGCGCACGGTCGGCGGCGAATCGGGATCCTCGAGCCAGCGGTACGGATCGGCGACCTGCGTGCCGTGGTAGTCCTCGACGACGTCCTGTCGCTCGGCCGCGGGGTATGTCGTCCGCGCCCCGGGCGCCTCGCTGTCCGAGAAGACGCGCATCTTCGATTCCGTGGAGCAGGCCGTCAGGACGAGGAGGGGGAGGCAGTGCGCGCGGTTGAGCTTCGTCATTTCGCTTCCAGGTCGGGGTGCCGTCGATGGTAGCCCGTCGCTTCCTGCCAGGCTGACCCCACCGCGCAAAGGTCCTGTTCGCCGTCGAGCTGGCCGGTGAACGTGATGCCCGTCGGCAGGCCCTCGCCGTCGAAGCCGTCGGGCATCGCGACCGCCGGATGGCCGGTCAGGTTCGCGACGGTCAGCGCAGCCGAGCCCCAGGTCGGGTGCACGAGCACGTCGACCTGCTCCATGACCGCCGCCATCTCGCGCTGCAGGCGCGTGCGCAGGCGCGCGGCGCGGATGTACTCGACCGCCGGCACGAGCTGCGCCGCGCGGAACGTGTTGGGCCAGGCCTCGTCGTCCTGCCAGACCATGCGCTCGTCGTCGCCGCTGCGCGTCAGCGCGTCGAACGCGGCGGCGGCCTCGCACGTCAGCATCACGAGCAGATCTCCCGCGCGCGTGGCGGGCAGCTCCACATCCTTCACGTCGCAGCCCATCGTCCGCAGCACGTCCAGGATCGGCGCCTGCTCCTTGGCGCGCTCGAACGCACCCTTGGGCACGCCGACGCGCAGACCCTTCAAGCTCTTCGCCCTGCCCGGCGCGAAGACGGCGGCGCGCGCGTCGAGGACGTCTTTCGATGGTCCCGCGATCGCCGCGAACACGATGCTCGCGTCCTGGCACGAGCGCGCGATCGGACCGACCTTGTCCATCGTCCACGACAGCGCCATCGCGCCGTCGCGGCTGACGCGTCCGAACGTGGGGCGCAAGCCGGTCGCGCCGCACACGCGCGACGGCGAGACGATCGAGCCCAGAGTCTCCGTGCCGAGCGCGAACGGCACGCAACCGGCGACGACCGCGCTGGCCGAGCCGGCCGACGAGCCGCTCGAGCCGTCCTCGGTCTTCCATGGGTTGCGCGTGCGGCCGCCGAACCACAGGTCGCCGTAGGCCAGCTCGCCCAGCGCCAGCTTGGCGACGAGCACGGCGCCGGCCTCCTCGAGGCGGCGGATGACGGCCGCGTCGCGCTCGACGATCTGCTCGCGGAAGATCGGCGAGCCCCAGGTCGTCGGCGCTCCGCGCGCTGCGAACAGGTCCTTGGCGCCGAACGGGACGCCGTGCAGCAGTCCGCGCCATTTACCCGCGGCGATCTCGGCGTCGGCGCGCTTCGCAGTTTCGCGCGCACGTTCCGGCAGCAGCGTGACGACGCAGTGCAGCATGGGATCGAGGCGCGCCAGGCGCGCGAGGCACATGTCCGTCAGCTCGAGCGACGTGACGGATCGCGCGCGCAGCAGCGCGGCCAGCACCGGAATCGGCGCGAACGCCAAGTCCTCGAGCCGCGGCGGTCTCTCGGCCTTCACGAGCGTCGGCGGATCCAGCTCGAGCCGCGGCGGCCGCACGGCGACGCCCGGCAGCAGCGGGTGGAACTCGAATGCCGGCGGCAGGTCGTTCGCGAGCGACTGGCCGCGCAGGCGGGCCAAGGTGGCCGCGTTCTCCGCGAACGCGCCGCGCAACTGCTCGAGCTCCTTCTCGGTGAACTCGAGGCCCGCGACGCGGCCCGCGGCCAGCAGGTCGGCGTCCGCGGCGGCCGTCGTCGCGGTGGCGGGCGGCGTGTCCTGACACAGGGCGAGGAGGAGGGCGGGGAACATCGCCGGCACGCTACCCGATGCGACGCCGGGACCGTACTTGCACGGACCGGGGGTGCGATTGACAGACTGTGCCCTTGGCCGAAGCCCCGGGACCCTCGCGCGTCGCGCTCCTCGAGCGGCTGACGCTGCACCGCCCGGAGCTGCGCGCGTGGGCGCTGTACGACTGGGCCAACTCGGCGTTCTTCACCGTCGTGATCACGGCGGTGTTCCCGATCTTCTTCCTGTCCGTCGCCGCGAACGACCTGCCGGACGAGGAGAAGCGCAAGGTGTTCGGGTGGGCGACGACGGCCAGCCTGTGCATCGTCGCCGTCCTGTCGCCGTTGCTCGGCGCCGTGGCCGACTACGCGCGTCTCAAGAAGAAGCTCTTCGCCGGGTTCCTGGTGGTCGGCATCCTCGCGACCGCCGGCCTGTTCTTCGTCGGTCCGGGCGACTGGAAGCTCGCCTGCTGGCTGTTCGGCCTGGCGAACATCGGCGCGGCCGGCAGCTTCGTGTTCTACGACGCCTTGCTCTCGTCCGTGGCGCGGGAGGACGAACTCGACCGCCTGTCGACGACCGCGTACGCGCTCGGCTACCTGGGCGGGGGGATCTGCCTCGGCCTGAGCCTGCTCTTGATCGCGAAGCCCGAGCTCTTCGGCCTCGCGGTCGGTCCCGACGCGGACGCCAACGCGAAGAGCCTGCCCGCGCGCATCGGCTTCCTGCTCGTCGCGGTCTGGTGGGCGGTCTTCTCGCTCCCGTTCTTCCGGCACGTGCGCGAGCCCGAGCTGCCGCTCGAGCCCGACGAGACGCCCGGGACGCATCCGATCCGGGCCGCGTTCGTGCGCATCTCCGAGACGTTTCGCGAGATCGGCCGCTACAAGCACACGCTCCTCTTCCTGCTGGCGTTCCTGGCCTACAACGACGGCATCGGCACGATCCTGCGCATGGCGACCGTGATCGGCACGGAGCGCGGGATCTCCGACGCGACGATGCTGACGAGCATCCTCGTCATCCAGTTCGTCGGCATCCCGTTTTCGGTGCTGTTCGGCCGCCTCGCGCAGCGGTTCGGAGCCAAGCGCTCGATCCTGGCCGCGCTCTGCGTGTTCATCGTCGTGTGCGCGCTGGGCTATCGGCTCTCGACGCCGGGCGAGTTCGTCGCGATGGCCGGCCTCGTCGGGATGGTGCAAGGCGGAGCGCAGGCGCTGAGCCGCTCGCTCTTCGCGAGCCTCGTGCCCAAGCACAAGACGGGCGAGTTCTTCGGGCTCTTCTCGACGCTCGAGAAGTTCTCCGGTGTGCTCGGCCCGCTCGTGTTCAGCCTCGCGCCGACGCTGGGCGTCGCGATCCTGGCCACGAACGGCTTCTTCATCCTCGGCGGCGTCCTGCTCCTGTTCGTGAACGTCGAGCGTGGCCGCGCGATCGCGAGGGAGATCGACGCGCAGCAGGCCGCGTCGGCGGCCGCGGGAGCTCCCTCCGAATCCGGATGATCGCGGTCGCTCGGAACGCCGCGAGGCCGATCCCGCGGGGGACCGGCCTCGCTCGAGAAGCTGCTGAGGCGCCTGCGCCCTAGCTCTGCTTCTGCCCGCACGCGGGGCAGAACTTCGCGTTCGTCGGCAGCGCGCCGCCGCATTCG
>Ga0163152_10009659_pt1 | contig 10014 bp, 5 predicted proteins | sample OliLakLV19MP8IB2_FD_148635 | JGI IMG/M metagenome (GOLD analysis project Ga0163152, IMG submission 148635) | Freshwater microbial mat bacterial communities from Lake Vanda, McMurdo Dry Valleys, Antarctica - Oligotrophic Lake LV.19.MP8.IB-2 | ecosystem: Environmental > Aquatic > Freshwater > Lake...
GGAAACCACGACGACGGAACTAATCGATGGCGGCGCAAAGCAGGATAGCCGCCGGCGGCGGCGGGCCCGACCTCTGGTCGGGCCGCTCAGAAAATGTGACTGCCCACGGCCCGCCCGGAGGTCGGGCCCTACCGGCGGGAAAGTCCGAATCTCATGTGCGATCGGTATTAGAACTCGAACGTCGAGCGCAAGGTGAACAGCCGGCCTTGCGGGGCGATCCAAGCGGCGATGGTGCCGTCGGGTTGCGCCATCACGGGGACGAGTTCGTCCTTGTTGAGGAGATCGCGCACGTTGAGCTGGACGCTCCAGCGCACCTTGTCGCGCCAGAGTTTACGGGCGTAACCGACCCAGGCGTCATACTTCAGGTCGGACGGCCCCATGTACGGGCGGGCCAGATCGGGTACTTCGAGGGTTCGCCCTTCAACGACGGTGTCGATGATGGGGTAGCCGATCCCAATCTTGTCCTGCCAGCGGACGGCTCCGCCCACGTTCCAGCCCCGGAGTCGCGACCCGCGGGCAAATGAGTAATTGGTGATGGCGTTCCAGCGCCATTCCCGCAGCTCCGAGACGTTCTGGCCCTCCCGGGCCGCCGTCGCATTCACTGAATTCAGCAAGCGCTCGTACACCCGCGTGCGCAGCGGCTGGCCGGATTCGTCCGAGAGCAATTCGCCCGTCCGTCCCGTCGTCCACTCGGTGAGGCGTTTGGCAACGTATTCGCGGGTGACCGGGGCGATGTTGGCGCGGTTCGCCTTTTGCTGGCTCACGTTGACGGCGATGCGCCAGTTCTTGGTCGGATTGATCGTCGACTCGAACTCGAAGCCTTTCGACTCGGTGCTTTGCGTGTCCGACATGTTGCCGGGTCGCTGGTAGGTTACGTTGACTCCGCTGACCTGCGACGGCGTTTGCACCTCCTGCCAGTTGACCAGTTGCTTCACGATTTCCGGCGGCCCCTGCCAGCCAGCGGCTGCCAGCTGCGCTGGCGTATTGTAGCGGATGATACGGGCGTCCACGTCGATCATGGCGTTATCCAGGCCGAGCGAGGCGCGACTTGAGGAGGTTTCGTACCAGTTAAACCGCGTCTGCAAGCGACCTTCGAGGAAGGATAGGCTGAAGCCGCGATCCTCGCTCGTGCCGCCGGGCGGCTGGATTGGCTTGCCGTAGATATCAATCCGCGCATCGACGGGTTGGAAGTTCTGCGACTTGCTATAGTGTACCGAAAAATCGAGCCCGCGCGGGAAACGCAAGAAGGGTGGTTTATGCACCACAAAACCCCGGCTCCAGATGCTTTCTTCGAATATCGAGCCAGGCTGGCCGGGCAGGCGAAATTCAGGATGGCCGCGGTCGATGAAGTTAAAGGTATCGCGCACGTTCTGTCCGCCGTTGTTGCGAAAGTCTTTCACGCGATCGTTGCGCCACCCGATCGTGCCGACCAGCCACTCGCCTTTGAGCGGTCGCACTTGATAGATCGCTGCCTGCGAATCGATGATCTGGCGGGAGAGGGAAGCGCCGGTGGTCGTGCGGCGGAAAGTGTCTTCGTCCATCACGTTCGAGATCTGAACCTCACGCTGTACAAACCGCGTGGTGGTCCGGTCCCAGTGCCAGCCCGTGGCCGTGGTCGGTCGCAGCTGCGACTGAATTCCCTGCAAGTTAATCCCGTTCGGGCTGCTGAGATTCGCGAGGCTGGGTCCAATATAGACCGCGGTCCGCACCAAGCCGTCGGTCGAGTTAATATCGTCCCGAGCGGACGCCGGGTTAACGAAGGCGCGTGTGGCGGTGGTCCAGCTGAGATCGGCCGCGTTGGCGCCGGAGAAACTCTGCTCGTCGAGGTCGAAGCGATTGACATAGCCGGTAATGTTATGCCGGCCGAGCCACTTCAATCGCTCGGTGTTGCGGGCGAAATCCAACTCAAGGTAAGCGGTGAGCCGCTCGGTCTCGCGCGTGGCCTCGTTGGTATTGCGGGTGTTGCCGCTGGCGACGAACGGCCGCCCGAAATTCGGATTGGGCGCGCCCCAAGGGAGCGTCGTATTTACGTCGATATTGATCTGATAGCCGCGGCCGCCGGGGAACATGTCGAAGAAGCTCCGCTCCATCTTCTCGCGGCTGAAGGCCCCCTCGAAGCCCAGGGTGCCCAGCGGATGTTTCCAGTTGTGATCATAGCTGATGTTGCCGACCTGGAAGTCTTCCCATTCGCGCTTGTTGGGTCCGTCGAGCAACTGCTCGCGCCAGTTGAAGATCGAGAGATTATTGATGGCGTCATCGGCGAAGAACGAGCCGTGCTGAATGCCGAGCGCTTTGGCGGTCGCCGACGGAAACCACTGATCGCCCTTGGTAATGGAAACCATATTCGCTTGGAAACCCGTGGCCGGATTACCGCCGGGCGTCCGCGGGACGCCGACGAGTAGATTCCACGCATACATCATGCGGGCGGGAGCGGTGGCGTCGTTGGACTCATAGACCACGGCGGGTTGTTCGAACCACTCACCGGGCGCGCGGAGCAGGTCGCGATTGATGGTGTTGAACTCGGTGGTGGCCGGGCTGTGCGTGATCTTGTTAAACGAGGGATGCCACCAGCGCGTGAGGTTGTCGCGGGGCGCATCGGCCCGCGGCCGGTTGGCGTCAATCGCGCCTTTTTCGTAGCTGGCGCGGAGCACGCCGTCCTTGAAAGGCGAGATATGCACCGAGGCGAAAATGCGCCGGTCACGTTCGTACGCGAACTTCTGTCGGAATTGCTCACGCTCGTCCAAACCGGCCACGCGCACGGCCAGTTTCCCGGGGATGAGCACGCGATCGACATCGAGCGTGCCGCGGCTTGAGCCGCGATCATCCATCGAGAGCTCGGCGGTGGCGGCGTTTTTCAACGACGGTTGGATGAGCTGGCTGTTGATGATGCCGCCGGGGCTGCCGAGACCAAAGAGCGTGGCATTGGGGCCGCGATTGATTTCAACGCGCGCGGTATTGTAGCCGTCGAACACGATCGATGACGGAAAATAATTCCGCGTGAGATCCGCCCGGGCCAGGCCGCGAACGCGGTTGTTGTTTTGCGGATTCCGCGTGACGTCCGTGAAGATGGCCGGACTGCCGATATTCGCCCCTGAATAATTGCCGCCGAGCCCGCCGGCTTCCGTGTTGCCGGTGTAGACGAGCAGATCAACGGGGTTGGTCGCACCGACATCCTGCATGAACTCGCGCGTCACCACTGAAATCGGATTGGCGAGGTCCTTCAGATCGGTGCGGATGCGCGTGCCGGCGAGGGAGGAGGTTGCCACATAGCCGCTGTCCCTCTCGGATCCGACCACGAACGGTGAGAGTTGAAGGACTTCCCCGCTCGTGGGCGTTGCCGCGGCCGCAGCGGGTGCCGGAGCGGGACGGGGAGGGATGGTTTGGGCGGCCGCGGCCACGATCAGCCATGGCGATACGAGGACGACGAGCGTGCGACGGAGCGACCACGATGCACGCACGAAGGGAGGGGTTTGATTTGACGGGTTCATCAGGTTGTGGCGGAAGCCAACGTTACTGGGATGGGACGGAGAACGCCAAACAGACTGCGATATCCGTTTTAGGTGACTGTGTTCTCCAAGGTTTGGCTGACTTTTGAGCAGGCAACCGGGGACCCAATGGCTTCAGCCTCACGGTTGCAATCAATCTTACGGGGTCGTTCGCGGGGGTGATAGCTGCTTGTGGATTGAGTGCAGCCAACAGAATCGCGGCGCGTTGGAAACGCTGAGGAACGCAGCGAGTGCCATCAACAGTCCGTTCTCGACGAACTTCCGGCAGGCGAGCACTTCGCCCGCGCCGCAGCCACAATCAAAGCGCACGGCGCAGAGGGCCAGACCGCTCAGCTCGGCTTCGGCGAGTGCGCGCCAGATAATTGCTCCCGTGAAGAGCGCGAGCATCGCCAGAACGAGCGCGGCGGTGCCGCGGACCGCCACACCCGCTACGAGCAGTAGTCCGCAGAAGATCTCAAACCACGGCAGAGCCGAGCTCACGAGATTCAGGAGCAGCGGCGATTTGAGCAGGTTGTACTGTCGCACCACCTTCAGGAACTCGACTGGCTCCACGGCCTTGCTCGCGCCCAGATAAATGAACGCTGCGCCGAGCAACCACCGCGCGAGCACCGGCAGCATCCCGCCCGATGAGCGCGAGTGGACGCGAGCGGCGGGCGGGTGGAGTGTGCTAGCTTTCATGATACGTGCGCGATTCAGGGTTCGCGGCGAGGTCCCGCCTCGACCGGAAATTTCTGACGCGTCCACTCCTGCATTCCGCCGGTATATACAAAAAGGGTTTAGTCGGGCACACCCGCGTCGCGGAGCATGAGGGCGGCCATCGCGAGGAGCGAAGCGACGTGGCGACCCAGCTGGATGGCCACGACCACGTGAACAGGTATAAACCTAAATTCGCCAGACGAAGTAACCACCGATGAGCACCAATAAACACTGATCAAATAGATCCAGATCGATGGGCTAGGACTTTCCCTTCACTTACCGGGTGAACGGCCTCCCTCGCGCAACGCTGTTTGCATCAGTGGCCGTCAGTGAAAATCAGTGGTTCAACTGCGTTTTTTTAGGGCTGTCAGTGGCAATTGCGGAGGATCGGCTCCGCCCCGCCTCAAGCGTCTCCGAATTGGAGCTACGCCAGGCCGCCGCAAAACTTCAGCTGCGCAATCAGCCGATGCACATTCTCTGGTGCAATCCGGTCCGTGATGACGGAACGGGGAAAGTTGGGCTCAATATCGAGGCGGACGCCGGCCTCAGTTCCCGGTCGAACAAAATCCTCGATGAAATCCATGCCGCCGCGGGGGCGCATCCACTTCCAGTACAAATCGGGGTCCTCCGACTCGATCACGATCTCCGCGTGCAAAAACACGTGGCAGTACAGCGTCAAATCGCGAAACGAGGAAAACCAAGTCGGGGGCGTGACCAGTTGATCTCGAATGATGAGTGACATCGCTCGTTCGTCCTTTTGAGGGTTATCCTGCCTTTCGACCCGCGCCAGAATTTCTTGAGCCACGGTTTCCAGTGGAGAGGTAAAACTTCAAAGGCGTTCGGAAGATGCGAGTTTGTTCTTTTGACCGAGGCGCCCGGCGTGCCAAGGTGGCGTCCTTTTCACTATGTCCACTCCACGCAAGCCGGTCCTGCTCGTCATTCGTGATGGTTGGGGCGCCAATCCAGATGCCTCGCAAAATGCCACCAACGCGGTCGTTCTCGCGCAGAAGCCCTGCGATGACCGGCTGCACGCGACGTATCCACATACCTTGGTCGGAGCGTCCGGACTCGATGTCGGCCTGCCCGACGGAGTGATGGGCAACAGCGAGGTGGGCCACGAAAACATCGGCGCCGGCCGGATCGTGGATCAGGAGCTGGTGCGGTTGAATAAACTGTTTTCGGAAAAGCGCCTCGTCTCCAATCCGGTGTGGCGCGCCGCGATCGAACGCGTGAAGAACCGGCCTGGCGCACGTCTGCACCTCATGGGCATCGTCAGCGATGCGGGTGTCCACGGCATGCTCGAGCACCTCTACGGAATTCTGCGGCAGGCGAAGGAGGACGGGCTCAAACCCAATCAGGTTTTCATTCACGCTTTCACCGACGGTCGCGACACGCCGCCGTCAAGCGGGCTCAACTATGTGCAGCAAGTCGACGCGCACTGTCGCGCGATCGGCATCGGAGCGATCGCCACGGTGTGCGGCCGGTTCTGGGCGATGGATCGCGATAACCGTTGGGAGCGCGTGCAGAAGGCCTACGACATGCTGACCGGCCGGAACGCGGAAGCGACCGCCCCGAGTGCCGCGGCCGCGGTGCAGGCGTATTACAACCACCCGCTGAACGATTCGCAAAAGGGCGACGAGTTTGTGCCGCCCACGTGGATCGCGGGCGCAGACGGGAAGCCGCTGGCCACGATTCAGGACGGCGATTCGGTTCTCTTCTACAATTATCGGGGCGACCGCCCGCGCGAGATCACGCGCGCGTTCGTGATCGACGGTTTCAAGGAGTTCGATCGCGGCCAGAAGCTGGACCTGTATTTCGCCACGATGACCGAGTATGAGAGTGGTTTACCCGTGAATGTGATTTCGCCAAAGCCTGAGTCGTTGAAGAACATTCTCGGCAGCGTGGTGAGCGATGCGGGCATCGGCCAGTTCCGCTGCGCGGAAACGGAGAAGAACCCGCACGTCACCTTTTTCTTCAATAACTACCGCAAGGGTCCATTTCCCGGCGAGGAGCGGGCTTGTCCGTCGAGCCCGAAAGTTTCCACCTACGATCTACAACCTGAGATGTCTGCGGCCGAGGTGACGAGGGCCGCGAAAGCAGCGATTGCGAGCGGCAAGTATGGACTCGTCGTCGTGAACTTTGCGAATCCTGACATGGTGGGGCACACGGGTTCGCTGCCGGCGACGATCAAAGCGGTTGAAGCGACCGATCGGGGCGTGGCGGAATTGCTCGCCGAGCTCGAGAAGGTCGGCGGCAGCGCGGTGGTCTGCGCTGACCACGGGAACGCCGAGCAAATGTGGGATCCGACCGTGAGCGGACCGCATACGGCGCACACGCTCAATCGCGTGGAGGTGTTTGTGGTCGGCGAGGGATTGGCCGCGGGTAAAACCAAAATGAGGCCCGACGGTCGACTGGCCGACATCGCTCCAACGGTGCTGGATTTAATGGGGCTGCCCAAGCCGGCAGAGATGACGGGCGAGAGCTTGATTGCAGCACGGTAGCTGAAATCAGGATACGTCCGAGGTGGAGCGGCTTGTCCCTAAGCCGCTGGATCGGCGGCCGGCAACGCGTTGCGGCGGGACCGCGTCGAGCCAAGCGCGTTGGGGACAACACGCTCCACCTCGGAAGCGATCGGAAGGGGAGGCCGAGGGCGGCGGCGGAGCCCGCAATCCGTTGCCATCTCTCCACGTTGATCAATCGGGAAGTCCGAGGTGGAGCGGCTTGTCCCTAAGCCGCTGGATCGGCGGTCGGCAACGCGTTGCGGCGGGACCGCGTCGAGCCAAGCGCGTTGGGGACAACACGCTCCACCTCGGAAGCGATCGGGGCGACGGTGGCCAGGTCCTGAATGACGTCGTCCGTCGGAACTTCCGGCGGCCGCATCTGCGAGGGACTCCAGGTGCCGGCCGGGTTCGCGGGGCCACCCACAGGCGGGGTGAACAGTTCGGCGCCGATGTGTTCGCCGAGCTTGCGATAACTTTCCCATTGCGCCTCGTCGAAGTATTGGTCGGAGGTCGGCTCCTGCGGGAAGAGCGGGTGCGTGCGCTGGTACTGGATTACGTCCAAGGTCTCATCGCCCATGAGGCTGGGCTTGATCATCAGCAGCCAGCAAAACGTATTCGTATCGAGATAGTGGATGCGGGCGAGCAAGGCATGCTTGCGCGAATCCGAGCGCGGCGGGGGCGCGCCGTCACCGGTCGGCTCAGCCAGCGCGGAAAAATCCTCGGGCGCGCCGATGACGTCGAGCAGGCAGGGATGCACGAGCTCCTCGAGGTTCGGCATCGGATAATCGGGATCGGGGTCGTCCTTGCCGTCACCCGCGCGGCGCACGATTTGAATCTCTGCGCCGAAATCCGTGCGCGCCTTCCGGACCAGGTTGGCGAGGTCATCAAAGCGGTAACCCGGATCCTGGCCGGCATCGCTGCAAATGATAAACGGCACGCGGCGTCGAATGAGCTCATAGCACGCGGTGTTTTCGAAGTGCCCGCCGTCTGAAAGATACCAATGCCGCCGCGCCGGGCCATGAAAGCGGGCGAAGAATTCGTTGAGCAGGCAGCTCTGTACGGGAAGGACGCGGGAGATGATCCGGCTGCCGAGTTCGATCAAGTTGGTTTTCGTTTTTGGCGATGGGCTCGGGTGCGGAGCCAGGCCGCTGTTCCACCAATAGCCGAGTCGCACGTTGGCCAAGCCCAGGAGCAGACTCAGGCCGAGGCTGGTATTGGCGCCAGTTCCGGTGGTGAAAGCAGCACCCGAGATCGCGACCCAGCGGCCCAACGAAAGGGCTTCCATGCGCGGGTACTCCGGGGCGTGCGGATCCAAGGACGTTCCCGACCAGGGGACGGTAGACTGCGTATCGCGTCGGGCCGGATCAGCCGCAACCAGCGGGATCATCACGCGCGTGCGACTTTCCCAGAGAGCCTGCAACATCGACGCGGGCTTGGTCGTCACGTCGGGCGGCGCCCAGAGTGCGTGGGCGCCCGTGCCGACCGAGAGCCCGCTCGGTCCTATCGCCATCGGCAATCCCTTCCGATCACGGCGCTGCATCTGGGTGCGGCCGGAAATCGTCTCATTCACGGTCACGTTGATCAGATGCAGCGGGCCGCCGTGACGCTGCGGCTCATACGAGTCGATCGGCACCTCATCACCGGGGATAAGGTCGGTCATGTTGTGGTTGGCGTGCTGCTGCCGGAACGGATTGGTGGCGCCGAGATAAGCCCGGGAGAGTCGGGCCGCGTACATTTGCTGCATGGACGACAGGTTCACGAAACCGAAATTCCGGCTGAAAATCCAAGACAGCAGAAATGCCGCTGCGACCGTAATCCCCACGTCGTGGAGCCCCGGGATGTTTTCCTCGACGCGCCGCCATTGCCAAACGAACCCACAGGCTAGAACCGACAGGCCGCACAGGATGAGCGAGAGCCAGACCAGCGCGAGGCCAAGGGCAATGACATCGAAGGTGACCCGGATGCGCTTTCGTCCGAGGAAACGTTCGAGATAGACCGCCGCGCGACTCGCCAGACCGTACAGCCCGACCCCGACACCCGTCAGGCCGGCCCAGATCGCGGGAAACGCGAAATCGTTTTCCGCCCAACGCAGGTAGGCCGTCTGTCCCACCGTATCGAGCAACGCGAAGATCAGCAGGCCGACCGCGCTGGCTAGTCCGAACATGAAGCCGCGGGTTAAGAGAACTTGCGAGCGCGTGGCGAACTCCGGATTGCTCATCGCTCGCGCACTAGGGCGAAATACCCCGATCATGGTGCGAGCGACCGCGACCAGCGGTAACAATTGCGTCGACCAATAGATGAATGCGGTCGGCACCATCACCACCGCCACGGGAATCGCCGGCAGGATAATCCACGGACTCCACCAGAAATCCTGATAGCGGTCCCAGAACGCCAACTCGATTCGGTGCCAGCCTTCCAGCGCGCTCAGTCCCGCGCGGGTCAGCGTCCCGAGGCTGATCACGAAGTAGGCGAAGGTGAGGATTACCGTATGCAGCGTGAGCCAGTTGCGCAGTGCGATGGCAGCCGTCAGCCAGTTGTCACCCGAGCCATTGGGGGAGAGGAACCGGCCGTTTTCCCGCAGCCAGCAAACACACCACGAATGGTTGTCGGCCAGGTCGCGTTCTACTTTGTCGGGGCTGCCGTTATCGCGCGAAAACGCCGTCCCGAGAAAACTCCCGAAATAGCCTCCGCCCGAAACGGTTGAAAGATAGTCCAGGCGGCGAATCAGTTTTTGACGCGCGAGGGCCTGAAACAGCCCGAGGCAGAACGTCGCGCTGCGAATTCCACCGCCGGAAAGTGCGATGCCGACCACGGGAGCGTCCGCGGCTGTGCCGCTGCGCGAGCGGCGATCACGAATGGCGGACTGCTCCGCTTGGTGCAGCTCCGGCGGATAGTCAGGATTTCGGGGTGGCAATGCGGGAGTGGGCATGGTCGTGCAGGGGTAGGGGGCTGGCACTGGTGGGGAAAAACGTCGGCAGCTTAAAGCGCGCCGACGATCCTGGCGGAGTTGAGGGGTGGTTCGCGTCCGGCTCCGGGTTGAAAAACTGGCAGAAGAGGCCACGCGGGGGCGAGGCTTGATTTCGACGGTAGCGAAGCGTGCGGCAGGTTTTAGGGCTGGAACTTTGACGCTCTCTCGTGAACCTACGACACCCGGTTGCCTTGTCTTTGCGAGGAGCGCAGCGACGAAGCAATCCAGGCTTGCTGGATCGCCACGCCCTCGTTCCTCGGGCTCGCGATGACAATGCGGGTGAAATCTTCGGATTCGGCGCAATCTTGTCGGAGCGTTTTGGTCGGCGTGGTGGCACAGGCAT
>Ga0163152_10009661_pt1 | contig 10013 bp, 8 predicted proteins | sample OliLakLV19MP8IB2_FD_148635 | JGI IMG/M metagenome (GOLD analysis project Ga0163152, IMG submission 148635) | Freshwater microbial mat bacterial communities from Lake Vanda, McMurdo Dry Valleys, Antarctica - Oligotrophic Lake LV.19.MP8.IB-2 | ecosystem: Environmental > Aquatic > Freshwater > Lake...
TGGGGTTTGAGTCATGCCGTAACTCGGATGGAAGGCCCCGATTCAGACCTCGATCCATCGCGGATAGCGCGGATGGAGCGGATGCCCGGGGCGTTCGTGAGCGATGCAGGCAAAGGTGACTTTTGATCTGCTGAATGGCTGAATTTATCCGCTTCATCCGCGCTATCCGCGATTGGGTTGAAAAGCTTGGGGCGATTGGTATGAGCCAGGCTTAAGGAAACAGGCCGCGGCTCTGTTTCGCATCCGCGACGCGTTGAATGCCGAGCGTGAGCGCGGCGAGGCGCCGGCTGAACTTGAACTTTCGCTTCTGGTACTCGACCGACTCCCTGGCCTTGTCGAGGATCGCGTTCAGCTTCGTCATTACCTCGTCACGCGTCCAATAGTAGTTGGACAGATTCTGCAGCCATTCGAAGTACGAGACTACGACGCCGCCGGAATTGCAGAGAATATCCGGGATCAATTCGATGTCGCCGCGCTCTTCGATGATGCGATCGGCACCGTTGGTGGTGGGGCCATTGGCACCCTCCGCGAGCACGCGGCATTGCAGTTTCGGCGCGTTCGCTTCCGTGATTACGCGCTCCAAGGCGGCCGGCGCGAGGACGGTGCACTTCAATTCCAGCAATTGCGCGTTGGTGATGGGTTCCCCGCCATCGAAGTCGCGCAGGACCTTCTGATACTGGACGTAGGCCTGGGCTTTCTTGAGATCGATGCCCTTCGGATTATAAAACGCCGCGGTGTGATCCGAGATCCCGATCACTTTCGCCCCATAACGCTCCATGGCCAGCGCGGTCTCGCTCCCTACGTTGCCGAAACCTTGAACGACGACCGTCGTCTCGCTCAGAGGGATATTCAGATCCTCGAGGTATCGTTTAGCCAAATACGCGACACCCGCGCCGGTGGCTTCCCGGCGCCCCAGCGAGCCGCCGAGCGCAATGGGTTTACCGGTCACCACGCCGGGAACGACATGACCGACGTGATTGGAGTAAGTGTCCATCATCCACCCCATGATTTTTTCATTCGTCCCGACATCCGGCGCGGGGACGTCGATGTTCGGCCCGACGAAATTCACCATCTCCTGCATGTAGCGCCGCGAGAGGTGCTCGAGTTCGTTCTCGGTGAGTAGATTGGGATCCACGATCACGCCGCCCTTGGCGCCACCGTAAGGCAGGCCGACGAGCGAGCACTTCCAGCTCATCCACATGGCCAGCGCCGCCACTTCGCCGATGGTCACGTGCTGGTGAAACCGGATACCGCCCTTCGAGGGTCCCGTGGAGAGATTGTGCTGAACGCGATAACCTTCGAACACGGTCACACTGCCGTCTTCGCGTTTGACGGGCAGCGCAACCGCGAGACAACGCCGGGGATACTTCGTCCGGTCGCGGAGAGTGTCGGGCAGATTAATCGCGTCGGCCGCCTTGTCGAATTGGCGACAGGCCATGCGAAACACATCGGAATCATACAGGGACGAAACAATGGCTTTGGACATGGGACGAGCGGACCGAGTTGCCTACACCCGACGAAACTGCCGCCAACGGAGCGCGTTGGCAACCGGCTTCGCGCCCCCAGCAATGGAGGGGGCGCATCTGCCGGTTGGCGGTTCGGGTTCCGGCGCGGAGCGGAGTCCGCGCCCTACGTTCTTCCAAAGCCACGATAGGTAGGGCGGCGAGTCCCTTCGCCGCCTTTTCCAAGGTCACGATGGGTCGGACAGCGAGTCCCTTCGCCGCCGCGGTGGCTGCCACCGGCAACCGGCTTCGCGCCACCAGCAATGGACTTACCGCGGCTTTTTGGCGTCAGAATGACGAATAACTGCCCCCGGACCTCCCAAACAACGGCGGTTGAAATCGCCGCCGGTTGCGGCAACACAGTCGCGCTGATGTACGGAATGCTGCTCACGTTCGCCACCTGGCTGCTGCAAAAATTGCTCGCGGCGGGGTTGATCGTGTTGCTCGCACTCGCGGTGTATTCGGGCTGGTTGTACTTGCAGGATGAGCGCGTGCTCGAATCGGAGCGAATCACGCGACTGCAACAGGCCATCACCAGCCGGGATCAGCTGCTCGCAGTCCAGGCGACGTTAGCCCGACAGCTCACTGCCTTGCAGGCCGATCTGAACACCCAGCAGGACCGGGTCCAACGCGCGGCGGATATTGTTGCCGCCCTGCGTCAGCTCGAGAGCTGGTGGGATCGTTTGCTGGGAAATCCGGCGCAGCAGACCGCGAATGCCGAGCAGATCGAGCGGATGGAAGCGTTGAAATCCTCAGCCGCGGCGAAAATCGCCGAACTGAAAACATCGGTAGGGAAGACTTTCCAGGAAACCGAGCGCCTCGATCTCACGCTGCGGCGGGCAAATTTGGAAGTGGCGCGACTCGAGGAAAGCCAATCGAAACCGCGGCAGTACGTCTTCGCCGCGTGGGAGAAAACCAAATGGTGGATCGCCCTCGCGCTTGGCTCTTACTTCGCGGGCCCAACGTTGTGGTTGCTGACGATGTATTACGCGGTCGGTGGTCTTTTGGTGCGAGGTCGGGCGATTCAGCTCGGCGTTGAACCCAGCGCCCTGCCGGCGGTTTCTGAAAGCCACGTTTCCCTCGAAGCCACGTTGCAGCCGGGCGAACGTTTGCGCGTGAAGGAGAAGTTTCTTCAAGCGTCGGATGAAGGGATCAAACGTCAGACGCGCTTTGTCCTGGATTGGCGGATACCGTTCACCAGCCTGGCCTGTGGACTGGTTGAGTTGGTCGAGATGCAAAACGCGGATACCACCGGCAGCGGCAGTTACCGCGTGACGCTCTCCAACGGAGACGATCCGCACCTCGAACTGGCGCTGGTGACGATCCCCACCGGGGCGTCGTTGGTGCTGCGGCCGAGTTTTCTCGTCGGGGTAATGCAGAACGAAAAGGAACGGCTTTCGATCCGGCGGCACTGGCGAATTTTCAAAGTGCAGGCTTGGGTCAGCGGCCAGTTTCGCTTTTTCGAGTTTATTGGTCCCTGCCGTTTGGTGGTGGCCGGCAGCCGCGGCGTGCGCGCAGAGATCCTGGCTGATCGCGGAGGAGCGGAAGCGCCAGCGCGGCGGACGAATCAAGATGCGACGATCGGCTTCACCCCGAATCTCAAGTACCAGCCGGTGAGAGCGGAAACCTTCTGGAGCTACTATCGCGGCATGAACCCGCTTTTTGATGACCTGTTTTCCGGCCGCGGTTTGTTTGTGTTGCAGGAGACGTCCTCCGAAGGACCTGCGGCGAAATCAGGGCGGTTCTGGAATGGAGTTTGGAATGGGATTTTAAAGGTGTTCGGGTTGTAATGGCGCCGGATTTGACCGGCGGGGGAGAGCGTTTCTTGCAACTCCGAGGAATTGACGCTGAATAGAGTCGTCGGATCGTGCCGCTGACCCGCGGGGCGACGTGACGTCTTTCCGAACTCATGCTTTTCAAGCTTAACTCCGATTACAAACCTACGGGCGATCAGCCGCAGGCGATCGAGAAACTCGTTCGTTCGCTCGAAGCGGGCAACCGGTATCAGACGCTGCTCGGCGTCACGGGATCGGGCAAAACCTTCACGATGGCCAACGTCATTGCGCAATGCCAGCGGCCGACGCTGATCATGTCGCACAACAAGACGCTCGCGGCCCAGCTTTACTCGGAGTTCAAAAATTTCTTCCCGGAAAGCGCGGTCGAGTACTTTGTCAGCTACTACGACTACTATCAGCCGGAAGCGTATATCCCCTCGAGCGACACCTTCATCGAGAAAGATTCATCGATCAACGAAGAGATCGAACGTCTCCGGATTGCGAGTACGAGTTCCCTGGTCTCGCGGCGGGATGTGATTGTGGTGGCGAGTGTGTCCTGCATTTACGGCCTGGGTTCGCCGCAGGAATTCACGGAAATGCGCATCCCGCTGCGACGGGGCGCTTCGCTCGGTCGGCAGAAACTGCTCGAGCGGCTCGTCGACAACATCTATGAGCGGAATGACTATGAGTTGAAGCCAGGGCGCTTTCGGGTGCGCGGCGATGTCGTGGACGTCATGCCCGCCTACCTCGAACATGGATTGCGCGTCGAGTTTTTCGGGGACGAAATCGAAGCCTTGACGGAGTTTGACCCGATGACGGGAGAGGTGTTGCGCACGCTCGACCAGTTTGATCTATATCCGGCAAATCAATACGTTACGAGCCGGGGCAAGCTGGAGCCAGCGATTGCGGCGATCAAACGTGAGTTGGATGAACGGGTGGCGTATTTCGAGGGCAAGGGACAGTACCTGGAAGCGCAGCGGATTCGGATGCGCACCAACTACGATCTGGAGATGCTGCAGGAAATGGGCTTCTGCAATGGGATCGAGAACTACTCGCGACATTTGACGGCGCGCCAGCCGGGCGAGCGGCCGTTCTGCCTCATCGACTTCTTTCCGCGCGACCTGCTTTTGATCGTGGACGAGAGCCACGCGACGATCCCGCAAGTCGGCGGGATGTACAATGGCGATCGGGCCCGCAAACAGACCTTGGTGGATTTCGGATTCCGGCTGCCGTCTGCGTTGGACAATCGTCCGCAAAGTTTCGCGGAGTTCGAGGGTGTCACGGGCCAGACCGTTTACGTGTCCGCGACGCCTGCCCAGTTTGAGTTAAAGCAGTCGGCCGTCATCGCCGAACAACTGGTTCGACCGACGGGTCTGCTCGATCCGGAGATCACGGTGCGCTCGACCAAGGGGCAGGTGGAGAATCTCATCTCCGAAGTGAAAGCGGCCGCGGCTGCGGGTGAGCGCGTGCTCGTGACGACGTTGACCAAGCGGTTGTCGGAGGATCTCACCAGCTACCTGCGTGAAGCCAAAGTGCGGGTCGAATATCTCCATTCCGACATCGATGCGATCGAACGCGTGGAGATCTTGCGCAACCTGCGGCTGGGGAATTTCGACGTACTGGTGGGAATCAATTTGCTGCGGGAAGGACTGGATCTGCCAGAGGTGGCGTTGGTGGCGATTCTCGACGCCGACAAAGAAGGATTTCTGCGCAGCGAAACGTCCTTGATTCAGACGGCGGGACGTGCGGCGCGGCACGAAAAGGGGCGGGTTATTTTTTACGCCGACAAAATCACCGATTCAATTCGGCGCACGCAGGAGGCGGTCACTTATCGGCGCGAAAAACAGATGGCTTACAACGTGGAGCATGGCATCACTCCGCGCAGCGTGAAGCGCTCAGCGCAGACGAGTTTGAAGGTGTATGACGGGTCCGGACAGCGGAACGAAGAGGTGGCGGTCGCGGAGAGCGGTGATGATGTAGCGGCGGTGATTGCGGAGCTTGAGGAGGAGATGCAGGAAGCCGCGGGCCGCCTCGAATTCGAGCGCGCGGCGGTGTTGCGGGACCAAATCAACGCCCTCAAGAGCGGCGATTACCGGAAGGCCGCGACGCTTCCCAGCAAGGATTACCCCGTGGGTCGGCGAACGGCTGCGGCGGTGCGCGGGAAATCGCGTGGGCGCTGAACCGATGCGCGTTGGCTGGGACCAGGAGGAGGCGGGAGCGAAAGCGTATCCGGCATCAAAGCGCCTTGCCGCGCTGGAAGGTTTCCAGCCGCGCCACGTAGGGGCGTAATTTCTGGGTGAGCCACGCTAGGTTCTGCTCGATGGCCCGGCGCGCTGAGGGCGTGTTCACCTCGAGATTTTTCTGCTTCGATTGCAGGTAGAGCTGACGGTGGCGCGCGATTTCGCGCTCGATGCGCTTTCGGAGAATCCCGACATCCTGGGGCAATGACTGGAGCGTTATTTCGGCAACGATACTTTGGAAGCCGAGGAAGCACTCCCGGATAAGCGGGTCGCTTTTATCGTCAACCGGCCCGGCGGTGTGGACGGGAAACGCGCGCTTGAGCGACCCCAGCATTGCTTCGCGCTTCTCCGAAGCCGCCCCGGCCAACGAGGCGAAGCCGAAAATGACCACCAGAGTGCGGAGAGCGTGGCTCCATTTGGCGCAAGACATCACGGATACGAGCGAGGCTGTACGGGGAGTTGCTCCTCGCAAACGCTCCGTCGATCGAAATTCAGGGTAATCGGGATCTGAGCCGGACTCCTGCGATTGGGGTGGAGCGGCTTGTCCCCAAGCCGCTAACTAGCTGGATCGCCACGCCCTCGTTCCTCGGGCTCGCGATGACAAATCAGAGGGTGAAATATCCGGCTTAGAGCGTTTGCTTTTCAGGCTTAAGCACGCCGATCCCCGGCAGGTTGCGATAGCGTTCCGCAAAGTCCAAGCCGTACCCGACCACGAACTTGTCCGGAATTTCGAAGCCGACGAAATCCGCCTCGATGGGTACTTCACGCCGCGCTTTCTTGTCGAGCAGCACGCAGGTGCGGAGACTCGCCGGCTTCAGATGGTTGATCAGGTCGCTGACCAGCTTGAGGGTCTTGCCGGTATCGAGGATGTCGTCGACCAGCAGCACATCGCGCCCGGTGATGTCGAGGGTGAGACTGTGGATGACTTGCGGGGTCCCAATGGATTTGGTCATCGCCCCATAGCTGGAAACCCGGATGCAATCGAGCCGCACGGGGTTATCGATTTCGCGCATCAAGTCCGCGGTGAACATCACCGCGCCATTGATCAAAGAGACGATGGTGAACTCGCCGTCACCAATCGCTGCTTTGATCTCGGCCGCAATGGATTTTACCCGCTCCTTGATTTGCGCCTCGGTGAGCAACACCTCGGCCAGGTCCGGATGCAGGTTGAGCTTTTTCGTCGACGGCATCGGGTGAACCGAGCGAAAGCCGCCCGTAAAGGCAAGAGAGTCGATGTGGCCGCAGCGAGGAAGTCGAAATTACCTCGCGATCGTTTTGCCAGCCGGTGGCACCCACCCGCACTTGGCTTTGCCTTAAAAACATTTCGCTGGGGCGGCCGAGCGCTGGCGCCATGCGTGATCGTCCCGACTATCGATCACCGCCGGCTAATTACTTTGACTCAATTGCGGCCGAAATCTTGCTTCGCCCGGGCGCGCGCCCGGCATGATATCCATCCAGATCAAGCAACTGACCAAACGTTTTGGTAACGTAGCGGCGCTGCAGCAACTCGATCTTCGCATCGAACCGGGCGAATTGTTCTTTCTGCTGGGTCCCAGCGGCTGCGGCAAGACCACGCTGCTCCGGAGCATGGCCGGTTTTTATATTCCGGAGGAGGGGAGTATTCTCTTTGGCGACGAGGACGTCACCCGCCTCGAGCCGCACAAGCGGAACACGGGAATGATGTTTCAAAGCTACGCGCTTTGGCCGCACATGACCGTGGCGGAGAACGTCGCGTTCGGGCTGGAAGAACGCAAGGTCCCGCGGGACGAGCTCAAACGCCGGGTGCATGAAGCCCTCGATTCCGTGCGCATGGCCCAGTACGCCGAACGGCGCCCGAATCAGCTTTCAGGCGGACAACAGCAACGCGTGGCGTTGGCGCGCGCGCTCGTGATTCGTCCCCGCTGCCTCTTGCTCGACGAGCCGCTCTCCAACTTGGACGCGAAACTCCGGCTCGAAATGCGCACGGAGATTCGGCGGGTCTGCAAGGAGTTCAAACTCACGACGGTCTACGTTACCCACGACCAGAAAGAGGCCCTGTCGATTTCGGACCGCATGGCGATTTTGGATCGCGGTCGCGTGCTCCAAGTTGGGGCGCCCCGGGAGGTTTATCGCCGCCCGACCTGCCGGACCGTGGCGGACTTCATCGGTGAAACGGATTTCATCCCGGGCACGCTGCTGGGATTGGACGGACAGAACGTTGTGGTGGACACCGCGGTCGGCCGCTTTGAGGGCGTGTTGGGTGATGCCTCGGCCAAACCGGCTCCCGGGTCGAAGGTCACGTTGTCCGTGCGGCCGGAATGCTGGGTACTCAGCCGCGAGGCAGCTTCGGTTAATGCGGTGCGCGGGCGGATCGGTGAATCGATTTACCTCGGTGAAATGGCGCAGTACGCCCTTATTTCCGGTGACCTGAATCTAAAAATCATCGAGCTGAATCCGCGTTTTCTCGATCAGTCGACGCGGGGCGAAGTCTTCGCCAGCGCCGCCCGCGAAGACGTCGTCGCCCTCGTGGAATGAACCCGATGGCGTCAGCGCAGCCGAGTCGTCGAGCCAGCGCGAGCGACTCCCCGACGCCCAGCGGTTCCGCTGCCGTCGTGGTTTACCTGATACCCGGATGAAGCGTCTGGTTATCATCCTCACCCTCGTGGCGATCGTCGCGCTGCCATTCGTGCTCCGGCCGAAGCGCGTCGCAGTTGCCCAGGCAGATGACACGCTGGTCATCATCACGCCGCACAACGAAGCCATTCGCTTCGAATTTGGCCGCGGTTTTGCGCGGTGGTACCAGGAGAAAACCGGCCGCAGCGTGGCCATCGACTGGCGCATGGTCGGCGGCACGAGCGACATCGCCCGCTTCCTCGAAGGTGAGTACACCGCGGCGTTTGAGAACTTTTGGGTGCGTACGCTCGGCCAGCCGTGGAGTGCCGCCGTTCAATCTGGATTTCAATCCGCGCGAATGCCCGCAGATGCCACGGACCTCGTGAAGGAGGCGCGCGCCGCCTTTCTGGCGTCGAATGTCGGCTGCGGCATTGATCTGTTTTTCGGCGGCGGCACCTACGATCTCGACCGCCAGGCGCAAGCGGGACGCCTGGTGGATTCCGGCCTGATGCAAGCGCACCCGGATTGGTTTTCGGACGCGATTCTGCCCCGGCGATTTGGCGGCGAAGACTACTGGCATCCGCAGGGCCTCTGGATTGGCACCGTGCTGAGTTCCTACGGCATTCTTTATAATCGCGATTCGTATCAGCGTTTGGGTATCACGAGCGCGCCCAAGCAATGGTCAGACCTCGCGGATCCGCGCCTGGTGGGTGAAGTTGGATTGGCGGATCCGACGAAGAGTGGCTCGGTCGCGAAGGCATTTGAGAACATCATCCAACAGCGGATGCAGCAGCGTTTGCATGCGCTCCAGCTGGATGAACCTGCGCTCACGGCTGCCGAAATGGAAACCAAAGCAGTGCGCGAAGGCTGGCTGGAAGGACTGCGGTTGTTGCAGCTGATCGGGGCCAATGCGCGCTACTTCACGGACACGTCGCAGAAGCCACCGATCGATGTGGCGGCGGGGAATTGCGCCGCGGGGCTGTGCATTGATTTTTATGGGCGGCAGCAACACGAAGCCGTGCGGCGTCGCGGCGAATCGGAACGCGTCGCGTATGTTTCGCCCGCGGGTGGATCGGTGTCATCGGTCGATCCGATGGGCTTGCTGCGCGGCGCGCCGAATCGCGCGGTAGCCGTCGCCTTCATGGAATTTGTGCTGTCCATGGAAGGGCAGAAACTCTGGAATTTTCAGCCCGGGACGCCGGGTGGCCCACAACGTTTCGCGCTCCGCCGGTTGCCGGTGCGCCGGGATTATTACGCGCACGATGAATGGAAGACCTGGCGCAGCGATCCCGATGATTCGCCGTTCGATCAGCGGGACCCGTTGATCTACCGCGAAGCTTGGACCGGACGTTACTTCCGGGAAATGGCCTTCATCGTCCGGATCATGTGTCAGGACACCCACGCGGAGCTAAAAGACGCGTGGCGCGCGATCATCGCCGCGCCGGAACCCGCGAAATCCAAAGCGCTGGTGGTTTTGCACGACTTATCCCGCGTGGACTACGGACGCGCGACGACGGACATCCGCGCCCGCCTCGGGGCGCGCGACAAGGTTGAGGAGGTCAGACTTGCGCGCGAACTCGCGGACAATTTCCGACTCAACTACACGCGGGCGGCCGCCATCGCCCGAGGCGAGTGAAGTGCGGCCAGCAGTTGCGGTGAGCGCCCGAGCCGTAACGCTCGAACGCTGCGCCACGGAAACAATCAGATCTTACCGGGACCGCGACTCGCTGACGTACACGGATTCCCTCGATTCACTTTTGGTGAAGGGAAAAAGAAAAGGAATGTCCGACGGACGCCAGGAGCGGTGCTCGAAGGCTTCGAGAAACATGCGCATCCGCTGACGCCTCCGTTCACGGCTGAAGAAGGTTGCGGTCGGGGTGGGTTCGGGGAATGGGGTCTGCATG
>Ga0163152_10009664_pt1 | contig 10011 bp, 10 predicted proteins | sample OliLakLV19MP8IB2_FD_148635 | JGI IMG/M metagenome (GOLD analysis project Ga0163152, IMG submission 148635) | Freshwater microbial mat bacterial communities from Lake Vanda, McMurdo Dry Valleys, Antarctica - Oligotrophic Lake LV.19.MP8.IB-2 | ecosystem: Environmental > Aquatic > Freshwater >...
GACGTATGGAGTGTTCTGCGAAAATCGCGACTCTCTCGGAGCAGACACCGAGGTCTCGGAAAGCAGTTCCGCGACAATCTCAGAAACAGTACCGGGATTTCGGAATGCAGAACCCCCTCCCCCCGGGAGGGGGGTAGGGGGGTGGGGGAGATACGACGGCCCAATCGAAGGAAGGAGTGCCATCATTCTCATCGTGAAGCTCGCGACCAGAGCAGGCGCCATCCGAGCGGGAATCCTGGCCGGCGCGTTCGTTTTTGCGGTGCTCCTCTGCTGGCTCCTTCTGCTGCGCATGCCCGGGCGCAGCTACTCCGGTCCCGCTGCCGCTCTCACCGAGGAGGAACAGCAGACTGCGCGCCACCTCGAAGCCGACGTGCGGCACCTCGCGGAAACGCTGGGCCCGCGCGCGTTCGAGGACGCCGCGACGCTTTCCTCCGCGGCACTTTGGGTCGAGTCGCGCTACGCGTCGCTCGGCTACTCAGCCACTCGGCAGGAGTACGACGAGGCAGGTCGAACGTTCACGAACGTGATTGCCGAGATCAAGGGATCAAAGACGGCGAGCGAGGTCGTGATCATCGGTGCTCACTACGACACGATGTTCGGGCCCGGCGCTGACGACAACGCGTCGGGCGTCGCCGTCGTTCTCGCCCTTGCCGAAGCGCTGCACGGGACGAAACCGGAACGCACGTTGCGGTTCGTTGCGTTCGCAAACGAAGAGCCTCCGAGCTTCTGGACGGAACAGATGGGTAGCCTCGTCTACGCGCGGGCGCTCAAGGCGAAGAAGGAAAACGTCGTCGCGATGCTGAGCGTCGAATCGATCGGCTACTACTCGGACGAAGCGAACAGCCAGAAGTACCCTCGCCCGTTCAGCCTCTTCTATCCGTCGACCGGAAACTTCGTCGGATTCGTCGGGAATGTCAGGTCGCGAAGCCTGACGCGCCAGGTCGTGCGCCGCTTCCGCGACGAGGCTCGGATTCCGTCGGAAGGCGCCGCGCTTCCCGGCTCGGTGAAGATCATGGGGCAGCCCGTCGGATTGCAGGGGATCGACTGGTCCGATCATTGGTCGTTCTGGCAAGTCGGGTATCCCGCGGTGATGGTCACGGACACGGCCGTATTCCGGAATCCTTGGTATCACCACGTGAACGACAAGCCGGACACGCTCGACTACCGGCGCATGTCGCTCGTTACGACGGGCCTCGAGGACGTGCTTCGCGATCTGGCCCTCGTCCCCGAATAGGACGGCGGCGGCACGTGGCTTGCTCGCTCCTTTCGCACGATGAAACCGTGGGTGCGATGGGGCTTGATCCGTGGCGGAGTCGTGGCGGTCGTGTGGTTCGCGGGCCACGTCGTGGCCGTGTCGATCGATGGACTCACCGACGAGCGCATGCACGCGGATGCCGCCGTCATCCTTGGGTCCAAGGTCCACGAGGACGGCACGCCCTCGGCGAGGCTCGTCGCACGATGCGAAGCCGGTCGCGTCCTCCATGCGGAAGGTCGCGTGCGCACCCTGATCGTGAGCGGCGGGCTCGGCCGCGAAGGTCATCAGGAGGCTGAGGTCATGCGCGACTGGCTCGTCGCCGCGGGCGTTCCGCCGGAGGACATCCTCGTCGATCGCGACGGCGTCGACACCGGTGCGACCGCGCGCAACACCGTGGGCCTGATGCGCGAGCACGAGCTCCGCTCGGTCATCGTCGTCACGCAGTTCTTCCACGTGAGTCGCACGAAGCTCGCGTTCCGCCGGCACGGCGTGAAAGAGGTTGGCGGCGCCCATGCCCGCTACTTCGAGGCGCGCGATGCGTATTCTCTCGCGCGCGAGTTCATTGGCTACTACGCGTACCTTCTCCGCGAACGGCGTTAGGCGCTCCGCGGAGTCACCGCGACGCACGCGGCCCACGAGGCAAGCAGCAGCACGAGATACGCGACGATCCGCATCGGCTCGAGCTGCAGGTCGATCGGCGGCTGCGCGGCGAACGTCGGCAGCCAGGAGGCGACGTGCAGAGCGAGCAGCACCCCGAACAAGATCGCGGCGCGTCGTCCGCCGAGCATTCGCGCCGCGAGCAGAACGCAGCCGGCGACCGTCGCTGACTCGATCGCAAACGCGACCGGCCACTGCGCGTAGAGGTGAGGCGTCGCGACCGGCTCGCTCCACGGCGTGACCGGGAACGCCTCTCCGAACGGGACGTCGCCGACGAGCCAATGGAGCGCGACCGCCGCTGCGGAAAGGGCCGCAAGTCGGACGCCGCCGCGCGAGAACGCGATTCCTGTGAACGCGATCGCGAGCGCCGTCGTCGACAGGAGGCTGTGCGACCACGGGAGCCGCGGCGCATGCAGCGCCTGGCTGCCGAGCGAGTGTCCGCCTTCGATGGACGCCATCGTGAGGACGCACCAGCCAACGTCGGCGGCTATCGACGCGCCCACGAGCAGCGCGACCGCAGCGCGGCCCCGCTGCGGCGCGACAGCAGCCATCGCGATCCCCATGGCGGCGTGGCCGGCATACATGAAGGGAGGATGACACCGCGACGGGCGACCTTTCGATACCATGCCGCAACCGCGCGGCGGGCTTCGCGAATCCGTCGAATCAGATAAAAGCGCATCGAGTGTCGATCGCGCCGGTCGCGCTTCGTCGCTCGCGTGACGCCGGACGCTCAACGACACCTCACCAGGAGATTTTGAGAATGAGATTCATGATCACTGCGAACCCCGATCCGAACGCCCCGAAGGCCGCAGAGGAGCCCTTCGACGAAGCGCTCTTCGCCGCCTACATGACGTTCAACGAGGAGCTCCACAACGCGGGCGTGCTCGTCGTGTCCGAGGGCCTGAACCCTGCCGGCAAGAGCTCGCGCGTCGGCGTGAAGGGTGGCAAGCGCACCGTGCTCGATGGCCCGTTCGCGGAGTCGAAGGAGCTCATCGGCGGCTTCTACCTGATCGACGTGAAGTCGCACGACGAGGCCGTGAAGTGGGCGATGAAGGTTCCGGTCGGTTTCGGGTCCGCCGCGATTCTGACGATCCTCCCGATGACGAACGCGTCCGACATTCCGCCCGAGCTGCTCGCGCTCATGAAGAAGGCCGCGCCGGCCTGGAGCGCGACCTTCGCGAGGGATTGATCCCTGCGTCTGGACTTGTTTCGGCGGGCCGGCGTGATCATGCCGAGCGCGTCCGTGTTCGACTGCACCGCCGCGTGGAGCGGTGGTTGCACGGCCGCGCTGCCGTAACGACCTACGTCACGCGAACGAGCGCCGCCGGCCATGTCGCGCCGGACCACGTCGCGTCGGCGGGCGTCATCACGAGCTCGAAACCGTCTTCGGCGAACGAGGACATCGCCTGTTCGTACGTCGCCGCCGTGTGGAAGCCGTAACACATCGTCGGCGTGCGCCCGACGAGACTCATCAGCGCGTTGCCGTTCGCCTTGAACCCGCCGGAGAGCACCGCGATGACCTCGTCGACTTCCGGTCCCTCGATCGGCGGCTCGGGCACGCGATCGAAGAGCGTGGTCTGGTCCTGGCACTCCTTGCGATAGAACCAGCCGGGCCGCGTGCCGAATCGCGCCAGCGCCGCGTCGCTCAAGCCGACGATTTGGTTCACCGCGAAGAAGATCACGCGCGGACGCGGCGCGATCGCGTCCGGGTCGCGCTCGAGCCGAACTCCGCCGCACACGATCGTCTCCCACTCGCCGTGCAGCGTTCCGAAATACACGCCGAGCGCGGATTCCGCGCGCGTGAGGTTCTCCTCGGCGCCGGAAATGCGGAACCGGTTTCCCGGGAGCTTCGTGTGGACGACCTGGTGTCGCGCGAACCCGAGCCCGGCGGCAGCGGTGCGTCCGATGAAGGCGTGGCGTGGCATCGAGCGGCTTGGTCAATCGTAGCTCGTCCGGCACACACAAAGCGAAAGCCCCGGCAAGTGATCACCGGGGCTTCGCTTATGCTTGGTGGGCCCAAGAGGATTCGAACCTCTGGCCTTCGGATTCGTAGTCCGACGTTCTATCCAGCTGAACTATGGGCCCGCGTTTGAAGCCGGGGGAGTGAATCGAAAATCGCGTGAAAACGCAAGGAGCGGCATACGACCGCGAGGGCCGCGATCGGGACCGGTCCCGCCGAGACCTCCAGCGCCCCGAGACGCTCGTCCGCCCGGTACGAGAGGGCCCGATGATTGCGCCGAGCGTCAGCGCACCGGTGTGGAGGTCGTTCGCGCTGAAGCCGTCGTCGCTGGTCCCGGACGCGCCTCCGCCGAGGTAGCGAGCGGCGACGTTCAGCTCCATCCACGCGCGCGGGGAGAATCCGGCGCGGAGGTTCGCGTCGAGAATCGAGCCCTCCACATCCGTGTCTCCGCCATTGAGGTATTTCACCGGCGCGTAGAAGCCGTCGGCTTCGACTCCGATGAACCATCGTTCCGCGATCGGACGTCGCACGCGGAGGGAGAGCAGTGGGACCGGCCCGACGTTCCGCTTGGAAACAAAGCCGCCGTCGGAGCCGCGAAACTCGATGGCCGCGTTCCGGATCTGCATCCCCGCCCCGACGGCGAGCTCACGGTCGCCCGGGTCGAGGTCGTAACTCCATCCGCCGCGCCAGAACGAGAATCCATAGCGGAACGCGACGCTCGAGCCGGCCGCAAAGGTGGTGTCGTCGATGATCAGATCGCGCCGCAGCGTCTCGCGCGTGCGGAGATCGACGGGCTGGTAGAGCAAGTGAAGTCGATGCCGGCCGGCGTCCAGCGCGGCCGCGTAGCGCCGCGTCGGAAAGAGGATGTCCTCTCCACCTTCGGTGACGAGGTTCGACTCCGTGCCGCCGGCTCCGAACTGGAAGCGATTGTGGAAAACGGCGAGAAAGCCTTCTTCTGCCGTGATGCGTGCTTCGACAGGTTGCGGTGGATCGGTGGCTTCTGCCTGCGCGGCGCTGGACGCGAGAGCGATCGCAAGGGTCAGGAAGAGGGGGAGCTCTTTCATCGGTCACGTGCTCGCGCCCTGGCTGCGGACCCATTCCGCGAGCGAGGGAAAGGAGGTGATGCGCGTCGTGCCCGGTGCGTCGTCGGGCCACGGGCCGGCGCCGCCGAGAAGAACCGGCACGCCGGCGCGAAGTCCTGCGGAGCCGATCTTGCGAGCGATGCGCGCGAGCGACTTCGCGTCGCGCATCTCGCTCGCGGCGAGGACCACGATCCCGACTTCGCCGCCCGCGATGGCGGCTTCGATCGCTTGCGACGGCGTCTGGCGCCCCGTCCATCTCGTCGCCACGCCCGCTTCCCTGAGTACGAGCTCGGCGAGGGAGAGTCCGAGCGTGTGGTCCTCTCCTTCCGGCGCAGCCAGGAGAGCGATGGGTGCGTCGTCGCCCGCGGGGAGCGCCTCGGCGCATCGCGAAAGGCCGCGCGCAAGCCTCTCGGACGCCATGTGCTCCTCGTCGATCCGCAAATCGCCGCGTTCCCAGCGTGTGCCGAGCTCTTCGATCACTGGCAAGAGCGCCTCGACCGTTTCTCGCCACGACGCGCGCACCCCACGTTCGCTGAGCAGCCGGGAGTGGACGAGGTAGGCGTCGCCGCCGCGCACGAGGAAGTCCACCCACGCGCCCGGGGAGGTGGAACCGAGTTTTGACCGGAACTCGGCGACGTCGCCGGGGCGGAATCGGCGGTGCCGTCCGGCCGTTCGAACGCACGGCAGGAGTCCGGCGTCGGCCCACCGCTTCACGGAAGCGGCAGCGACTCCCAGGATTTCTGCGGCATCGGTGGTGCTGAGGAGCGTTTCCATCGGTCTCCCATGTGATCGGTTTGGTCGATTATGGATTCATGACAGCCTTAAGAATCTCAAAAAAACGATCAAAACGATCATTTTCGCATCCCCGCCGCGACGACCGCATCGGATGGATGAATGGTTCACGGACTCCTCGGCCGCTTGCTGGACAGCCTTCAATCTCGCGCTCGCATTCGGCCTCGTGTCGATCAACGTGGCGCTGCTGCGCGACGGTGCGGTGCCGATGTGGTTCGCGGCGCTCGGAATCGTGGCGGGGGTTGCGAGCCTTCCCGTCGCCGGACAGGCCGTGTCCGACACGCTGGCGCGCGGAATTCTGATCAGCGGGCCGCTCTGGCTCGCGTGGTTGATCGCTTTTGCCGTTCGCGGATTCCGCGGATGAACGACGTGACTCTTCGGAGGAAATGACGATGCGTGTACTGGTGACCGGAGCGACGGGATTCGTGGGGAAGGCGCTGTGTCTGCGGCTCGCACGAGACGGACACACGGTCGTCGCGTGGGCACGACGGCCCGAGGCCGTCGCGTCGATGCTCGGCGCAGCGGTGGAAGCCGTGCCGGCGACGCGCGAAGCGCTCGCGACGGCGATCGAAAATGTCGACGCGGTGATCAACCTCGCGGGTGAGCCGATCGCCGGAGTGCGCTGGACGGCGGCGCGTCGCCGCCGTCTCGTGTCCAGCCGGCTCGAAGCGACGCGGTCCGTCGCAAGCGCGGTCCGGACGGCGCGACGAAAGCCGCGAGTCCTCCTCTCGACCAGCGCGGTCGGCTTCTACGGCGATCGAGCGGACGAGCGTCTCGACGAGAAGAGCGCGATCGGAACCGGGTTCCTCGCCGGGCTGTGCCGGGATTGGGAAGCCGAAGCGCTCGCCGCTTCCGGCGACACGCGCGTCGCCGTGTTTCGCCTGGGCATCGTGCTCGGGCGCGAGGGCGGCGCTCTCGGAAAGATGCTTCCGCCCTTTCGCGCCGGCGCCGGCGGCCGTCTCGGAAACGGACGGCAGTGGATGAGCTGGATCCATCTCGAGGATCTCGTCGAGATCTTCGCGCGTGCGCTGAGCGACGATCGATTCCGCGGAGTGTTCAACGCGACCGCGCCGCAGCCGGTGACGAACCGCGACTTCACGAAGGCGCTTTCGCGCGCCCTCCGGATGCCGGCCATCGTTCCGGTTCCTTCGATCGCGCTGCGTCTGCTTTTCGGCAAATCGGCGTCGGTGCTTCTCGGCGGGCAGCAGGCCGTGCCCTCGGCGCTCCTCGCGCTCGGGCATGAGTTCTTCCATCCGGAGATCGACGGCGCGTTGCGCGCGATCGTCCTCCCGGAAGGAGAAGCCTCCGTCGCTCCGCGCGGGCAGCATCCGCGCTCCGAGTATCTCGATCGCCGCCGTCCGCGGCGTGTCCTGCGGACGCGCACCGAGCTCGACGCTCCGATCGGCAAGGTTTTCGACTTTTTCTCGAAACCGGAGAATCTCGGCGCACTCACGCCGGCCGCCATGAAGTTCACCCCACTGAAGAGCGGGCCGTTCGAGATGCGCGAAGGCCTGACCATCGACTATTCGATTCGCGTCGGACCGGTGCCGCTGCGTTGGCGCACGCGTATCGAGTCGTGGATGCCCGGCGCGGGTTTCGTCGACTCGCAGATCTCGGGGCCCTACGCTTCGTGGTGGCACGAGCACACGTTCCGCGCGGAGGGGAATCGGACGATCATGGAAGACACGGTTTGGTATTCCGTTCCACTCGGCCCACTGGGCGCGATCGTGGAACGCGTGTTCGTCCGGCCCATGCTCGGCAGAGTCTTCGGCTATCGCGCTGATGCGGTGCGCCTTCGCTTCGGGCGCAGTCACTCGGGCGGTCGAGTCGCCGGGAAGGCGGCATGAACCTTCGCCCGGTTCCAATCCTTCGCATCACTGACAAGAACGACGCCGCGGTCCAGAAGGCCGGCGAATACGTCCTCTACTGGATGATTGCCGCGCGCCGAACGCGCCGGAACTTCGGGCTTCAGCGCGCCATCGAGTGGTGCGTCCGGCTCGGGCGGCCGCTCGTCGTTCTCGAGCCGCTGCGGATCGGGTATCCGTACGCGTCGGATCGCATCCACCGCTTCGTGCTCGATGGCATGCGCGACAACGCGGAGGCGTTCTCGCGCTCGCCCTCCGTGCTTTACGTCCCCTACGTCGAGCCGCGCGCCGATGACGGGAAGGGCCTCCTGGAAGCGCTCGCGAAGCGCGCGTGCGTGGTCATCACCGACGAGTTCCCGTCGTTTTTCCTTCCGCGGATGGTGGACGCGGCGGCGAACCGGTTGTCCGTCCGTCTCGAGACCGTCGACTCCAACGGCGTCATTCCGCTCCGTGCGCCCGGCCGCGTGTTCACGTTTGCGCACTCGTTCCGTGCCTGGCAGCGGAAGAACCTCGACATGTTCCTCGCCTCCCGGCCGGAGGAAGAGCCGCTCGCGCACCTCGCCGGCGTGCCGGCAGCGCCGCGACTGCCTCCCGACATCCGCAAGCGCTGGCCGGCGCCGTCCGCGGGCGTGCTCGGCGGTGACGTGTCGGGCCTCGCGATCGATCACGCCGTAGCGCCGGTCGCCTTCGCGGGAGGCGCGCGAGCCGCTGCGACGAGAGTGCGCGAGTTCGTCGCGGGCGACGACGCCGCTCGCTACGACGAGGATCGCAATCACCCGGATCGCGGAGGCTCGAGCGGGCTCTCCCCGTGGCTGCATTTCGGCCACATCTCTACCTTCGACGTGATCGCGGCGTTCGAAGGGGCGAATCGCGTTTCTCGCGCGGCGGCGTTTTTCGACCAGCTCGTGACGTGGCGTGAGATCGGACTCATCTTCAGCTTTCACCATCCGGATGATCACGCCCGGTACTCGAGCCTTCCCGACTGGGCGCGCGAGACGCTCGAGAAGCACCGGAAGGATCCACGGCCCGCTCGCTACGACCGGGCGACGCTCGAGAAGGGCGAGACCGCGGACCGCGTCTGGAACGCGGCGCAGCACGAGCTGCGTGCGACCGGCGTGATCCACAACCGCTTGCGGATGGTCTGGGGGAAAAAGGTGCTCGAGTGGGGCGCGTCGCCGAGCACGGCGTTTGAAACGCTGGTGCAGCTCAACGATCGCTGGGCGATCGACGGACGCGACCCGAACAGCTACAGCGGCATCGGCTGGTGCTTCGGGCGGTTCGACCGCCCGTGGCCGGAGCGGCCCGTCTTCGGCAAGGTACGGGCGATGAGCTCCGTGCGCGCGGAGAAAAATCTGGAACTCGCGCAGTACCTCGATCGGTGGACGCCGCCGATCCAGCGCGGACTTTTCCCCGCGACAACAGTCAAGGGACGACGGTGATCGCGACGGTCTTGCGCTGATCCTGGCGGCCGTTGCAACGGACGGAATCCCGGCCGGGCTTCTTCCCGTCGATGAAGGTGAAGCCGTCCTCCTCGATGTCGGGGCGAACCTTCAACACCTCGGAGCGCTTCTCGAGGATCGCGCTCACGCACGGCAGATGCGCGGAGTCGCCGACCTTCACGGTCACCGTTTCCGGAACGACGAAGTCCTTCGGATCGCGAGCGACCGTGTAGTTCACTTCGTAGCCGGTGAGGCCCTTCGTGAACTTCACGCTGCAGCGTCCGCGCGCGAGGAAGGTGACGGTCACCTTGCCGCCCTTCTCTTCGAAGGTCTGTTTGCACGCGACGTCCTCGCCCTCGTCGGGCTCGACCCAGAACTCGGCGTTCTCGAATACGCGCGTCTCGCCGAGGGTTCCGGCGCGGAAATCCTGCCCGAACCCCTTCTCCACGAGCTTCGGCCAGACCTCGGCTGCGTTCGCGATTCCCGTGACAAACATCGCGGCCAAAACGGCTCCGGCGGCGACGAGCGTGCGCGTCATGCTCCGGAGAGTAATCAGTTACCTTCGGCGGGGCCAGCGGCGCCCCAGAGGGTCGACGGGCCGCCCGTCATCGTGCCGAGCACGTCCGTCTGCGCGCTGTCGGGATCGACGCGGAGAAGCTGCGGAGGATTGGTCGCGACCATTCCGTAGAGCGCGCCATCGCAGCCCACATCGAGGCCGAACACCTTCGGGAAGCCGAGGTCTCCCTCGTCCGTCGAGGTGTTCGACGACAGGTTGAAGCGGTAGAGGTGGTCGTTCACGCCGCCGCCATTCGGGACCTTCGCCGTCGCGAGCGCGGACGTCGCGGAGACCGTCGCGATGTCGCCGGAGAACACGCGGCCGCCGCCCATGGTCCCTTCGTTCGTCTTGCTGCCGGTCGCGGGATCGTAGGAGATGAGCGCGGTCACGCCGCCGACGAGGAGG
>Ga0163152_10009665_pt1 | contig 10011 bp, 7 predicted proteins | sample OliLakLV19MP8IB2_FD_148635 | JGI IMG/M metagenome (GOLD analysis project Ga0163152, IMG submission 148635) | Freshwater microbial mat bacterial communities from Lake Vanda, McMurdo Dry Valleys, Antarctica - Oligotrophic Lake LV.19.MP8.IB-2 | ecosystem: Environmental > Aquatic > Freshwater > Lake...
CTTCCGCCTCGCCGTCCGGCGAGTGGACCGTCACCGGCAAGAAGACGCTCGTCGGCAACGGAGCGAAGTCGACGTCGACCGTCGTCTATGCGCGCACGCTCCCCGGCGAAGGCTGGGCCGGCGTCGAAGCGTTCCTCGTGAAGAACGCGACGCAGGGGCAGATGCAGCGCGGCGAACGCGCCGACATGATGGGCCCTCGCGCGGTCTCGCTGCACTCGATCCACTTCGAGAATTGCGACGCGAAGCGCATCGGCGGCTCGCGCGGCGTCGACTACCGCAAGCTCGCGGAGCGCGCGCTCGTCGGCTCGGCCGCGGCGGCGCTCGGCGTCGGTCGCGCCGCATCGGAGTACGCGGCCGGCTACGCGAAGGAACGGATCGCGTTCGGCAAGCCGATCGCGCAATACCAGTCGATCGCGTTCAAGATCGCCGAGTCGTTCATGGACGTCGAAGCGGCCCGCTGGATGACGTGGAAGGCCGCGTGGAAGATCGATCGCGGCGAAGATGCTCTCGCCGAAGCGTCGAGCGCGTTCCGCTTCGCGACCGACGTCGCGTGGCGCGTCGCCGACGACGGCGTGCAGATCCACGGCGGACACGGCGTGATCCGCGACTACCTGGCCGAGCTCTTTTTCCGAAACGCGCGCGCGTTGGCAACCATGCCCGGCGCCTTCCTGGTCTGACGGAGACAACGACGATGGCGCTCGATTTCAATCCGACCGAGAAGCAGCAGCCGATCATGACCTTCCTTCGCCAGTTCGGGCTTTCCGTCATGCGGCCCGCGGCGATCGAGTTCGACAAGAAGGAGCACGAGAAGCCGACCGCCGTGATCGAACAGGTGAACATGCTCATCGGCGCCGGCATGGGTGGCCTCTCGCGGCACAAGCCAGAGGAAGAAGCGGAGAACAAGGCGGCGGCGTCCGGCAAGGGGCTCGCGGGCGTGCTCTTCGCCGAAGAGCTCGCCTACGGTTCCGCCGCGCTCATGCTGTCGTTCCCCGGACCCGGTCTTGGCGGCGCCGCAATCGCGGCCGCGGGCACCGACGCGCAGAAGAAGAAGTTCCTCGCGCGCTACTCCGACGGAAAAGTCCGCTTCGGCGCGATGGCCTACACGGAAGCGCACTGCGGCTCCGACACCGGCGCGATCAAGACGACGGCGAAGCGCGAGGGCGACCACTACGTGCTGAACGGTCGCAAGATCTTCTGCACGAACGGCGCGTCCGCCGACATCGTCGTGGTGTGGGCGACGCTCGATCCCACCAAGGGCAAAGAAGCGATCCGCGCGTTCGTCGTGGAGCAGAACACGCCGGGCTTCAAGGTCGGCTCGCTCGAGAAGAAGATGGGCATCCGGTCCAGCGAGACGGCGGAGCTCCTGCTCGAGGACTGCCGCGTTCCGCTGGATCACATGCTCGGCGACTTCGATCCGAACGCCGGCGCCGGCGGCAACACGAAGGGCTTCAAGGGCGCGATGGCGACGTTCGACGCGACGCGGCCCGGGGTCGCCGCGATGGCGTGCGGCATCGCTCGCGCGTCGCTCGACTACCTCGTCGAGCGCATGCGCGAAGAGGGCTGGGATGGCCCGCACTACGGTCGCTCGCGGACGAATCTCTCTGCCGTCGATGATGCGGTGCAGGAGATGGAAGCGCAGATCGAAGCGGCACGCCGGCTGACGCATCGCGCGGCGTTCCTCCTCGATGCGAAGCTGCCGAACGCGATCGAAGCGTCGATGGCGAAGGCGAAAGCCGGCACCGTCGTCGTGCAGGTTTGCGCGAAAGCGGTCGAGCTCCTCGGGCCCGAAGGCGCGACGCGTGCGCACCCGGTGGAGATGTGGCTGCGCGATTCGAAGGTCTACGACATCTTCGAGGGCACGGGCCAGGTGAACCGGCTCGTGATCGCGCGACGGGTGCTCGGCTACACGAGCAAAGAGCTGCAGTAGGCCCTCTGCGCTAGAATGGCGGCCATGACGATCCGTTCGTTGGCCGCCGTTCTCGCCCTCCTCTCCTTCGCCGCCGCGGCGCCCGCGCTCGCGAAGCCGCCCGCTCAGGCCGCGGGAAAGCCCGCCGCGAAGAAGCCCGCGGTGGTGCCCGAGGGCTGGAAACACGTCGTCTCGGACAAGGGGAACTACTCGCTCGTGTTTCCCGGCGAGCCCGCCGCGCAGGACCTGACGGACGATGCCGGCAAATATCTGGCAACGATGTTCGTGCTCGAGCTCGACAACGGGAACGTCGCGTACATGTCGAGCTTCAGCGATTTGCCGCTGGAGCGCACGACGGCCGGCCCCGACCAGATCCTTTCCGATGCACGCGATGGCGCGCTCAAGAGCTCGAAGGGCACGCTCGTGTCGGAGAAGAAGATCACCCTCGACGGCTTCCCGGGGCGCGAGCTGCAGATCTCCACGCCGAACGGCATGACGAGCTTCGTGCGCGTCTACCTGGTGAAGTCGCGGCTCTACCAGTCGATGGGCGTGATGCCGAAGGACAAGATCGACGGCAAACAGGTGCGGACGTTCCTCGAGTCGTTCCGCCTCAAGTAGTCGTCGTCAAGGCGGGTTGCACGGCGTGCTGCAGTAGAAGTTGAACCCCGAGCGAAACACCTCGTCCGGAAACTCCGCGGGCGTCGTGAAGTTGGCGACGCCACCACAACTCGCGCAGCCGGCGACGCACGCGGAGACGGCGTAGCTGGTGCTCGGCGCGAGGTTGTAGGAGATCGTGTTGTATGCGTCGGCCTTGTCCGTGTGTCCGACGCACGTGCCGTTCACGAGGAAGGTGTCGTCCGAACACGAGAGGAAGTCGGCGCAGAGAAAGACTTCGATCTGCGCGGACGGCGGGTCTTCCGGGCGGAGGCAGCCTCCCAGCACCACCGAGAGAAGCGCGAGCGCGATGACGGTACGTCCACGCCGGATCATTTCTTTCCTCCGTAGAAGAGGAGCGCCGCCTGGATCTGCGGACCGCGGTCGTATTGCGAGAACGCGTAGGACGTGTCGCCGATGACGTAGGGAACCGAGGCCGAGAGGACGAGATGCTCGTTCACGATGACGCCGGCGCGACCGGTCGCGAGCACGAGCATGCTCGCGCGGTAGTACGGCCGATGCGAGCCGTTGTTCGCGTAATCTGCGGCGAGTCCGTTGATCTGCGGGAAGTCGAGCTCCACCCCCGCGGCAGCGAAGACCATCGCGCGTACCGGACTCTGGTAGGGCGTCGCGACGATCCCGACTCCACCGTCTGCGGCGAGCCCCCACTCGACGAAGCGGACCTTCGTTCCTTCATCCGGTCGCGCGTAGGTGAACGACGATTCCCGATAGAACGCGGCGAGGGATCCGACGGCGCCCTGGGATCCGAGATCGGAGCGGCGCGGGAGTGACGCCACGCGGATCGCAAAACCCGGCGAGCCCTTGATCGTTCCCGCGAGCGGCGCGCCTTGCCCCGGGGGAGGTTCACCGGCGGGGCTGTTGAAGTGCCGCTCGATGCCGGCGGTCTTCGTGTCGTTGATCGAGAAGACTTCCGGCCCGAACATCGTGCGCCGGCTCCACTCGGAGTGGGTGCGCTGGTGCGACACCGCGGTGTCGCGCGGGACGCTGTCGCGGCACGTGCGGCAGACGATCGCCGCCATCGCCGACGGCACGGGCGCCGCCGTCATGTTCGTCGCCGGCCGCGGTGTGGGCGTGGCTTCGGGTTTCGGCGTCGGCGCGGTCACGACGCCCGCGACCGCCGGTTCGGGAACGCGGATCGGGCGCTCTCCGGCGCGATCCGCCTTGAAGTCCATCTCGAACATCCGCGTGCGTGCCGCGGCAGCGTCGGGCGAGCCGGGAGCGGCGTGCAGGTAGAGCCGCAGGAAACGGGCGCCTTCGCGAAACCGCTCCGCGCCTTCGAGCGCGAGCGACACGTTGAAGTAGACGAGGTCCCACCACGGGGCGATGGCGACGGCCTTCTGCATCTCGTCGATGGCGGCGCTGTAGTCCGCCTTCGACTTCGCCTCCTGGAAGAGCACCTTGCCGCGGACCATGTGGCGCTGCGCGTCGTCGGGAACCGGCGGCAGCGCGCCGAGCGCCGCGAGCGCGGCGAGATACCGCTCTCGCACGCGCAGATCGACGTCGCTTCCCACGGGCGCGGCCTGGAGCGCTTCCGTCCACGCCTCGAGCATCGCGGCGCGATCGCCTTTGCGCTCGGCGGCGTCACCGCGCAGCTCGATCGCCACCAGCGCGGCTTCCTTGCGAGCGAGCTCGGCCAGGCGCAGCGCCTCCTGTCGATCGGCCTCGGCGCGGCGAAGCGCATCCTTCCGCGCGTCTTCCGCTTCACGGCCCTTCTGCGCGACGATTTTCCGGATCGCGGGCGCCTTCTTCACCTCGCTGACGAGGCGGTGCGCGACGACGCCGGCGTAGACGTCGACGAGGCGCTGCGCCTTCTCGATTGCGGATCCCTCGGGTGGCTCGTAGCCGATCGGCTCCGGCTGCGCGCCATACCAATCGGGCTCGAACACGATGGCGCCGGGCGTGGTCTGGCGGCGTGCGAGCCCGGCGTGTTTCAGCTCGACGATCGTCTCGCCCGACGTCGCGTCCTGGAAGACGAGCCCGGTGCGCGAGAGGTAGTCCTCGAAGCCCGGTTCGGCGCCGATGTTCGCGATGACGACGACATCGACCGCCCGCGAGTCCTCGCGAGCAATGACCGTCACCTCGGTGAAGACGCCGGCGAGTCCGGCACGCACGCGCTCGAGAAATCCGGGGGCCGTGGCGATCTCCTGCGACTGGCCGTTCGCGTCCGTGAACCGCACGGTCCGCGCCGCGGAAACGACGCCGACTCGCAGCGGCAGGCGTTCCGTGATCTCGGAAACGGGTTCGTTCGGTGTTGCCGACGCGACCGGCGCCGGCGCCGGCGTGCGCGGGGGCGCGACCCCCAACAAGCCCGGCGAGGTCCCCGTCTTCGCGCACCCGAAAGCGCCGAGGGCGAAGAGCAGGAACAGGGCAGCGCCGCGACGGACCATCGATGCTGGGTGTATCATGGGCGCCTGGGAGGCCGCGATTTGAGCCGACGCAGATATACGGTGCCGGGCTTCTGGAGCGCGTTTGCGGTCTTCGTGCTGGGCGCCACGCCGGCCTTCGCGCAGAGCGGTCACATCCTTGATGGGAGCGCGTGCAACTTCTCCGGGGACATGGGCGCCCATCTGGGTTCGGGCCATGGCATCTATCCGGCCGCCGCGGGCGAGTCGGGCTGGGCGTACTCGTCCGACTTCGTCTTCAAAACGTCCTCCGACTGCGAGCGTGTGCGCACAGGAGGCATCGTCGCGTGCGAGAAACTCAGGGCGAACTGCGGGACGATCGCGAGCTGCTCGCCGCGCGCGGGAACCGGTTCGAGCAGCTCGGGTGGCGGTACGGGCTCGACCGCCAACCAGGAGGTCTTCGACAAGGCGATCTACGAAGGCCTGAAGCACGGCGGCAACGACGGAGCGCAGCTCTTCGGACTCGGCGTCCTCGGGAAGCTCATCACGTCGATGCCGTCGGGCGACGGTGGCAGGGCGAAAGCGGAGGCCGCGGAACGCGCCAGGCTCGCCGAAGAGGAGCGACAGCGGCAGGCCGCGGAGGCCGCGCGGATTGCGGAGGAGAAGCGGCTCGCCGAGCTCGAGCGGCTCCGGCTCGAAGAGCTCGAGCGCCAGCGGATCTTCAACGCGGAGAAGAACGGACTCGCCGGCCAATTCAAGGGCACGGGAGGCGGTCTGACCTTCAAGGACGAGGGCACGAAGGTCGCGAGCGCGGCCCCGTGTCTCTCGCAGCCGCTGCTCCGCTTCACGAAAGAGTCGGACGAGAAATATGCCTGGCGCGAGAAGCAGCGACAGGAGGGGTGCAGCTCGAAGCCGAGCACGTCGGGCGCGTTCGTCTCGCTGCAAACGCCCACGCCGACACCCACGCCGGGGTCCGGCGCTCCGGTGTCTGGGCCGCTCCCGCCGCAGACGTCGAGCCCGGACTGGGGAAAGCTCGTCGACGATGAGCCCGCGAACGGTCCGGCCCCCGCCGCATCGGCGTCCGCGCCGCGAAACGCGCAGCCCGAGCCCGACGACGCAGTACCCGACGATCCGCCTTCTGTTCCGCGCGACGCGGAATCGGATGAGACACCGGCCGCCGCGGGCACAGCGGCGTCGCTCAATCAACCCGATTGGAGCAAGGTCGCCTCCGGCACGGAGGAGAACGTGTCGATGGAAGCGCGAAAGCCGTTCGACACGGCGGGCGAGCCGCTCGTCGTTCCGCGTCCAGGCACGTCCGGAGGAAAGACTACGTCGGCGGCGAGCTCGCAGCCGAGAGCCGGATCGCCGTCGAGCTCCACATCCCCATCGTCCGCCCCGGCGGGCACCGTCGCCTCTGCGGCGGGATCGTCGCTGAGGCCGATGTCGTTCCCGACGTCGCAGCCACCGAATCAAATACCGCCGCAGTCCGCGTCTCCAGTGTCCTCGGGAAACGCGCCCGTCGTCGTCGACACAGGCAAAGCCGTCGCGATGATTCCGCCGCCGAGGAAGCCTTCCAAAAAACCGGTGCTCCGCTTGCAGAAGGTGCCGCCGGTGATCGGCGCGACGCGCGAGCTCGAGCTGCAGGTCGACGACGTGAGCGGTGGCGGCGAATGCGTCTTCGAGTGGACGGCGACAGATGCGCTCTCGCTCAGTCCGGATCCGAAGCGCGCGCCGAACAGCGGCACGCTGCGGAGCACCGCGACGTTCGTCGCCAACTCGCTCGGCATCGGCACCATCGAGGTGCGCTGTCGCGGCAGCGCGGAGGTGATGGCATCCGGCAACCTCTACGTCCAGCCGCCGATCCTCTTCGTGCACGGGATCAACTCGGACGCGTCGACGTGGAACGCGATGCGCAACGAGCTCGTCGCGCGCGGGTTCGTGAACGGCAAGACGCTCGTGAAGGGCGGCGGCCCCGCGTCGAGCGCCGACTTCTATACGTGCTCCTTCTCCAACAACATGGGCGACTGGTTCCAGGAGGCGCCCGAGCTCAAGGACTTCATCGACCGGATCCTCAGCCGCATCCCGTTCAAGGAGAAGCCGCCGGTCGTCCTCGTCGCGCACAGCATGGGCGGCCTCGCGTCGCGCGCGTACCTGCAGGGCAACGCGGGGATCTCGCCGCAAGAGGCGGCCGCGAAGGTCGGTGCACTCGTCACGATCGGCACGCCTCACCGCGGCAGTTTCATGGCACAGCTGCACTACAGCGAGAGCGTGCTGAAGGTTCTCGCTCGCGAAGTGTTGGGCGGCGAAAAGGGCATCGAGGCGCTCGCCGTCACGAGCCCGCAGATCAAGAACCTCAACGCGAACGTCGGCAAGATCGGCGGCCTCGTCCGCCACGTCTCGATCGTGACCGTGGTGCCGCAGAAGGACGCGAATGCGTTTCGCGCCGTCGTGCCGAAGGTGCTCAAGGGCCGGCCGCTCACGGTCGCGGCGCTCGCGATCGTGCCCTTCCAAACCGGCATGACGCTGGATCCGCTGGCGGAGTTCGCCGCCGATCCGGGTTACCAGCTGGCCGACAACCTCCCGCCGCTCTTCGATCGATCGGATTCGCTCGTCGACGTGGCGAGCCAGGACCTCAACTCCGTCAAACACGCTCCGCGCTCGATCCGCATCGACGGCGGCATCGCGGAGCACCTGATGCAGACGAAGCGCACCGACCTCCTCTTCCGCGGCTTGAAGGAAACGGGGTTCTTCCCGAACCTCGAGGCACTTCCGCAAACGCTTTGCTGGTCGCCGTCCGGCGTGCCGGAGTTGATCAGTGAGCCGACGAACGTCGAGCTCTTCGGAATGCTCGGAGACGGACATGCGCTCGTGACGAGCGAGGCTTTCCAGAATCGGGTGCTGTCGACGGGGAACGCTCCAGCCGCGCTGATGGTTGCGGGTGGAAAGGCGATGGTCGCGACGATGGATCGAGCGCAAGCAAGCGTCGCGACGGTGAACGACGACTACCTCGCGAAAGCGACCGCTCTGAAAGCGCGCGGCGAGGCGATCACCGCGCTGCAGCGCGCCGGCAAGATCGACAACGCCGAGGCGCTGAAGCGGCGAAACGCCCTCCGCGTGGAGGCGCTGGCCCTCTGGAGGACGGGTTCCGACGGGCGCTTCGGAACGAAGGAGATCGCCTGGAACGCACTCCGTTCGGACGCGGGCATCGCCGCGGGGGGCGCAGGCACTCCCGCCTCCTCGAACGTCTCGTCGATGGCGCCCTCGTGCTCGCGGTGAGCCGGTGATCGTTCTCCCTTTGGCGATGCTGGCCGCCGCAGCCGCGGCGTCTCCGAAGATGCGCGTGGTCTCGGGAATCGAGGTGACCTCGCTTCTCGCGGCGAACGAGTTTCCAAAAGGCGCGATCGTGGCGTCGGACATCACGGCGGCTCGGGTTCTCGTCGCGATCGGGACCGCGATCACGGACGCTTCCGGTGCGCCGGTTCTGAAGCTCACGGCGGCCATCTCCGATGTCGCGACGGTCGATGGCGAGATTCTCGCGGTCGGGGGAAGCCAACTCGTGTTCGCGAGCGCGACCGGCAAGCAGGCAGGATCCGTGAAGCTGCCGGCGACCGGAATGCGCCTCGCCGCCGCGGACGGCGATCGTGCCGTCTACCTCTATGGAGGGGCCAAGGGCGCCGTCTATCGTTACGGCGCGGGTGGCGCGTACGTCGACCTCTTCCGCGTGGACGAGCCGATTACGGCGCTCGCGGTCTCGGGCGAACGCGTCGTGTTCGCCGTCGGGGGCGATCTCTTCACGTGGAAAGCGGGCGAGGACGCCGTTCTCGTCGCGAGGCTCCCGGACGGAATCGTCTCCAGTCTCGCGATCGACGGGCGCGCCGGGATCGTCTACGGCTCGACGGCGGACATCGTCTTCGCGGTCGCCGACGGCAACATCGTGCCGCTGATCGAAGGCGTCGGCGGCGATCTCACGGTCATCGAAGGCAAGCTCACCGTTCTCCAGGGGACCCGCCGCGCGCTCCTCGGAATTTCCGGGATGGAAAAGCTGTTGGGCGTGAATGCTCGGCCGTGAGAAACAGGGTGATGCACCGGATCGCCGCCGCCGTGTTTCTGGTCTTCGCGCTCGCGAGTGATGCGCGGGCGACCGATGCGCCGCAGCCGGGTGATCCGGTTCGCATCGAGACCGTGAGCGGCCAGATCGTCGAAGGGGAGCTCGTCGAGAAGCTGCCGAACGGATACCTCATTCGCGTCGAGGTTCGGAAGAGCGAGACGCGGGTCATCTCGTACGACCTCGTGAGGGACATCGCGAAGACGGACGGCGCGACGGCCGTCTCCTCGACGCCCGTGCCGTCGGCCACATCTACGCCCGCGCCCGCTGTCGCCGTGACGCCGACGCCCGTCGTGGCGGCGACTCCCGCACCGATCCGCACGCCACGCGCGCCCGGAACTGGCGGCACCACTCTCGTGGGAGTGAATCTTCAGCTCCGCACGTTCGACTATTTCGGAAAGCCGTCTGCGCTCGACGGCGATCTGCGCATCAGCGCCGGCCGCCTGATCCAGGGAACGCACGAGGTCGGCGGCGTTTTCGGCTATGCGATTCAGCAGCGGGAAATCCCGGGTGCAAGCGGCAAGGACCGCTTTCAGGACGTGTCGCTGACGTGGCTCCTCGCCGCGTACAGCTACCATCGGCCGATGGCGCAAGGACCGGTTCCGCTCGTTCTCTATGCCGGGCCTCTTCTTGGGCTCGTCAGCCGGATGGCGACCGGCGTGGACACGGCGACCGATCCGGCGATCGGGGCGCAGGCCGGACTGCTCGTGCAGCCGGCGCCGCGCTGGGCGATCGACCTGCGGTTTCTGCAGGCGGATCAGATTTTCTCGGACGACTCGCACATGATTCTCGGCACCTCGATCGGCGCGCGGGTGAGCTTCTGATGCGCCCTCCTCACGTTCTCCTGCTGGCGTTCGCGGCGGCGCTCGTCCTCGGCGCGGCACCTGCCGGCGTGAAAGCCGGCGACGAGGTGCGGATCGAAACCCGCGCCGGCGCAATCGTCGAAGGCACCGTGCTCGACATCCTTCCGTCCGGCTACCTCA
>Ga0163152_10009666_pt1 | contig 10010 bp, 11 predicted proteins | sample OliLakLV19MP8IB2_FD_148635 | JGI IMG/M metagenome (GOLD analysis project Ga0163152, IMG submission 148635) | Freshwater microbial mat bacterial communities from Lake Vanda, McMurdo Dry Valleys, Antarctica - Oligotrophic Lake LV.19.MP8.IB-2 | ecosystem: Environmental > Aquatic > Freshwater >...
GAGCACGACTTCGGCGGGAAGGCCGTCGCCGAGCTGGCAGTCGACGCTGTCGGTGCCGATCACGCCCTTCGCCAACCGCGCCCACGCGTAGGCGTCTTCGTTGGTACCACGTGCGCCACCGAGCACCGCGACTGCGGTCGGCCCGTGCGCATTGAGGACCCGCTGGATTTCCTCGGTGACGATGTCGAGTGCTTCGGGCCACGACGCCTCGTGCAGTTCGCCCGAGACCCGCACGTGCGGGTCGAGGACGCGGTCGTCCGAATGCACCCACTCGATGCCGTAGCGACCCTTGTCGCACAACCAACCGTGGTTCACCGGTTCGGAGTCGACGCCGAGCAAACGCACGAGACGGTTCGACGACGACTGAAGCGCGCCCCGGCACTGCACCGCGCACGCGTTGCACGACGTCTCGGCCGTCGCGAGGTCCCACGGCCGCGCCTTGAACCGGTACTGCGAAGCGGTCAGCGCGCCGACCGGGCAAATCTGCACCGTGTTGCCCGAGAAGTACGAGTTGAACGGCTCGCCCGCGAAGTTGAGGACCTGCATGCGGTCGCTGCGGTCGACGAAATCGATCAGCGGGTCGCCCGCGATCTCGTCGGCGAACCGCGTGCAGCGCGCACACTGGATGCAGCGCTCGCGGTCGAGCAGCACGAGCGGGCTGAGCGGAATCGGCTTCTCGAAGTGGCGCTTCTCCTCGACGAACCGCGACTCGCCCGGGCCGAACGCCAGCGTCTGGTCCTGCAGCGGGCATTCGCCGCCTCGGTCGCAGACCGGGCAGTCGAGCGGGTGGTTGATGAGCAGGAACTCGAGCACGCCGTCCTGAATCTTCTTGACGGTGTCGGAGGCGGCGTGCACGTTCATGCCTTCGACGACCGGAGTGGTGCACGCGGGCGGATACCCGCGCACGCCGTCGACTTCGACGAGGCACATGCGGCACATGCCGACCGGCTTCATGCGCTCGTGCCAGCAGAAGCGCGGGATGTAGACCCCGTTCTCCTGCGCGACCTTGATGAGGAGTTCCCCCTTGTCGGCCTCGATCTCGACGCCGTCGATCGTGATGGTGACCTTCTCGGGAGGGACGCCGGTCACAATCCCGCCTCGATGCGCGCCATGATCTCGGCGCGGAAGTACTTGTCGAGGCTGGCGATCGGCGACACCACACTCGGCCCGAGCGGGCACAAGGTTGTCTGCGTGAACGGTGCCGTCGCGACGTTCGGCGAGATGCCGGAGCCGACGTCGATCAGCAGGTCGAAGTCCTGCTTGCGCCCGAGTCCGTTCGCCATGCGGTAGAGCACCTTCTCGATCCAGCCCGTTCCTTCGCGGCACGGCGTGCACTTGCCGCACGATTCGTGCGCGTAGAACTTGGCGAGGCGCCACGCGACCGCAAGCGGGTCGGTGGTCTCGTCGAACACCATGATCGCTCCGGAACCGAGCGTGGTACCGAGGTTCTGCTGCACGAAGTCGATGTCGTAGATCGCGTCGAGGTGCTCGTCGATGTTGACCAGCCACTGGAACGACGCGCCGCCGGGCAGGAAGAACTTCAGCTCGTTGCCGTCGCGGATGCCTTCGCCGAGCCCGAAGATGATGTCGCGGAACGTGCAGCCGAACTCGACCTCGTAGTTCCCGGGCTTGTTCACGTGGCCGGACAGCGCGACGAGGCGGGTGCCGGTCGACTTGTTGACGCCGATCTTGGCGTACTCCTCGCCGCCCATACGCATGATGTGCGGCACGGTCGACAACGTCTCGACGTTGTTCACCACCGTGGGCTTCGCGTAGAGGCCTTCGATCGCGGGGAACGGCGGCTTCAACCGCGGCATGCCGCGCTCGCCTTCGAGCGACTCGATGAGCGCGGTCTCCTCGCCGCAGATGTACGCACCCGCGCCGCGGTGCACGACGATGTCGATGTCGAAGCCTGAACCGAGCACGTTCTTGCCGAGGAACCCTTTGGCGCGGGCGTCGGTAATCGCCCGGGTCAGACGGTCGTAGCCGAGCGCGAACTCACCCCGCAGGTAGACGAACGCGAGGTTGCACTCGATCGCGTACGCCGAGATGATGATGCCCTCGAGGAGTTGGTGCGGATCGCGCTCGACGAGCATGCGGTCCTTGAACGTCGAGGGTTCGCCCTCGTCGCCGTTCACCACGAGGTAGCGCGGATAGCTGCCCGCGGGCAGGAACGACCACTTCTGGCCGGTCGAGAAGTTCGCGCCGCCACGACCGCGCAGGCCCGAGGCCGCGACCTGCGCCTGCACGTCGGCCGGGTTGCCGGCCGCGAGCACCGTGCGCAGCGACTCGTACGCGCCCGCCGCGAGCGCGCCGTCGATCGTCCACGAGTCGTTCGGCCGGTCGTACAACCGCTGCGAGACGATCCTGCGTTCGCTCAACGTCATTGCAGGCTCCCCGAGATCGTGCGGGCGCGTACGGTGCCGCGCTTGTAGCCGTCGACGACGTCTTCCGCGATCGCGGGCGTCATGTGCTCGTGGAACTCGTAGTTCACCTGGAGCGCGGGCGCGCCGGCGCACGCGGCGAGACACTCGACTTCTTCGATCGTGATGTCGGGGTCGCCCGTGTAGAGCGTCTCGAGGTGGTCGAGGACTTCGGGACCGCCGAGCACGAGGCACGTCACGTTGGTGCACACCGACACCAGGAGCTTGCCGCAGGGGCGGCGCTTGAACATCGTGTAGAAGGAACACGTTCCCTGCACGATCGCAGGTGTCTCTCCCACGAGCTCCGCGATCTCGGCCATCGCGTCTTCGGTGAGCCACCCGTCCTGATCTTGCGCGAGGTGCGCGAGCGGCAGGATCGCCGACTTCGGGCGCGGGTACTGCGCCACGATCGCCTTGGCCTTGGTGAGGTTCGCCTCAGAGAACACGTTACCGGTCCACCTCGCCCATGATGGGGTCGATGCTCGACACGATCGCGACCGCGTCGGCGACCAGGCTGCCGCCCGCCATCGGCGTGATCGACTGCAGGTTGTAGAACGACGGGCCGCGCACGTGCACACGCACGGGCTTCCCCGAACCGTCGCTCACCAGGTAGCACCCGATCTCACCCCGGGGCGACTCGACGGCAACGTACGTTTCGCCCGGCGGGACCTTGAACCCTTCGGTGAAGAGTTTGAAGTGGTGAATGAGCGCTTCCATCGACTCGTTGATGCGCGCCCGCGGCGGCGGCGTGACCTTCTTGTCCTGCACTCGGAAGTCGCCGGTGGGCATCTGCGCGACGCACTGGCGCACGATCTTGGCCGATTCGAGGATTTCGTAGAGGCGGATCCGGTAGCGGTCGAACACGTCGCCGTTCGCCGTGTAGATGACGTCCCACTCGACTTCGTCGTAGGGCAGGTACGGCTGCGCCTTGCGCAAGTCCCACGCAAAGCCGGTCGAGCGGAGGATCGGGCCCGTGATGCTGTTCGCGAGACAGTCCTCGGTGCTGATGACGCCCACACCGACCGTGCGCTCGACCCAGATGGGGTTCTCGGTGAGCAGCGTGTCGTACTCGGCCACGCCCGCTTCCACCGTGTCGCAGACGGCAAGCACATCTTCGCGCCAGCCGGGCGGGAGATCGACGGCAACGCCGCCGGGGCGAATGTAGTTGTGGTTCATCCGCAGCCCGGTGAAGCGTTCGAAGAGGCGCAAGACCTCTTCGCGCTCGCGCCAGCCGTAGAGCATCATCGAGACCGCGCCGAGGTCCATGCCGTTCGTCGCCTGGAACAACAGGTGCGACGAGATGCGGTTGAGTTCCGCCATCATCATGCGGATCCACTGCGCCCGCACCGGCACCTCGATGTCGAGCAGCCGTTCGACCGCGAGGCTGTACGTGAGCTCGTTCGACAACGGCGCCGCGTAGTCCATGCGCGTGACGTTGGTGCCGCCCTGCACGTAGGTGAGCTCTTCGCCGGTCTTCTCCATGCCCGTGTGGAGGTAACCGATGACGGGCTTGATGCGCAGCACCTCTTCGCCGTCGAGCTCCATCATGAGGCGCAGCACGCCGTGGGTCGACGGGTGCTGCGGGCCCATGTTGATGATCATCGTGTCGCCGGATTCGTCCTCCGGCCACAGCCCGCCGGTGAGGACGAGTTCCCCAGTACGAGGCTCCTTGGCGCGCGGACGCATCTCTTGCGCGCCCTCGTCGGTCTGGCGCTCGAGCCGCTTCTCCTGCGCGCCGTTCGAAACGTCAGTCATACGGACTCGAGTCACACGCCGCGGCGAGCGAAGCGAGCTCGCCGGAGCGGCGGATCCCGCCCGGGGCGCAGCCGCCCATTGGATGAGTGCGACAAAGCAAGCAAGTCATCTCGGGCTCGGGTCGCCTTTGAACGTCACCGGCACGCGCGCGGCGGGGTAGTCCTTGCGGAGCGGGTGGCCGTCCCAGTCGTCGGGCATGAGGATGCGGATGAGTTCGGGATGGCCGGCGAAGGAGATGCCGAACATGTCGAACACCTCGCGCTCGGCGAAATTCGCGCCCGGGTACACGGGTGTCACCGACGGCACGGTCGGGTCGTCGGCAGGAACCTCGCAGATGACGCGGATTCGCCGGTTCCGCGTGTGCGACAAGTAGTTGGCGACAACCTGGAACCGTTCCAACGCCACAGCGCCACCATGGGTCGACTCCACGCTCCGCCTGCCATCGCCGGTGTCTTCACCCTCCGACCCGGTCGTCCGGCTGCGCTGTCGTCTCCCGCCGGGCGTGTAGCGCACACCGTCGAGGAGATGATCGACCGCGGTCACGTCGATCAGCATCGAGAACGCCTGCTCGTCGCGCAGGAACATCGCGACATCGGCGAACACGGCGCGGTCGACGTAGACGACGGGTTGGCCGTGGCTGATGTCGTAGATGCTGCCGCCGAACGCGTCGAGCAACGCCGCCGCCACCTCGTCGTCGGGTGGTTCGGCTTCGTGATCGTTTTCACGAGGGGTCTCGTCGTCGGACATGGTCGTGGCCTCGGGGCGGGGTGGGTCAGGGCGCAACGGTCAGGGGCTCGCGGCGGCGCAGCAGCTCGCCCGTGCGGATCTGCTCGTGCAACGTGAGGATGCCGTGCATCAGAGTTTCGGGTCCGGGGGGGCAGCCCGGAACGTAGACGTCGACCGGAACGATCTGGTCGACACCCTGGACGATGGCGTAGTTGTTGAACATCCCGCCGCTGCTCGCGCACACACCCATCGAGATGACCCACTTCGGCTCGACCATCTGGTCGTAGACCTGGCGCAGCACCGGGGCCATCTTCTGCGACACGCGGCCGGCGACGATCATGAGGTCGGCCTGGCGCGGGCTCGCGCGGAAAACCTCCATGCCGAACCGCGCGAGGTCGTAGTGCGGAGCGCCGGTCGCCATCATCTCGATCGCGCAGCACGCGAGACCGAACGTGGCCGGGAACACCGAGTTGCGCCGGCCCCAACGGACGACGTCTTCGAGGCGCGCGGTGAGGAAGTTGTGCGGGATCTGGTCGAGACCCACTAGGCCGCTTCCTCCTCGGCGGGTACGGCGTCGGGGTCGAGCACCCGGTCGCGCGTGCGCAGCAACGGACCGGCGCCACGCGACAGCACCTTCTGCACCGGACCCCACTCGAGCGCGCCCACCGAGAGCAGGTACGCGAACGGAATCAGCAGCACGAAGATGAACACGGCCATCGCGACGATGCCGAACAGCCCGAGATCGCGGAACACGGTCGCGAACGGGTAGAGGAACACGATCTCGACGTCGAGCACGATGAAGGCCATCGCGACCAGATAGAACTTCACCGGGAAGCGCTCGGGCGGTTCGTACTCGGGGACGATGCCCGACTCGTAGGGGGCCTGCTTGGCGGCGTTCGGGCGCTGCGGCGCGAGCAGGCGCGAAGCCACGAACGAGGAGAACACGAACGCCACGACGAGCGCGGCCATCACGATGATTGGCAGATAGTCGGCCACCGCGCGCGAACGCTACAGGACGCCTATTGGTCTCTACGGACTTCGATGCTCTAGGAGCGGAGGTGCGCCGATGCGGCCGGCGGTGACACTCCGCACGGGCGATGGAGCATCGGTGTCCGTAGCGACCCGGAATTAGGGCTCGGGTGCGTACTTCACCATGGCGGCCACGGTGCGGTAGATGACCTCGGCCGGGCCGATCTCGTCGGGTCGCAGCAGGTTGGCCATGATGCGCAGTACCCACTCCATGAGCGTGCGGCTCTGGAACCCGACGCGGGTCAGCTCGCGCATGACCGCCGGGTTCCCGATGGCGCGGACGAACACCCGGGCCACCTTGAAGTACAGGTCGTATACCTCGGTGAGGCGCGCGTCGTAGGTCTGGAGCGCGAGCCCGTCGCCGGTGACGAGCGCGAGGTCGACGGCGTCGGCCGCGAGTCGGCCCGTCTCGTAGGCGACGGAGATGCCCTCGCCGTTGAACGGGTTGACCGACCCGGCCGCGTCGCCGACGACCAAAAAGGTCGGTCCGACCCGGGGCGTCACCGAGCTGCCCGTCGGGAGCCGGCCGCCGGTCGGGGCACAGGTGGCGGTTTCGGGGGAAATACCCCACCGCTGCGGGGCGGTGGCGCAAAAGGCGTCCATCAGGTTCGACGTATTGATGTTCTTCCAGCCCGAGAAGGTGGAGAGGAGACCGACCCCGACGTTCACGGTGCCGTCCCCAACGGGGAATATCCATCCATACCCGGGCAAATGGTTGCCATCTCGGTCGCTGATGTCGAGGTGGCTCTCGATCCACGGGTCGTCGTGAAGCGGGCTCTCGAAGTAGCCCCGGATCGCCATGCCGAGCGGGTACGAGCGGTTCCGGGCGGTACCGAGAGCCCGGCCAAACCGCGAGTTGGCGCCGTCGGCGACCACCACGTAGCGGGCGCGGATCTCGGAGACGGCGCCGGTGTCTTTGTTCTTCACCTTGGCCCCGGTGACGAGGCCGCCCTCGACCAGCGGTTCCAGCGCCTCGGTCGCGGCGGCCAGGGTGGCGCCCGCCTTGACCGCCTGGTCGACGACCATCTCGTCGAGCTCCGAGCGTCGGACCACGTAGCCGAAATCGGGGAAATCGGGATGCTCGGGCCACGCCAGTTCGAGCGTGATCCCGTGCCCGATCGAACGGAGCCCGTCGAAGCGCTGGAACTGCGCGAGGGGCTCCGCCAAACCCATGTCGTGCAGTTGGCGGACGGCTCGCGGCGTCAGCCCGTCACCGCACGTCTTGTCGCGCGGAAAGCGGTTCTTGTCGACCACGATCACGCGATGGCCACGCTCCGCGAGCCAGTACGCGGCCGATGCCCCGGAGGGTCCGGCACCAACGACGAGGACGTCGTACGGCTCTTGCATAACCATGGCTCCCTCGCCTCCGTCGTGGAGGCCTACGGCGTTTTGGACGGCGGCTGCGTCCGCACGGCCACATGCACATGATCACACGCTCGGAACCGTTCGTCCGAAGCGGGGAAATTCACTTACGAACAAGCAGCGCGGAGATCTCGAACACAGTGCTCTTGCGTCCGTACACTCCGATGGCACCCTCAGGGGCGTTCCGCAAAAAGGGGTGCCGTTCGTCCGCACAATCACACGGCTCCCTCTGCGGCACCCTCAGGGGCGTTCCGCAAAAAGGGGTGCCGTTCGTCCGCACAATCACACGGCTCCCTCTGCGGCACCCTCAGGGGCGTTCCGCAGAAAAGGGGTGCCGTTCGTCCGCACAATGTGCCGCATGCCGATCTAGCGTGGTATCTAGATCGCGTCTTTCGTAGAGGAGCGTCGGGTTGCCCTACGTGCTCGGGCTAGAAGTTCCAAACATCCTGCCCGACGTTGGTTTCCTACGTCCCGCGGGCCGGCTGATCTGGTTCACGCTGATCTTCGTGGTCCTGACGGTCGGCGCCATTTTGGTCATCCGGACCCCGAAGAAATCGGCCGAACCCGCGACGTGGGCGGCCACGATCGTCGGCGCGATGAGCGTGTGGGTCTGGATCACACTCGCGTACGCGATCATCCCGCACGAGTGGCTGAACTTCTCGGCTTCGTACCTCAACTTCGGTAAGGACTCGTACGCGCTGCGGCGCAACGTGCTCATCCCGACCGACGTGACGCGCCTCGCCGTCGGCGAGTCGATCGCCGCCGGTATCTACGTGGTCATGCTCGTGCTCAACGTCAGGCTGTTCGTGCTCTGGCAGAAACGCAAGGTCGCGGAACCCGCGACCGACGCGGCCGAAGGCGACGCACCCGCAACCGGTGGTCCCTTGTCGCGTCTGCGCGGTCGCACGTCGGCGTACGGCCGCCCCGTCACCACGACGGAGGCATGACGATGGCGAAGACCGATGCGAATCCGCCGATGCCGGAGTTCTCGACTTCGTACGTGCTGCAAGAAGTCGACCCGAAGTGGCTCGGCACCGCGGTCAAGCCCAAGCAGTTCCTGCACATCGACCAGGCCGAGTGCATCCTCTGCGAAGGCTGCGTCGACATCTGCCCGTGGAAATGCATCCACATGCTCGCCGTCGACGCCATCGACGACAGCGTCAACGCCGACCAACCCGGCGACGACCCCAAAGACCACGTGTTCTTCGTCGTCGACGAAGACGTCTGCACCCGATGCGCACTCTGCGTCGACCGCTGCCCCACCGGCGTCATCATCCTCGGCAAAGTCACCGATCAATGGGCCGACGGCGACCCCAACGTACGCACCAACCGACACGGCTACGCCTACGGCGTGCGGTTCTAGGTGCAGGAGTCGGTCTGGGACTATCCCCGGCCGCCACGGTTGGAGCGCACCGACGCGCACCTTGTCGTCGTGCTCGGTGGCGTGACGATCGCGGACACGCGCGCCGCGTACCGCGTGCTCGAGACGAGCCACCCACCGAACTACTACTTCCCGCCCGGCGACCTGCTCGACGGCGCGGTCGAGGCAAGCGGCGGCACGTCGTTCTGCGAGTTCAAGGGCCGGGCGTCGTACTGGACCGTGCGGGGCGGCGACCGTGCGGAGGAGAATGCGGCCTGGTCGTATGTGACGCCGAGTCCGGCCTTCGGAATGATCCAGGACCATCTCGCGTTCTATCCGGGGCGCATGGACGCGTGCTACGTCGACGACGAGCTGGTGACGCCGCAGGAAGGCGGCTTCTACGGTGGGTGGATCACGTCGAATCTGGTCGGCCCGTTCAAGGGTCCGCCCGGCACACGAGGTTGGTGAACATGGCTGCCATCGACATTCGTCGGGCCGATACTCGTTTTCACACCGAGATTGGCTGGCTCGACTCGTGGCACAGCTTCAGCTTCGGCGAGCACGACGACCCGGGTAACACGCATCACGGGTTGCTGCGCGTCCTCAACGACGACATCGTCACTGCCGGCAGCGGGTTCGGGATGCACGGGCACCGCGACATGGAGATCGTCACGTGGGTGCTCGAAGGCGCGCTCGAGCATCAGGACAGCGAAGGCCATCACGGCGTCATCACTCCCGGCGTCGCGCAACGCATGAGCGCGGGCACCGGGATTCGTCACTCGGAGATGAACGCGAGCAAGCACGAGCGCGTGCGCCTGTTGCAGATGTGGGTGCCGCCCGACCGGAGCGTCGCACCCGGCTACGAGCAGGTCGACATTTCTTCGCGCCTCGATGGAAAGTCGCTGGTTCCGCTGGCGTCGGGCCGCGAGGCCGACGCGGGTGTGCAGATCCACCAGCGCGACGCGACGTTGTGGGTCGGTCCGTTGGATTCGCTCGTCACCGTGAAAGTGCCCGACGCGCCGTACGTGCACGTGTTCGTGGCGCGGGGTTCCGCGACACTCGGTTCCGACGATTTGGGCCCCGGCGACGCGGTCCGCCTGACCGACGCGGGGACGCTCGATCTGACCGCCGGCGCCGACGGTGCCGAACTCGTGGTGTGGGAGATGCACACGGCGCTCGCGTGAGGTTCACGGGCCCCTCACAATCGGGCCCGAGAACATGGCCGCGGTCGAGCACTACATGCGCCGCGCCGACACACCGGCCGTACTCGACCCGAGCCAACCCAAAGGCCTCGTGTACCGGGTCGACGGTGACGTGGCGGTGCTGCACGTGGGGCTGTTCGACGGCGCGGACCC
>Ga0163152_10009674_pt1 | contig 10006 bp, 10 predicted proteins | sample OliLakLV19MP8IB2_FD_148635 | JGI IMG/M metagenome (GOLD analysis project Ga0163152, IMG submission 148635) | Freshwater microbial mat bacterial communities from Lake Vanda, McMurdo Dry Valleys, Antarctica - Oligotrophic Lake LV.19.MP8.IB-2 | ecosystem: Environmental > Aquatic > Freshwater >...
TGCTCGCCACCGATCTCTTCTGAGCAGCGCACGCAAACTTCGGTGTCGGGGATGGCCTTGATGCGCGCGGCGGGGATGACATCGCCGCAGAGTCGACACGTCTCGTCGTTGTCGGGCACGCCGTGGTGATGCCTTTCCGTGGGGTCCGATTCGCCTGGCCGCTACTTTTCGTGAACGATCAGGGTGCCGCGCTTCCCGGTGCGGAGCGTCAGCGCCTGGCTCTTGCACAGGTCCACGCCGGGCATGACCGAGAACTGGCTGTCGGCGTCGGCGACCATCAGGTCGAACACGCACGCGCTTCCGCGGCCGAACGGGACCTTCACCGTGTCGCCATCGTGAAAGCGGTCCATCGGCAGGAGGTTCGCGCCCCAGTCCTTCTTCCCCTGCGGAGAGAAGTGGACCTCGCCGAGGATTTTGCCGGTGCGATTGAGAATCGAGACCGTGACCGACTCGCTCGCGGGCGCCTCCGTCGACGAGGGCAAGGGCTCGCTCGGCGACGTCGATGTCGCCGGCGTGCGGCTCGCTCCTCTGGGAAGGAGCCCCGGCGCGACGCCCGCGTTCACCTGGACCTGCGTGAACGTGAGGGTCAGCTCCAGGCTGCTCTGGTTCAAGGTCACGCGATGCGCGAGCTGCACGCCGTCGACCGCTTTGTAGAGCGAGAAGTCCGACACGAGCGTCATGCCATCCGCGACGTTCACGACTTTCAGGCGCGTCACGAGGTGTGAGGCCGGATCGAGGAAAAACGTCAGCGGATCCGCACCGGGCGGCCGGACCTCGAGAACGTCGAAGCCATCCTCCTTCGGGCGCGCGCGCAGCGTGACACCCGGATCGAATCCGTGGATCAGGAGACCGAGCGGGCTGAAACGCGATTGCGCCTGCGCCTGCACGAGGTCGTTCCCCGAGAGCTGCTTCGTCATGCCGGCCTGCGAGGTAAAGCCGCCCTTCGGTCCGATTGCCGAGACCATCTCGAAACCGCCGAGATCCATCTGGGTGCGCGACGAGCCGTCGCGCGTCTCGATGATCGTGACCTTGCCGCCCGCGTCGATGCCGTCGAACGACGCGCTCACGGTGCCGGTGAACGTCACGTCCTGTATCGTCGCGAGCTCTTTCGCTCCGCCGGCGGCGTCGACCGCCTTCTCGAGCAGCGCCTTCCCCGCGGCGGCTTCCGCGAGCGAGACCGCCGTCGCATCGGCGGCGCTGAGCACGAGCGCGAGGAGAAGCGAGGTCATCACGACATCCTCGCACACGCCGGACCCGTGACGCAGGCGGAGCCTCGAGAAGCCGCGCGTGACGGATTCGTCACGCCGCCGGCGAGGACGCCTGTTCGCGCAGGGGATTTTCACGGCAGAGGCGGGCACGGCGCGTGCTCCTCCCCCTCCTATGAACACCGAACGACACGACCCGCGGTTCCGCAACGGCCTCCTCGGCATCGCCGCAACGCTTTCCGGATCGGTCGTCGTCGCGTGGGGCCTCGCCGCGCTGATGCTCGAAGCGGTGACGTTCCCGGACACAAGGAAGAAGGCCCCGAAAAACGCGAGGACGACGAACGTGGCCAGTTTTCCCTGGCGTGACCTGTTGGCGAATTCCCGGCGCAGCGCGGCCGCGAACATCCTTCCAGTGTATCTCGCGATTTCGCGTCAGGCTGGCGCGAACGCCTGTGAAGCAAGGTAACAGTTGGGAAAACGCATTCGTTGATTACGTGGAGCAATTCCGTTTCTTGCCGAGGGTGTGGGACTTGCACAACCCATCCGCGGGAGAGTGCATGAAGACGACGGTCTGGGATCGAATCGAGCGGGTCGATGTCGCCACGAATCTGGAATCGGCCGAGTGGGAGGGTGAAGACGCCCCCACCAACGCGCAGCCGCCGGCGTTCGTGAACGCGCCGAAGTCTGGCAGCGGATTCTGGAAGGGCGTGGTCGTCGGCGTCGGCGCGAGCGCCGTCCTCGGAGGCGTCACGACGGTCGCCGGCGCGGTGATCGTGCTCGGCGTTTACGGGCTGCCCACGCTTCCAACCGTTCCGGCTGCCTCGATGGCGATCCAGGTCGAAGAGCCGACGGCCGAGCCCGTTCTCGCGCCTGTCCGCGAGATCGTCGTCGAGCGCCCTGTCCTCGCAGCAAAGGTCGAGCCGAAAAAGGTCGAGCCCAAGCAGGAGCCGAAAGCCGTCGCCGCTCTCCCGAAGCCCGAATCGACGCGCGCACCGGTCGCCAACGTCGTCGCGACGCCCGCGCCGATCGCGAAGGTGATCGCGACGCCCGAACCGGTCGCGACCCGCGCGCCCGAGGCCGCGCGACCGAATCGCGACGAGCTGCTCCAGCTCGCGCTCGCGGCGAAGCAGTCGCGGGCCGCCGCCGCGCCCGCGGCGACGCCGGCGCCGAAGAAAGCCGTGCCCGCGCCGAAGTGGGAGGACGAGCCCGCGGAGAACCCGCAGCTCGCCGCCGCTGCGGAAGACAAGTGGGTTCCCGTCGACGACACGGACGCGTCGAGCTCGCCGTCGACCGACGCCGGTTCCGACGACCTGTCGACCGTGCTCGGCCAGTAGTCTTCAGGCTCCGGTCACTTGGCGCACTTTTTCGCGAGCGTGGCGCGTCGTGAGGAAGATCCGGTCGCGCTCTTCCTGCGAGACGAAGTGTCCGGCGATCCCGTTCGCGACGATCGCTTTCCGGAGCGTGACCGCTTCGAACGTGAAGAAGTGCGCGAGCGCGTCGAGGTACTCCTGCGTCTCGGCGGCGAATCGCCGCGCCTGCGGCTTCTCGAGCAGGGCGATCACGGCCTTCGTCAGGAACGCGCGCGAGTCGCCGCGGAGAAACTCGCGAAACGGCGCCATCCACTCGTCGCCGATCTGGCGAAAGCCGGCGACCGCCGAGAAGCGGATGCGAGGGTAGGCGGGCAGCTTCTTCGACGGCTGCCGATGCCCGAGGAGGGCGAGCACCTCGAGCAGCGCGTCGAACGCCTCCTTCGTGTTCTGGCGCGAGCGGTACGCGCCGAAGAAATCGAACATCGGAAACTCTGCCGGCGACGTCGAGTAGCAGAGGTGCAGCTCGCGCTCCGATCGCACGAGGCCGATGCATGGATACAGGAACGAGAACGCGCCGGCGATGTTGAAGCGCGGGCGAAGGGTCTGGATGAGACGGTTCTCGAGAAGGAGCGCGTCGAGGTCGCTCTCGCACGCAGTGACCTGGAGCGAGTGCGCGGAGACGAGAATGGTGCGCATCTTTTCGTGGCGCTTCAGCCGCTTCGCGTTGCGGTACTGCTGGAGGCGCCGGCGCAGCGACTTGGCCTTGCCGACGTAGATCACCGCGCCGCCGGCGTCGAGCACCTGGTACACGCCGGGGCGGAGCGGGACGCTCTTGATGAAGTCCGCGCCGAACGTCCTGTCGAAGAGATTCTTTCGTGCGGCCATCGCGCGGCGGTTCTACTTCACGAACGCCAGGATCAGCGCGCCGATCGTGAGAACGGCGGCGCCGCTGACCAGGGCGATCACGCAACCGAACGCGAGAGGATTGGCCTTCGCGGGCGCCGGTTCCTCGAACGCCGCGACCGGCGCCTTCTCCACGGGAAACTCGTTCAGCGGCCGGTCGAACTGCAACGCGATCGTGCCAGCCGGTGTGCCGACGCGCAGGATGCGCGCGGTCGCGACGAGCTTGCCGCCGGTCGCGACGGGGAAGCGCAGCTGCACCGCCTTGCCGGTGGTGGCCTCCGGAGACTGCGCGACGACGAGCGCTCCGAGCGTCGAGATGTTCGTGAGGAGCGCCTCGAAGGTGACCTCTCCGGCGACGACCGCGATCGTGCGGGAATCGGGAACTCGGAGACTGCGTCGCCGTTCGGGTTGCACGACCACTTTTTATTCGATCCCGGGTCCGGAGTCACGAGTCTGGATCCCCGGACGGGAGCTCAACGCGCCGCGACGGCCGCGTCGGGGAAATCGCTGAACACGCCGTCGACTCCGAGCGCATAGAGCGCTCGATACTCCGCGGCCGGGTCTCCCGCGTAGTCGCTGAGCAGCCGTCGCGGCTCGCTGCGAAGCGTCCACGTGTGCACGAAGAGCCCGAGCTCGTGGGCGTCGCGTACGAGACTCGTCGCCTCCGTGCGAACGCGGTCGCGCTCGTCCGTGATGCCGTCGCGGTTGAGCTCGTCGGGCTTCCCGTCCGAATCGCGATCGACGTTCGTCGACGGGAGCAGCAGGGACTTCGCGGGAGCCACGCCGTCGGCGTAGAGCTTCACCCCTTCGAGCTCCGCCTTCGTGAGGGGGCTCTCGCGCGCCGGGAGGAGCTGCACGAGCCGCACCTTCGTCCTGGTGCGCAGTGCCTGGAGGCTCGCCGCGTCGAAGCTCTGCACGATCACGGGCGACGTCTTCTCGATCCAGCCGGCGCTGGCGAGCGCCTCGAGAAGGCGCTCCTCGAGAGGGAGGCCGAGCGCGGCGTGATGGGCCGGGTGTTTCGTCTCGGGATAGAGGCCGATGACGCGATCGTGCCTCGCGGACTCGCTCTTCACGAGGTCGATGACCTCGGCGAGCGTCGGGATCGCGAACGCGCCGTTTTTCGACTGATCGCGCTCGGGAAGCGGTTGCTTCGCACGAAGCCTCTTCACCTCGGCGAGCGTCAGGTCGCTGGCGAACCAGTCGGTGACCGTGATGCCGTCGATCTCGCGGGTGGACGCCTTCTGCGCGAGCTCCGGGTGCTCGGCGATGTCGGTCGTGCCACCGAGCATCGGCTCGTGGCGCGCGATGAGGACGCCGTCCTTCGTCGCGACGAGATCGGGTTCGATGAAGTCCGCGCCCATCTCGATGGCGAGCCGGTATCCCTCCAGCGTGTGGTCCGGCAGGTGACCGGCGGCCCCGCGATGTCCGATGACGATCGGCCGCTCCCCGGTCAGCGTCTTCGCGCGCACACCCGTCGTGAACGTTGCGGCCTTGTCGGTGAAGATCCGGACCGTTTCGAGGTTCGTCGACGATCGTTCGCTGTCGAGCGGCGTGAGATCGACATACGGCTTCTTCTCCGACGCGTGCACGGCGAGCTTCGTCGTGTCGAAGACGATCGTCTGGTAGCCGACGGTGAGGAGGCCGCCGTCGAGCTTCTCGCTGCCCGGTGAGGGCTTGGGGTAGAGGACGTACTGCACCATGTGCTTCTTCCCGCGAAGCGGAAGGGAGCCGATCAGGATGCGCTCGTTCGTCACGACCACCGCGCCGCGGCGAGGGCGCGCAAACGACAGGATCGCCGCCTGGCCCAGCCTCGGGATGAGGAAGGTATCCGACTGGTCGTCGCGCCACAGCACGATCTCGCCGTCGTTGAACGTCCAGTCCTCGATGAAATACGCGCGCGAGCCGGTGATCTTGCTGACGATCCAGCCGATCAACGCGATGGCGGCGCACGCGAGGAGGAAGTAGCCGAGCGACTTCACTTGTTGCGCTCGACGAATGGATACTGGCGCACGACACCATCCGCTTCCACTCGCATCGCACGCGACAATTCGGCCCCCTCAGACTGACTCGGAGAATACCCTCGCGCGCGTCATCAGCGACCGAACTTCGCGAGAACGTCTTTGGCCGGGATCGTGCCCGCGAGCGCACCGGTTGCCGTGGCGGGATCGAGCGGCGTGATCGACCTCGTTCTGCCATCGCTCTCGAGTGCGCGCATACCGCGCGGAGGCTACTCTTCCGCTCGTGCGGATCGCGACCTGGAACGTGAACTCGCTGAAGGCGCGATCGAGCCGCGTGATCGGCTGGCTCGATCGCGCGAAGCCCGATGTGCTCCTCCTGCAGGAGACGAAGCTCGCGGACGATGCGGTGCCGTACGACGCGTTCCGCCACGCGGGATACGAGCTTGCGCATCACGGACAAGGCCGCTGGAACGGCGTCGCGATCGCGACGCGCGGCCTGCCGATCGACGACGTGACGAAGGGGTTCGGCGGACCGGTCGCGGTCGAGACGGCGGCCGCGCCGGAAGACGCATCGCCGCTCACCGAGGCGCGTGTGATCTCGGCGCGAGTCGGCGATGTGCGGATGGCCAGTCTCTACGCACCGAACGGCAGGGACGTGAACACCAGCTTCTACGAATCGAAGCTCGTGTGGTTCGAGCACCTGCTGCGCTGGCTCGGAGAAACGGCGAAACCTGGCGAGGTGGTCGTGCTCGGTGGCGATTTCAACGTCGCGCCCGAGGACATCGACGTGTGGGACGCGGCCGCGTGCCACGGCGGCACGCACGTCTCTTCGCGCGAGCGCGACGCGATCGCGAAGCTCGGCCAGTGGGGGCTCGTCGACGCGTACCGCCTGCGACATCCGGAACCGGGGCGCTACACGTGGTGGGACTACCGCGCGGGCGCGTTTCACAAGAACGCCGGCATGCGCATCGATCTCCTGCTCGTGTCGACCGCGGCCGCTCCGCGCGTCGTCTGGTCGGAGATCGATCGGGAAGCTCGCAAGGGAAAGCCGATTCCGTCGGATCACGCGCCGCTCGTGATCGACCTCGACGAGCCCGGGCATCCGTTCGACGCGGGGTGGGTCGCCGCGGAGGCGCGCATCGCCGCGCGCACGCGCCCGTCGACGCCCGGTGATACCGTCGGCACATGAAGGGTGGGCTCATCGCGTTCGTGATTCTCGTGGCGGGTTGCCGGTCGTCGGGCGACGCCACCACCACACCGACGGCGACGCCGGATGCGAGCGGTGTCGTGGCGACGCTCACGTCGGCGTCCTCCGACTACAGGGCGGCGTTCGGCTCGGACGGGCGCATCGCCGCGCCGATGATCCCGCTGGTCCTGGTCGTGAAGAACGGCGGCCAGACACCCTGGAAATGCGACGGAGCGATCTCCGTTTCGGCCGACGGAGAGCGCGGAAAGTCGAGCGCGACGCGCTCGTTCCTCACGACGCTTTCGCCGTGCGAGCTTGCACCGGGCGCCGAGCATCGCGAGGAGCTGGAAGCCGGCGAGTTCCTCACGGAAGTTTCCGGGCGCCACGTGAAGGGCGATCGGCTCGCGGTTCGCGCATGCCTCGCGCCGTCTCCGGCGTCGGAGCCCGTCGCGATCGACGTGTTCGTTCCCGAAGGCTGACGTCACGAGGTCGCGGCAGCGACGAGATCCCAGAGTGGGCCGCCCTCGAGAGCAACGCCGAGCGGCGAACGCTCTTCCCCCGCGAGCAGGATCGCGGCGGCCAGCTCTTCGAGGCGTATCGGCCGGTACTTCTTCAGTCCGAGGAGGCCCGTGATCACACGCGTTCCTGGCGCCGAGCCGCGTTCGCCGCCTTCGAGAACCGACGGCCGAAAGATGGTCCAGTCGATCCCGCTCTCCATGACGATCGCCTCCGCCCGCGCCTTCGCTTCGAGATACGCGCCCATCGGGCGCCCCGCACCGACGGAGGAGAGAAGGATGACGTGATCGACTCCGCACGCTTTCGCGGCCTCGGCGAGATGCATCGTCGTGCCGATGTCGGACGTCTCGTAGGTGTCGCCCGAGGCGAACCGCTTCTTCATGGTGCCGATGAGCTGCACGACGGTCGTGCAGCCCTTCATCGCGGATCGCAGCGCGGCCGCGTCCGCGAGATCGACGATCGCCGCGCTTTTCGGCGCGGACGCGGCGCTCTTCGGCCGCACGGCCGCGACGATCCGTATGCCGCGCTCGGCGGCGAGCGCCACCACGGCTTTCCCCGTGGCTCCCGTCGCGCCAGCGACGAACATTCTTCGGGCTTTCATCCAGGCGAGAGTAGCGCCCGAGTGAGGGATAATCCTCCCTGGAGATGAATCCCTTCGCCATCATCGGCGCGCTCTTCACGGCCGCCGTCGGCGTGGCGGTCGCCGCCGGATGCGTGTTCGTGATCTACCTGGTCGTGAAGTCGGTCATCGACCGGCAGACCGCGATTCGTCTGGAGTGGGACCGTGCCGCGGCCGCGCTCGGAGTGAAGAAATCCGAGCGCATGTTTCCGGCAGGTCCCGCGATCGAAGGCGTCTCGGACGGCCTGCACGTTACGGTGCGGGGATACAGCGGCAAGGGTGCGAACACCGTCTACCAGGTCGGAATCCCCTTCACGTCGCTCCGACTCACGCGAGAAGGGATCACGTCCGCGCTCGGCCGCCTCGTGAAGGGCGACGATGTCCAGACCGGTGACCCGGCGTTCGACGACAAGGCGCTCTTGAACGGGGACGCGCCGGAGCTTCGCGCGATCTTCGACGCGGAAACGCGGGCCGCGGCACTCGTCGTCTTCGCCCACGGCGGCTGGGTCGGCGCGGGGAAGATCACCATTCGCCAGAGCGGTTACGAGACGTCGGGCGCGCGGATCGAGGAGCGCGCGCGCGCGGGGCTGAACCTCGCGCGTCTTCTCGAGGCGAGTCGGCGGACACCCGAGTGGGAACGGCTCGCCGCGGTAGCGGCCGGCGACCCGCTGCCGCGCGTCCGCGAGAACGCGCTTTCGTCGCTCATCGAACAGGCGAATCACGATCGCGCACCGCGCCGCATCGCGGAGGAAGCGGCCTCACGCATGCTCGGCGATCCGATCGCGTCGAACCGGCTCTTCGCGGGTACGTGTGGCCTCACCGAGTCCGCGCGCGCGAGGAGAGTGATCGCGGCGCTCGTCTGGGATCCGACGACTGACGACGTCACTCGCGCCAGGGGACTCGGCGCATTGGGCAATCTCGAGGGCGTGGACCGCGTGGACGAGCTCCTGGATACGCTTCTCGATGCCGGTGACGAGACGCGGCTCGCCGCGATCGCCGCGCTCGTCATCCGTCGTGTCGCGGCATCTCGCGTGACCGGGCTCGTGAATCATCCCCACGGACCGACACGCGTCGCGGCCGCGAACGCGCTGGAAAGCCTCGGCGATGCGTCGGTGCAGCCGCTGCTCTTCTTGATGCTCGACGACTCGGCGGATCAGGTGCGTCTCGCCGCGGTCCGTGCTCTCGGCGCGATCGGCGACGTCGGCGCGGTCGAGAAGCTCTTGCCGCTCATCCCGGGTTTCTTCGGCGGCGACATCAAGATTGCCGCGGAAGAAGCCGTCGCGCGCATCCAGTCTCGCGCGTCGGGCGCCGGCGCCGGACAGCTATCGGTGAGCGACGCGCCGGTGCACGCCGGCGCGCTGAGCTCCGTCACCGCAGAAGAGGGCGCGCTGAGCGAGGCGATACCGGGCTCTCGACCGCCGCGCAAGACGAGCGCGTGAACGAGAAGGGCCCGGGCATTTCTGCCCGGGCCCTGTTTCGATTCGCGACGTCAGGTGAGGTCGACGACAGTCAGGCTCGCCGTCGCTTCGGCGGCATTCGTGCCGCTCGTGGTCTGCAACGCTCCCGCCTCCAGCGTGTTCCCGTAGGTGCCCTCGACGTTGGACGTCACCACCACCGTCACCGTGCACGAGCCTCCCGAAGGAATCGATCCACCCGTGAGCACCACCGACGAGCCGAGCGAATCCGTCGTGACCGACCCTCCCTCGCAGGTCGTCGTTGCGGTACCGGAAGCCACGACTCCTGCGGGGAACACGTCGGTGAGCGGCGCGATGAGATCCGAAGGCGAGCTACCGGGGTTGATCAGCGTGATCACCAGCGTCGATGTCGCACCGGAGGCGATCGTGTCGGGCGTGAACGACTTCTCGAGCGAGGGGCGCACACAGTTGGGACCGACGACGAGCGTCGCTTCGGCCGCGACCACGTTCGGACCGTTGTCCGTCAGCAGCGCACCCGCTGCCAGCGTGTTCACGTAGGTCCCTTCGCAGAGCGCGGTCACCTCGACGACGATCGTGCAGGAGCCGTCCGCGGGAATCGTGCCGCCCGTGAGCGTCACCGACGAATCGGTCGTCGTGAGCGTGCCGCCGCAGTCGGTGGTCGCCGCTCCGGCGATCTCCAGGCCGGAAGGCAGCATGTCGACGAGCGGGGCGATCAGGATCGCGTCGTTCGAGTCCGGATTCACGAGCGTGATCGTGAGCGTCGAGCTGCCGCCGGCTTCGATCGTCGACGGGCTGAAGGCCTTGCCGAGGATGGGGGAGGCGGGCGTCTCCGGCAACTTGCGGCAGCTGGCAATGCTCACGATGTTGGAGTCC
>Ga0163152_10009675_pt1 | contig 10004 bp, 12 predicted proteins | sample OliLakLV19MP8IB2_FD_148635 | JGI IMG/M metagenome (GOLD analysis project Ga0163152, IMG submission 148635) | Freshwater microbial mat bacterial communities from Lake Vanda, McMurdo Dry Valleys, Antarctica - Oligotrophic Lake LV.19.MP8.IB-2 | ecosystem: Environmental > Aquatic > Freshwater >...
TTCATGGCGAGCGTGGCGCTCCGTGTTTGCGAATAGGATTGGCGTCGATAACCAAATCATACTCGCAAATCAGCGCCTTGCGCCACGTTCGCCGCACTCTTTCAATGACAGCAACGAATAATCCGGGCTAGCGCCTCTTCGCTGATAAAAGACGCCGTCCGGAAATCGAACCAGGTGACTCCCAAGAACCCAAGATAGTCATTGTCGGCGACAGTGACCGCGAGGCCGTAATCCTTCGCCAGAACGCAATAATAGTCCCACTCCTTGGTCCGAAGCGGATGCGATCGAAGTGCGGCGCGCCGATAACGGCGAACCTCTTCAGTGGCCCAGCCGCGCTCGACAAGCGCGCCCTTGAGGTCGAGCAAATCACCGCGGCTCATTTTGTGTTGCATTGCGCGCTCCACATACGACTTCAAAACAAAAACGCCCACTCAGAAGAGTGGGCGTTTAGGTGCTTTGAAGCTCGTGCTTACTCGGCAGCGACTGCGGCGGCCTTCACCTCGTTCAGCGCGCCGGTGTTGATGCCGAAATTGATCGTCTTCAGATACCGGATGCCTTCATCGGCGATCGCGTCGCCGACCATTTCATCGCCTTCGGCCGTGAACTCTTCGAAGTCGATATACATCGCATAGAAGCTCTCGGTGCGATCGGTGATGATGCCGGCGTTCCAGAGCGTCTTCACCAGCACGCGGAAGATATTGGTGCCTTCCTTCATTTGCTCGCGGCGCGCTTCGTCGGTCGCGACTTCTTGAAAGCCCTGCATCACCTTGTCCGGATCGAGGCCGAACTGGCTGTAGATCGCGGTCATCTGGTGCGGCGCAACCAAGTTGAAGAGCAGCGTCTGGAAGCAGTGCGCAGCCCAGTTCTCAACGATCTCGTGCTCTTCCGGCGACAATTTTGGGATCGTGCGATCAGCCCAGATCTTTCCGAATTTGTGGTGGAAGGCTTCGTCGGTCATGACGAGCTGCGTCAGGCGCTTCACCAGCGGATCGTTCCACTCTTTGAAGATCGTCGCGAAGGCGCCCATGGCCAAGCCTTCGACCAGCATCTGCATGCCGATGATCTTTTTATAGACCTCCGGCGCGTGCACGATCTCTTGCAGCAAACCTGCGAGCACCGTGCCGGCCGGCAGCGGCGAGCCCCAGCGCGCGATGATATACTTAGCGAACGCCGTGACATGGCGGCCTTCTTCGCGCGTTTGATTGGCGGCGTATTCTTGAGCGCCCGGATCGCGCAGCACGTGGCAGAGCGAAGCCGAGAGGTTCAGCGCGCCCTGCTCACCGTGCAGGATCGAGCTCATGATCCAGCGGCCAACTTGGCTCTTGAAGCGAATGCGATCCGCCGGCTTGTCGGCGAAATGGTCCGAGACGTAATCCGTCATCAGCGCCGGGATCATCACGTCAGGGATGAAGTCGGTCGTGTCTGGATCGAAGTCGTCTTTGAAGTCGATGTATTTGGTGTCGAGCGGATCCCAGAAGTGATCGTGGGTCGCGGAGATGATCTTATCGAACGCGGTCGAGCGGTTCAGGTGACGGTCGATTTCCAGCATCTGGCTGAAATCCGTCGGCGGAACGGCGTCATAGACCTCGTCCTTGGTGATTTGGCGGATTGGAACGGCGGAATCGGCCATCGCGTCGTCTCTCCCGATATGAAACCCACGGACTTCGCGCGGGCCGTTGTTTTGGATGATCCCACACTAATCGAAGGGACGGCCTCACGCAACAAAAATGACGGGGGCGTCAACTTGCCAAGTACAGGGCTCGCCCAGGCCGCCAACGCTCCCTAGGTAGAGCCCATGACCGCCATCCTCCCGACCTCGCTGGACGACTTCGAGCGCATGGCGCGCAAAGCCTGGGCTGAGCTTCCGTCAGAATTTCGGGAGCTGGCTGGCGACGTCGTGGTCCGGGTCGAGGACTTCGCCGACGATGAAACCCTTCGCGAACTCGGCATCGAGGACCCGTTCGAGCTCACCGGGCTCTATTCAGGCAACGATCTCACCCAGCGCTCGATCATGGACCCCTCGCCGAACCCGCCAATGGTCTTCCTCTATCGGCGCGCCATTCTCGATGAGTGGGTCGAGCGCGGCGACGTCGATCTCCGCGAACTGATGGCGCACGTGCTCGTCCACGAAGTGGGTCACCACTTCGGTCTCAGCGACGATCACATGGACACTCTGCTTGAAGACTAGCGCCGCTGCCGCCGTGAGAACGGCACTGCCGTCCGCTCGGACATACCAAGCGATTGCGCACAATACTCTTCCGGTGTCGTCAATTGCGGACTCATCGGATCGCCATCGAACGCACCTTGCACCTGCGTGATGCACTGATCCCATGAGCGAACGTCAGCGCGGCGCTCTTCATTCGAGCGCGGATCGCCTGCGGGCGCTGGCACCTGCGTTTGCACTTGGCCTGGGACGATGATGTCATCATCCGGCGACAGCACGCGCGCAGGCTGGCTCGGCGCCGGTGTTGGCACGGACACTTGCGGCGCAGCCACCGGCGGCATTGCCGGCTGCGTACGCACAGGCGGAGGCGTCGCGGCAACTGGCGCAGTTTGCTGAGACGGCGGCACAGCGAGCGGCGGCCGTTGTTGTGGCGCAGTGGTCGCCTGCGGTGTCGTTGCTTGCGGCGGCGGCAGCGCAACTTGCGGCACGTAGGTCGGGGTCGGCGCCGGCGTGCTTGCGGTAGCCGTCGGGCTTGGCCCACCACGAGCATTGCGGCCCGCCGGTTCGAGCCCGGCGCAACTCGCCAAGCCCACGGCCAGAGCTACAATTGCCAAACGTCCGATCATTCGCCTGCTCCAAACTTCGCCACGCCATTACATTAGCCCGAAAACAGTTCCCGCCTAGCCCGCGAGCGCGACCATCTCAGCGACCCACGCTGGCACTTGTTCGCTTGCCTTTCCGTAACGCGCGGCAGTGAAAGCCTGAGCGTTTCCCGAAGGTTCGAGATTAATCTCCATCGTCGGGATGCCGGCTGCGCGCGCAGCGGAAACGAAGCCCGCGGCCGGATAGACGTTCCCCGAAGTTCCGATCGAGACAAACAGATCGGCTGCGGCCAACGCCTCGTAGATCTCATCCATAAAGAGCGGCATCTCCCCGAACCACACGACGTGCGGACGCATGCCGCCAGTGCGTCCGCAAGCCGCGCAGCCCAGATCAAGAGAGAGGTCGCCGTCATACGGCGCGAGCGCTCCGCAATCGTGACACCGCGCCTTGGCGATCTCGCCGTGCATATGGATGACGCTCTGGGCGCCGCCGCGCTCATGAAGATTGTCCACGTTCTGCGTGCAGATCGTGACTGCGCCGCCCCGCTCAGCCCACATCGCCTGCAATTGCGCGAGCGCGATATGCGCCTCGTTCGGCGCGACATCCACGTGCGTGTTCCGTCGCATATTGTAGAACTCGAGCACGAAGCGTGGATTGCTCTCATAGCCTTGAATCGAGGCGACTTCTTCTAACTTGTACCGACTCCAAATGCCGCCCTTATCGCGGAACGTCGATAGTCCGGACTCAGCCGAGACACCGGCGCCTGTCAGAATGAAAATGCGCTTTGCAATCATGGAACCTCAGCTCGAAAGGCAGCCACAGATAGGATTCCCCGAAACCGCGACAAGTGTTGACGCGTTTCTCCCAATCCGCTTTGGGACCTGCGGGGGCAACAGAGGGAAAGGCGCCAGAATGCGCATCGCTTCAATTTTCGCCGTGTTGGCGTTGGCCACGTTGGCCACGGCTTGCGCCAACCGCACCGGCGACCTGACTATCGCCCAGTGGTGTTCGCAAGACGCTTCACGCGGCAACACTGACATCTGCAAACAACACACCGACACTGAAGAGGTCCGCTCTTCACTCGGCACACGCATCGCCGAAGTCTTCGGCGTCGCAAACCGCGCTCAACAAACGGCGGATCAAGCCATGACGCGCAACGTCGTCTGCGTCACGCGCACGATGAACCGCACGCGCGCTGGCACATGCGATCCGGGCTACACGCTGACCGGCTGCACGCAGACCCGCTACACCAGCCGCGCTGGCGGTATGGCGATCTTGCGTTCGGTCAGTGACTCTGAATGCCGCTTCAACAGCCAAGTGCTTGAAGTGCAAGTGCGCTGCTGCGCGATGGGTCCGAACCCGCCGCCTGCGACGCTCATCAGCGACACGGCGCCGCCGGCTCCCGAAACCCCGCAACCCGCGCCGGTTTCGTAAAAAAGAGCGCAGCGCTTTCCAAGTTGGAGCGCGGGCCTGAAGGCCCGCGCTCCAACTTGCTTAGGTCGGCGCTTAAAGATTAGGACCGCGGGCCTTCAGGCCCGCACTTTGGCGCTCGCCTAGCCCAACAGCGGATACTCGGCCTCCAGCCTATAAAGGCTTGGAGCCGATTTTCGCGTGATGCTGGAATAGAGCCCGAAGCCCGCGACATCGAACACCGGCGCTTCGAATAAAGCGTGCTGCGCCGTGAACGCTTGCACGCGATCGAGCATGGCGCCGCTCAAATAAGCGATCGTGACATGCGGCGTAAACTTGAACGGTTCGGGCTTAAGTTTCACCCGCCGCGCCGCCTTCTCACACGCGGCCGCGAGCTGCTTCAATGAAGCGCTTTCGGCAGCGCCAATCCAAAGTGCGTGCGGATCCACGCCGCCGAACGAGCCCGCACCTTTCAAGCGCAACGCAAAAGGCTCAATGCCGCGCGTTGCTGTCTCAAACTCTGCATCAAGATCTTCAGCCACCGGCTCGGTGATCTCACCGAAAAACCTCAACGTCAGATGCAAGTTCTCACGCGGGCGCCACTTCGCGCCGGCCACGCCTTTCATCAGCGCCAACACATGCGCTGCGACATCGTCAGGAATTGAAAGAGCGGCAAACAAACGAAGCGACATCAGCTTTAGATTAAGAGAGATGCCATGCGCTTCGCTAGACTTGAACATCACATGCGAAACCGCCGCAACTTCGTTGCCAATTTGTTCGTTCACACATCACCAAATGCTGAAACGTCGCCTGACGCCGGCCCGAGACGAAATGGTCCGCGCCTTTGGCAGCACCATTGCTGCGCACGGTGGTTTTCATCGGACGGGAAGACAATTTCAGCGCGCGCCGTGGCCCAGGTGCTGTGTGCTGCATGAGCAATGCGGCGGGAACCGGCGGACGGCGCCAATGTCTTCCGACAAATGAATGGAATACCCATCACGCGCGCACGTCAATGACGGAACAGCAAATGTGATCGCTTTGAAATGTGCGCCGCGCGCAGCGCACACTTCAAGCGATGCGCGCTTACGGCGTTTCGCGCGGCACTGTTGCGATATACGCGGCCATCGCCTCCGCATCATCTTCATTCAAACGAAACGCTGGCATTGGCGGGAGCGGGCTCGAACCATCTGGCTTCACGCCCGTCTGCAAGAACGCGGCGAATTGCGCTTCCGTGTAGCCTGATGGAAGTCCAGCGATGGACGGCGCGACGGGCGCCCACGGAATCGGAATTGTCGGCGCGAAGATCAGCGTTGCACCTTGCAGCGCGTGCGCCATATCCGGACCTGCCGGCGTCATCGGCGTGTGACAATCATTGCAGCCGCCAATGTTGTTCACGAGGTACTCGCCGCGCGCGACCAATTCTTCACGCGTCGGCTCTTGCACCTGCTGTTGTTGCGCGCACGCAGCCAACAACGCCAACGCAACAGCGCTGAAAACCATTCTATACATTTCGGCCCCCCGACTTCAGTCTGCGCACCGCAGCGTGCGCAGGCGATACTCTAGCGACGTTACGCAACACTCTCAATTCCCACCGAACTGCGGCGGTGGCAGTCCCTCGCCGGTCAGCCGTCCGTTCTCGAACCGCATCGTTCGGCGCGAATGCTCAACCAGCGCGGCAACAGCGCCGATGGCGGGCTCCCTTCCGGCAGCTCGACAGCTGGCGGCGCCGCCGGTGCATAATCCTGCGCGTAAGCAGTCCCAGCCAAGGCCGCAAACACCGCCGAAAGCAAAATCGTTCTCATGCAAATCCCCGCCTGTGCCACTAGGATGCGCAGGTGAATCGATTTGGACGCACCCGCCCCGAATGACCTTGCCCGACATCCTCGCGATCCTAAGCGGCGGCGCCGTCGGGCTGGTGCTTGCCGTCATCGGCGGTGGCGGTTCGATCCTGGCGACGCCAGCTTTGCTTTACGTCGTCGGTGTTGCCAACCCACACGTCGCCATCGGCACATCGGCCATCGCCGTGTCGGTCAACGCCTTCGCCAACTTCATCAACCACGCGCGCCGCGGCAACGTGCGCTGGCGCTGCGCTATGGTGTTCGCCGCCTCTGGCGTCGTCGGCGCGAGCGTTGGCGCCGCAATCGGCAAAGTCACTGACGCGCAAATCTTGCTGCCATTATTTGCGCTGCTCATGATCGCCGTCGGCATCGCCATGTTACGCCGCCCGCACAGCGACACCGGTCACGACGTCCGCCTCACACGCGAGAACGCACCAAAGCTCATCGCTTACGGCTTAGGCGTCGGCGCCATCTCCGGCTTCTTCGGCATAGGCGGCGGCTTTCTCATTGTGCCCGGACTCATCGGCGCCACCGGCATGAGTATGATCCAAGCCATCGGCTCGTCGCTGCTTTCCGTCGGCACCTTCGGCGCGACCACCGCCGCATCCTATGCACTCGACGGCCTCGTCGATTGGCGCATCGCCGGACTGTTCATCGGCGGCGGCCTCGTCGGCGGCCTGATCGGCGCGGGGCTCGCAACGCATCTCTCCAAGCAACGCGGCGCATTGCAACGCGTGTTCGCTGGCGTCGTCTTCGCCGTCGCCGCCTACATGCTCTACCGCAGCCTCATCGCCCCGCACTGAGGCGCTTGCCGTTCGCCGCCAAACGTGGATGCTAGCGGCGAAGAGGATTTCGGCATGAGCAAATGGGCGGGCGCACTCGTGAGCGCGATGACGCTATTGGCCGCGAGCAACGCCATCGCCTGCCCGCCGCCGCCGCCTGGTCCGCCGCCCGAAGCTGGCGAGAGCGAAGCCTCGCACGCCGCCCGCGTCGCCGCATTTCGCGCCGAGCAAGACGCACAACACGTTGCCTGGTTGCACGAGCGCCAAGTGCGCGTCTGGGATGAAGCTGATTCGGTGTTCGTCGCCCGCATCGAGCGCGTGGCAACAGCCCAACTCGAACACCTCGGCGAAACCCCGCGCGTGACGTTGCGCCCGGTTCGCTCCCTCAAAGGCCGACGCTACGCCTCACGTTTCACATTGCGCTACACCGAGATGACGAGCTGCGGCCCGATCCCCAGCTTCGACGCGCTGCGCGGCGCCGTCGGCGACGAATACGTCGTCTTCGTCCGCGGCGGCCGCCCACGCCAATCCAGCGTCCAACAAGCCATCGCCCTCGCCAACATCACCGACGACCGCATCCGCACTGCGCTGGCTGCGAGCGACTAACCTCACCACAACGGCCGGATGCGCGGACCCTCGGACGGCGGCGGCCCGGTCATCAGCGCCGTCAGCGCCCACACCAGCGCGTCGGCGCGATCGAGCAAACCTTCGCTTTCGCTCACGCCCAGCGCCAGCAATTCCTCTTCCAGCGCCCCAAAAGAATTACCTGGCGCACCGCAATGCGTCACCCGCCCCTGCTCGTACAGCGCCGCGATCGGCTCGGCCCGCGCGCGCTTGCCACGTGACGCACGCACCAGCCGCACCTCACACGGCGCACCCGCTTGCGCCAAGGTCGCGCGCACCATGTCGCCGCCCTGGTTTGCCTCCGCGATAATATCGCCCGCGCCAAACTCACGCGCCGCATCCGCAACGCATGTCGCCCAGCCCAGCGGCGACAAGCCGTGCGCGCTCCGATCCGCCAGCACGAACGCCTGACGCCCAACGCGCGCCGCCACGATAATCCCGCACGCCGCGCCGCCCGTACCCGCCGGCGGATCGACACCCACAACCACGCGATCAAATTCGCCAGGCGCAACACCACCGCGCGCCCGCTCCAGATCGGCAAGCTTCCACAGCGCGCCATCGCCTTCGAGCATGCGCCCTTCCAGCTCCTGCTCCGCCAAGCGCGTGCCGCCATACAAAGCCGCCAGCCCATCCAGAAACGACGGCGCCAGATGCGCCGCGTTCACTTCCGTCGCCGCTTGCGTCAGCACACACGAGCTTTCCGCGCGCAACAAACGCAAAGCCGGGATCGGCTTCGGCGTCGTCGTCACCACCAATTGCGGCGCATCGCCCATGCGCAATCCCATGCGCAAAATCGCCAGCGTCTCGCTCGGCCTCGGCCAAATACAAAACTCATCCGCCCACGCCGCCTCGAATTGCGGCCCGCGCAAACGCTCCGGCTCCTCCGCCGAAAACGCGTGCGCGATCGATCCATTCGGCCACAGCAAACGCCGCCGCGAGCGCTCGTAACTGGGCCGGTCACGCCCCGGCAGATTGCGCAGCCCCGAAGGTCCATCGACCATCACTTCGCGCACATCATGCTGCGTCGGTCCGACCATCGCATAAAGCCCAGGCTTGGCCTCCGCCCGCTGCGCCAACCATTCCGCGCCCGCGCGCGTTTTCCCTGCGCCGCGACCACCTTGAAACAGCCACGTCGCCCACGGCGCGTCCGGCGCGCGCTGCGCATCGTGCGCGATCTCATCCCACAGACTCGCAAACTCGGAAGACCCGATCTTCACCGCCTCGGCTTCGTTCGGAAACGGATGCAAAGGCGGCGGAATCTCTTGCGTCAAAAGATGATGCGCCTTGCACCACCCCTGCAGCGACGACCGCTTGCGGATCGCATCGACACTCATGCCGTACCGCGCCGAAACCGCCGACGCCGTGTACCCCGCCAAATAATCCCGCCGCGCCTGCAGCCAGAGCTCTTCGCTATGATGCAGCCGCTTAGTGATGGTGCGTTTGGGTTTTGGTTCTTCGATCATGCACGCAGTATGCGGCTGCGCGGGGGTCCGTCGGATTGAACGCGATCTATCCCCGCTTGCTACCGAGTGCGGTTACTCGACCAATTCATCAGCGCCTTCAGTCGCAACAACTTCTTGGCTGTTCGTCTCTAGCGCGCTCTGAATCAGCGCTATTTCGCCCACGGATAGCCCGTACAACTGAAAGAAGAGCGCATCAACTCGGGCATCGTCCGCCTCGAGCCGCTGAGTCAATTGCTCAATCCGATGCGGTGATGACTCGCTCTTGAGTTTTGCTGCAGTCTCGGCGAGGCGCTCGGCGAGTTTCTCAATCTCCTGAACAATCACTCGATTGTTAGGTTGATCCAACACTGCTGTTGAAGGCACTCGGAGCGCACGAATAGTTGACGGATATGTATGGAAACCGCCGCCCGTTCGAACCCCTTCGCCCGTAAGGACCCAATAGTAATATGCCGAGACAACCTTACTAGCGACGGCGGCTTGTAAGAACTCAAGGGAGTATCGCCCCGATAGCTGAACGTCCGCAGCCGCACTGGCTTTGTTCGCGGGGACGTCAATCAAACGCAAGGCGCAGAGAATGGTGTGGTCGCAGTATAGCTTTGTCCGATCCAGAGCGGCCTCAATGCGATGAGTGCCCGTGATGTCGCGTATCATAAGCTTCGGGCTCTCGAAGAACCACTTGTCACGCGAACCATACATTTGAGGGGCGAGCGCCCATTCAACATACTTTCCGCTCCACATCGCGCTGTAACGATATAGATCCCGGCCACCAATCGTCTTGACACACGTCTGCGTCGTTTTTGCGTCTCGGAGGACGTGTTCCTTCCCAAAGGCTCCTTTATCCTTGCTCGACATCTGAGCGCCGTAGTTCACATGCGTCAGATCACCAAGCCTGATGCTCGCTTCTTCAACTTTCAGCACGAGACGAGAAATCTCTTCAGTAAAATCGATGCGCATCATGCTCTCTGGAAGCTTGTGCAAACGCGCTTGAGCAACAGAGTGCTTGAGCCGAAACACGCCCGGATGGAGCTAAGCGCGAAAGTTGGTGACGGCGTGAAGGGGTGAAGCGGCGTATCGTGGCGGTGTCGAGCCTCCACTTTCCATCGAAGGAAGATACGCCGTG
>Ga0163152_10009677_pt1 | contig 10004 bp, 11 predicted proteins | sample OliLakLV19MP8IB2_FD_148635 | JGI IMG/M metagenome (GOLD analysis project Ga0163152, IMG submission 148635) | Freshwater microbial mat bacterial communities from Lake Vanda, McMurdo Dry Valleys, Antarctica - Oligotrophic Lake LV.19.MP8.IB-2 | ecosystem: Environmental > Aquatic > Freshwater >...
GCAGTGGTCCATGCATTGATGCTGAAATCTGGCGGAAAGTCGGTATCCACCCCATACAGCACCTGGAAGCTCTCCACGCCATCAATCACCGGCTGGTTCGCCGATTGCACGGTCAGGCTATCCGGATTGGTACCAAAAGCACAGCTCCACAGCAGGGTTCCGGTGCCGTCCACTGCGAATGTCATCTGCTTATAGTCAGCTACCGGTTCGGTAGTTTCCGGATCTATGTTGGTGTTGATGGCGCCGGTGCAATCGGTATCTGACATGTACATGAATTGCAGCGTGTCGTTGCTATTTGAGGTGCCGTTGACTGAGCCATCGGTTATGGGTGAGTAACCATTCATCGGGTCGTTCCAGACCGGTTTGCGAAAGCCGGCTTTGCGAACTTCTTCACCGATCAGGCTGACTGCAACGCGACCGTCTTCCTGGATTCGGGTCAGGCCGTCCTGCAAGCGGTAGCTGGCTTTGGCGTTGGAAAACAAGGCGATGATGATGCCCGTCAACAACAGGCCCAACACCATGGCAATCATCAATTCGATGATGGTCGTGCCTCTGGCATATACATGCGTAATATTTTTCATGGCACCACCGTGACTACATGACGATGAAAGGTTTCACCTTCGGCCAGAGCATCGTTACTGCGATTGTCCAGCCAGAACAGTTTGACGGTATTCATGCCGAGGCCATCGCAAGCGGTATTATCGGGTTGGCCATCGTTCGGAGTTGAGTCCATACAAACCGATGCGGTTCCACCTGGCAGCACGTTGGCTACCAGGGTCTGCCATTTGCCCGTATCGAACTGGGCCTGTTCAGCGGCTGAGCATTTGCTGCCTGGTGCGCAGACTTTTTCAGTGCTGGCGGGTGTGCTGGCAAACTGGCCGGTTTCATAACCAGTGAGATTGGCCCGCATGGTATCGGCCAGTTGGTCAGCCAGGATGGTGGCTTGAGAGTTGAAATGTCCATCGGCCGTGTTGCGCAGACTGGTGATGGATAAACCAGCAAGGCCAGTCAGGCTGACGCTGAATATGACCACGGCTACCAGAATTTCAATCAGCGAAACACCGCTCTGTTTATTGCTGTGGTTCATGCCGTCCTTCATGCCGTCCTTCATGATGTAGTGCCGCTGACCGGGTTATCGCCGGTCGATGCCACTTCCGGTTCCATGTAATTCGATTCAGCTGAGGCGATGGAGCCAAATGGGTTTATTGTTACGTCGACGCACCTGTTGCTGACCCCTGCATTTTTGTAGCAACTGGTAATGACGGTGTCACTGTCGCGTGAAGTGGTGCCATCGGATTCAAAGGTCAGGGCGTTTCCAAAACCACTGGCTTGGATATTGCCTTCAATTTCCACAATACGTACCAGCTCGGCCGCATCAGCGGCTGAGTTACCATTTTCGTCAGCAAATACGATCCAGCCGCTGCTCCAGCTGTCATTGCTGCAGCTCTGGCCGTCTGCGGATGGGCAGATGGTGGTTTCCTCACCGGTGGTGATGGCATTGAAGCGAGCCATATTGAGACCGCTGACAATGGAATTGCTGGCTGCCAGCACCTGATTATTAGCTGAGAATTGTTGCAGTGAGGGCAAAGCCAGGCTGACGGATATGGCAATCAGTACCAGCGTAATGAGAATTTCGATAACTGAAAAGCCCGTAACTAAGGCACGACAAGCACTAGGGTAGCATCCCTTCCACATGATCATGGCCAATATCCTTTTGGTCCGTTAATCCAAGCGAGGAAAATTTATCACGCTGTTGTGTTCGGGGCACTACCGTTGATAACGTTAATGCGGCCACTCATCGCCTGACCTGATTTGCTAACTCTGCGCCGTCATCCACTTGCGCAAGCGATTTGAATCACCGAAGGGTGTTAGCTTACCAAATGAATTCAACAGCACGATAAACACGGGCTCACCTTCAATTTTGGCCTGCATGACCAGACAGCGGCCAGATTCATTCAAGTAGCCGGTTTTGCTCAGGGAAATGTCCCAGTTGGAATTCTTCAAAAGGCGGTTGGTATTCACGTAAGTCAGTGGTCCACGATCAGAAAACGGACGTACTTCCATGCTCTTGGTGGTGCTGGCTTCACGAATGATCTGGTAGCGCTGTGCTTCAACCACCATTTTGCCCAAATCGCGGGCGGTGGAGCGGTTACCAGGGTTCAGCCCGGCAGCATCGGCAAACCGACTGTTGCTCATGCCCAATTCAGCGGCCTTCAAGTTCATTTGTTTTACAAAAGCGCTGCTACCACCCGGCCAGTTACGCCCTAATGCGGTTGCTGCCCGGTTTTCTGAAGACATGATGGCGATCAGCAGCAAGTCTTTACGGCTGAGTTTGCCACCATAGGCCAGCCTCGAGCCGGTTAACTTAATGGCGTCGCGGTCTTCCTTGGTGATGGTGAGCATCTCATCGAGTTTTTGTCCGCCGTCGATAACCACCATGGCGGTCATCAACTTGGTGATTGAGGCTATTGGTCTGATGGTGTCGAGGTCTTTACCGTAAATAACATTGCCTTGTTGATCGGTGACCAGGGCAGATGCTGATTGCAGGCCTGGGTTGCCTTTGAGGTCGGTGAAATGCCGGGTTGCTGCCTGGCTGGGAACACTGGCTGCGAAAACCAGCGCAACCGTAGCGATAAAGCTGAGTCGGTTCTGCATCTTTCTCTCCTTCCCTGTTTTTTGTTCTGGCCTGTTCCGGCCCTGTTCCGGCCACGTCCCGACCTTATGTTCCGCATTCTATACTCTTCTTTAGCTTTCTGTGAATAGGCTAATGATTTTTCACAATAAATGATTTCAAATTTTGCCCCGGATGGGCATATTGACGCATGAATTCGAATTAAAGGGATGACGGAAAATGTACCTAAACCGTATTTGTTTCTACTTCGTAGTGAGTTAAGAAATCAAACTTTAAGCCCACCACAGGAATACTGAACCATGATGCTAGGCCTGAAATGCAGCGGTTGCGGAGCTGAGTATCCAGCCGATACCCTGATAAACCTGTGCCCGGTGGAGCAGCGGCCGGCAGAAATCATCATTGACTTACCGCGTTTGCAGCGGGAGCAGCCCGATCTGGCCTGGTATCACCCTGAGCGTCATGACCTGTGGCGCTTCGGTGGTTTGTTGCCGTTGGATATCAACCATCCGGAAGAGCAGAAATCAATCGTCAGCCTGGGCGGGGGTTATACCCCTTTGCTGGATTATCGGGACCATCCCTGGCGCAGCAATATGGCTTCAGCCTGGCGGTAAAAGATGAAGGCAAGGCGCATTCGGGCTGTGGCGTCAATCCAATGCAGAGTTTCAAAGACCGTGGCATGGTCATGACCGTTTCCATGGCCAAGTGGCATGGTCTGGAGCGTCTGGCCGTGCCCACGCAGGGCAATGCGGGTGATTCACTGTGTGCTTACGCCGCAGTGGCTGGCATGTCGGCCGTGGTAGCCATGCCGTAAGATACGCCTTTACCCATCCTGGGGCGCGTGGCGGCGCTGGCACATGCCAGCGAGAAGTTTCATTTGCTGACGGTGAAAGGAACCATACGGGAAGCGGGTGCATTGCTGAAAAAGGATTGGATTCCACAAGGTTGGTTCAGTGTGGCGACATTCCAGGAACCTGGCTGGCGCATCGAAGGCAAGAAAACCCTGGGTCTGGAGTTGGCCGAGCCGGCGCAGCCGGGTGATGCATGGCAACTGCCGGATGTGCTCATCTATCCCACCGGCGGTGGTACCGGTGTACTGGGTATGTGGAAAGCTTTTCAGGAGCTGCAAGACCTGGGCCTGATTGGCTCCAAACGGCCGCGGATTATCTGCGTACAGGCCGAAGCCACCCAACCCTTGGTAACCGCTTTTGCTGCCGGGCTTGATGATACGGTTGCGGCTGAAGCCGGTAACACACTGGCCTATGGGCTGAATGTGCCAGGTGGAGTAGGGCATTTCAAGGTGCTTGATATCATTCGCCAGAGCGGCGGCATGGCAGTGGCCGTTAGCGAAGCGGATATCCACGCAACGCTGTCACAGCTCTGGCAGGACAAACGCTGGTGGATTTGCCCTGAAGGCGCAGCTTGCCTGGCGACTATTCCAGCCTTACTGGATCATGGCCAGATCAGGGTCGGCGATGAAGTGGTGGTATTCAATACGGGTTCGTTGGAAAAATACCTGCCCGATTTACGCCATTTGTTGTTTTGAAAAGATCCTGACCAACGGACCAGCGAGGCAACCAATAAAATGTCACTTCTTCCTTTGCAACTGGATACGCATGACGCTAGGTTACCCATCGTTTATTCTTTTCGCCGTTGCCCTTATGCGATCAGGGCCCGCATGGCGCTGCGCTATGCGGGCATTGTCTATGAACTGCGCGAAGTGTTGTTGAGTGCCAAACCTGCAGCCATGTTGCAGGCCTCAGCCAAGGGCACCGTGCCGGTTATGTGCCTGCCGGACGGGCGCATCATTGATGAGAGTATCGATGTGATGGTCTGGGCCGTGCAGCAAAATGTGCAGCAAAGCGAAGATCCACAAGATTGGTATCCGGATGAATTGCACCAACTGACAGAGGCCCTGGTCAATGCCAATGATCAGGAATTCAAAACCCATCTGGATCATTACAGATACTGGGAACGGTTTCCGCAGTATACGCAAAGCCACTATCGCCAACAGGCAGAAGTTTTTCTGCTGCAGTTGGAAGAGCATTTGTCGCAAAGCCGGTTTTTGCTCGCTCAACAATCGACACTGGCCGATGTGGCCATTTTTCCATTTGTGCGACAGTTTGCTTTTGTTGACAAGTCCTGGTTTGATCAGGCTCCCTACGCAAAGCTGCAAGCCTGGTTACACGGCTTGTTACAGTCCGATCTGTTCCTGCAGGTGATGCAGAAGCAGCCTTTTTGGCAGCAAGGCGATCCGCCGGTGTATGTAACCCATGAGCAGAGCTGAAGTGCAGTCCGAATCGCTTTTTGAAGTCGTTACAGCGGGTAATCCCGAATCACCCTTGCTGTTTTTTATTCACGGCTGGCCGGATGATGCCAGTTTGTGGCGCAAGCAATTCGCGGTTCTGAGCGAGCAGTTTTATTGTGTTGCGGTCAATCTGCCCAACTTCGGCGCTGTGCCGGTTCGATCGGGTGGCATGGATTTTCCCGCCTTGGTGGCAGGCCTGGCTGCGGCCATTCGACAGCATCAGAAAAACAATGCGCCGGTCAGCCTGGTGACGCATGACTGGGGCGCTTATACCGGTTATTTATTACAACGCACGCACCCCGAGTTGATAGCCCGCATGGTGGCGATGGATGTGGGTGGTCATGCCAGGCCGGGTAGCGTCAAGGAAGTGCTGTTTATTCTCGGCTATCAATGGACGCTGGTTTTTTGCTGGTTGATTGGTGGCATTGTGCCACCGCTGGGGAACGCATTGTCACGCGCTCTGGCCAGGCTGATTCAAGTGCCTGAACGCCAGGTGGCGCGGTTGAAATCGAGATTCAACTATCCCTATTTCTATTTCTGGCGCGGAATGTTCCTGGCGCATTGGAAAGGTAGTTTGTTGGGTTATTACCAACCGACTTGCCGCGTGCTTTACCTTTTTGGCCAGGGCAAACCGGTGATGTTCCACTCACAACGATGGTTGAAAATTGTTCTCGATAGCGGTGGGCGCTGCCAGGGCATAGACGGGGCCGGACACTGGTTTATGGAAACGCATGCAGACATCGTCAACCGAGCGATTGCTGAGTGGTGTGGGTCGAACAGTCCGGAGCACTAAACCCGATCAGGCCTTCCCGTTTGCATAATACGTTGCGTAGCGGCCACCAAAGCCTGAGTAATCTCGGCTTCATGTGAGGAATGGCCCGATTTTGGTGCGATCTCCCAGTCCAGTTCAGGCCAGGCGGCAGCCAGGTCCAACAGGCTTTTGACCGGACAGACGATGTCATAGCGGCCATGCACTGCGAATGCAGGAATGGCTCGAATGCGCGAGACATTGGCCAGCAGTTGCGTGTCAGGTTCCAGCCTCACATTGCGAAAATAGTGGGCTTCCAGGCGCGCCACGGCCCAGGCAGTTTGCTCCTCGGCAAATTTTTCGCTGAATTCAGGATTGGGCAGCAGCGTGCAACAGGAGCCTTCGTAGACTGCCCAGTGTTTGGCAGCTTCCAGCGCTAATTGCTGATCGTCACCCGTCAATCGTCGCCAATAAGCTTCCAGCAGGTCATGACGTTCTTCGGTCGGAATGAATTCGGCAAAAATTTTCCATAGCTCCGGCTGAATGAAGCCAACCCGATTCAGCCACCAGTCGATTTCCTCATTACGCAGCATCCAGATACCTCGCAATACCAGGCTTTTGCAGCGCTGTGGATGTTGTTGCGAGTAATACAGCGAAATGGTTGAACCGTAAGAGCCGCCGAATACATGCCAGCGCTCAATACCCAGCGATTCGCGTAATTGCTCAATGTCCCGCGTGGTATCGGCCATGCTGTTATTGCTGAGTACACCCACCGGGCTGGAGCGGCCGCAACCGCGCTGGTCAAACAGCACAATGCGGAAGTGCTCAGGATCAAAAAAGCGCCGGTCAAATTCAGTACAACCCGCGCCCGGCCCGCCATGCAGAAATAGCACGGGTTCACCTTGTGGATTGCCGCACTGTTCCCAGTAAAGCCGGTGAGGCTCGTCAACGATCAGTTCACCGGTGGCAAAGGGTTCCAGCGGTGGGTAAAAATATTTATTGGCCATGTGCGTGTCCTTCGCTCGCGTTCAAGCCAAAACAGTTTTGCGGTTCCGTTTGGCGGCGACTGCAGATTTTAGCCCAGGCAGAAACCCGTTGTTTCAACAAAATGAGCAACACAGGCATAAATAGTTTTGACCACCCCGGACATCTGGTCATAGAATAGCGCCTGCCTTGGTTTGGAATACGAAAAATGGATTGTCCGAAATGCAGTGCGAGTATGGAAGAAGTTTCCTATAGCGGGACAGCGGTTGACCGCTGTACGGGTTGTAGGGGTTTATGGTTCCAGACCGGGGAACTCGATCGCTTGCGCAATGATGAGTGGATGGCCGATTTCATTCTCGATGAAGGTAGTGCCAAAGTAGGCAAGGAATTCAATCGTATCCACGCCATCCAATGCCCGGAGTGCGGTCGGCGGATGCTGGAGCAGTCCGATGCCGACCAACCTCACATCGTTTATGAAGCCTGTCCCGACGGACATGGCACTTTCCTGGATGCGGGCGAGTTTACCGACCTGGTGCACAAGACCTTCTGGGATCGGTTTAAGCGCAAGCACTGAGTTAGTGCTCTTGGTGGTGTTTCTGAGCGGGTGAGCGAGACATGGCCGGTGGCTGGAGCCGCGATGGTGCGGTACAGGATCAAATCGACGCCAGCGTTGATGATGCAGTGCAGCGGGCGCGCAGCCGCCTGCCTAAAGGGCGCAGCCTGAGCCATTGCGAACAATGTGGCGAATCCATACCTCAGGCACGCCGTGAAGCAGTTCCCGGCGTGCGCTACTGCATCGTGTGCCAGGAAGTAATGGATCGTGAGCAGGCCAATGCCGGCGGCAGCAATCGCCGCGGCAGCAAAGACAGCCAGTTACGTTAATTAGCCTGATCGCCCTTTTGTTGCTCAGCAGGCTGAGCACCGTTTTCCTTTTGCAGCCGTTTCAGCGCCTTGTCGCGAACCGAATAGTCAGACTCAAAGCCATCGCCAAAGGTGTAAACATAAAGCGTTGCATAGCTGAAAAATACCGTCAGCACCAGGGCGATTTCCAGTGCTTTCACGCCAGCGGCAATGCCGGTGCCTATGGCCACCAGTATGAACAGGGCATCAAAGGTTTCCTGCAATGCGCGCCGGAACTGTACCCCGGCCACTATGCCAGCGAGGCTGAAAGCCAAGGCCAGGCTGTGCTGCACGACCAAAACTATGGCAGCAACAACGCCAGGCAAAACCAGCACGGTCTCATCCAGCGAATGATCTGCTGAGTTAACCTGGTGTATGCCTTTGTGTACCCACGAAACCGGCAGCATCAGCAGCCAGACACCAATCAGGGTAATGGTCAGAATGCGGGCATAGCCCAGGCGATCAAATTCACCGGTGGTGCGGAACAAGGTTTCGACTATGGCAATGTCTTCGCCGCTCATAGGGTGCTCGGTAACGTTTGCAACGGTCAGGTCGCCGCTTTCCGCAAGCTCGGTTACACCGCCTATAGGTAGCTGTGAGGTGAAGCCAGGAAACACGATAGCCATGCCGATGATCAGAACGGCACAGACCAGGTGGTAAAGCAGCAGTTTGCGAAAAAGCCGCAGGCCGGCAGAGCGTCGCTGCTGGCGCGGTTTGGCGCTCATTGGGTTAGCCGGAATCTGTGGTGGCTTCGGTGATTCGGTCATCTGCCTATGGTCCTGAACTTTTCACCCAGCTGGGATTGTACTGCAATCAGTCGCTTTGTTTGGGCCTGATTAAAACCGGTCAAAAAGAAAAAACCCCACCCAATAATACATTGGGTCGGGCTTTTGCTTAAAACTATGACCAGCTGTCAAGGAAGCTCTGAGGAGTCCAGGATGGATTTATTCAGAGCTTTATTTACTAAAAGCGGGTCATGAACTCCACACCCCAGTAAGCGGGATCATTGACGAAGGCTGTCAGGTTGAGGAAGTTGATACCACCTTCAACATTGGTCTCATCAGTAATGTTCCGTCCCACCAAAGCGAAGTCCATGCCACTGTCGGTGCGGTAACCGGTGCGTAAACCGCCCAGCCAGCGTGCATCCTGTACGAACTCAATTGAGCGGTGCAGGAACAGGTTGGATTCATCCCGGTAGTTCCAATCGGTGTTGAAGTACAAATCGCCATTACTGATGGGGTATTTGTATTCAGCGATCAGGTTGAAAATCCATTTCGGTGTGCGCGGCAAGGGGTTGCCATCGATAAACACTTCAGTTACCGGGCCGAAGAACCCCTGGCGGATACCTGCTATCGGATCCAGGCCGGTACAGGTTGGCGCTGATCCGCACAGGTCATCTTTCAAGCCAGGATCGTCAATTTCAGTGTCGTTGTAACTGGCATTGGCCGAGAAGAACAGGTTTTCGCTGATCAGGATATCGAATTCAGTTTCCACACCAAAACCATTGACTTGATCAGCATTCAACAACTGGTTGACGTTGCCTGCACCACCAGTGGCGGTCAATTGTTGATCATCGTTACGGTAGGAATACACCGAAGTGTTCCAGCGAGCCCGGTCTTCAAACAACTGCGCCTTGAAGCCGATTTCTGTAGACAGAGTGGTTTCGGTATTCGCAGAGCTGACAAAACCGAAGCGGCCCAATGTCACAGGCCCGCGAGAGCCGGTAGCAACACGGCCATACCAGGTCCAGTCTTCGCTGGCATGGAAATTAAGCGCCACGTCCCAGTTGAAGAAGCTATCGGAAACAGAGATCGAACCCGGTGCCACAAATCCACCCGGGTTAGCTGATCCAACTTGCAGGTCCTTGTCGTCATCGGTCCAACGACCGCCGACAGTCAGGGCCCAGGCTTCACTGAAGGTGTACTCGGTTTGTCCGAATATGGCCCATGATGTGGTTTGTTGGCTGACAATTGCGGATGCCCCCGGGTTAAGGAAATCCCGGTTCAGCAGGTCAAAATCTTCATCGAAATAATACAGGCCGACCTGCCAGAACAAATTGTCATTGGTCGCTGCCAGGCGGAATTCCTGGGTCAATTGTTCCAGGTCATCCAGGCCGTCGCCGGTGGCAACGCCGAAAAATACCTGCTTGCCCAATTTGCCAATGTCGTTGAAATTAAAAGACGTCTCGCCGCCATCAACGTCGGCGCTCTGGAAATTGTCGACCTTGTCGTAACCGGTAATCGAGGTGAACGACAGGTCGTTGGCAAACAGCCATTCCAGGTTCAGGGCGCCGCCGTATTGGTCCAGCGTCAGGTCAGCAACCTGGTTATCGTTGCTGGCGATCCTGGGGTTGAATCCAGGCCGCACGCCGCTGCTGCCCAGCGCGATGGCGTTGGCATAGAACACATTGGGATCACTGCCATCCTGGTTGAATC
>Ga0163152_10009678_pt1 | contig 10001 bp, 5 predicted proteins | sample OliLakLV19MP8IB2_FD_148635 | JGI IMG/M metagenome (GOLD analysis project Ga0163152, IMG submission 148635) | Freshwater microbial mat bacterial communities from Lake Vanda, McMurdo Dry Valleys, Antarctica - Oligotrophic Lake LV.19.MP8.IB-2 | ecosystem: Environmental > Aquatic > Freshwater > Lake...
TCGAGCACATCGGTGCCGTCCACACGCGAACCCAAGCTGTTAAAAATGGCCTGCCGGACTAGGTCAGGGGTCGGACGGACATCAAATCCGTCGGGAACCTGGATGCTCAAACCGGCTGCTGATCCACCAATAATACGCATGGCTCAATGTTCGGAAACCCGACTGAGACGGTTTTGGTTCGTGGCCCTTCAGCAAAAATGGCGACCCGTTGAAGAGTCGCCATGATGCTGGTTCAGCTAAAATCTTAAAGGCCCTTGTCGATCATGTATTTCAACAGGTCGGCCACGCGGTTGCTGTAACCCCATTCGTTGTCGTACCAGCTGATCAATTTGAAAAAACGCTTGTTCAGTTCAATGCCGGAACCTTCGTCAAAAATCGACGATGCCTTGCTGTGAATAAAATCCGTGCTCACCACTTCGTCCTTGGTGGTTTCAAGAATTCCCTTGAGATAAGTTTCGCTCGCCCGTTTGAAAGCGGCGGCGATCTCGGCGTAACTGGTGTCTCTTACGGTTTTGACCGTCAAATCGACGCAGGAAACCGTCGGGGTGGGAACACGAAACGCCATGCCTGTCAGCCTACCTTTGACCTCGGGACAGACCAGCGCCACAGCCTTGGCTGCTCCGGTGCTCGAAGGAATGATGTTGATGGCTGCGCTGCGTCCGCCTTTCCAGTCTTTCTTGCTCGGGCCGTCCACCGTTTTTTGTGTCGCGGTGTAGGAATGGATCGTGGTCATCAGACCTTCGTCGATGCCAAATCCTTCCTTCAACAAAACATGAACCAGCGGGGCCAGGCAGTTCGTGGTGCAGGAGGCGTTGGAAATGATATGGTGTATGGCCGGATCATATTTTTCATGATTCACGCCCATGACCACGGTGATGTCCTCGTTTTTGGCGGGGGCCGAAATAATGACTTTTTTCGCACCGGCGGTGATATGACCTTTTGCTTTCTCAGCCTCGGTGAACAACCCGGTCGATTCGATAACGACATCAACACCAAACTGTTTCCATGGAAGACCGGAAGGTTCCTTGGCGCTCACTACATGAATATCCTGGCCGTTTACGACCAGCACATCATCTTCAGCCTTGTCTGGGGAAGATTTTTTTGAGGAGACGGTTCCGGTGAACCGGCCCTGAGTGGAGTCATACTTGAGGAGATAAGCCAAGTTGTCCGCCGGAACAATATCGCCGACCGCCACCACTTGAACGTCTTTGCCTACCAGGCCTTGTTCGACCATTGCCCGGAAAACCAGGCGGCCGATCCGGCCGAATCCATTAATGCCTACTTTTATCGCCATAAATTTAATCGGGTTCCAATTTCTCTGCCAATGCCCGGCCTTCGCCGCCAGCCTCAATCGAGCTTCCAAAACTTCGAGCGGTGAATGTTATCGGTGACGACCACACCGTCAACAAGAGTTTTGGAGTTTTGGGAGGGGCCGCATCTCATTTTTCTGGCGGTGTTGATTTTGTCACTTGGACTGAGATGTTGCGCTGCGGCTACGGTTCAAAGTCATCCGCGCATCTTTGCCGAACGACGAATTTGGAGTGCGGTGGCAGAAGGCAGAACGAAGTGGCGACACCGCTTTGGCCCACGCCAAGCGCTTGGCCACTCGTCAAAAAAGTGAGATACCCACTTTTGGAAGGCTAAATCAGGTAAAACCCCTGAACGCATCGAGTCATGCGGCAGATTTCAATCCCATCTTCGAAGCAGCGGACCGGCCCTCCGTGCACCAGCACGGGAAGTCTGGTTTCACCAAACCGCAACTTCCTGATCCAGGCTTCGATTTTTTCCAACGCCGCAGGCAGAGTTTTCGGAACCCCCGCTCCAAACGGACTTTTGGTGACCATTCCAAGATGCAGGACCAACAGGTCGGCGCCGTTGGTGATCATTTGTTGCGCTTCCTCCTCGTTAAAAACTATGGCTGCGGCAAAAAGCCCGAGATCGTGCGCCAGACGGATCATTTCAACCTCTTTCTGATATCCAATCTGAGAATCTTCCAGATGTTTGCGGAACTGGCCGTCAATCAATCCAATCGAAGGGAAATTGATCACCCCCGCAAACCCGGTCTCCTTCACCTGTTCCAGGTATTTTCCCATCAACCGGAAAGGGTCCGTGCCACAGACTCCCGCCAGAACCGGGCCGGCCGGGGAAATCAAGCTCTCCCGAGCCATCTCCATCACCAAGGCGTTGGCGTCTCCAAACGGCATCAACCCGGAAAGAGACCTGTCACTGGCGAACCTGGATGTGTGCAAAAGAGTCGTGACGTCTGGAACCAATAAGGTATCCGCATGGGAACGGTCGGCGTTTCCAAGAAAAAAAGGGGCGTTTTCGCGGCTCTTTGCTTCGAGAATCTTCAGCACCGTCTGTTTGTCCTGGGTCATTTTAATCTTTCTGATCGAGCCAGTTATAAATCGTTTTTCGGCTGACGCCGAGATCCCGCGCGGCCGCCAGCTTGTTGCCGCCGTGCCGCTGCAAAACCGCCTGGAGCTGAGTCATTTTCTCCGCCCGGCTCAGGCCGGCTTTTTTCGGAGCGCCGGACTTCTCGACAAACGACCGGTCAAAATCAAATACCTCCTCCACCCAGCTCAACGAAAGGGACTGGCCTTCACCGAGAATGAAACAGCGCTCAATCACATTCCGGAGTTCCCGGATGTTCCCGGGCCAATGATGCGAAACAAAGGCGTCCATCACACGGCGTGTGATCCGTGGAATCGGGCAATGATAAAGATCTCCAAACTCCTGCATCATTTCTTGAAGCAGCACCGGGATGTCTTCGACCCGCTCGCGCAGGGGAGGGATTCTGACCACCACCGTGCTGAGACGGTAATAAAGGTCGAGCCGGAACTTTCCCGTGGGAATCTGGTCGCGAAAATCCTTATTGGAAGCCGCGATGACCCGCACGTCCACCGACAGGCTGCGCTCCCCGCCGACTCGCAATACTTCCCGTTCCTGCAGAACCCGCAGCAAACTGGCCTGAACGGACAAAGGAAGATCAGCCACCTCATCCATAAACAGTGTGCCACGGTTTGCAGCCTCAAATTTTCCAATGTGTGTTCGGGTGGCCCCGGTAAAAGATCCCTTTTCATGGCCGAAAAGTTCCGACATGGCCAGTGATTCGGTGATGGCACCGCAGTTCCAGCTGACGATGGGAAAGAGCGCGCGCGGACTCAAGCGGTGAATCTCCTGGGCCGCCAGCTCTTTCCCCGAACCGCTTTCGCCCACCAACAGGATCGGCGCGTTTGATTTCGCCACACGCCGGATGGTGTCGAACACCTGTTGCATGGCAGGACTTCGTCCCACCATGTTTCCCAAGCGGTCCGGCACCTTCCCAAGCGTGGCCGCGTGTTTAAACTCCCGCACCGTCTGGGTGATGACCGACGACGCGGGGAACCGCTCAATGGTGCTGCCGCCGACATACCCCAAAACCTCGGTTCGCTGATAGACTTGGGCGGTATCCCTCGGGAGCAACATCGGCCCGCTGAAAACAACCAGGTACGGTTTGGGCCGGATGCCTTCAATGCGGCTGGTCACCGTCCGAATATGTTCGATGGCGGAATCCAAAGCCGCCGCATGGTTGGCCAGATTCGGTTCGTGCCACTCCGCGAAACCGAGATCCAGGCAAATGATGTCTATTTTTGCCCCGGCAAGTTTCTCCGCTTCATCTGCGGTCATGCAAAAACCAATGGTAAACAATCCCCGTTTTTTGGCTTCTGCCAGCACCTTGACCTCACATTCGAACCCTAGACCCAGTTCCTCCAGCGCCGCCCTGAAATTGCCGTCGTAAAATGAAACCGAAGGAAAATTGGTGATACCCGCCAGCCCGTAGGACTCGATGCGGTCAAAAGTGACCGGCCAGTCTTGATTTTGATCCTGCGCGGTAATCCCGAGAATCAATGGAACATTTTTCACACAGGGCAGAATCTGTTCCGTGGCAATTTTCCAGGTCAATGCGTTGTTATCCGCGTAAGGGAGCAAGGCCGACATGGAACTGCGATGGTGCAACCGGTAATACCCGGCGCTCAACACCATTAAAAAATCAATGCCCCCCTCCTCCGCCGACCTGGCTGACATCCCGGCCCCGACAGCGGCCCCGACCAGAGGCTGGCGCGCGGTCACGCGATTTTTCAAAGTGTTCACAATTGCAGGTTGTGTGAAACTTACACACTGCGATTACACAGTGTCAAAATAGAATCAGAAAAACCGCCATAAAAGGCTTAGTGGTACCTTGCAGAATTACGGGCTCGTTTGCGCCTAATCCTGAAAAGGACCACTAAGGTTTAAATAAAAAAAGGGGTTGGCCTGAAACCTGCAGGAGGAAAGTCTCACCACTTTATGAAATCGTTTACAAAACCGACTTTGCCCCAACGTCCCGCAGCATTTACCTTGATCGAACTTTTGGTGGTCATTGCCATTATCGCCATTTTGGCGGGAATGCTGCTGCCAGCCCTGAGCAAAGCCAAGGAATCCGCCAGACGGACAGCGTGCATGAGCAATCTCAAACAATTGGGTATTGCTCTGAACATTTACGCCAATGACGATGGCAAGGACCGGTTGCCCACGAATCTCCCAAATACGCTTCCGGGTCAATGGTTATGGGATATTCCTAAGGTGACAGTGGACAAACTGGTGGCCTGCGGGATGCAACGTGGCGTCATGTATTGCCCATCGGGAGCGGAACAGAATAACGAAAAACTTTGGACCGACTGGGCCAAACAAAACGGTTATTATGTCACTGGCTATTTTTATTTGTGGGAGCATGGTTCGGTCCCAGTGGATATCTTCAACGGAACACGCACGGGTCGTAAGCTGGAAACTCACCTGACGTCGGTGAAAGGAACCAATACAACGAGTCTTTCTGCGGCCGAGCTGGTTACAGACAGCACCATCTCTCAAAGCGGAAATTTCACCAAGATTACGGGAGGTTGGGTAAAGCCGCACCGTTCCAGTCACTTATCGACCGCGAACAAAGGGAAACCCGCCGGTGGCAACATTCTGTTTATGGATTCCCATGTCGATTGGCGTGTTTTCAGGAACATGACCAATCAAACTCCCTCATTTTCCCCGAATTTTTGGTTTTAGATCGCAACGATCTGCCTGAATTATTGAAAAACAATTCATTGCTAAAGTTTGGATAGGGGGAAAGTCGTCTCCGTGAATCCTCGGGTTTAGAATCCTGTCATCCTGTCATCCTGTCATCCTGTCATCCGCTCCCAGGAGAAGGCATGAAGACAGGATTAACAGGATGGACAGGATGAACAAACCAGACTTGCCAACGAGTGCAGGGTCGCTGCGCACGCCGCTGGCCATCAAGAAATCGTGACTCCTCTTTTTTAGAATCCTGTCATCCTGTCATCCGCTCCCAAGAGAAGACATCGCGACAGGAAACACAGGATCGTCATTCGGATTCCAAACGATTTCATCTCGGAACCAGACGTTGATTTGTAAACAGAATGGGCTTGCGAGTAGCGAGTCCAAACTGATACAGATACGCCCACATTTAAGTCAGCCAACCTATGAAACTCATCCTCTCCTCCAGGGTTCTTGCAATTCCAATGCTGATCCTTTCCATGACAGGTGCTTTAAAGATGCCTGCTGTTCACGCTGTCATCGAATTAAAACTGGCTGGAACAAATGCATTCGCAAAAGCTCCTTACTTCAGCTGGGAAACTGAAACCAATGCCGGTTCGCTATATGAAATATGGAAGGCGTCCACCCCTGAAATCGCAGATGCGGCGAAGATCGCGACGCTTCGCACCAATACCTTTTACGATTGGCGGGCAAAACTGCATGAAACCAACACTTACTGGCTGAAGGTTGTGACTGATGGGATCACGAGTGATCCGGGTGAACCGCTGACATTGGTCCAAAACGTCAATGTTGCATCGGTGGCACTTGCAGGAACTGCGATCTCCGAACCGGTGGTTGACAACGAAGGCAACATCTATTTCTCGCGACGTGACAGTTCACGTACCACCCTGGTGGCACTGGATCGCTATTTCAAGGTGGTCTGGGAAAAGACCATTTTGAACCCCTGGCTCGCCGGGCCCACGGTTGGTCCATCGGGAGTAATTTACTGCCTGGACAATGGAGTTTCTGCTTACGATTCCAGTGGCCATAGGTTGTGGCGTACGGAAATCACAAACTTCGTGCCGAACCGATTTCCAGTCGCTGTATCCGTGGAAGGAGCGATCTATGCACTCGGTCAACGCACAAAAATTGCCTTGGAAAAGGAAGGCAACCTTCGTTGGTCAGTGAATTGTGGTTCCGCAGATTCTTTTCCAGTTATCCGCCGCGATGGCAGGGAAGTGATTCTTTCCGGTGGATTTAGAGTTTATCGACCCGACGGAATTCTCGAATTGTATAATAGTAACGGGCAGGTCGGAATACCACTGGCGGCGTTTCCCGATAATTCCATCATGACGGATTTTTTCGGAAGCCAAAAAATTGACGAAACCGGTAAAACTGTTTTTACGTTCCGGCAAACTCAAATCTCATTTCCCGCAATCTCCGAGTCCGGCGAAATCTATCTGGCAGACCGCTATTTCAAAGCTCTGAATGCCAGTGGAAATCAAATTTGGGGACTAACCAACGACTTCTCCGTCAATGGCGCCGTCGTTCATACGGACAAGGGTTATCTCTACGCAGGTACATCAGAAAGTTTCCTGCAACATTCAAAATATCCGGTTTTGGGCTCAGTTCGAACCAACGGTGGCGAAAGTGCCTTTATCCCATTGCCAACAATGATCCGGCACGGCCCGATCTTGACAGATGATGGACGGTTGATCTTCATCACAACGGATCATTTTTTAAGGGTGGTCCAGGCTGTCGGCGGCCCCGCGGAAGGCTGGCCCATGTACCGGCAGAACGCCAGGGGGTCACTGTCCGCTGAGATTGGAATTCATGCCCTTCAATCCCCCAGAAACATTGGAATTGAGCAGAAAGACACTTCCATATCCATCACATGGGTGGCCAGTGGAGAATGGGCCACGAACGAAATTTGGCGAAGTCAATCGTTGGACTTATCCAAAGCGGAGCGAATCGGAGAGACGGCTCCAGGCATCCAGGTCTTTGTGGACACCACGCCAATGGTTGGAAAGACCTATTATTATTTTGTCCGCAGTGTGCGAGTTGGAGAAGCTGGGCCAACGGCCATGAGTCTGGCGGCCGAGCTAGCCAAACCTGTTGAGGTTGTTGGCAGTTCCACTAATTTGAACATCTGGCTAAATTTCGAAGGATCGACCATATCCCCCGATGGAAGTTTGCTGGTGAACGGATTATTCGACAGTTACCAAATCAGCCCCAATGCTCAACTGATTTCGTCCAATTTCACTAGCGATGTGCTGATAGGTCCTCCAGTGGTATCCACTTCCGGCGACACTATTCTTTTAAAATTAAACGGCTGGCAAACTGGTTACGGACAATCAGGCCGGACCGGGATTTTTAACTATCCGTTTCAGAGTTTTAACATGGCCTTAGGAACCTCGTACCTGATTGCCATTGAAAACGCCAGAGATCTGACCTCTTTTGGTTTAGATGGGAACCGCAGATGGTCACATCCTGTTGGTTATGTCGTGGTCGGCCCCGTAATCAGCGCTCAGGGAACCATCATAGTGGGGACAAGTGAAGGAACGATTTTGTCTTACAGTGAAACAGGTGAATTTTTGTGGTCCACGGATTTGGAAAGTTCCATTAGGAAAATTGTGCTCGATACAGATGGCAATTCCTATGTGGCCTCGGGATCAAAAATCATTTCCATAGACCCAGGTGGTTCTGTCCGTTGGACCAATGTTTCAGATGGAATTTGCAACTCGCTTTGCATCGATAGTTCGAACCAAGTGCATACTTTGAAGGTCAAAAATGGGAATGGTTTGGATCGGGTTGCCTTCCTGGCGAAATTGTCAGCAAACGGCCAGTTACTGGAGAAAACCGAGTTGCCGATTAATAATGCCTTTAAACTCCTGCTGGCTTCGAATGGAATCAGGTATCTCCTTCGCACCACAGGTGTATCAGCGTTTCAGAACGGAAAAATTATCTGGAGCTATTCAAATCCGTTCGCCGTGCAAGGTATCAACCTCGGTTATGATGGACGAATCTACCTCTGGGGTGGTGAAGGAGTAACCGTTCTCCAAACGGATACCGTTCCAGCTGGTGCCTGGCCAATGGAATACGCAAATTCTCGATCAAGTTCCAGTCTTCAAAGGCCCCCAGCTCCGTCGCTGTCTCTCAGATCCGAAAATTCAAAATTGTTGTTCAAAGATTTGAATCTCAGGGGTTACACGCTTTTGGAAAGCAGCAACATGGTCAATTGGGCCATCAGCGACCCTCAGGTAGTGACGCCGGACAAGCCCAATGCATTTTTCAAGGTGGTAATGCCCTGACCACTTCGGCGGATGGAAGAAGTTAATGTGCAAGGATCACACCCTTTTACTATTGGGTAGGCGGTGAGGGATGAACCTCACCGTCCTCCCATACCACCGCCCCCGGAACTGCGGCTCAGCATCACTGCGGTTTCATCCGGCAACAGGAGTGGGCAAACGGCGACGAAGAAGCTCTCCAGATGTTTGCAAAAGCCGCCGATCAAGTTTCAACCAGCGAAGAAATTTGAAACGCGACCTCAGTTCGATTACTCATTACCTTCGTCCCGTTATCAGATCCAAACGCATTTCAACAACCATGACAAATCAGAAGCAATTCACCTTTCAGCGATCACAAAATGTGGGGGCTGAAATCTTCCTCCCGTTTTGCGGCTCCTTCAAGCACCTGTCGCATTGCCGCCAATGGCTTCTTATACTGGTTATTGGACTCCTGCTTTCTGGCCGACCCGTTGAAGCCGGTTCGATCCTCAGGGAAGTTTTTCAAGGAATCGGCGGCACCTCAATCAGCGATCTCACCAATGCTGCCATCTACCCGAACAACCCGACCCTGACCAATCTGGTCACCGATTTTTTTGAAGCACCGGTCGATGTTGACAATGATTACGGGCAACGGATGCATGGTTACGTGGTGCCACCGGTCTCCGGCAACTATACGTTCTGGATCGCCACGGATGACAACGGCCAGTTGTGGCTCAGCACCGACGACAGTCCCGCCACCAAAAGATTGATCGCTTCCGTCACCGGATGGGCCAGCTCCCGCAACTGGAGCGTCGAGCCAAGCCAGCAATCCGCTCCAATCGCGCTGGTGGCCGGCAAAGCCTATTACGTTTCCGCCCTGCAGAAAGAAGGTGGCGGCGGTGACAATCTGGCCGTCCGCTGGCTGCGGCCTGACGGATTGGACGAGGCACCGATCCCTGCGACCTTTCTGCTTCCGTTCGGCACTTCCTTCACCCCGCCGATCATCACACAACAACCGACCAACACCATCGCCACCGAGGGCGAACTCGCCACGTTCATCGTCAAGGTGCAGAACCTCGACTCGGTGAGCTACCAATGGCGCCGCAACGGTATCAACATCTCCGGCGGCGCTGACGGCAGCCTCAGTTATGGTCCGATAACTCTGGCCGACAACAATTCAAATTTCGGCGCGAGCCTGACCAACAAACTCGGCGGAACCAACTCAACCACGGCCACCCTCACTGTCGTGCCGGACACCACAAAGCCTTCGCTTACAAGCGCAGTCAATCTGGGCAATACCAGAATCCAGGTCGTTTTCAGCGAGGCAGTCGCGGCGACCACTGGACTAGACCCGACGCGCTACACCGTCAACGGCGGCATCGTGGTGAACGGGGTGTTGCAGGGGCCGGACAGCCGCACCGTGCTTCTCAATGTCTCCCCCATAACGTTCGGCCAGAACTACACGGTCACGGTCAGCGGTGTCCAGGACCGCGCTTCCACCCCCAACACCATTTTGCCAAACAGCCAGTTTTCGTTCCTCGCACTTGAATTTGTGTCGCAGGGAATCGGAGTTACTGGCGGATCGATTCAGCGGGTGGGGCCGGGGGCGTTTGACATCTCCGGGGGCGGATTAAATCTTGGCGGCACCAGCGATCAGTCGCAATTTGCCTG
>Ga0163152_10009680_pt1 | contig 10000 bp, 9 predicted proteins | sample OliLakLV19MP8IB2_FD_148635 | JGI IMG/M metagenome (GOLD analysis project Ga0163152, IMG submission 148635) | Freshwater microbial mat bacterial communities from Lake Vanda, McMurdo Dry Valleys, Antarctica - Oligotrophic Lake LV.19.MP8.IB-2 | ecosystem: Environmental > Aquatic > Freshwater > Lake...
CTAATGCAAGAGGTCTAATGGCTCCATCACACCCGCCCCCGGCCGGCCACGCCCGGCGCCGGCTGCCAGGACATACGCGAAGCCCATGAACAACAAGACTTATGATGTGCTGGGCCTGGGGGCCGTGGCGGTGGACGACCTGCTGTACGTGGACGAGTTCCCGCAGCCGGACGGCAAGACCCAGGTGCAGGCCAAAGCGCGGGCCGGTGGCGGGCTGGCCGGCACAGCGCTGGTGGCCGCCGCGCGGCTGGGGGTGCGGGCCGCCTACTGCGGCGTGCTCGACACCGATGAGCTGTCGGAGTACACCCTGGCTGAGCTAACGCGCGAGGGCGTCAGTTGCGCCCCAGTGCAGCGGCGGGCCGGGGCGCGCCCGTACCACTCGGTCATCATTGTGTGCCGCACCAGCCCGCAGCGCTGCATCCTGTTCTCGAACGCCGATGTGGTCGTGCCCACCGCCGCCGACTTGCCGGACCAGGTGATTGCGGCCAGCAAAGTGCTGTTCGTGGATCACACCGTCGCCAGCGCGGCCATTCGGGCAGCGGCGGTGGCGCGGCGGCACGGCATCGCCATCGTGGGCGACATCGAGCAGACCGACTTTCCCGAACGTGAGGCCTTTCTGGATAGCGTGGATCACCTGATCCTCAACCAGGAAATCGCCGGAAGGCTCACCGGTCTGCCCGACGCGGCCGGCAGTGCGGCGGCCCTGCTGCGGCCCACCTCGGCGGCCGTGGTCGTCACCGACGGCGCGGCGGGCAGTTGGTATGTGACACCCGGCGCAGTCCCCCAGCATGTGCCCGCTCTGCAGGTTGAGGTGGTAGACACCACCGGCTGCGGCGATGTGTTCCACGGCGCGTATGCCGCCTGCCTGGCCTGGGGCGGAGATGTAAGCGCGGCTGTGCGCGTGGCGACTGTGGCGGCGGGCCTGAAGGCGCGCCGCAGCGGGGGCCGCGCCGGTATTCCGCCGCGCGCCGAAGTCGACCAGTACTTGCAACGCTTGGGCTGACCGGGCCAAAACGCGCCGGCCGCGCCACGTCAGAAGGCAATCCCCTATGACCGACATGACCGCACGACCAGTCGCCCTGGTGACCGGGGCCGCGCAGGGCATCGGCCGCGCCATTGCGCTGCGGCTGGCCCGCGCCGGGTACGCCGTGGCGCTGGCCGACCTGAACGCGGCCGGGCTGGCGGCGGTGCAGGCCGAGATCGAAGCGGCGGGCGGCGCGGCCCTGAGCCTGACCGCCGACCTGTATCACCTCGACCAGGTGCAGACGATGGTGGACCAGGCGGCCGGTTGGGGGCCGCTGCACGTATTGGTCAACAACGCCGGGCGGGTGCTGACGCAGCCGCTGCTGGAAGTGAGCGAGGCCGACTGGGACGGCGTACACGACCTCGACCTGAAGGCGGCGTTCTTCGCGCTGCAATTCGCGGCGCGGCGCATGGTGGCCGACCAGATACCCGGCCGCATCGTCAACATCGCCTCGATCTCGGGGCGCTCGGGCCGGCCAGACCAGGCGGCCTACGCGGCGGCCAAGGCGGGCGTCATCAGCGTCACGCGCTCGGCGGCGCTGGCGCTGGCGGCGTACCAGATCACCGTCAACGCCGTGGCCCCCGGCATCGTGGATACGCCCGTCACGCGCCGGGTACACGAGGCGCGCGGGGCGGCGCTGGGCATCACGCCCGAGGCGTCGCTGGCGCGCATGATCGCGCGCATTCCCCTGGGCCGGATCGAGACGCCCGACGACGTGGCCGGCGTGGTTGCATTTTTGTGTTCACCCGAAGCCGGTTATATTACCGGCCAGACGCTCAACGTAGACGGCGGAATGGAGATGGACTAATGCCCCTGGCCCTAGAACGACTACCCGATGCTTATCGGCAGATGCACGTCATCCGCAAATTCGAGGAGGCGATCCGCAGCCTGTACCAGAAGGGGCAAATTCGCGGTTCGTTTCACCCATGCGTGGGACAAGAGGCCACGGCGGTGGGCGTCTGCTGGCCGCTGAACCATACCGACTATCTGACTTGCACCTATCGCGGGCACGGGCAGGCGCTGGCGAAGGGCCTCAGCCCGCGCGCGGCGATGGCCGAGATGCTGGGCCGCAGCACCGGGTGCAGCGCGGGCAAGGGCGGCTCGATGCACTTCACCGACACGGCGCACGGGCTGCTGGGCGCGAACGCCATCGTGGCGGCAGGCGTGCCGCACGCGGCCGGCGCGGCGCTGTCGGCGCAGATGCGCGGCACCAAACAAGTGGCGGTGACGGTGTTCGGCGAGGGGGCGGTGAACCAGGGCGTGTTTCACGAGGCGCTCAACCTGGCGGTGATTTGGGAACTGCCGCTGGTGCTGGTGTGCGAGAACAACCTATATTCCGAGATGACGCCCTCGCGCGAGACGACCTCGGTGGCCGACACCTACAAGCGGGCCGAGGCCTACGGGCTGACGGCTTTGCAGGTAGACGGCAACGACGTGGAGCTGCTGTATGCCACGGTGGAAGCGGCGGTCGAGCGTGCCCGCGCCGGCGAGGGGCCGACCTACATTGAAGCGCTGACCTACCGGCTGTGGGGCCACATGATGGGCGACCCGGAGGTCTACCGCACCAAGGACGAGGTCGCCCGCGCCCGCGAGAACGACCCCCTCCTGCGGCTCGGGCGGCGGCTGGGAGAGTTAGGCTACAGCGCGGCGGCGCTGGGCGCGCTGGAAGCCGAGGCGGACGACATCATCGCCGACGCGGTGCAGTTCGCCGAGGCCAGCCCCTTGCCCGACCCGAGCGAAGCCTACACGGACGTGTTCGCCTAAGCGGGCGCGATTGGGAGCCACACCATGCCCACAATTACTTATGCCCAAGCCTTAAACGACGCCCTGCGCGAAGCCATGCGGGAGGACCCGCGCATCTTTCTGATGGGCGAGGATATCGGCCACCACGGCGGCATCTTCCGCGTGACCAAAGACCTGATAGACGAGTTCGGCCCGGAGCGCGTGCGCGACACGCCCATCAGCGAGAGCGCCTTTGTGGGGCTGGGCATCGGCGCGGCCATGACCGGGCTGCGGCCGGTGGTCGAGCTGCTGTTTATGGACTTCGCGCTGGTGGCGGCGGATCAGATCATCAACCAGGCGGCCAAACTGCGCTACATGTCCGGCGGGCAGGTCGAGGTGCCGATCGTCATCCGCGCGCAGCAGGGCGGCGGGCGCGGCAACGGGGCGCAGCATAGCCAGAGCTTCGAGAGCTGGCTGGCGCAGGTGCCGGGGCTGATTGTGGTGGCCCCCGCCACCCCGCGCGACGCCAAGGGGCTGCTCAAATCGGCGATGAAGGCGGGCAACCCGGTGGTCTTTATCGAGCACAAGCTGCTCTACAACACCAAGGGCGAGGTGCCGGAAACGGACGTGGAAATCCCCATCGGGCAGGCCGAGGTCAAACGGCCAGGCGAGGACATCACCGTCGTCACTTACTCGCGGATGCTGTTCGCGGCGCTGGAGGCAGCCGAGACGCTGGCCGGCAGCGGGGTGCAGGCCGAGGTGATTGACCTGCGCACAATTGAGCCGCTGGACATGGCGACCGTGATCGCGTCGGTCAAGCGCACCGGGCGGCTGCTGGTGGTACACGAGAGCCACAGCAATTGCGGGCTGGGCGCGGAGATTGTCGCCCGCCTGTATGAAACCAACCCGGAGATTCTCACTGCGCCGGCGCGGCGGCTGGGCGCGCATCACACCCCGATCCCGGTAGCCGAAGTGCTGGAGAACACCATCCTGCCGCAAGCGACGGACATTGTGGCGCTGGTCGAGCAGATGCTCGATTGAGCGCGGAGTGACGCCATGACGATCTCAGGCTTTTGGCACGTGTCGTTTACGCACAACGACCTGGACGCCGCCGTGAAGTGGTACGTGGAGGTGCTCGGCTTAGAGTACGTGCGCGGCCAGGTGCAGGAGAACGAGTACACCAGCCGGCTGGTGGGCTTCCCGAATGCGCGCCTGAAGGTGGCGCAGTTGCGGGTGCCGGGGCTGGCCGTGCCGGTGAGCGGGCATCACATTGAGTTGGTAGAGTACGAGCGCCCGCGCGGCGAGGCGGTGCCGCTCGACACCAACCGGCCGGGCGTGGGGCATTGGTGCTTCATCGTGGACGACATCCACGCCGAGTTCGACCGGCTGCGGGCGCTGGGGGTGGTCTTCAAGTCCGACGCGCCCAACTACATCAGCCAGGGCGTGAACACCGGCGGCTACACGGTCTACTTTTGGGGGCCGGATAACATCACGCTGGAGATCCTGCAGCCGCCGCCGCGCCCGGCCGCGTAGCGCCGCGCCGCTGGCGGGATGTCCATAACTATGGCAAATCTACCTGTGAAGCCGGGTGCAATTAGCGTTAGAATAAGGGCCGGCAGTGATGGTCCGACCCAGGCCAAAGAATTGAGTGTTAGCCCTATGAGTACCGCAATCGTTGACCAGGCGGTTGATCCGCACGACGAAAAAGAAGTCGAGCACGGGCAGCGCGTGCTGACCCGCTCGGTGATGGTGGTGGCGCTGCGCTGCACGCTGCAATACATCGTGTTGCCGTTTATGCTGCCGCTGCTGGGCGTCAGCTCGCGCCTGTCCATCTGGCTGAGCGGCGCGCTGGAGCTGTTTGCGCTCGGCCTGATGGCCTTCAACGTGCGGCGCTTGTGGAACACCTCCTGGCGCTGGCGCTACATCGGCCTGAGCACGCTCACCGGCTCGTTCCTGCTGATCATGTTATATATAGACCTGATGACCCTGCTGAAGTAGCTGGGGTGCGAGGCTGGCCGCCGGGCTTCGTCTACACTTTCATCGCGCTCTTCGTCAGGCAATTGCGCCTGGCTCACCCTGTGGGAGCACTTATCATCATGGCTGAGGAACGCTTTTTGGTCACGGGCGCTTTGGGCTGCATTGGGGCCTGGGTGGTGCGCAATTTAGTGCGCGACGGCTATCCGACCGCCGTGCTCGACGTGGGCGGCAGCATGCACCGCCTGAAGCTGATCATGACCGAGGCCGAGCTGGCGCAGGTCAATTTCATCACCGGCGACATCACCGACCTGCCGACGGTCGAGCGCAGCCTCAAGGACACCGGGGCGACGCGCATCATCCACCTGGCGGCGCTGCAAGTGCCCTTCTGCCGGGCCGACCCGGCGCTGGGCGCCAAGGTGAACGTGGTCGGCACGGTGCATATGTTCGAGGCGGCCAAGCGGGCGGGCATCAAGCAGTTGGTGTATGCCAGCAGCATCGCGGTCTTTGGGCACAGCGAGGAATACGGCGACGGCCCGCTGGCGCACGGAATGCACCTCAGCCCGAATACGCACTACGGCGTGTACAAGCAGGCCAACGAGGGCACCGCCCAGATTTATTGGCAGGACGACGGCATCGCCAGCCTGGGGCTGCGGCCATACACGGTCTACGGGGCGGCGCGCGACCAGGGCATGACGTCTGGCCCGACCAAGGCCATGCTGGCGGCGGCGGCCGGGCAGCCGTTTCACATCGGCTTCGGCGGCACGGGCGTGTTCCAGTACACCGACGACTGCGCCAAGACCTTTGTGCGCGCGGCGCTGGCTCCCGTGCAGGGGGCTGAGGTCTACAACGTGGGCGGCGCCTCGCTGCACATGCGCGAGATCGTGGCGGCGATAGAGGCGGCCGTGCCGGAGGTGCTGGGCAAGGTGACGTTTGACGACAAGCCCCTGCCCTTCCCCGAGGACGTGGACGACGCGGCCATCACGGCGGCGCTGGGGACACTGCCCAAGACGCCGCTGGCCGAGGGCGTGCGCGAGACCGTGGCGATCTTCAAGCAGGCGCTGGCGGATAACCGCATCGCGCTGGTGTAGTCAACCGACCGAGCGGAATTCAAAGGCGGGTGAGTTGGCGTGGCGCCAACTCACCCGCCTTTTTTGGTTTGCCAGGCTTTGGCCCACCGAGCCATTTTTATCGGGGGTGGGATTCCTCACCCCGCCAAACACGCTATTTTGGTACAAGGCAGCGAGCGGGGGTTCGGAATGACAGTGGCATAGTATAGGTTTAGTGGGCGCTCACCGTCGGCGGGCGGGCTCACCGCAGCAAGCGCAAGTGAGAGAACGCGAACCGACCCTAGCGAAAAATCAGAGAGCAGGGTCGGCGGGGCCGACCCTGCTCTCTGATTTTTCGCCAGCACTTTAACAAGGCTGCGACAGTCAGAACACCCACACCCAAATCCAGATATAAGTGCAGCCGGCAGCCGTCAGCGCACGATGCCGGAGGCCGCCGCACCCTTGGCGATGATGGACTGCATCTCGGCGCGGGTGGTCATGAGCGTGTCGCCCTCCTGCGAGAGCACCAGCGCGGCCAGGGCGGTGCCGCGCACCAGGCCGTCGGCCAGCGAGCCGTCGAGCAGGCCGTCCAGCACGCCGGCGGCGAAGGCGTCGCCCGCGCCGACGCGGTCCACGATCTGCACCGGCACGGCCGGCTGGCTGAGGAAGTGGTCGCCGTCGAGCGCCACGGCCCCGGCCTCGCCGCGCGTCATCACCACGTGCGGCGCGTGGGTCAGCGCCCGCAGCCCGGCCAGCAGCGCGTGCTCGTCCCCGGCCAGGCCGAAGACGGTGCGGGCGTCGGCCTGGCCGCACAGCAGCAGGTCAACATCCAGAATGAGCGGCTTGAGCGTGGCGGCGGCCTGTTCGGGCGCCCAGAGCTTGCCGCGATAGTTCACGTCAAAGCTGATCTTCACGCCGGCGGCCTTGGCGCGCTGGATGATCTCGGCCACCAGCGCGCGGCAGCCGTCGTTCAGGGCCGGGGTGATGCCGGTCAGGTGCAGGTAGCGCGTGTTGAGCAGATAGCCCCAGTTGACGTGCGCCGCAGTCAGGTTGGCGGCGGCCGAGTTGGCCCGGTCGTAGATCACCTGGATGGCGCGCGGCGGCCCGGCGAACTCGGCAAAGTATAGGCCGAGGCGTGTGCCTGCCGCGAGCACCACGGCGGCGGTATCCACCCCGGCGGCGCGCAGTTGGCGCAGCACCAGCCGGCCCACGGCGCTGTCGGGCAGCCGGCTCACCCAGCCACTGCGCCGGCCGATGGCGGCTAGCGCGCCGCACAGGTTGCTCTCGGCCCCGGCCAGGTGCACGGCAAACTGGTCGGCGGCTTCCAAACGCTGGCCCACCGGCACGCTCAGGCGCAGCATGGACTCACCCAGGGCGGTGACATCGAAGGCGGGGTTGGTCGTCATGGCAGCGGCACCTTAGCGCGAGGGGATGAAAGGCAGGCTCGGACGCCCCGGTTTGCGCCGGGGCGTCCGAGTTTAAGAAGCAGGCTGATTTAGCCCCAGCCGTTTTGAACGGCGTTCTTGCTCACTTCGGCCGACTGACTGTGAACCTGGGCGGCCTGGCGGGTGTCGTTGGCGAACAACACCACCTCCTTGGTGGTGCCGGCCAGCGCCACGTAAGTGCCGGTGCCGGGCTGGGCCGTGCCGTTGCGCACCACGGCGTTATGCACGTTTTTGAGCGCGATGGCGGCATCCGCGCCGCCGTCCTGCGCCTGGCGGGCCGAGACGTTGTCGAGCACCAACTCGTCGACGTTCTCCGCATAGAACGCGCTCTGCCAATGGCTGGAGACCGGCCCTTCCCAGTTGATCTGCACGTCCTTGAACTTGACGTTGCGGGCCAGGTCGATCGAGAGGGCGTGCGGGCCTTTGCGCCAGGGGGCATCCACGTCGGCATCCACCGTCAGGCGCACGTTCTCGAAGGTGAGGTTCTCCAAGTAGGAGTCCTTGTGGCCGTGGATCTTGCTGGGGCCGGGGCCGTGGGCGATGACGTTGCTGATGATGACGTTGCGGATGATGCCGATGGGGGCCATCTTGGCCGGGTCGAGGTCGGGGTTGATATCGCTGTACTGGATCAGGTTGAAGTGCAGCGGATCGCCGTCGCCCCACCAGAACCAGTCAAAGCGGCGGCACTCGATGGTGACGTTGCTGATGATGACATTCTCGAGGAGGCCGCCGCCGAAGACCATGAAGGCGATGCCGCGATTCGAGTTGGTGATGACACAGTTGCTGATGACGACGTTGCGGATCGCCAACTGGTTGCCGTCGCAGAACTTGATCGCACTGGACGACGATGACAGCCGGCAATTGGTGACGGTGATGTTCTCACTGGCGCGCACTGGGCCGTAGCTTTCGCCGTCGTAGAACACCAGCGCGTCGTCGCCGGTTTCGATGGTGCAGTTGTTGATATGCACGTCGCGGCAGCCGTCTGGGTCAATGCCGTCGGCCCACACGCCGTCGCGCATGTTGGTGTAGATGAAGATGCCGTCAATCGTCAGCCGGTCAAGCTGGAACAGGTGCATGGTCCACGACGGCGAGTGCAGGAAGGTCAGGTTCTCGATGCGCACGTCCTGGCAGCGGATGAACAGTACCAGGTTGCCGCCGACCGAGTCGGCCGTGGGGAACGAGCGGTCGAGCGAGATCCCCACCTTCTCGGCCAGCAGTTGGTTGGGGTAGATGTACCAGTCGCGCCAGTCCTGCACCTTCCACTCGTATGCGCCCAGCCCGTCAATCGTGCCCCGGCCCTCCAGGGTAATGTGGTGCACATCCTCGGCATAGAAAAACGCCTTCTTGGGGAAGTGCTCGGCGATCTTGCTGCCAAACAGCGTCGCGCCGACCTCCACGTGCAGCCGCACATAGCTGCGCATGAACAGCGTGCCGGTGGTGTACTCGCCCGGCGGGAGGTAGACCATCCCGCCGCCGGCCGCGTGGGCGGCGTCAATGGCGGCCTGAATGGCAGCCTGGGCGTTGTCGGCGCGCTGGCCGGTGGCGCCGTAATCGCGCACGTTGAATATGGCTTGGGGTGAAGTCATCTGGCTCTCCTGTCAGGACTATGCGATAACCGCACGGCTGCGGCTGAAAAAGACTTTGTGCGTCACCGGGGTCGTGGCCCCGACGAGCTTAAATTGGCCCGGCTGCCGGATGTCGTCCGAAGCGCTGCCGACCAGCACCTCAAACACCCCCGGCTCGACCACGTAGCGCATGGCTCGGTCGTAAAAAGCGGTCAGCGCGACCGGCACGTTGAAGGTCACGCGCGCCGACTGCCCCGCTTCTAGCGTGACGCGCTTGAAGCCCTTAAGCTCCTTCACCGGCCGGGTGACGCTGCCCACCAGGTCGTGCAGGTAAAGCTGCACCACCTCGTCGCCCGCCCGCGCGCCGGTGTTCTTGACCGTGACCGCAATCGTCACCTCGCCCTCCGGCCCGACCTCGGCCGGGGAGACGGCCAGATCGCTGTACTCGAACTGGGTATAGCTCAGGCCGTGGCCGAAGGCGAACAGCGGCAGATTGCTTTCATCCACATAGGCATTATACGGGTACGAGCGCCCGGCCGAGGGCTTGTGGCTGTAGTAGATCGGCACCTGCCCCACCGAGCGGGCAATGGTCACCGGCAGCTTGCCGCCGGGGTTGATGAGGCCAAACAGCGCCTCGGCCACCGCCGGGCCGCCTTCCTCGCCCGGCAGCCAGGCCTGCAAGATGGCCGGCACCTGCTCGGCCAGCGCCGGGATCGAGGCCGGGCGGCCGTCCACGATCACCAGGATGACGGGCGTGCCGGTCTCAATAATGGCCTGCACCAGCTCGTTCTGATCGCCGGGCAGGTCAAGCTCGGCGCGGTCGCGGCACTCGCCGCCGGTGTTCTCTTCCATCTGGCCCGACCGGCCGCCCACCACCAACACCGCCACGGCCGAGGCCTCGGCCGCCGCTACCGCCGCCGCGAAGCCGTCACGGCCGGGCCGTTTGAAGTCGCAGCCTTCGGCGTAGCGCACCACCGTGCCCGCGCTCACCGTCTGCTTGATCGCCGCCAGGATCGAGAGCATCGGCGGCGTCTTGTCGAAGTAGGTCGTCGGCTGGCCGGGGCGCTTGTGGCCGCCGTCCATGTTGTCGCCCACGGCGGCGTAGGAGTAGTCGCCCACCATCGCCCGGACCTCGTCGGCGTTGGGGCCGATCACGGCGATGGAGGCCACGTCCGGGCTGAGCGGCAGGGACGCGCCGGCGTTCTTGAGCAGCACCAGCGA